>ERZ840057.934-NODE-934-length-27205-cov-15.144015_pt1 | contig 27205 bp, 20 predicted proteins | sample MGYA00519907_ERZ840057 | MGnify/ENA primary metagenome ERZ840057 (study PRJEB31850, sample SAMEA3708862) | human gut metagenome | biome: human gut; feature: human-associated habitat; material: faeces | place: China | collected 2014 ...
TGTTTCTGTTGTGTTTTTAGGTAGCCCTTTTACTCTAGATGAATAAAATTTAATTACACTTCCAAAAGATAATATCATTCTAGGTTTTAAATCTTCTACTTTTATTTCTTCATAGTTATATTTTTCAGATACACTTCTAAATGCCATTAAGGCAAGCACAAATATAAGCATTTTCAAATCTATATGGCTTATAGAAAATCCATTTATTGCATAATATATTGCATTTAATATTAGAAATGTTATCATTAAAATTAATGTTTGTTTCTTTTTAGTTACCAATCTATACACTATAAGTAAAATAAGCATATTGCACAATATAGCAAGTCCTGTATTGTAAATTCTAAATTCTGTAAAATATTTAAAAGTAATATTATTTACAAAAAGTACTAAAAAATATCCCATAAAGTATTGAATTATAAATTCTAAAATATTTTCTTTTTTATATTTGATTTTTATCTGTTATAAATATCCATTTCCAATATTTATCCACTCTATTGTAAAACATCTATTTTCATCTTCCCTTTGTGATTCCTCTAAATATAACTTGTTCATCTCCCATATCTTTTTTATTCTGTGCTTTTTTATCTTGTTTTTTTAATTTAATAGCAATTGTATCTTTCAATCTATTCATCATATCTTTCACTTCCAAAATACTAATGTGTGATTTCCTTATGCTTTTCTTTACATCATGGATTTTTAATATTGCATTTATATTTTTAGGTGAATATGGATTCATTTTAGTTAATACTTTTTTGATATCTTTCTTTACACATATTTTATCTTTTGAATACCCCATTTCTTCTGCTTGTATAGCTATTTCTTCTTTTAGTTGTTCCAACATCCCCATTTCTATATTATTGTTATTATTTAGCTTTTTTTCTCCGCAAACCTTATCTAATGCTTTTAAACAAATATTACTCATTGCTACATTATAAGAAGTTTCACCTTCTAGATGATCTGTAGCCACTCCTATCCAATTTTCAAACATTCCAACCATCATGGGTGGTTGTTCAAATATTAACTCAGGATTTTCTTTTCTTATCTCATGCAATATTTCCAAATAATCTTGTACATGTTTTAATTCAGAGTATATACATAACTTATCACTTCTTTCTAAGTCATCTTTATCTGGATTAACTACTTTAAAGTAATAGTTTATATTTCTTGCCTCACACCTATCTCTAAACATAGATGCTACTTTACATGTATCATCTCCTGCATTTATATAAAATTTTAGTTCATTTTTTTCATTTTTTTTATCTAAATCCATTTTCTTTTCAGAATTCACATGAAATCCCATTACATTTTCTTTATCTAATAAATATTCTTCTATCACTCTTTTTAATACAACAAATGGTGCTAATGAGTATATTTCTTCATCTGAATAAAACTTCTTTGCATCTTTATACCATTGCTCAGGATCTACTCTCTTATATATCTCTTTATTCAAATTCTCTTTAGGTATTTGCAATATCCATTTGCATTTTTTTAATGTATTCTTTCCTTTTTCATCTGATATACCTTCTATTTTTTTTTCTAATTCGTCGTATGTAGGACATTCTTTAAATACATTTTTTAATATTAAAGAATTTTCTCCAAAAAGCTCTTCATTCAAATTAATTCTTTTCTCTATATTTTTATATAGTTCATCCCTTGTTGGTTTTACTATTAAATTTTCATAATCTTTAATATATTTTTCTTTATCAAAATATCTATTTTTTATTCCACTTATAAGTCTATTATATATTTCTCGTTTTGGAGCATCGCTTTTTATATAAAAATCAATTAGCTGTATTAGTTTTTCGCTATCCTCCATTGGATTTTCTATACTGTCATACAGATTCATTTTCAATCCCTCCCTATATATTTTTTCTTGTTCATCAAAATTGTTTTCTATTTATGTTTTATTTTTTTTACCAAATTTTCAAACCATTCCTGCAATTTACAAAATATATTCTTTTTATATTTTATTATTTCCACATTATCTATTTTTTCTATACTTTTTTCTTGTTCATTTTTTTTATTTTTAAATAAATTGTCTGGACTATATTTTTCTTCAAGTTTTTTTCTTTCATTTTCATTTTGAGATAACTCATTTAAAAATTCTTGTTTTTCATTTTTGTTTTCGCACCAATAATTAAGATTAAGAATAGCTAACAATATCATTGTTTCTCTTTTTAAGTTTTGCTCTGTTAATGGTACATTTACATTTATTACAGGTCTATAATCTTCTATTTTTTCATCAGAAAAAAATTTTCTAACTTTTTGTGGTATTTTATTCACATATTCATCTTCTAATATATTTAATATGGCCTCTACCTCAGCGTAAGCTGTCCTATCATCTAATAACATTAACTCCCTCCAATTTTTTACCAAATATTTTTTTACTCTTTATTATCTTCCGCCCATTCCGGCCTCCGACCTCCTCCGGCCTCCACCGCCACCTGAGAATCCGCCTCCTAAGCCACTTCCACTTGAAGTTATGCGACGATGAGAAGCTATTTCTGTTGCAGATGTGATATATGCTCTTGAAACGTTTGAGTTCAATGTAGCTATTGAATTAAAAAAACTATTTGTATTAATATAATTATAGTCAAAACCATATGAAAAGTATAATAATGGATATTTTTCTTTTATATCACTTTCATTCCACTTTTCTTCTATAAGGACTCTTTTATATTTAGCTTTAAACTCTTTTATCACTTTATCTGAAAGCCCAAAAGCAGTTGCAAATATTAAATATTTTTCCCAAATTACTAGGTCATTCATTCCTTTTTCTGATATCAATGAATATTCACTCATAAAATTTTTTAAAGCTTTCCATTTTTCTTTTTCGTCTTCTCCTGCTTCTGTTAAAACTGTAATTTTATTTTTTTGTTTAGATTGCATTTTAAACATGTATGAAAACAATAAGAAAACTGGGAAACACATCAATACTGCTTCTAACATATACATTTGCATAACTGCTACATCATTTCCGCTTGCATTTAATAATAAGCTTCCGAATTGCATAAGAATAGAGTATAACACGTTCGAAAAAATAATTTAACATTTTGTATTTAATATCAGCTAATATATAACTTCTATATTTTTTTTCTTTTTTCTTATCTATTAGTTTCAACTTACACAAATTTTTCCTTGCCTCATTCACAAATTCGTTTATATAATTACTATATTTGTTATATTTTTCTTTAGCATATTTATTTAACTTTTCGACCTCAAATTCCCTCTCATTTTGGCTTACCTTTTTCAGCAACTTATATATTTTTAGTTCATCCTTTTTTAAATCTTTTGTATCACTATTGGTAAAAGAAATAACAACCTTTTTTCTTTCGTTTATCTTTAAATCAATCTTTTTCTTAAAACATAAATCTAAAATTGTTGCGGCAACTGTATTTCGTTGCACTTTTCCAGCATCTAGTCTTTCTCTTTCAAAATTATATAAATATATAGCTTCTGCAGGTGTAGCACTTTCTCTTGGAATTTCTCTATAATATTTTAATCCTTCATCACTATTCTCTTTTTTCTTTATTTTTTTAACCCTAGCCAAGAGAATTAGTCCTATAAAGAATATTACCGTGAGGAAAACCTCAACTTTTTTTAACAGATTATACATGTAATTTTGTGGTTTATTAGCTTCATTTGCCCATTTTTCTTCTTCCTTTAATGCATCCTCTAAATAGTTATACCCTCTTACTTTGTTTACATTTGAATTAAACATTTTTTCAGAAGTAATAATCCTTATTTCTAATCTTTTTCCCACATTTAGGTTTTCTAATTCAAATCTAACTTTTTGAGCACTTGTTTTTTCTATAATTCCATTTAATTGGCCATGTCCCCAAACCTTTAAATCATCCAAATTATCTACCATTTCTGGTAATGTGACTGTACCTGTAACTTTTTGTGCTGGTATTGTATTTCGTCCTTGTTCTAAGAATTGCCAATAAATTTCTTGACAATCATTATAATCTGTAACTACATCTTTGACAGTATATGAAATTTGATATCTTTTATTTCCGCTTTTGTTTTCCATTCCTGTTCCCCAAGCAATTTCAAATGTCAATGGATTTACTTCTAGTCCATAGTAGCATCCAGTAGTCACGTGGTACATTTCTTCTTGTATTTGTGTTAAATCGCTATTATTATCTAAATCTTTAACTTTAACATTTTCAATATCCCCATATTTCAGTTTGGATAATGAAAATGTTTTAAACAATGTGTTTGTTTTATTGATTTTAATGTCCCATGTTTCTACTACATCCATGCTCCCATCTTTATTCATTACAACATTGTAATCAATACTGTTTAAATACAATTCTGAAACAGCCTTTTTGACAGGTTCTATATCACTAAGATTCACAATTAATGATATAATAATTATCGAAAAAATTGTTATTAAACTTACTTTAAATGTTTCCTTCATTTTTTCTCCTTTTACTTAATAAATACACCTTATCATAACTTTAATTTTTTTTCAATAGAAATATATCAAAAAATACACTACATTTTTGTAGTGCATTTTTTATTTTATTTAGCTTCTTGTTCAGATGAATCATCATCTTTCATGCTATACTCTTTTTTAGCAATAGTTTCTTCATCTTCTCCATCTACTTTAATTTTAACATCTTGATATCTCTTCATCCCTGTACCTGCTGGGATTAACTTACCAATAATTACATTTTCTTTTAATCCTATTAAGTGGTCTTCTTTACCTTTTATTGCAGCTTCTGTTAATACTCTTGTTGTTTCTTGGAATGATGCTGCTGATAAGAAGCTGTCTGTAGCAAGTGATGCTTTTGTGATTCCAAGTAATGCTCTCTTTCCTGTTGCAGGACGTTTTCCTTCTGCAACTACTTCTTTGTTTTTATCTTCAAATTCATACATGTCAACTAAAGAACCTGGGAACATGTCTGTATCTCCACCATCATCAACTCTCATCTTTCTTAGCATTTGTCTTGCTATTACTTCGATGTGTTTATCATTGATATCAACACCTTGGCTTCTATATGCTTTTTGAATTTCTGAAATTACATATTCATAAACTCCTTCTGGACCTTTTATTGCTAAGATTTCAGCAGGATTTATAGAACCTTCGATAAGTGGTTGTGCAGCTTTTACTTCGTCTCCGTCTTTAACTTTTAATTTTGAACCAAATGGTATTGTATATGTTCTTGAATCATCACTAGAAGTTACGATTATTTCTAATTTCTTCTTAGATTCAGAAATTTTAACTTTACCATCAATTTCTGTAATTACTGCAACCCCCTTTGGTTTTCTAGCTTCGAAAATTTCTTCTACTCTAGGAAGACCTTGAGTAATATCTGCTACACCAGCTACACCACCAGAGTGAATTGTTCTCATTGTTAACTGTGTACCAGGTTCACCAATTGATTGTGCTGCTATAATACCAACAGATTCACCAATTGATACTAATTCTCTTCTTGCTAGTCCCATACCATAACATTTTTGGCATACACCATGTTTGCTTCTACATCCAATTACAGAACGAACAACAACTTGTTTTATTCCTGCTGCTACAATTTCTTTTGCTATAGCTTTATTTATCATTGTGTCTTTATCTACAATTAATTCTCCTGTTTCAGGATTTGTTATATCATTTAATGGATATCTTCCTTCTAGTCTTTCTTCTAATCCTTCTACAATTTGATTTCCATCTTTAATATCTTCTAACATTAGACCTTCATTTGTTTCACAATCATGTTCTCTAACAATTATATCTTGTGATACATCTACTAATCTTCTTGTTAAATATCCTGAATCGGCTGTTCTTAAAGCTGTATCTGAAAGTCCTTTACGAGCACCATGTGATGATATGAAATATTCTAGAGCATCTAGACCTTCACGGAAACATGATTTAATTGGAATTTCGACTGCTTTACCTGTAGTACTTGCCATAAGTCCACGCATACCTGCGATCTGTCTTAACTGGTTCATATTACCACGGGCTCCTGATTTAACCATCATGTATATTGGGTTTAAGTCTCCAAAGTTCTCTTCCATAGCCTTACTTACATCATTTGTTGCTTTTTCCCAGATACCTACAACTGTTTGATATCTTTCATCATCAGTTATTAAACCTCTTCTATATTGATTTCTAACTTTTTCAACTTGTTTATCTGCTTCTGCTAGGATATCTTTCTTTGTCGCTGGGACTTGAACGTCTGCAACAGAGAATGTTATACCAGCTAATGTTGAATATTTGAATCCTAATGATTTTATATAATCTATTACTTCTGCTGATTCTGTTAATCCATGTTTGTCTATTACTCTTTCAATAATTGTTCCCATTGATTTTTTCATTACAGGAAAATCTATTTCATATTGGAATGGATCTTCTTTTCTATCTATAAATCCTAAATCTTGAGGAATTCCTTGATTGAATATTATTCTACCAACACTTGTTGGAATTTTCTTTGTTTTCATTTCTCCATCAATTTCTTTGCTTACTCTTACAAAGATTTTTGCATGTATTGAAACTGCTTTATTTTGGAATGCCATTAATGCTTCATCAGGATCTTTGAAGTATTTTCCTTCTCCTAATTCTCCATCTAATGTCATTGTTAAATAATAACTTCCTAAAATCATGTCTAGTCTTGGTACAGCTACTGGCTTACCATCTTGTGGTTTTAATAAGTTATTTGTTGCAAGCATTAAATATCTTGATTCTGCTTGTGCTTCTGGTGTTAATGGTAAGTGAACAGCCATCTGGTCACCGTCAAAATCAGCATTGAATGCCTCACATACTAATGCATGTAACTTGATTGCTCTACCTTCTACTAATACTGGTTCAAATGCCTGAATACCAAGTCTGTGTAGTGTAGGTGCACGGTTTAACATTACTGGGTGGTCTTTGATTACTTTTTCAAGTATTTCCCATACTTCTGGGCTTAATCTTTCTACCATTCTTTTTGCACTTTTTATGTTATGTGCTAAATGTCTTTCAACTAATTCTTTCATTACAAATGGTTTAAATAATTCTATAGCCATTTCTTTTGGAAGACCACATTGATAGATTTTTAATTCTGGTCCTACTACGATTACTGAACGTCCTGAATAGTCAACACGTTTTCCTAATAAGTTTTGACGGAATCTACCTTGTTTTCCTTTTAATAAGTCTGATAAAGATTTTAGTGGTCTGTTACCAGCTCCTGTAACAGGTCTTCCTCTTCTTGAGTTATCAATTAAAGCATCTACTGATTCTTGTAACATTCTTTTTTCATTTCTTACAATGATTTCTGGTGCTCCAAGTTCAAGTAATCTCTTTAATCTATTATTTCTGTTTATTACTCTTCTATATAAGTCATTTAAGTCTGACGTTGCAAATCTACCACCATCTAATTGTACCATAGGTCTTAAATCCGGTGGAATTACTGGCACAACATTCATTACCATCCATTCAGGTCTGTTTCCTGATTTTCTGAATGCTTCTACTGTGTCTAATCTTTTTATTAATTTTGCTTTTCTTTGTTCACTTGCTGATTCTAAGTCTTTTTCTATCTCTGCTGATAGTTTATCTAAATCTACTCGCTCTAGTAATTTTCTGATTGCTTCTGCTCCCATTTCGGCTTTAAATGATTTTCTACCATATTTTTCTTCTGCTTCATGGTATTCTTTTTCATTTAATACTTGGCATTCTTCTAGTCCAGATGTACCTTTATCTGTTACTACGTATGACGCAAAATAAATTACTTTCTCTAAGTTTCTTGGTGAAATATCTAATATTAATGCAATTCTACTTGGAATTCCTTTAAAATACCAAATATGTGCAACTGGTGCAGCAAGTTCTATATGCCCCATTCTTTCTCTTCTTACTTTTGCCTTTGTTACTTCAACACCACACCTATCACAAACTATTCCTTTATATCTTACTCTTTTATATTTTCCACAATGACATTCCCAATCTTTTGTTGGTCCAAATATTTTTTCACAAAATAGACCGTCTTTTTCTGGTTTTAATGTTCTATAATTGATAGTCTCTGGTTTTTTTACTTCACCTTTTGACCATTCTCTTATTTTCTCATCTGATGCCACTCCTATTTTTATTTTATTAAAAATATCTAATTCGTCCACTATTTTTCCCCCTAATTATATTTTTAGGTAATTTCAAAACAGAGTAGAAGCTCTGGCCACCGCTCGAGCAATTCCTTCTTGTCGGCTTCTATCTTTTTGAAATTTATTAAATTATTTTTATTCGTTTTTTATTTATTCATCTTCGTCAAAGATAGCATCCTCGCCCTCATCATCTAAATCTTCAAAAAGCTCATCACTATCTTCTGGTTCTTCTTCATCTAGTAAAATATCGCTATCAGTATCCTCAATATATCCATCAGATAAATCATCTTCTGCTACAACTTCATCTTCTGCTAGAATCTTTTTATCCTTTTCTGGATCATATTCAATACCATCCTCAATATTTTCTTTTAATTCAAGCTCTTTGTTATCTTCTGAATATAGACGTACATCTAATCCTAAAGATTGTAATTCTTTGATAAGAACTTTAAAGCTTTCTGGTACTCCTGGTTCAGGAATATTTTCACCTTTAACAATAGCTTCATAAGTTTTAACTCTACCTACAACGTCATCAGATTTAACTGTTAACATTTCTTGTAGTGTATATGCTGCACCATATGCCTCTAATGCCCAAACTTCCATTTCTCCGAAACGTTGTCCACCAAATTGTGCTTTACCACCAAGAGGTTGTTGTGTAACTAATGAGTATGGTCCAGTTGAACGAGCATGTATTTTATCATCTACTAAGTGATGTAGTTTTAACATATACATTACACCAACTGTAATTGGTTTATCAAATGGATCACCAGTTCTACCATCATATAGAATTGATTTACCATCTGGACTCATTCCTGCTTGTTGTAATAATTCTTCAACATCTTCTTGTGTAGCACCATCAAATACTGGTGTTGATACGTGCCATCCTAAAGCTTTGGCAGCTCCACCTAAGTGAACTTCAAGTATTTGTCCTAAGTTCATACGAGATGGAAGTCCTAATGGGTTAAGTAAGATGTCTATTGGTGTACCATCTGGTAAAAATGGCATATCTTCTTCTGGTAATACTCTTGAAATAACACCTTTATTACCATGACGTCCGGCCATTTTATCACCAACTGATATTTTTCTTTTTGTTGCTATATAACATCTAATTATTTGATTTACACCAGGTCCTAATTCGTCTGAATTGTCTCTAGTGAATATTTTAACATCTACTATTGTTCCAGCTTCTCCGTGAGGTACTCTTAATGATGTATCTCTAACTTCTCTAGCTTTTTCACCAAAGATAGCTCTTAATAATCTTTCTTCTGCTGTTAGTTCTGTTTCTCCTTTTGGAGTAACTTTACCAACTAAAATATCTCCTGGTCTAACTTCTGCACCTATTCTAATTATTCCGTTTTCGTCTAAGTCTTTTAATACGTCATCACCAACGTTTGGAATGTCTCTTGTTATTTCTTCTGGACCTAATTTTGTATCACGGCATTCGCAATCATATTCTTCGATATGTATTGATGTAAATACGTCTTCTTTTACTAATCTTTCATTTAAAAGGATAGCATCCTCGTAGTTGTAACCTTCCCATGTTGAGAAAGCAACTAAACAGTTTTTACCTAAAGACATTTCTCCATCTTTAGTTGATGGTCCATCAGCTATTGCATCACCTTTTTTTACTATTTCACCTTTTTTTACTATAGGTCTTTGATTTATACATGTACCACCATTTGTTCTTTTAAATTTACGTAGTTTGTGTACAACTGTTTTTCCATTATTATATTTAACTGTAATAGCGTCTCCTGTAACTTTTTGGATGACTCCATCATCTTCTGCTAATATTAATATTCCTGAGTCTTTTGCAGCTCTATATTCTATACCTGTTGCAACTATTGGTCTTTCTGTTGTCATTAATGGAACTGCTTGTCTTTGCATGTTTGCACCCATTAGAGATCTTTTGGCATCATCATGTTCTAAGAATGGAATCATGGCTGCTGCTACAGAAACTAATTGTTTTGGTGAAACATCTATATATTGTACTTTGTCTTTATCAACTTCTATAATTTCATTTCTGTATCTAACTCTAATTCTATCATTAATAAATTCTCCATTTTCATCCATTGGTTCAGATGCTTGAGCTATTATGTAATTGTCTTCTACATCTGCACTCATATATTCAACTATATCTGTTGCTCTATGTGTTTCTGGATCTATTTTTCTGTATGGTGTTTCTATAAATCCATATTCATTTATATTTGCAAATGATGAAAGTGCTGATATAAGTCCAATGTTTGGTCCTTCTGGAGATTCAATTGGACATAGTCTACCATAGTGTGTATAGTGAACGTCTCTAACCTCGAATCCAGCTCTTTCTCTTGTAAGGCCACCAGGTCCTAATGCCGAAATTCTTCTTTTATGTGTTAATTCTGAAAGTGGGTTTGTTTGGTCCATGAATTGTGACAATTGTGAACTTCCAAAGAATTCTCTAATTGATGATGTTATTGGTTTTGTGTTAATTAATGTTTGTGGTGTTACAACATCTAAGTCTTGAATTGTCATTCTTTCTCTTACAACTCTTTCAAGTCTTGTTAAACCAATTCTGAATTGATTTTGTAATAATTCACCAACACATCTAATTCTACGGTTAGCTAAATGGTCTATGTCATCTACATTTCCAACTCCATGTGCTAAGTTTAATAAATAGCTTATAGATGCAATCATGTCTTCTGTTGTTATATGTTTTGGTACTAATTCGTCAATTCTTTCACCTATAACTTTTACTAAATCTTTTTCTTCAGTTGTGTCAATTATACTTTTTAATATTTGATAATTTACATTTTCTTTAATGTTTAATTCTGCTAAATCTAATGTAGGTAATACTTTATGAATATCAACTGTTCCATTTCCTATAACTTTAACTGTATGTTCTCCAACTGTTAATTCTACTATATTGATTCCTGAGTTTTGGATGTCATGTGCAGCATCTTCTGTTATAACTTCTCCTGCTTGTACAAATATTTCACCTGTTTCACCATCCATTATGTCTTTTGCAGCTACTTTTCCTGTTATTCTTGTTGCTAAACTTAATTTTTGGTCAAATTTATATCTACCAACTTTTGCTAAGTCATATCTTCTATTATCATAGAATAATCCATCAAATAAACTTCTTGCTGCTTCTACTGTTGGAAGTTCTCCTGGTCTTAATTTTTTATAGATTTCTATTAAGGCTTCTTCTTGAGTTTTAATTGGATCTTTTGCAATTGTTGCTTCTATTAATTCTTCGTTTCCAAATAAGTCTCTTATTTGGTCATCTGTTACTAATCCAATTGCTCTTAAAAGTGTTGTTATTGGAACTTTTCTTGTTCTGTCTACACGTACATAGAATATGTCATTTCCATCTGTTTCGTATTCTAGCCATGCTCCTCTTAAAGGCATAACTGTTGATGTATATGTTCTTTTTCCTGTTTTTGTATCAAATACTTCTGCATAGTAACATCCTGGTGAACGTACTAATTGGCTTACTACAACTCTTTCTGCACCATTTATTATAAATGTTCCACTGTCTGTCATAAGTGGGAAGTCACCTAAATAAATTTCTTGTTCTTTAATTTCTCCTGTTTCACGGTTTATTAAACGAACTTTTACATGTAGTCTTGTTGAATATGTAGCGTCTCTTTCTTTTGCCTCTTCAATTGAATATTTTGTTTTGTCTTCCATGTAGTAGTCAAAAAATTCAAGAACTAGATTTCCAGAATAGTCTTCTATTGGTGATATGTCTTTTAATACTTCTCCTAATCCTTCTTTGATGAACCAATCGTATGAGTCTTTTTGTACTTTAATTAGGTTTGGCATTTCGATAAAATCTCCAACTTTTGCGAAATCTTTTCTTGAAGCTTTTTCGTATTGAATGTCTCTAATTTTCAAATAAATCACTCCTTATATTTTTTTGAAGCAGTTTGTAATTCTAGGATTGTGTGTTTAACACTTAGAATTTAATTATATTTGATTTTAAGAAAAGTCCTTCTTAGAATATATCTACTTTTTTAAGTTTTATAATTTGCCTGCTTTTCAAATTATATTAGCTTAATTTTTCGTTATATTTAATTCCTCTTTTCTTAAATTTTTAACGTTGTGTTTTGATTTGTTTCTTTTGAATTAAATTTTTACTTGATGTTAAATTTTCGTATAAATTCACTTTATATGATACCATAAATTTCCTACGGAAGTCAAGGTTTTTAGCAATATTTTTATAAATATATAGACTTTTTAATATATTTATAGTAAAATACAAAAAAGTTTAATATACTTAAGATTGAAAGGAGAAAGCAAAATGTCAAGTTTACCACTTATAGTAAAATATTTAATAGTAGCTTTTGTAAGTATGGTTCCAATAGTAGAACTAAGAGGTGCTATTCCAATAGCAGAAGGGTTAGGTTTAAATATATTTATATACTACCCTATTGCTATTATATTTAATATGTTACCTGTTCCTATAATTTACCTATTTGCTAGAAAGGTTCTTGAATGGGGAAAAGATAAAAAAATTATTGGAAAGTTTTTCACTTGGTGTTTAGAAAAGGGTGAAAAAGGTGGAGAAAAATTAAAAGCAACTGCTGGAAATAAAGGTATTTTCTTTGCATTACTACTTTTTGTTGGTATTCCACTCCCTGGTACAGGTGCATGGACTGGAACACTTGCAGCAAGCTTTTTAAATCTTGATTTTAAAACAAGTGTAAGTGCTGTTGCATTAGGTGTAATTTTAGCTGGAATAATAATGTCATTAGGAAGTAAATTTGTTGCTGTTTTAGGTTGGCCTGGATTAATTGCAATTATTACTGTTATATTAGTTGCAATACTTATTTCGGTTTTTATTGGTAAAAAGAAAAAGAAATAATAAAAATATATAAGTTCTAAAAAGTTAAGATATATATTACTTTTTAGAACTTATATATTTTTTTATTCACTTTTTTCTATTAATTTTTCTTGTTCATCTCTAAACTTATTTTTATTATCTATCCAATCATTTAAAACTGTTTTTATTACAACTGCAATTGGTACACCTAAGAACATTCCTAATATTCCAAAATAAGCTCCGCCAACAGTAACTGCAAAAATGACAAGTAATGGACTTACTTCCAAAGAAACACCTATAATTTTAGGATTTATAATATTTGCATCTATTTGTTGTAAAATTATAACAACAATAGCCATAGCAATTGCTTTTCCAAGTCCTCCTGTTATAAATGTTATTAATATTCCTATTCCAACTGCTACAATTGCTCCAATATATGGTATCATGTTAAATAATCCTATTGTAAATCCTATTAATGGTGCATATTTTACTTTTATTATTAACATAGCTACAGTTGTTAAAATTCCAACAATTACTGCATCTAGCAATTGACTTGAAATAAATGTAAAAAATACTTCATTTGCTTTTGTAAAATATTTATTTACAGCTTCATATGTATTCTTTTTAAATATTGCCCTTGCAAATCTTCTTAAAAATTTCATTATTGCCGTTCTTTGTAGTAAAATATATACTGAAACTATTATTGATACAAATACGTCAAAAATTCCTGAGAATATGTTTATTATATTTTTAACATATTCTATTATTTTTTCATTGTTTATGCTTAAAAATTGTTTCATATCTATATTTGATAGTTCCGTCATTTTATCTTTTATTACATCACTTTTTAGTACTGAATCTTCTGGTAATTCTTTGTATTTATTAACTAATGTTTCATAATACCCTGGTATATTACTAACTAATTCTACTATGCTTTCTTTTAATACTGGAAATATACAGTTTATTATGATTACCATTATTAGCACAAAAATTATATATGTTGCTATTACTGATAATCCTCTTGCTTTCTTTTTTACAAATTTCAATTTTGATTTTGATAAAGCATTTTCTATTTTTTTACATGGCATAAATAATATATATGATATTAACAATCCTGCAAAAAATGGTTTTAATATTCTAAAAAATGTTCCAAACCATTCTGTGACATTTGAGAAATTATCTAACATTTTATATACAATTACTACTGTTAGAGCTATCAATAGCCATGATATTCTTTTTTTCCATCCTTGTTTTATTTCTTCCATACACTTACCTCCTATAATAAAATTTCTAACCCTACTGGGCAATGGTCACTTCCCATTATTTCTGAATATATTTTTGCTTCTTTTATTTGTTTTTCTATTGATTTTGATACTATAAAGTAGTCTATTCTCCAGCCTATATTTTTTTCTCTTGCATGTCCCATATAAGACCACCAACTATATGCATTTTCTTTTTCTGGATATAGATATCTAAATGTATCTGTAAAACCTGAGTCTAGTAATTCTGTCATCTTGTTACGTTCTTCGTCTGTGAAACCTGCATTGTGTCTATTTGTTTTTGGATTTTTTAAGTCTATTTCTTTGTGTGCTACATTTAAGTCCCCACACATTATTACTGGTTTTGTTTCATTTAATTTTAATAGATACTTTCTTATTTCGTCTTCCCATATTTGTCTATACTCTAGTCTTTCTAGTTCTCTTTTTGAGTTTGGTGTGTATATGTCTACCATATAAAATTTTTCAAATTCTAGTGTTATTACTCTTCCTTCTTTATCATGTTCTTCTATCCCTATTCCATATGTTACATTTATTGGTTTTTGTTTTGTAAATATTGCAGTACCTGAATATCCCTTTTTTTCTGCACTGTTCCAATAGCTTGTATATCCTTGAAATTCTAAATTAATCTGATCTGGCTGACATTTTGTTTCTTGTAAGCAAAATATGTCTGCATCCATTTTTTTGAATACTTCTTCAAATCCTTTTGTTAAACATGCTCTTATTCCATTCACATTCCATGAGATTAGTTTCATTTTCTGTTCCTTCCTTATATCCGCTTTTATTAATATTTTTTATTTACATATATTTCTATTTTACTACATTTACAATAAAATAGCAATCAAAATAGTAAAAGAACTCTATTTCTAGAGTTCTTACAAATCATATGTTAAATTAATTTATATCTTTAAAAATATACATTACCACCTATATAAGTACCTGAGTGTGTTCCAGCTGCTCTAAATGATAAATAATTATGATTTCTTTTTCCATTTAATGCATCTGTAACTGCTTGTTTTACATATGATGGGTAATTTCCATTTAATTTCTTTTTCCAATGTCTGTCTATAGAATAACAAAATTGTCCTGATGCTTTGTATTGACTTAATGGGTCTGAACCATTTTTCTTCCATTTTCTGCTTTCTGCTCTATTACAAGCTGTTGTTATAACAGCTAAAGCTCCTGTATAACTTGAACCTGATTCTTGTGCTGTAATTGCACATAATAAGTCCATTTCTCCTGATGAATATGACCATTTTCCGCCATTATTTTTTACTGTTGTTGCTGTTTCCCTAGTTGTCGTTCCAGATCTTGATGTTACTTTATTTACTTGTACTATCTTATTTACTGGTTCTGTAATTACCTTTTCAGATAATTGTATTTTTTCAATTTCTACTTCGTTTTGATATTTAATTTTATAAGTTATTTCTTTTAAGCCATTTTTTCCTTGTTGTAATACTTTGTTTGTTGTGTCTGTACTTGTTCCTGCTGAATTTTTTGTTATTGTTTCATAAGGTATTTCAACTTGTTCTGTAACTATTTTTTCTGTTATTGGTGCGTAGTTGTTTAGTAGTTCGTTTAATGTTGTTTGTACACCTTCTTCAGAAACTTTTGCTATTTGAACTTCGCTATATGATTTATCTACTATTTTTATAACAGCTCCTGCTGCTACTTCTTCATTAGCTTCTGGTATTGTCTTTTGATTTTCATCTAATACAATATTATTTTCATTTAATATTTCATTAACAGTTGTTTTTGATGTTAATACTGTTAATTCATATCCGTTTTGTAATACAATTTTAATATCTTTCAAATTTGTACTTACTGCCATTACTCCTATTCCTGAAATTAATATTAATATTATACTAACACATATGATTTTCATTATAGAAATTGAAGCTTTTTCTTCTTTTTTCATAAATTTTTAATACCTCCTTTTGGCATCGATTTAAATTATACTATATTTTGTTGTTTTTGTCAAATTTGTACAAGCTTAGAGTTACAACTGTTTCATTATAGTATATGCTGTAACCCTTGGAAATAGTACAAAATTTTTTTGAATATTTTTCTTTTTTTGCATAAAATGATTTATATAGTATATTTTTACTAAAACAGTTGACATTATAAAAAAAAGTAACAAATTACTTGTTAAAAAAACAAATTTATGTTATTATCAATTTGTAAAATGTATATAATAAAAAAGGAGGCAAAATTATGGGATGGATTATATTAGCAATAGTAGTAATATTAGTAATTGCAATAATTTCAATGTATAATGGCTTAGTATCTGCAAGAGTAAAAGTAGATAATGCTTGGAGCCAAATTGATGTACAATTACAAAGAAGATTTGATTTGATTCCAAACTTTGTTGAAACTGTAAAAGGATATGCTACACATGAGTCAGAAACTTTTGAAAAAATAACAAAACTAAGAACTTCTTGGGCAAGTGCTGGAACAGTTGCTGAAAAAGCTGAATTAGATAATCAACTTTCAGGAGCTTTAAAAACAATAATGGCTGTTTCTGAAAATTATCCTGATTTAAAAGCAAATCAAAACTTTTCTGAATTATCTGAAGAATTAAGAAATACTGAAAATAAAATTTCTTTTTCTAGACAATTCTATAATGACAGTGTAACAATGTATAACCAAAAATTACAACTTTTCCCTTCTAACATCATCGCAAATATGTTTAATTTTCAACCTCGTGAATTATTTGCAGCAGAAAGTGCTGAAGCTAGAAAAAATGTAAAAGTTGATTTTGGAAAAAATGCATAATTAATTTTAAAGGGGTTGTCAGTTTTGGCACCTCTTTTACTATTTTAATTTTGATTTAATAATTGTTTGATATTATTTTATCAGGAAAGGAGTTTTTATGTTTGAAATTAGTAAGAAGAATAAATTTGAGTCTGGCTTAATTATTGGAATATTTATACTTGTAATAACTTTAATTATATATTACATTTGTAATGCTTTAGATTTAGGCGGACTTTCTATAGTAATTGCTTTAATTTTTTCTATTGCCAGCGCATGGGGATCTTATTATTATAGTGATAAAATCGTTTTGGCCTCATGTCATGCAAGACCTGCAACTAGGGAAGAAGATTTAAAACTTGTTAATATTTTAGATGCTTTGATGGTAACTGCTGGATTACCTAAAAAACCTGATTTGTATGTTGTAGAAGATGCTCAACCCAATGCTTTTGCAACTGGTAGAAATCCAGAACATGCTATAATTTGTGTTACTACTGGTTTACTAGAAAAGTTAGATTATTATGAATTAGAAGGTGTTATAGCTCATGAAATGAGCCATATTAAAAATTATGATATTCTTTTAAGTGCTGTAGTTTCAGTGTTTGTTGGATTAATTGTAATGTTGTCTGATATGTTTTCTAGAATTCTTTTCTGGGGTGGTACAAAAGATAGAGATAGTGATAGTAAGGCTAATGGTATTTTAATGTTATTAGGTCTAATATGTTTAATTTTATCACCTATTTTTGGTACTTTGATGCAACTTGCTCTTTCTAGAAAAAGAGAATTTTTGGCTGATAGCACTGCTGTTGAATTTACTAGAAATCCTGATGGTTTGATTTCTGCTTTGCAAAAACTTGAGAGTGATCCTAATGAGTTGCAAAGTGCTAATTCTGCTACTGCTAATATGTATATTATTAGTCCTTTTAAGAAGAATGGCGAGAAGGGTAAAAAGAAGTCTTCTTCTCTTTGGTCTACTCACCCTAGTACAGAAGATAGAATTGAAGCTTTGAGGAATATTAGATAATGTATAATAAAATCGAAATATAATTTGTTTCATAGTAAAAGGCTCTATTGTTTGCTACTGCAAAACATAGAGTCTTTTATTTTTTAGTATTAATATTTAAGATTTTTTTATTTTTTCTATTTCTTCCTCGCTTAAACCTGTAGCTTTTACAATTTGCTCAATAGGCATACCCATTTTTATTAAATTTTGTGCTGTTTTTATTATTCCTTTTTCCATTTCAACTCTTGTCGCATGATTAATAGCACTTACTCTATCCATTTCCCATTTTTCTCTTAATTCTGCAAGTCTTCTTACCTCTGCATCTCCTGTTAAGTAGTTCATTTCTATTCTTGCTTTTTTTAATGTTTCATTTTTATTTTCTGCCATATCTATCAACTCCTAGTATATTTATCATTATTATTTGTTTTCTATTATTCTTTTTAAATTATACTAAATATTTTTGTTTTTGGCAATACTATTTAGTAAATATTTATTATATATTTACAATTAAGGAGACAATTACAGACTAGAAATTTAATTTAAAAATACTTTTAAATGCAAGTGTATTAGAGTTATCAACACTTTTTTTCTTTTATAATACTTTGGTTAATACCTTTTTATAATTTTGATGGGTATTTTTAGATTTAATGTTTTTGATTTTAATATTTGTTTTTTATTTTTGAATTATAATTTAAAAACTTAATTTATTTTTTGTATTTCCTAAGTTGTCTGAATTAAATCTTTTGATTTTTAAATATTTATAGCCATGCAATTGTCTAATTAATTGCATGGCTACATATTAACATGGTTTTATGTAACTTGTCAAGAAAAAGTTTTCGACAAAAATTGACATACAGCTAACTTAACAAGCTCAATTTTTATTTTTTGAATTTACACAGTTATATTTTAACACTCTCTTATATTCTTATTCACGGCTTAAGAGTTCAGTCCTACAAATAAAAGTGGACGAAACCCAACGTTGCCATAGCTGTCGGAAGCAGAGCCGTTGTTGCGACTGCTCGTGTAATTGTAGCTGTAGTCGTAAGCGCCACCCCTACCAACACAAGGACTGTCGGAATCGATGGACGTCTCTGTTGTCCATTCATATACATTACTTGCCATGTCATATACATTGCATTGTATATCTTTTGTACTTTGGTTATTTGTTCCTGTTTGTGCCATTGAACCAGTATTTACACTATTTTTTCTTGAATATGTTGGATTTGTTCCACATGTTTGTAAAAATAATGTTGCTGTATCCCATGCATAACTATTCATTAAATCACTTGTAAATTTTGTACTATTATACATATTTTGTGCTTGTATTGCAGCATTTGGCTGTGTTATACTATTCCATACTGTATCTGTTCCCACTTCTGTTATTGTTCCACTTATATTTTTTCTTGCCTCATATCTTCCGATATAGTATCCTCCATTTGTAGTTACACTATTTTTAAAATTTGGTATACTTTTTGCTACTATGTTTCCTTTATTAGATGTTTCTAATTCTTGAAATTTACTTTCTACAATATTTTCATTTTGAGCTGTTGAAATTCCATTTTCATCAAATGTATATCTATTTAATTCAATTGCTTTTACATTTGCTTCTGTTCTTTCTGTATCTGTATAAATTTTTCCAACAGGTATCCATACAAATTGACTTCCAGCTGTTGCAGCTGATGTGGCATCTTCTATTACTATTCCTTTATCTACTGTTGTTGCCTTACTTGTATCATCATTTGATACAATTTTAAATCCAGCTGGTACTACTATTTTATTTCCATATGCATCTTGCAATTCTGTATTATCATTTTTATTTAATACATCTGCATATTGAATTGCATCAGTAACTGTTTTTCCTTTAAATGTTTTTTCAACATTTCCTGATATATATTTATTTAATTCATCTTCATATTCATTCAACGTTTTTGCTTGATTTTCTGCTGAATTTTGTGTTTCATCTTTTGCTTTTTGTGCATTTTTAAATAGTCCTGTATTTGTCAATGACTGTATTGATATTGTTGCTAATATCAACAATATAATAATCGTAATCACTAACGCAACTAAAGTAATTCCGATTTGAATTTTTAAATTTTTTCTTTAACATTATTTTATAACTCCTCCCATGTATTTTAATTTTAAAACTTTCTTATTTATAGTATGTCTCAAAAATCTTATCTCTAGTACATTTTTTAAAATTTTCCCTCCTTTGTATTTTTTATGTTATATTATTACTAAAACATAATATATCATGTATTTATTTTACATATACAAACGAAATAAGTCAACACCATATGAAAAATAATTCATAAAAATTGTAAAAAAATATATGCAAATAGTATATAAAAAATATATATTATTCACATATATTAAAATTTAAACAAAACGTTTATATAAAATATTAAATTTTTCAATAGAATATTAAAAAAGTATCCTTTTTGTATTTTCAAATGTCATTTTCTCAACTTCTTCTAAACTTAAGCCTTTTGCCTCTGCAATTTTTTGTGCAACAAATTTGACATTTGCTGGTGTATTTCGTGTTCCTCTAACTGGTTCTGGAGCAAGATATGGGCTATCTGTTTCAATTAAAATTCTATCATTTGGAACTAAATTTATCATTTCAACAGCATTTTTGGAACTTTTAAAAGTTATTGGTCCAGCAAATGATATATAAAAGCCTAATTTTAAGCCCTCCTTTATTAGTTCTCTATTTTGTGGACAGCAATGAAATACCCCTATGTTTATAACTTTATTCTCTTTTAGTATTTGCAATGTATCCATTAAAGCTTCTCTAGTATGAATAACTATTGGTAAATTTAATTTATTTGCAATTTTTATTTGTTCTATAAATGCTTTTCTTTGTAATTCCTTATTTTCTATATTCCAATAATAATCAAGTCCTATTTCTCCTATTGCGCGTACTTTTTTATCATTTTCTTTTGCTATTTGCTCAATTTCTGCCAATTGTTTCCACAACTCTTCCTCTGTTTGTGGAATATCGTTTGGAGAAATACCTGCAGTTGTGTATATAAAGTCATATTTATTTGCTATTTCTAATGCTTTTTTTGAACTTTCTACACTGTAACCTGCTGTTATAAAATTTGTCACTCCTGATTCACAAATTTCTTTAATTACTTTTTCTCTATCATTATCAAATTTTTCATCATTCAAGTGACTGTGACTATCAAATAAATTCATAATTTTTCTCCTTCTACTTAAACAAAACAGTTACATTAGCAGTTGCATATAATTTACAATGAGAAATACTCACATCTATACTTTCTATTTTAGTAGTATCAACATTATATAATGTTAAATATGGTCTTCCTTGTTCATTATTTATAACCTCAAAATCTTTCCAACAAACTGAATATTTATCTTTTAATATTTTTGAAATTGCCTTAAATGCCGCTTCTTTTGCAGCAAATCTTCCTGCATAATGTTGATATTTTTGTGTCTTTTTAGATTCACAGTATTCTATTTCTTTGTCTGTAAATACTCTTTTTAAAAATTTTTCACCAATATTTTCTATGCTTTCTTTTATTCTTTCTATTTCTATAATATCAGTTCCACATGTTATATTCATACAATACATACCCTCTCTTACTTACCTAATATGTTTTTTTTGATTTACATCATTTAATAAGTTCTATATAATTTAAAACATTAAAAATAAGCGAAATTACTAAAATAACAACAACTGCAAACATTACCTTTGAATTTTTTTCAATATTTGATTCTTTATATAAAACATCATATTTTGTTTTTATTTCACTATATAATCTGTCTAGTTCAAATGTTTTACCTAATATATAGTTTATTTTAGACCCTACATCATCTTCTGTTACATCTAAGATCCATATATTTCTAGTAAATTCTATGAATTTTTTTCTTGTCTTTTTCAAATTGGATGTTTTCTTAAATTCTACTTCTAATTTTTTTAGATATATTTTTTTATATAAGTTTAAAATATATGTATAAAAATATTCATTTTCAAATTTATCTGGTAAATCTGTAAAGTTATTTATATCACTACTTGATGTAAATAATACTACTCCCTGCTTTGTAAATCCGAATTTAGCATATTTCCATTCTGAAAATTGTTTTGCTTCATTTTGGTCTAAATCTGTTGAATTATCTGCTGGTAAGAAATTTGCATATTTATTAAAATTATATTTTATATCTTCAAAATTCTTGTTTGAATTCCATGCTTCTCTGTCTATACATACATATGAATATGTTAAAAATTTTTGTGTGTCTATATCTAATTTCATTGTTTCTAAATCAGAACCTGTTATTCCTTTTATAAATTCTGTTAATTTGTTTACATCATCAAATGTGTTTGTTTGTAAATATATTTTGTCATAACTATTTAAAATATTTTCTTGGTTAATTTCTCTGAATTTATAATTAAAGTTTAAGACATCTGAAAAACTATTGCTCTCTTCTATGTTTGTTTTCATTGTAAAAAAACATATTCCTGAATTGAAACATATAATTTCAATTTTTCTAACTTTAAAAAAGATTCCTTTTTCTTCTGCTTTGCCTTGTATATCTTCTTTTAGTTTATATTCGAATATTGTACATGGATATTTGCTTAATATCGCTGATTTTGTGTCTTCTGGTAATTCTTCCAATTTTTCTAATTTTGCACCAGAGTGCGAAAAACTAGAAAAAAGGTATTCTCTAGTTTTAGGTGAAAAATAGCTGTATAAATCTATATCTTTATTTTTTTGAAATACTTTTAATGTAAATCTTTTATCTTTTATTAAACTTAATATGTATTTTTGATATTTATTTTCTGCTACAACAAAAGGATGTATAAAATATGTATATTGATAGTTTGTCTTTAGTTCCATTTTTTATTTCTTTCCTTTCTTCGTTCGTTTTTATTTATCAAGCTGATTGTAATAATTCATATTAATATCAGTTCCTAAATGCCATCTTCCTATAAAGTCTATTAATAAATAATTATCTAAGTTATATATTGGTTCTTGTACTACATTTCCTTTACTGTCAATGCTTCCCCATTTTCCATCTTTTTTAACAGCTGAGAAACCATAATCGTTTTGTTCCATTGCGTCATCATATATATAATCTACAATTACTTTTCCATTTTTGTCTAAATATCCATATTTTCCATCTTTTTTACTTAGGAATAATGTTCTATTTGAAAAAATATCTGATTCTTGTTTTTCTTCAAATTTGAAATTGTAGTACTTATAATTATTATCTATTCTTAATTTTAAGTATCCTTTGTTTTCATTTAATTCTGATAAGATTCCTTCTGCTTTTGTTTCTAAATTACTATTTAGAATTTTTGCATTGAAATTACTGTCTTCTGCAACATATAAATCCGCTTTTTCATTAAATGTTATTGAATTATATTCAAATGGTAGTTTTTCTTCTTTGTTTATATCTATTATTCCATATTTGCCGTCTTTGCTTGCAATAAATGTTCCTACTTTTGTTTCTTCTAGGTTGTCATATTGTGGGTCTATTAATATTTCTCCTGTTGTTTTTATTACCCCATATTTGCCTGATTTTGTGAATATTACTGCATTTTCTTGATTAGCTAATATTTGTTTAATTGAGTCAAATCCTTCTGTTAATACGTCATTTCCTGATTTGTTTACTAATTTCTGTTTTCCGTTTTCTGTTACAACATACATGTCATTTCCATAGACTTTTTCTACTGAATCATATTTTGCTTCTAGTATTAATGTATTTGAGTAATCAACTATTCCATATTTTCCATTATCTGTTTTTACAATGAATCCTGATTTGTTGTCTTTTCCTAATACATCTATATCGGCATATTGGGCTTGGATTACTGTTTTTCCGTCACTATCTACTATTCCATATTTGCTATCTTTCTTTACTTTGAAAGAATTTTCTATTTGTGGAATTACTGTTATTTCATCATATTCTGTTGGTATTACTTCTTTTCCATCAAAATTTATTAATCCATATTTTCCATCTTTTTGAACTTTTAATACATTTGTTTCATACCATATGTTCCAACTTTTATCTTGGTTTTGCATAGGTTCTATTTTTTCATATTGTGTAAATATTTCTTGATTTTTTTCGTTTAATGCTTTTGTTTTATATTCTCCTGTTTCATAGTTTACGTCATATGTACAAATAAATACTCCTGATTTTGAATTTGGTACTATTATCATTTCTTTGTATGATGGGTCTATTACTGTATTTCCTGTTGAGTCTATTACTCCCCATTTGTTGTCTTTATATATTGCAAAGTAGTTCTTCGTTGTTATTTTTCCTGTTGTTGTGTCTTTGCTTAATAATCCTTTTATTATAAATATAAACATGATTATTACTATTATTGCTATTGCTACTGCAAATACTTTTTTCATGTTTAATTTTGGCTCTGTATCATATCTTCTTCCTCTGCTCATTTTTGCCTCCTTACTTTTTTCTATATTTTTCTAGTATAGAATATATCATAAAATTAGTGTATTTTCAATGTTTGCAATCAATATTTTTAAAATAGTTATAATGTAAAGTTACAATTCACAAATTATATTTTCAATTTTTTCGATTATAAAACATTAAAAGAAGCTCTTTAAAGCTCCTTTTATTCTTTATTTAAAAATTTACAAACAACTACACTCATATCATCTTTAGCTGTTCCATATCCATTATCAATAGCCTCATTTAAAACTAAATCTGCTATTTTTTTAGTATTATTGGTTTCTATATCTTCAAACAAATATTTAACCCATAATTCTTTATTTTTGTATTCAACATTAGAATCTAAAATACCATCTGTACACATAAGCATAATTTCACCAGAAGATATATCTCTATCAAATGTTTGTAAGTTTGTCTCATTTATAATGCCTGCTGGAAGTGAATTTGCTTTAATAAGTTGAACATTATTTTTATTCTTTATGTATGTTGGACATGCTCCACTTTTTATTAATTCTATATTTCCATTATATAAATCGATAATTGCTATATCTAAAGTTGCAAATATTTCTTCATTTTGATTTATTAAGCTTGAGTTTATTAGCTCTAATGATGTTTTTTTGTCAAATCCTGAAAGTAATAAATTCTCTAACATTTTTAAAGCCTTATTACTACTTTGTCTTGCTTCTTCTCCTGAACCCATTCCATCACTTAATGCTACTAAATATTTTCCATCTTTTAATTTTATACTTAAGAAGCTGTCTCCAGAAATTGTACTATTTGTTTTTGTTGTTTCAGAATTTCCTATTGCCATTACAAATTTATCATCTGATAAAAAATTAAGTCTTGTTCCAATACTTGCTTCTTGATTTAAAACTATTTTTTCTTTTAAAACTTCTGTAAGTATTTTTTCAATGTAGTCTGTATCTGTGATATTAGATTTTTCCATATATATTTCTACTAAAAATCTATCTTCTCTTTGTACTGAAATTTCTTGTATTTCTATGTCTTTTTGTTTTAATAATTCAACAATTTGCTTTTTCTGTTTTGTATATTGTTCTTCGTTTTCTATATTCTTTTCTATGTTTTCTGCTATATTTGAAATTGCTTTTGAAACACCTTTTAATTGTGTTTCTATATTTTTCTTATTTTCTTCAAATTTCTTTTGCCATACAAAGTTCGATTTACTAATTTTGTATGACATATTTATGACTCTTACCATTTGTGAAATATTTTCTTCTAAATATTCACTTATTTGATTATCATCAAATCCTACTATGTAACTGTTACATTTTGCAAATATTTCTAATAAAGATTTTCTTGTCATTTCTTGCTTGTCCACTAATGTTTTAAATATTTCGTCAACGATTGGTCCATCTACTTTTAAAATGTCTTCATATAACATGTTATTTTCATAACCACTTAAATTATCCAATAATTCTGAAACAAATATGTCTTTGTTTGATTGTATTGGTTCTTGTATTTGCTCATTTTCTTGTATTTTATATGTTTTTGCCATCTCTTGAATTGTGTCTGAGACATTATTTAGTCTTTCTGCTGTTTCTTTACTTTTATTTAGTGCTCTGTCTGGAAATACTGGTAATAGTTTTGAATTTCCAACAAATTCTTTTATATTTATTTGTACTGATTTTGGTACTGCAAGTAATCCAATTGATGCTATTAATATTTCTTTAAAGTGTATTAATTCAACTGTGTATCCATTTGATACATATGCTAAAACAATATTTCCTAAACAAAATCCTACTATTACACCTGGTTTTCCAAATTTGTTTAATATTCCTGCTATCATTCCAGAAATTGCATATGCTGCTACCATTATTGGTTCAGATGATGTTATTACACCTAGTGTTACGCCTATTGTGACACCTGCTGTTGTTCCTACTAATACTCCGTTTTTCCAACCTAATATTAGAACTATTAATATACTTAAAATATTTCTAATTGAAAATCCGAAAACACTTAAATTTCCAAATGCTCCTACTGATATTGCTAACATTAGACTTGCACCTAAAATTTCCTCAATTGAAAATGCTTTTGCCTCAAAAAAGTCTCTAAATACTATTATAGAGTTTACAAATATTTTATAAAATACTATTGTTATTATTGAAAAACATATTATTGATAACACGTCATACAATGTAAAACCTGACATTCCAACCTTTGCTAGTTGAATTATTAATGTTGATATAAATATATTTTTTGCTAGATTTACTTTTTCGTTTTGATCTTCTGTATTATATTTAGGCTTTATTATAAACATTGTTACTATTAGTACCAATGCTGTTAATATATATGTTAGTGCTCCACTTATCCCAAATTTTATTGCATTTCCTATTATTGCAAATGCCACTATCCCTAGTAATGGAACTGAATTTGAAATACATGCTCCCAATATACTGATACTAAATGGTGAAACTTCTCCTGTTATTCCTACCATTGATATCATTAGTGATATTGCATATATTGGTATGTTTTTTATTGAAAATACGTTTGAAAATATGTCTATTTTCTTTTTTTCTTTTTTTTCTTCTTCATAGCTTTGATTGTCTATTGTGCTTTCATTTATATTTTGAAACATCCTTACCACCTCTTAAACTTTTATAGCATCATTTTACTACTTGTCCTTTGTATTTTTTGTCTTTTTTAGAAAGTGATTTTAAAAAAGTTTTTTACATTTTGTGATATATAATTTATTTTTTCTTTATTATTTATCTGTTTATGCTTTCTATTCTATTATAATTTGACGAATTTTGCAAGATTTTTTGTATTTTAGTTTTTATTTCATCTTCCAAACAGTTACAATTCACAGTCCGTAAAATTATTGTTTGTGTGGCACCCTCTTCCCCTTGG
>ERZ840057.942-NODE-942-length-27059-cov-10.755814_pt1 | contig 27059 bp, 32 predicted proteins | sample MGYA00519907_ERZ840057 | MGnify/ENA primary metagenome ERZ840057 (study PRJEB31850, sample SAMEA3708862) | human gut metagenome | biome: human gut; feature: human-associated habitat; material: faeces | place: China | collected 2014 ...
GCGCCACCTTGCCAAGGTGGAGGTAGCGAGTTCGAGCCTCGTCGGCCGCTCCAAATGGAGCAGCAACAGTTGCTCCGAATATGGTGACGTGGCCAAGTGGTAAGGCAAGGGTCTGCAAAACCCTCATCCACCAGTTCAAATCTGGTCGTCACCTCCAAAAGATTCCCGGGTGCTGAGGCATCCGGGATTTTTTGTTGTTTTTCTCGTTAAATAATCTACTTATTGGGAAAAGCTTGTCTCCCCTCTTCGCTCTGTGCTATGCTAAAAGAGTCAGCGCTGTCCATCGTGGTGCTCTGCATCGTTTTGTTCAGCACCCCCATTGAGACCTATATGAGCTACGCCCTCAACCGCATCTTCGACACCGCCATTGGCGTCATCACAGCGCTGCTGGTCAACTACTTTCTGCCCCGGCCCCGGGTCGTTTTCCTCTGGGAAGGGTTCAAAGGCTCGTTCAAGAAAGACAGCAAAGTCTGAATGCTTTTCCGCGCTCCGCTCCGGCGGGGCGCTTTTCTTTTGCCCTCTGCCGTGATACAATGGGCATACTATCATTTTCCCTGAAAGGAGGCCGCGCCATGCCTGCCGAACTTCACACCACCCTCACGCCGGACACCCCGGTACGCTATCTCAAGGGCGTCGGCCCCAAGACTGCCGAGCGGTTCGAGAAGCTGGGCATCCTGACCCTCAGCGACCTGCTCTGCCACTATCCCCGCCGGTATCTGGATTTTTCAAAGCCCTACTCCATCGCCGAGGCCCCCGCCGACACCGAGTGCGTCGTGAAGGCCGAAGTGTTTGCAAAGCCCGGCGGGCGCATCCTGCCGGGCGGGCGGCGGATGGAGCGCATCACCGCCGGAGACGATGTATCCAGCCTCGAGATAACGTGGTTCAATAATCCATACGCCGCCCAGAAGCTGGAGCTGGGGCAGAAATACTATTTTCAGGGCATCGTGACGGGCGGGATGCTCCGCCGTCAGATGGTCAACCCGCAGGTGCGCACCGACGCGCAGGTGAAGTCGTCGCCTTTCGAGGCCGTCTACCCCCAGACCGAGGGGCTGACCAGCAGCGCCATCGCCAAGTGCGTCCGCCAGCTCCTCCCCCACGCGGAGCTTCTGCCCGACCCGCTGCCCTCTGAGATGCTGAAAAAATACCGCCTGCTCTCCAAGGCCGACGCCGTCCGGGCCATCCACTGCCCCGCCACGGAGGAGGAAGCCTTTGCGGCGCGGCGGCGGCTCATCTACGAAGAGCTTCTGGTCCTACAACTGGGCATCGGCCGGATGAAGAACCACGGCGCGGCCTCCACCGGCGCGCCGATGAAGAAAGCCGACGCCTCCCCTTTCTGGGAGTCCCTGTCCTTCTCCCCCACCGGCGCACAGCGGCGGGCCGTGGAAGAGATCCTGACCGACATGTCGGGCGAAACGTCCATGAACCGCCTTTTGCAGGGCGACGTGGGCAGCGGCAAAACGCTGGTGGCTGCTGCGGCTATCTGGGCCTGCATCCGGGCCGGGTATCAGGCCGCACTGCTGGCCCCCACCGAGATCCTGGCCAGCCAGCACGCCGAGAACCTGAACCGCCTGCTCTCCCCCTTTGGGATGCGGGTGGCCCTGCTCACCGGCGGCATGAAAGCCGCCGCACGGCGCACCACCCTCGCCGCCATCCGGGACGACGAGGCCGACCTCATCGTAGGCACCCACGCCATCCTCAGCGAGGGCGTGGAGTTCGCCCGGCTGGGTCTGGCCGTCGTGGACGAACAGCACCGCTTCGGTGTGCGCCAGCGGGGCCTATTGGCCGAAAAGGCCGCGAATCCTCACCTGCTGGTCATGAGCGCCACCCCCATCCCCCGGACGCTGGGGCTGCTGATGTATGGCGACCTCGACATCTCCATCCTCGACGAGCTGCCGCCGGGCCGCAAACCCGTCAAGACCCGCTGCATCACCGGCAAAAAGCGGGCCGACCTCTACGGCTTCCTTGATAGAGAAATCGATTCCGGACGACAGGTGTATATCGTCTGCCCTGCCATCGAGGACGCGGGCGGCAGCGGCCTGAACGCCGTCAAGAGCTACTATGAGGACATCGCAAAAGCCTATCTGCCGGACCGCCGGGTGGGCCTGATGCACGGCAAGCTCAAGCCGAAGGAAAAGGCCGAGGTGATGGACGACTTCAAATCCGGACGTCTGGACGCCCTCGTGTCCACCACCGTCATCGAAGTCGGTGTGGACGTGCCGAATGCGACGGTCATGGTCATCGAAAACGCCGAGCGGTACGGCCTGAGCGCACTGCACCAGCTGCGCGGGCGTGTGGGACGCGGCGCAGCGGAGAGCTGGTGCTTCCTCGTCAGCGACAATGCCTCCGAGTCGGTTCAGAAGCGGCTCAAGTTCCTCTGCTCCACCTCAGACGGCTTCGCCGTGGCGCAGTACGACCTCGAGACCCGCGGCCCCGGCGACTTCTTCGGAAGCCGCCAGCACGGTCTGCCGACCTTGCAGATCGCCGATTTGATGAACGATACCCGCACCCTCCACGCGGCCCAGAGCGAGGCCGTGGCCCTTCTGGCCGAAGACCCGCTTCTCGAGCGGCCCGAACACGCCCTGCTGGCCCGTCAGGTGGAGCAGATGTTCGACAAAGCCGGAACAATGAATTGAGTAACGAAAAAGGACTGCCCGCGGCAGTCCTTTTTCGTTATCTTCTCTTCCACCACGGCTTCTTCTCGCCGATGCTCACTACATCGCAGAAGAGGCAGCGGCTCTTGGTCGAGAGCTGCACATCCTTGTGATGGCAGCCGAAGAACCATTTCTCGTAAGTCGTTTTCATGACGACCTTGTCGAGGAAGAGGTGCAGCCGGTTATTCTCGCCCTCAGCCAGCACGCTGAAATCCAGAAATTTGCTTGGCGCGTCGTGGGTCAGCACATAATCTACCTGCCAGCCGTTCGCTTCCAGCGCGGCCTCGCAGCGGGCGTATTCCTCGTCCGAGGGCATCTCCTGCGGCCACCAGTTGACGTGGGCTTCCCGCTCTTCCTTGTCCGGGCTTTCCGCTCCGCCGAAGCAGAGGTACTTCTTCCCTTCCAGTTCCAGTACACTGCCCCTGCAGACGTGGTACACATTGCCTCCCAGCGGCTGCACCAGCCCGCCGAACCGCTCTTCGGTGGGGTACTGTTCCAGCAGGTCATAGTTCTCGTGGCTTCCATCGAGGAAAAGGATGGTGTAAGGCCGCTTGCGCAGCCAGTCCAGATTCTTCTGCTCGGCCTTGCTGCCGTCCCACACGAAGCCGAAATCGCCCAGCACAACGACAAAATCGCCCTTGCCGGCCCGGCGCAGCTCCCCGTCTTTGAAGCGGTCCAGCTCGCCGTGGGTGTCGCCCGTAAGATATACCATCCTCTGCCTCCTTTTGCGGAGTGTGAAATCGCCCCAAAAGCCTTGTCACGCCCCGCCAAACCTGTTATTATAAAGTATAAGGCCCTTCGCTGAGCCTGTTTTTGTTCCGTAAGAACGGACAGCACATTTTGTCCGATACTTTAATATATTATCGCTTTTTGAGGAAAATGTCCACATGAAACGTATCGTTACCCTATTTCTGAGCCTTGTCCTGCTGCTGAGCTGCCTGTGCGCGCCGGCTTCGGCCATGTTCGACCCCAGCCTCTTCTACGAGGTGCAGGCCAAGAGCGCCTACATCGTCAACACCGACACCAACATCATCGTCTACGACAAGGACAGCTCCCGTCAGGTGCCTGCCGGGGGCCTGACCAAATATATGACCATCGCGCTGCTGCTGACGAATTACGCCGACCAGCTCGACAACACCTTCCAGATGCCCTTCGCCATCTCGGATTACGTCCACAACAGTGATAATGCCGATATGCGCTCCAATGAGACCTTCACCTACCGGGAAGCTGTCTACGCCATGCTTCTGCGCAACGCCAACGAGGCCGCGATGGGCCTCGCCTACAGTCTTTCGGGCGGCGACCTTGCAGGCTGGGTGAGCCAGATGAACACCCTTTCCCAGCGCATCGGCACCACCGGAAGCACCTGGACGGACGCCTGCGGCCTCGACAGCGGCAATGTGACTACTGCCGTGGATATGTACCTCATCCTACGGTATCTGATGAGCTTTGACGCCTTCGTGGACATCTCGTCGGCCCCCGCCTTCACCATGCCCGCCAAGGAAAAGCACACCAAAAGTTTCGTGCTGCTGAACCAGAACGTCGCCCTCAACAAGACCAGCGGCGGCAGCTTCTACCGCAAGTCTATGCAGGGCGGCATGTGCGATGTGATGGCCTACAAAAACGACCACGGCGACCAGAGCTACGTTTCGTGGGCCAATCAGGACGGCTCCACCTATATCTTCTGCATCATGCAGAGCCCCGACACCTGTGACACCTACGGTTACGCCAACCGCCGCCCGGCCCTCTACGAAACGACCCGCCTCATCGACTGGGTGTTCCAGAGCTTTTCCATCCAGCCTGCGCTGGACACCGACCTTGCTCTGGCAGAGATTCCCGTGAAGTATTCCTCCGACACCGACACCCTCAAGCTCTACCCCGACAACAGCATGATGACCCTGCTGCCCTCTTCGGGCGACGGCACCGTGACCCAGAAATACTTCCATCTGCCCGACTATGTCTGCGCCCCCGTCCAACAGGGCGATGTTGTCGGCACCGTGGAGCTGAAGCTGGCCGGCGAGACCATCGGCATGGTCAACCTCATCGCCGGGCAGGACGTGAGCCGGAGCAGCCTGCTCTACTCTTTCTCGAAGCTGCAGGAGTTCTTCGGCAGCCTCTACCTCAAGGTAGTGCTCGTCGTCAGCGCCATCTGCGCCATCATCTATGTGGCGTGGGTCCTGCTCAACTCCCCCCGCACCCGCCATTCCTCCAAAAAAGTTCACCGCTATGGCCGTCCCCGCGACTGAGCCGTGCGGTCAGCTTCTTTTCTGAAAAAGCTGTAAAAAGCAGTTGACAAATACGCCCCCAAGTGGTAATATATACAGGCAGTCCGTGACTGCAAAAAACTGTATATGGGCGTGTTCCCGAGTGGCCAATGGGGACAGACTGTAAATCTGCTGCTTTTCAGCTTCGGTGGTTCGAATCCACCCGCGCCCACCAAGATAAAACACCTAGAAACGTGAGTTTCTGGGTGTTTTTCTTTTGCTGTAACCCACAGTCAAACCCACTTTTGCGGGAAACTATGCGAAAATCAAGCAAAAATAGGCTGCCACGCATCACACTCGCATGGCAGCCGTTTCGTTACCCTCTCACCACGGCATTGTAAAGCATCTCCAAGAACTGCACCGCGCTGGGTGCACCGGTCAGTGGGTAGCCAGCCAGTTGCTGAACGCCCTCGGGGTTCAGCGCCCAGGCTTTCTCTGCTGCACGCCGGACGGCACTTTGAATGGCGGACCACTTGCAGCGCCGCTGGTCTGAGATGGGGGTATAGATCTCCTTTTGTACGGCTTCCAGCCGGTCCTCCTGTTCACAGATCAGAGCCACGCAGTCGCAGAGAACACGGTAATTCTTTGAGCTCCGGGTGATTCCCAGTGGCCGGAGGATTTGATCCAGCTGGGCAGGGGAGTCCGAAATTTTCATGTCAGGCATAGTTTGCACATCCTTTCCATCCAACTTTAACCGGAAAATGTCAGAATGTGCCGGATAATGCGGAATGCGTCGGAATATGCCGAAATATGCCAAAAGAAAACAGCCCCGGGGAGCCAGATGGTTCCTCGGGGCTGTTGCTATGTACTCTTACTTGATCTTCCCCTGCATCTGATCCAGCAGCTCATCGGCGCGGATGGCCTCGGGAGTAAAGCTGTTGTTCTCCCACCATGCCCAGATGGCGGCAGCGGTGGTCAGGCCAGCCGTCACCCACTGCTCCACGCTGGCGCTGTCGATGGGCAGCACCGGCTTGCCTGCTGCACTCAGCAGCTGATTGACGAGGGCCAGTGCCAGCACAACAGTGCGGGCGATGGTCGCGGCGGGGATGGCGGGGGTGTTGTTCCCAGTGATGTGTGCGTTCATATTGTCAGTTCCTTTCTTCAGTCGTGGATGGGTAAAGCGCAGGCTCTCTTGTACAATTCCGTACCGGTGCCGTTGCCGCCCATCACATGATAGGTCTTGTAGAGGTAATTCAGGTTGCGCAGGCCGTCGCGGGTGATGTACCCCAGCTCCATAAAACGGTAGCACTCGGTATAGATGCGGTCGTGCAGCAGGGCCAGCACCGCGTCCCACAGGGCCTTGATCTTGGGGATGGCGGCAAGGATCGCGCCGCCGATCAGAGCACAGAGCCACCCGGCCCAATACTCCGTGATAAACTGCCACATCGGTCTCACCCCTCCTCATCATCTTCCCACGCCTGCTGGATGCGCTGTCCGTTGTGACACACCGCATCCAGAACGGCATCTGCTTGGATATTGGATGCCAGCAGGGCCTTGTCTTGGGTATTCATGTTGTAGTACCCCGTGAACACCTCACCGTCTGCCAGAGGCGCTGCTATGGCGATGCGGTCGATCTTGTGCTCTTCCAGTGTAGCTAGAACCTCTGAGAGCCAGGGTGCGTATGGTGCATCTGAAATCAGACAACTTGCCATCGGTCTCACACCTCCATTACCGGAATACCGTATTCCTCGGCGCACTGCCGCTCAATGCGGCAGCCGCGTGCGTACTCCCAGCCCGGGGCGAAAACCGCCACGTCAGCCTTAGCCAGAAACTCGATGCTGCGTGCCAGATAATCCAGCGGCTTCGCATCGGGGCCAAAGTCCTCAAAGAACGTTTCCAGAGGAACCGCATCGTCACCAAACACGGCCTTTGCCTTCCCGATCACTGCGGCACGCTCCTGGAGCACCTGCTCGTCCGATAGGCCGTTCATAGGCTGGCTGATAAAAAGCTTCTTGCTCATCACTTATGCTCCTCTCACTTTCGTCAGTCCGGCCCGCTGGATGATGCCCGCGTAGTCCTTGTAGGCCACGCTCAGGTCTGCGCCTTTGGCAATGCCGGGAATCTTGCCGCTGCTGGTGTACTGCCACATGCCGAAGGGCCAGCCGGGAGCGGGCTTCTTGGTGCGGTAGGCCGCCAGCCATACGTCGTAGGGCTTGAGGGCCGCGCCACCCATGTAAAGGTTAGTCTGCCCGAAGTTCAGGCCGGTGTAGAGCATGGCGTACACGCCCCAGCTCTCCACCACGCTCAGGCAGTGGGCCACGATGTCGGTCAGGGCGGCCTTGCTCAGGGCTTCCTGCAGCTTGTCCTCAATGTCCACGGCAACCGGCAGCTGGAACGTTCTGCCGCCCAGCGCCTGCTTGAACAGGGCCAGCTCCTTGTCGGCCTGTGCCTTGGTGGTGGCCTTGAAGTAGCCGTACACGCCCACCGGCAGCCCTACGCGGGTGCACTCGGCGTAGTTGCGGGCAAAGAAGGGGTCGATGTATGGCTTGCTGGGCTTGCCCTCTTTGCTGTTGCCCATGGCCCGGATCATCACGCCGGAGACAAGGCCGCTTGCCTTGACCTTGTCCCAGTCAATGCTGCCTTGCCAGCGGGAAACGTCAAGAATTGTTTTGGGCATTCTGCGCCTCCTTCTCGGCCAGCAGCTCGGTCAGCTCCTTGTACTCGTCATCAGTCAACTTGCTTGCGGCATAGAAAACGTCCAGCTTGGTGCTCATGCCCTCCAGATTGCCGCGTTCGATCATGCGTTTACAGGTACGGTACAACATAGGTTTGTCCTTTCCGGGGCAGTGCCCCATCTTAAAAATGTTATCGTCCTCTTGGTAGAGGGTTTCACTCAGTGATCCCCAGCTCCAGCAGGGTCAGCCGGTAGGCCTGGTCAACGTTCAGCGCATCGGCATCTGCTTGGGCGCTCTCCACCGTAGCAAGTCGCTCCTCCAGTGTAGGGGTCGGCTTCGGTGCATCGGCAGGGTCTGGCTGCGTGCCTGCCTCCACCACAACGTAAGCCTCCGGCTGGTCGTCCATGCTCCACAGAGCCTCGCCAACGGCAGCCGCTGCATTGTGGGCGTTGATGGCATCCACAACGGCAGAATAGGCATCACATTCTTCCTGCGTGATAACCGGCTTCGGGATTTTTGCTCCGGGTTTGATCTCCATTTGCGTTCACCTCACATCCAACGACCAAATGCAATCCAATGGACTTTTACATTTCCACCAGAGGTGTTAATACGCATGCCGGTTGTACTAACGTCTTCCAAACCAAAATTATAGTTATTAGGATACTGAACATCCAGTGACCCAACAGGTGTATAATTTGTATTAGCAAAAGACACAGGAAAACTCACCCTCCCACTGTAATTGGTTCCCCAGCATATCTGCGTACCATCTGAAAATCTTACCCAATTACTGCCGCTGGCCGCTACCGCTGAAGCACCCGCCGGGCCTTGCGGCCCTTGCGGCCCCCGTGGGCCGGTAGCGCCTGTTGCCCCGGTGGGCCCTTGCTGCCCCTGCGGGCCGGTGGCTCCGGTGGCACCCTCGGGGCCCTGCGCACCGGTATCTCCTTTGTCGCCCTTTGCGCCTTTCAGGCTGGCGATCCAGTCCTCTTCGCTGCCGGTGAACCCCAGCTGAACAGCCAGTGCATAGGCCGACTGACCATCAAAGGTTCCGGCTTCCTTGGCCTGCTTCACGGCATCGGTGGCCGCATTGGCCGCGTTGGTACTGGCTTTCTCTGCCCGGTCAGCATCGTTCTTTGCCGCCCCCGCACTGGTGGATGCCTCACCGGCCTTGGTGACGGCGGTGGAAGCACTCCCCGCAGCGGCGGTGGCCTGCTGGGTGGCAGTGTTTGCCGCAGCGGTGGCCGTTTTGGTGGAGGCCGCCACGTCGTTCAGGGCCGTGGTGCGGGCCCGTGCGATGTCCTGCAAGGCGGCGGTGTGCTCCGTCTCCGTGTCCTGCAGGGCCTGCTTGGCGGCGGTCTCGCTGCTCTTGGCTGCCTCCGCGCTGTCCTTGGCGGCGGCAGCACTGTTGCTGGCGTTCTCCTCCAGCGTGGCGATGCGCTCCTTGGCAGCGGCCAGCAGCTCGTCGGTGGGGATGCCGGTCACACCGTCCCGCACGAGGCCGCAGAGCGCCTCGTCCAACCGGGTGTCGGTGATCTGGCCCGTAGAGATGCTGGTGGAGCCTGCCGGGCGGGCGATCTCGGCAAGACAGAGGTCGTAGGTCAGCTCGGTGCGGGAGATGGCCGGGGCCGTGGGTGTGCTGGATGCCGTGCCCTGCAGCACCTGCAGGCTGGCGGCTCTGGCACCGGCATCATAGCGCATGACGATGCGGTCGATGCGGGGGAGAGACGGGTCGGCCAGCGGCAGGGCCAGGGTGTCGGCCTCCCGCTTGGTGATGGAGTAGCCGGTGAAGCGGCTGGGGTGCACCCAGCCACGGCCCGCGCCCACGGTGACCGTCAGCCCACCTGCGGCTGTCACCGGGAAGTCCTCAGCTCCGCTAAACACACCCGAGGTGAGGCCCGCAAGGTAGGCCGCCACGTCTGCGGCATCGAAGTCGTAGCCGTTGGCGGGATATAAAACGATTTTGCTCAAAAGATCATCTCCTTAGCTTGCGCCAGACCGGCGTGCCTAGCCGCACGGTGCGGGTGGTGCTGTCGCTCTGGCTTTGGGTGATGACATCGGCCACCCGGACGGTGGCCTTGTAGCCCAGCTCCGGGATGGTGCAAAAGGCCACGTCACCAGGGGAGAGCCCCTCGGCATCAATGGTCAACTCAATGGAGCCGGTACGGAGCTGTTCCAGCAGCTTGTTGGTGCCTCGGGCCATGAGCCGCTCGAGGTAGGCTTGGCTCTTGCTGGTCTCGCCCTTTTCCTCGTCCGGCTGCACGTCCCGGGCATCCACATACAGCTCCCGCCGGTCGGCACCGGTGGCATCGGTCAAGCCCACGGTGACGGTGGCCCGGGCCTCGCCCTCGCCAGCGCCCTGCACGATGGCAACGTTGGCGTAGTCGCTGTCGCCAAAGGCCCACGCAGCCTGCTGCAGGTTGCCCCACTTTGTGCTGAACCTGTTGTTTGGGTCAGCGGTGGGCCGGTAGACCTCGAACAGCAGCTTCTTGTCTGCGTTTTTGCCTGCCAGCCGCACCCGGAAGCCCAGATCACAAGCCGCGCCGATGGTCATCAGGTAGTCCATGATACTGCCGCCGGAGGTCTGTGCAGTGTAGGTGGTGTCAAAGCCCACAAGCGTGCCCAGCTCTAGCTTTGGCCATGGCTGCATTGCGCTGACCAGCCTGCGCATGGCGGCTTCGGCGTTCTCGTTCTTCACGATGGCGGTACCGGCCCGCTTGGTGAAGATCCACGTCCCCGGGAAGCCGGTGACCACTAAGTTGCTGTCCTGATTCTCGTTGCTCCGGTGGCAGATGCGCATGGGCACATCGCTGTCATTGCGGCGCAGCCAGCGGCCCTCCCGGAGCAGGGACAGGTTCTCCTCGGTGGGGCGCACCTCCAACGTGAACTCGCCCTCGGTGTTGTAGGGCTCGTCCCAGTAAAGGCTTACCCACACCTCCACCCGGCCCAGCCGGGCGAGGGTCAGTTCATCCAAAACATCCAGTGTCACGAGATCACCTCCGGCAGAATACCGCTCACCATGGGATAAAAGCGCACCGTCACCTGCAGGCTGGTCTCGCCGCTGTCGGCGGTGGCTTTGAGTAAGTTGTCGCCCGGGGCCAGCTCCAGCAAGTCGCTGTCCTCATCCAGCAGGGAGAAGATGTTCTCCTCCGTGCCGTCCTCTGTCCGCTTGACAGCCAGCTTGTCGGTGGTGGTGCGGTAGATTTCGATGACCTGCCCGGGGGTCAGGGTGGTCAGGATGCGGATGCTCTGGCCGGTGACGATGTTCAGCACGGTGGGGTTGACCACAGCGCCGTCGCTCTTGAGGGTGGCCGTGAAGGGCACTGCCAGTGCCCCGGGGTTGACCGCGTTCAGCCAGCCGACGGAGGTGCGCACGCCGAAACGGTGGGGTGTGCTGTAGTTGATGGGCAGCCTGAAGCTGGGCACAAAGCCGTTGATGCAGAAGCTCTGGGCGGTCAGGTCGTACCAGAAGGGTTTCGGGCAGAAGAGCATGAAGGCCAACACCGGGTAGGGGTGGATGCTCTTTGTGTAGGGGGTCTTGGAAAGCACGAAACGACAGAAGAATTTATCCTCGAAATACATTGTGCCGCTGGTGAAATAGGGCAGCTTTTCCAGCAGTAATTCCGCATCCGCATCGCCGTGGGAGCTGTGGCAGTGGATGATGAGCTCACGGCTCACCCCGGCCACGCTCTGGCGCTCCACGCTCACGCCCACCTGGTTCACGCCCTGTGCGGTCTGCACGTCCACGTCTACGCCATTGATGGGGTCGAGGGAGTAGGGCGTGCCGTAAGCCCACCCGATGTCGAGAGTGGCCCCGGCATCCGTGACCAGCTGCAAATGGTCTTTTCTGAATGGCATTGTGGAGCCCTCCTTTCATCGTTTCTGGGCCTTGGCCCGGTCGGCTTCCCAGCGGGCTTCCCGCTGGAGGTCTGCCGCCGTCTGGGCCTTGGAGTAGATATTTTGGATGATGTTGGTGTCACCCTCCCGGTGGTAGTTGTTGGCGGCTGCGGCCACCTGTGCCGTGCCGGATGCGGCCACAGACCGGCTGATGGCCATGTTGTCACTGAGGACAAGGCTGTTGGCCTGCCGCACCATCTCGGCCAGCTTGCTGTTTGCGGCCAGCAGGGCCTCGGTGTTGGCCTCCACAGCGTCGGTCAGGTCTTTGTCCGGGGTGGGGGCTGTCGGCGTGGTGGAGCCAGGTTTTGTGCCTGTGGTGGTCTTAGCGATGTCATCCAAACTGCGCTCCACCTTTGTCTGGAGGCCATCCACATAGGTGGTCACGGTCTTGTAGGAGCGCTCCACGCCGTCCACCAGCTTCGTGCCTGCCTCGGTGACGGTCTTGGTCACCCGCTGGGTGATCTTGCCGGTCTCATCCTGCAGCTTCTCGGTGAGCACCTTGGTGGTCACGGTGCTGCCGTCGGCATTGGTGGTCTTGCTGGTGTCGGTCATGCTCTCGATGACCTTCTGAGAGCTGGCGGAGGTGCCGGAGGTGCCGGAGCTGCTGGGGTTGTTGATGGCCTCCTGCTGTTTCTTCCGCGCCTCCTGCCGGGCCTTGCGGTCGGCGGCAATTTGGTTGGCAAAGTTCCAGGCTGGATTGCTGATGTAATCCACATGGTCGCCCCAGAGCCACGCCACGGAGTTATACAGGCCGATGAGGCCGTTGATGAGGATGACAAAGCCCTCGATGCCCGCCGCCACGATGCGCATCAGGCCCTCGAAGATGTAGCTCATAAAGTCCTCAACGCCCGCCCAGACATTCTGGAAAGCGTTGGCCACATCCGCGTTTTTGCCGGAAAAGCTCAACAGGGCACCCACCAACATCCCGATGAGGGAGATGACGAAGAGGATGGGGTTTGCGTCCATGGCGGTGTTCAGGGCGATCTGGCTCGTGGTTGCGCTGGCTGCGGCGGGCACGAACTGCGCCACCAGACCCATGGCCATTTGGCTCAGGTTCCCGAACACGCCGGAAAGGGCGCTGCTCAGCTGGTTCAGGGCCCCCATGGCTACGGCCTGAATCTGGGTCTGCTGCTCCTTGGTGCAGGCCTGCCAGAAGTAGGAAGCGGCCCACAGGCCCAGGCTCTCGAGGTCGCCATCCTTGAGGGCCGTTGCCAGCGCCTCGATGGCCCCCAGTGCATCCGTCTGGATGTCAGACTGAATCTGCGCCCACCCCTCGTCCAGCTTGGTGCGGAACTGGGTGGTCAGCAGCTCACCCACGCTGCCGTACTGGGGCCCGGCATCCTCGATGGTTTTTGCCACAGTCTGTGTGCCGTCGGCGGCGATGGTGGTCACGGTCTTGACCGTGTGCTGCACGCCCTCGATGACCTCAGTGCCGGTGCTGGTGATGACCCGCTTGACCTGCTCGCTGCCGTCTGCCAGCGTCTCGGTGGTGGTCTGGGTGGTGACCTTGGCCCCGTCCACGAGGGCGGTCTGGGTCGCGGTGACCGTGGAAACCACATCACGGACGGCTTCGATGCTCTGCGTGACCTTCTTTGTTCCATCTGCCGCTGTAGTGGTGATGGTCTTAACGTCCGAGAGGACCCCGTCCACCATCTGACGGCTGGTTTCGGTGACGGTCTGCTTCTGCTGTTTCGTGCCGTTTTTCAGGGTCTCATGGACCGTTTCGGTGGTACGGGTGACCCCGTTCTCAATCTGCGTGCTGGTGGAGGTAATAGAGTTCACTACCTCAGATGCAGCCTTTTTGGCGGAAGAACTGGCCTTTTTCGAGGATGCGGAAACAGCACTGGCCGTTTGCTCAGTGGTCTTTTGTGCAGCTTTGGCCTCCTCTTGCAGTTCCGTCCAGCTTTTGGTGTTGATGCCTTGCCCGGTCTGGGCTGCCTTGTGCCGGGCCTCCCGGTTAGCTTTGGAAGTGGCCGCTGCGGCCTGTGCATCCTTGTCTGCTTTGTAGTCATCGTAGCTGGAAAAGCCGGTATAACCATCCTTCCCGAGGAAGCTGTTCAGCTTGTAACTGAGCTTGTCCAGCCATCCGATGGCCGCCCCAATGGTGCTTTGGGCGATATTGGCGACGAACTGAAATACCCCACTCACGAAGTTGCGGAAGGTCTCGCTTGTCTGGTAAGCAGTCACAAGGGCCGCTGCAAGAGCAGCCACCACAGAGACGGCGATTCCGACCGTGTTTGCTTTCATCACGGCATTGAGTGCCGCTTGAGCAACAGCCAGACCGGTCGCCCCGCCTTCGGCAGCTTTATGGGCGGCAGCAAGGGCAGTAGTCGCAGCTGTTTGTACCACCGTAGCGGCAGAGGTGGCGGTCAGGTAACCTTTGTAGGTCAGAAATGCAGCACCGACAAAGGTGACAACGGTGATGACCCGACCAATGGTGTCTTTCAGTTTGGCCAGCTTCTGGTCATCCTCCGTGATGGAGACCACCAGCTCGTTGGCCTTGACGATGAGGTCGCCGAGGGCCGAAAACAGGCCGTCGGTCAGTTTGCCGGTCAGGGCAGCCACGTTGTCCTGCAGGGTGGACAGCCGTCCGTTGAAGGTCTGGCTGGCCTCCAGCATACCGTTGTAGAACTGCCCACCCTCACTGGTGGCAGCTTCCACGGCGGCCTGCAATTCCTCAAATCCCACCTTGCCATCCGAGATGCGTTTGTACAGGTCAGCCATGGACTCTCCGGTGGCCTCGCAGATCTGATTGAGCGGGTTGAAGCCCGCGTCGATCATCATGTTCACGTTTTCCAGCGTGACCTTCTGGGCGCTGGACATCTTGCCATAGGCCCGGACAAGGGTCTGCATCTTGTCCGCGTTGCCCAGAGAAATATCGCCCAGCATCTGCAGCACGTTGGTGGTGTCATCTGCCGCAATGCCGAATTGCAGCAGGGTCTGGGTGCCCTCAGTCAGATTAGACAGGGTGAAGGGTGTGGATGCCGCCATTTTGCGGATCTCTTCCAGCTTTTCGGCGGCAAGTTGTTCGTCCCCCAGCATGACCTTGAAATTGGTGAGGTAGCTCTCCATGTCCCGGTTGTAGGACAGGCCGCTCTTCACCACGCTCATCAGGGCATCGGCGGCTTTCTTAGCGAAATCGGCGATCATCTGCCCGGCGGCTACCGTCCATTTATTGACGCTTTGCTCTGCCGGGTCGCTGTTAAGTCTTACCTCGCCGGTAATACTGAAATCAGCCATTGGGGGCGCTCACCTCCTCATCATCTCCATGTCTGAGCCGCTGCAGGAAGGCGGCATTGTGGTCGGCCACCGTGACAGCCGTCCGGGTGTGCCGCAGTTCTTTGGGCAGGGCAAAGGTCTCCTTCAGGTCCTCGTACTGCTGGCGCTGCCTGCCCTCCATGCCGGAGGTGTCCATCGTGCGCCAGGACATGATCTTCGCCATGGTGGTTTCCTCCGGCAGCCCCCGCAGCAGAGCCAGAAACCGCCACCAGTGGATGCGCTCTGCCGTAAGGTCGATGCCGTAAGCCTGCTGAAAGGCTGCGGTCAGATAGTCCGCGTCACAGGCAAAATCCATGGCAAGCTCACCGGAACCGCTGCCTTTGCCGCCAGAACGTCCTGGCGGGTCGGCCCCGTGGTAAAAGCGCAGTAAACTTTCATAGGCCTCCGGGGCCAGCTGGGGCGGGATCGGCTCCCGGTAGAAGCGCCGGAACGCTTCCTGCGCAAAGGCAAGGGTGTCCTTTTTCTCCCGCCTGCGCTGATACTGGTTCGACAACCAGACCATGGGCCGGAAGTCCGGGTCGATGGCGCGGCCCTCCCACTCGGCGGGCAGTGGTTCCAGCAGGATGTCAGCCATGATGACGGCGGCGCTTTGCCTTGCGCCGCTGCTCACGGTTCAGCTGAGGAGCCAGAAGGCTGGGGTCGAACTTCTGCTTTTCCTGATTGGCAGCCCGGGTCAGTTCGGTCATCACGGTCAGGGCCTTGCCCAGGTCATTGCCGTCCAGCCCCAGAGCTGCCGCAGACCCTTTGCCCAGTACATCATCGACAAACGCTTCCACGATGCGGCACTGGCCGCGGATGCCCTCGGCATAGCTCATGTTAGGGGTCTGCTGTGCATGCTGACGCTCGGCCTCCTCGGCCTTTTCCAGCTTTGCCTTTGCCTGCTCCAGCCGCTCGATATCGTTGGCGTTCAGGCTGGAAAACGCAAATTCCTTATCAAAGATCTTCATGGTCGTCTCCTATCAAAAAAGCCCTCGCCGGTCAGGACGAGGGCACAGAGCTACGGGCAGGATCAGCCTGCCGCAGCGGTAGAATAGTCGAACTTAGCAGGGGTGCCGATGCCCTTTACATCGCAGGCAAAGGTGGCGATTGCGCCGGCAGAGCCGCCCACGTCGCTGGTGACGATGAATGCAGCTTCTCCCTTCTCGCCCTTGCCGGTGCGCAGGGAGAAATAGATGTAGGGCAGGATGACGCTCTGGCCGAAGCCATAGATCATCTCGTGGCCCAGAATGAAGTCCTGGAACGCATCTCCCTTGCAGCGGTCGCCGTTGATGGCGAGGGTGCGCTGAACACTGCCCTTGGTGGTAACGGGGCCGGTGCGGATGTAGGTGTTGTCAGAGGTGGAAGCGTTCAGTGCACCGCTGTGCTCCCGCACATGGTCGGCACAGACGGTCCAGTCCTTAACAGCATCCTTCTTGCTGGCCTCGGTGCAGATGGCCAGCACAAAGTCATCGGTGTTCTCGATGCCCTTGTAGTCGGCGCTGGGGGTGATGCCGGAGGCGGTAACAGCTTCAGTAACAGTCATGTTGAAACTCCTTTCGGTTGGTAATAAACGAGCCGGAGCTGCATCTGCATTTTGCAGCTTCCGGCGCTGCTGGTAACGATATAGCCCGATGCGGTGACCGATACGCTGAGGGGCTGCTTTGGGGCTTCCAGCTGGGGCAGGTCATGCCGGTCATTCTGGGCAAGTACCCAGTCGGCCAGCTGCTCAAAAAAGCCGCTGTTGGCGATCTGGGTGCTCTGGGCCTCGCTGTATTCCCGGCGGCTCAGGAATACATAGCTTTTGGCCATGTTCCTGCCGGAGAAATAAGTGGTCAGCACAGGGTCTGTGGGGGAATCCTCAATGGAAAACTCGGCCACCGGCTCCGGGGAAAGCCCGGAGATACGGAATGCTGCCCCGTTCTCGGTCTGTTCTTCGGCGATGAGAGGGCAGGTCTTGAGCCACTCCCGCATGGCCGTGATGGTGGCTTTCTCGCTCATAAGTGGCCCATCCCTCCCCAGAACATGGTAACGGCACGGGTCGCATAAAGGGCCAGATGCTCTCCCATGTCTGCAAGTGCCCGCTGGCCCCAGTAGGAGCCGCGCAGACCTTTGTACTTGTCGGCTTCCTGCCCACGCTCTTTGTTGCCCATGAAGGTGCGCAGGTCGCTGCCCTCGGCGTGCAGGTAATACTGCTTGCGGGCGTAAGGGGTGTTGTACACCAAAAGGCCCTCGTCATACTTGGAAGCAGTCTGCACGCTGTTTTTCAGTGTGCCGGTGTCCAGCGGAACATAGCTGTCGATGAGCCGGGCCGCTTCCTGTGCCATGGCATACTGCGCCTTTTGCAGGGCAGCAGTCTTTTCGGCACCGAAGTCAGGCCGCCAGGAAAGCTGCATCTGAACGCCGTCCACCTTGTAGCGCAGGCCGTAGGGCTGATCAAAAACAGGCTTGCTCATTTTCTCAGCTCCCCTCTACATGAAAATGCGGCAGCAGCGGTTCCCTGTTGTCGGAGACCGCCGCCACCGTGCAGCAGATGTGTGTTTTCTCGAGGGCGGCATACTCGGCCTCGGTCAGGATGCGGACAGCGCCGCAGATGAGCTTGCCGCCCCGCTTGAGCGTCCAGTGTGCCGCCTTTTCCCCGGGCAGGAGCTTTGCCCACTGGAAATAGGGCAGATACCCAGCGGCAGGGGGCAGCCGGATGTGCACCGTCCGCTGGGGGTCGCCGCCGGAGGTGTCCAGCTTCTCCCTCCAGCTGCTCCCGGGGATGACGTGGCAGACAGGCCGGTCGGTCTCAGTGGCGGTGTTGTGGATGAGGTTCACAACGGTAACGCTGCACTGCATCAGAAACACCCCCGATACAGCAGGCCGTGGGGGTCGCTGCCCAGCGCGTTGGAGAGGATGCTCTGCGCTTCCGCTGCAAGCCGCTCGGAAAGCGCCCCGCTGGCGAAGGTGACGGAGTAGCCATCGTTGGACACGCTGGAAGCCCCGGGCACGGCACAGGCGCTCTGTGCGGCGCTCATGGCATCGACGATCTGGACGCAGGCATCGGCCAGCAGGGCGGCACACCCGGCACAGGCCCCGGCGTGGGGCTCTGCCCGGCCAAAGGTGTGCCGGTCGATGAGCCGGGAAGCCCGGGCGCACAGCGTGTCAAAGACGGCCTCGTCCAGCGTGCCGCCCGCTTGCCGGTACTGTTCGTAGGTGCAGTAAAGCATGGGGGCCTCCTTATGCTGCCTTCTTCTTGACCAGAATGGTCTGGCCCTTGGTGACCTTGTAGGCGTAGACCTTACGGCCCTGTACGGCAGATGCGCCGATGAAGTCGCCGGAGCCGGAGAGGTCCTGCAGGTGGACGGGAACGGCCCACTCATCGATGACGGCGAACCAGTTGGGATGACCGGCCACATACTCCACGTTCTCGCCCAGGGTGGAATCCTCGAACACGGTGTAGCCTGCGATCTTGCCCACAGCGCCGGTCTGAACGACCGCGTCGCCCAGGTCGGAAGCCTTGATGAACTCGGGGCTCTTCAGGAGCAGGCCGTAGGTGTCCGGGGAGACCAGCAGCCAGCGGCCTGCGGTGGGCACGCCGATGGAGGACTGCTGAGTGCGTGCATCCACGATGTTGGCGTAGATGGTCTTTTCGGTCAGGGCGGTGGTATTGCCGAAGGCAGTGCCTGCAGTGGTCAGCTCCACGGAGCCGTCAGAATCCATCTGCAGGCCCAGAGAGTAACCGGCGCTGTCCAGGCGGTCAGCAACCAGATTGCCGGGAACGCTCTCTGCATCGAAACCATCGATGATCTCATTCACGGCTTTGTCGTGGTCGATGTTGACGGTGAGGTAGGTGGTGTCACCGCTGGTCTGCTTTGCACCCTTGGCCTTGTCGTAGTCGTTCACCACCACCTCGGTGTCACGGACGGGAACCTTGACGGAACCTGCCTTGGGGCTGCCCTCGTAGCGGTTGTTGCAGATCACGCCGACTTTCTTCACCAGCGTCTTGCGCAGCTTGAGGTCGACCAGATTGGAATAGCGGACCTGTGCTTCATGTGCCATAAGAATATCCTTTCTCTCATTCGATGTTGATATCGGGGTTCATCGCCTTGAAGGCAGCGGTCACGGGATCAACGTCCCCGGCGGGCGGGGTGCCGTGCTCTTTGCCGCTGGAAACGTGAACGGAACCAGCGCCGCCTTCTGCCGCCTCGCCAAAGGCCCAGGGGTTCGCCTTGGCGGCTTCTTCCAGAGCCTTGGAGATATCGGTGGAACGGTCCTTGGAGCCCTTGAGGGCATCCAGATCCAGCAGTGCCCGGACCGCCTTGACGCTGCGGCCCTTGGCTCCCAGAATGGCGGTGTTCAGGGCATTGTCAAAGGCAAAGCCATCAGCCTGTGCCTGTATATCGCCCTTGAGTTTGGCAATGTCTGCCTCGTATTCCTCGGGCTTCTTCTTGCCGTCAAAGGCGGCAAGGCCGTCCTGGGCGGTCTTGAGCTGAGCCTGGGTGTTTTCCAGCTGGGTCTTGTACTGCTCGGCGGCAGTCTTTTCCCGGTTGACATCGTTGCCGTTCTCGGCCATGATCCAGTTCAGCTGCTCCTCGGTAATGCCGGGGATCTTGTTCTTCACGTCTTCACGCTTCATGGTGGAAAAACTCCTTTCTGTTGGTGAAACCACGGTTTGGTGACACGGTTCTCCGTCCGTGTTCGGTTGTGGGCAGGGTACGCACTGCCCTCTGCGATGGCACCGCATGCAGGAATCGAACCTGCGGCATCCGGTTTTGGAGACCGGCGCTCTTCCATCTGAGCTAAAACGGTATGAAAAAAGCGCCCCTGCTCAAACGAGCAAAGACGCTTGCGGTATTTGGTTGTCAGATGCCGGGGACGATTTCCTTAACACCCTTTGCAAATGCGGCGGCCTTTTTCATCAGACTGTTTTCCTGAAGATATTCAAGCCCCTGCAAGGTGATATGCGGTTCCATGGGTGGCTCGATGCGCTCCGGCTGTCGAATGTAGCGAACGATGTTCAGGCCATCAATGTAACCTGATTTCTGCAGCTGAATCAAAAGTGCCTGAAACCGGTTTGGATTCGTACCGAAACGCTCGGCAGTAAAACCAGCGCAATCGAACTCCTCAAAGTCCATGCTTTGCTGCAAATGCTTCAAAATGCGGTAGATGACACGAAAATCTTCCATGATGACACCTCACTTCTTTTTGTTTAAGTCCATATACAGATACGCTTCCGGGTCGCCATACGCTTCCCGAGACCACTGTCGGTCTTGCTTGGCTGACAGGCGGGTCATGTGCAGCCAGACATCTCCATCTGTTCGCAATGCCGGATTCTTTTGCATTTCGTTCCAGATTGCAGAGGGTTCATCAAGCAGAAGCACTTCACTTTTTGTCATCTTTCAATCCCTCGATAAAATGATAGAGCTGCGGGTCTTTCTCTTTCAGGGTAGAGGGCTCCTGATAAAAAGCGCGATACCCTTCACTGAAATATTCCTTCAGCATATCTTCATTGATCTGCATCGTTCCGGCTTTAAAAATTCCATCCGTGGGAGATTCATATAGCCGTCCCTGATACTCAGAAATGAATTTGCTGTTCTGAAGAAGATAAATCGCTTGTGTATAGGTACTGTCATCATACACGATTTTAGAAAAATCTTCAACATCAATCCCGGATTTTCGGATGCTGATGTATTTGGAGTTGTGCCGCAGGTCGAGGGAAATCTCCAATGCGTGGCCATACTCGTGAATAACATCACCGCTTTTGCGCTCAGGGTGAAGATAAAGCGTTTTGTCTGGATAATAATAGCCGCTTCCAGCGGCATCTTTCTCGGTCATTACGACCTTGTTGATGATGCTTTCAGCCTTATCGCGCTGCCATTGAGGAATGACGGAAAGCTCTTTTTCAATGCCTTCACGCTCAGACTGTGAAACACTATCAGAAAAATTGAGTTTTTGAAGAATGCCGCGTGGCTCTTGCTTCTTCGCCGCCCACGCGGCCTTACTGCTCTCGCTCCTGCCAAACCCGGCCACGCTGGTGCGGGCGCTGTCCACTCTGCCGCCGGTGGCGCTGATAAAGTCGGCCAGATCCTGACGGGCCTGCCGGAGCTTCACCGCGCTGGCGGTGGTGTCGGCCCCGGCGGCATCCTCGGCCAGATACCGGCGCTTGTACCTGCGCACGGTGCGCTCCCGGGCCCGCTGCATCTGGCTGATCTCGTACCGGGTGTATCTGCCGCCGTTGTACTCGATGTCCCGGGCGTTGAGGGCTTCCAAGCTCTCCTGCGTCCATGCAGGCGGTGCACCCAGCTCAGGGAAGATGGCAAAGAAGGTGTGACGGCAGTTCCAGCCGCACAGCCCTGCTCCGGTGCCGTAGCCGGTGGCGGCCTCGAAGTCCGGGTAATGCTTTCCCATGTAGTCCACAGCGCCGCCCCGGTGGAACTGCCTGCCCTGCCACTCAGCGTGGGAAGGGCGGGCCCCGCCGTGGGCCGTGGTCTCGAAGAACTCCACTCCCATCTCATCGGCCCGGGCCACCTGCAGCTTTGCACCGGTCTGGTTGACCCCAGTGAGCACCGCCCGGCGGGCGGCAACCTCCAGCGTGTCGGTGTGGCCGGTGGGGTAGGTGACGTACTTCATGGTGTCGGCCAGACTGTCCACCGCGCTCTTGACGGCGCTCTTGTAGTCGAACGCGCCGCTGCTCACCTTGAGATGGGCACGGTCGAGAGCGGCTTCAAACTGGCCGCTGACGGTGTTGGCCGTTGTGGCAGTCAGGTTGTGGAAGGTTCCCGCCGTCTGCTGATAGCCGACGTTGAGCAGGGCCTGCAGGGTCTCATTCTCGGCAAAGGGCGTGGGCTCCTTGCCGTAGTGATAGTAGATCTCGTCCTCGGCTTCCATGGCCCGGGTGGCCGCTTCCTGCATGAGCCGCCGGATTTCGGCTTCGCTCTTGCCGGTGTACCGGGCCAGCTTCTTCACCACGTCCTGCCGGACAGCTTCCACCTGCTGGTATCGCCACAGCTGCCAGTTGGCCGTGGGGGTCAGGGCTTCCATTTTGGAGATGCGCCGGGCCACGTCCCGAAGGATATCGTCTTCGACCTGCTGAAATAAAAGCACCAGCCGGTCGGGTGCGTGGTCGAGATAGTCCGGGGCCAGCATCAGGCACCCCCGAAGCTCAGCTCAGGCTGCTTGTTTTCGTCAGCGGCTTCCTGTGCCAGCTTGCGGGCATCCTCTTCACTGACCCCGTACCGGGCAGACAGATACTTGTACCGGGGCAAAAGGCCGCTCAGGGCATCGTCCCGCATCTGGCTCATCCGGGTCTCGGCATCGGTGATGTAGCTGTCGTCCCAGTCCACAGAGATGGGGGTGTCGGGGTTCACAGCTGCCCCTTGCAGGTTCTTTGCCGCCCACAGGATGGCCCGCACGATGCCCACCAGCGCCCCCTCAATGGGGATCTGGTTCTTATTGGCGCTGGCCACCAGATCCTGACGGCTGCCGTTGTACTCGGTGGCCGTGGTGACATTGCCCAGCTCGAAGTTGTACCGATGACAGCCCAGGCCGCACTTGAAGCTGAACAGGTTCAGCATATCCTGCACAGCCTTGTGGTTCGAATCCACCCGCAGGTCGGGGTTGTATTCGTGGTATTCGCTGGACTGGTCGAGGCTCCCTTCCTTTTGGGGCAGGGTGACGAACTGGCTCTGCACATCATCATCGGGTGGAATAGAATGCTCCACGCCCTCCTGATCCACCACCTTGCGGCAGATGTCCGCAGAGTAGAAGATCTTCTTGTGGCCCAGCCGGATATCCTCCCGGTAGTTGTCAAAGGCAAGGTCGATGCCCTGGGCCTCGGCCAACGCTTCGGCAAAGACGCTCATGCCCAGCCCTGTGCCGCCGTCAAGGTTCTTGACTGCTGCCGGGCTGAACAGGGCAAACCAGGGCGGGGAACCCTCCACCGTGATGCTTTCTGCCGTACCCGGCGGGGCCTGCAGCGCTTCAAACACCGGAGCGCCCGAAACTCCATCCGTTACCCGGAACCATTCGTTGCGGATGGTGCGCCGGGTCTCGTTGCCGGTGTGGGTCTGCAGATAGACCGCGGGCTTACCCTCCATCATGCACTCGGAGACAAAGGCTGCTTCGGTCACGATGCCCCGTTCCACTCGCAAGGGTAGGATGCAGGAAGCCGGGTCATAGTCCAGCTTCAGGCGGGTATCCGGGCCGGGGACAGCTTTCCCTTTCACGACAGTCAGGTTCTCGGCACTCAGTACAAAGGCACCGGTGCCGGACCAGTAGGCCTGTTCCACCAGAGCGTTGGCATTGCGCCAGAAGTGCAGCTCTCGGAGCAGGCCGCCCACCTGCTGCTCATCGTCGCCCAGCAGATACCGGGCGGTGGCAGCGTCCTTGATCTGGAAGGTGGTGCGGTCGTTCAGAAGCAGGTTTGCCCAGTCCTCGCAGACCCGTTTCGGTATCCGCAGGGAGGCAATGGGGCGCTTCTTGGTGCCTTTTGCGTATTCAGCGGCACGGGTGTGCACCTTGGGCACGCTGCCCTGCCACCACTGCCGCCAGGTTTCGATGTAGCCGTAGTAGTCGGCATCGATGGCCCACCCGCGCGTCTTGTTCAGGTAGTTCAGAAATGCGGTGATGTTCATGTGTTGGTCAACCTCTTGAAATCGCGCTCGATGGTGTACTCGTAAGCGTCCAATGTGTCGATATCTGTGCTGCCGTCATCCAGCCGCTCGTCCACGCCGGGGTGCTTGCCACTGTACAGGGCCGTGGCAAGGGCATCCCGGAGGGTGGCCGCCTCCGGCAGCAGCCAGAACCGCCCGCCTCCCATCAGGATGCAGGTCAGGCGGATGCGGTCATTGATGCGGATCTTGGCGCTGTTTTCCACCCGGTCGGCCAGCCAACTCAGTTTGCAGCGCCGGAGCCGGGCCCGGATGTGATTGATGAGGGTCTGCTCCGCACTGTCGCAGAAGATGTACTGGATCTCGCCCCAGCGGGCAAAGACAGCCATGCAGAACTCCAGCAGCCGGTCGGCCAGAAAGTCGGCATCCTGCGCCACAGGGTCGATGCGCTGGGATGCCAGCCCCACCACGCCGGACCAGCCCGGTAGGATGGCCGTTGCCACAAAGGCGTGTTTGGAGCCGTTGCCGCCAAAGTCCACCCCGATGCGCACCCGCCACGGGTGCAGCGGCTTGTCCACAGGCCAGAAAAAACGCCCATCTCCGGCGGCAAGGCTGTCGGCCAGCAGGCGGTAGATCACGCCGTTGGCGGCCATCCACTGCCCCAAGATAAAGCGGTTATAGTAGACCGTGCCGGTGTATTCTTTTTTCAGATCGGCCACGAACTGGGCCGGAAGCGTAGGGTTATCGTCGATGGTATACGCCTGACAGTAGATGTCAGCGTCGCTGTCCAGAAACTTCTTGAACCAGTGGGTGGGGCTTTCCGGGTTGCAGGTGCCGTCAAAATGGGAGTGGGGGCAGGAAAGGCGGCTTTTCAGCATCTGGAACACGCCTTCGTCCCATGTGGTGATCTCGTCACCGTAGACGTACTCAAAGGCAGCGCCCTGGATGCGGGCGATGTGTTTCTTGTTGTCAGCGCCGAGGACATAGACCTTCTTGCCGAACAGCTGTACCACGTTGCCTGCTGCCGAGGTGCGGATCACACCTACAAGGTCGGGGCCCCAGAGCTCCCGCATCAGGGACAGCACATTGCGCTCCAGTGTGCCCAGGGTGTTGCCCATGAGCACCAGCAGGCCCTCGCCCCGGGCCGCGCAGATCCGCTTCGGGATGGTCACAGCGCAGTCCAGGTAGGTCTTGCCGCTTCGGGTGGCCCCGGTCTTGACGTTCCACCGGTGGGAACAGTTGCGCAGGTACTCCTGCTGAAACTCAGTCAATGGCACTGTCCACACCTCCCAGCAGCTCCTTGGCCTTTGCCAGAGCATCCGCGCCCGGGTCTTCCTGTACGGTCTCCTCACCCAGCATTTTTAACAGGACATTGGCTGCCCTGGCATCGCCCTGCTTGGCAGCGGCTGCAATGCCCATGACCACGCTCATCTGGTTGTCCACGTCCTCCGGGTCAATCTGGTCCCGCAGCATGGCGTTTACCCGGCGGCGGTCGGTCTCCGGCAGGCTCAGGTAGTAGTCAGCCGCCTGACGCATGGACCGTTTGCGGCGGCGGGCCGCACCGGATGCAATGCCGCCCTTCTGGGCGATCTCTCTCTGTTCGCTCTCCGTTCGTTCATTGAACGGAATGAGATTCTTTTCATTCGACACGTCACCACCTCTCTCGTTGTCAGGGTACAAAAAAGCCGCCCTGAGCGGATGCTCAGAACGGCAGTTGTAATCAGGAAAAGCCCGGCCGGTGCAAAAAAGCTGTTAAGCAGCAAAAGGAGAAAACCGTATCAAGAGGAGGAAAACAAACCTCCGGTCGGGCCGCCAGCACGAAGGGAGTAAGGATGCCTTTCCTGCTGGGCTTTGCAGCATAGAGTATAGCACACTTGAACTAGTGCTTTTTAGTGCGTCATGGGTCTGTGTCCAGAAGTTGCACCGCTTTTTTGTGTCGTCGGAGGACCCAACTGACATCGAGGGAGAGCCGGTCAGCGATCAGCTCCCACTTGTGCCCACAGATATATCTCCGGTACAGAATCGTGAAGTCAAGCTCATCATCCAGCTGCTGTAGCGCAAAGATGATTTCTTTGCGAATGCGGGTGCTTTCCTCACACTGGGCTTTGTAAGCGCCCCGGGCTTCGTCGATGCGTTCTACTGCACGGGGCAATGTTTGGCCGTCTCCTCCGCCGCCCGGCACAGCGGAAAGGCACTGGGTCATGTTGGAAGCGTCTGTCTTCAGCGTGTCCAGCTCATCCAGCCGCAGCTGTTCGAGCCGCTTCGCTTGCTGATACCTTCTCAACCAGGCCTTCTTCTCTTCGTAGGTCATCCCCACACCTCCACACGCACGAACACACCGCAAGGGTCCGACCAGAACTTCTCCACGATCTCGCTGCACACCTGGGCATCATCGTGCCAGAAGTGCAGGCGGGTCATCTCGTCCTTGAGGGCCTTTTCCAGATTGTCGGTGTCAGGTTTGGAGGTGTGCCAGCTGCCGTCCGGGCGGCCCTCGGGGGAAAAGCACCACTTGACCACCAGCCGCACCGGCGTTCCGGCGGGCACGGGCTGTTCCGGCGCATGGGGTGCCAGATAGGCGTGGAGCTTGGAGCGGGCGGCTTTCAGTTCGGCGCTGTCGTGGAGCACGGCACAGGGCTTGCCGCCCTTCATGTAAGCGTGCAGCTCCTTGGCGTTGTGGGTGGTGGTGGGCGGCTTCATGGGCAGGAAGAATTGAGCAATGGGCAAAAATTGCACGTTCGTTTCACCTCGTTCTTTCTTTTTGTTCGGCCAACGTGATGGGGAGGGTTCCCCGGAGAGATGGGGGCTGTGTTCGCCCCATCCTCTGGGAGACCCCATCACACACGGACGGATTTTGTATATTATATATAGGCTATTTTCCGTCCCGGATTCGGAAAAATAGCCGCTATTTTCCGAAATCCGTAAGCGGATGCGGATTTGTGATAGCCGCTATTTTACCGTTTTTGTACTATGCGTAAAGCGAAATATTGCAGACTGTAATTTATCCTGCGCTGCCGGGTTCTTTGCGGCCGATGTCCGCGCCGTCGATCCAGAAGCCGCCGTCCGCTTTCAAACGACGGCGTACGGTATCCGGTTTCAGCCCCATATATTCGGCCATGGAGTAGACCGTTACCTTTCCGTCCATCATGCAGGCTTCAAAGGCGGTGTCCAGCTCGGCCTTTTTGTCCTTGCTGACTTTGTCCTTATTGCCCCAGCGCTTGGATGCGCCCCGGGTACCCAGTGACTTGTAATCGCTGTCCGGCTGCAGATCCTCCAGCAGGCCGGTGTCCGGCTTGTGGACAGGGTAGTCGAACCAGAGATTCACAGGGTCGAAGCGGGCAAACTCCCGCAGGGTGCCCTCAATACGCCAGGCGGTCATGCTGTCTGTCAGCTTCTGGGCGGCGGCGATCCGAGCATCGATGGCCCGCAGGTCGGCCATGCCAAGGTGTTCTTTGGCAATGGCCAGCATCCGGCTTTTGCTCAGGGCATCGTCCGGGCCGTAGGCATCGGCATGGCCGCGCTTGTCCAGCATGGCTTTGAGCACCCGGCAGGCGGCCTTGTTGTGGAGCTGTTCCAAGATGGCATCGGTGGGGGTGAGCTCTGTCATATCCAGCATGGCATCCGGGTCACGGGCAAACACGCCGGAGCCGCTGGCGCGGTCCATGCTGCGCTTGCCGCCCTGGGCACCCTTGGAGTGATGGTGGCAGTAGATCACGGCACAGTCCAGCGCACGGCAGACAAGGTCGAACTGGTTGCAGAACTTTGCCATCTGGTCGGCGCTGTTCTCGTCGCCGG
>ERZ840057.957-NODE-957-length-26820-cov-37.512012_pt1 | contig 26820 bp, 21 predicted proteins | sample MGYA00519907_ERZ840057 | MGnify/ENA primary metagenome ERZ840057 (study PRJEB31850, sample SAMEA3708862) | human gut metagenome | biome: human gut; feature: human-associated habitat; material: faeces | place: China | collected 2014 ...
CGCCGCCAAAGATGCCCCAGAGGGCAATGGTTCGGATTTGGGTTGCTTCGCTCCATGAAAAAACCGCTGGTGTAGAGATACACTGGCGGTTTTCTTTTGCACAAATGTCAGACTCACATAGGCGGGTGGATGAGAACAGCTGCGGCCCGGCGCTTTGCGTCCCGCCGGGCAAAAACAGCCTGCTAGGCTGTTTTTAGTAGCGCGGCTTGCGTAATCCACCCGCGCCCACCCAAAAAGCTCAGCGTACGAAAATACTCTGGGCTTTTTGTTTTATAAAAAACTGAAGTTTCACTTTCTCGGGTGGATTCGAACAGCAGCGGAGCCGACTGCAACGACGACGAGCGCCGCCAGCGGCGGAAGCAGCGAGGAGTTGTTGGGGCCGCGGCCAGCGATACGCAAGCAAGGCGCAGCGGATGCTGGGTGCCGCAACCCGTCCGCCTGCGGCGGAAACAGGGAGGCGAGGCTGGGGCAGCGCTCCGATTTTTCAAGGCCCCGCCAAGGGGTTGCAGAAAAATCGGCAAGCGCAACTCGTAAGGCCCAGCGCTTTGCGTCCCGCCGGTAGTTTCGCCAGCGGCATACAGACCGGGAATGACATTTCCCTGCGTATCAAGAACCTCTGCGTCTGCGTTGATCTTCAGACCGCCCATAGTGTGATGGATTCATCAAGTTGATGGAACAGGTATAAGAAAGCGCAGGAACATTCTCAAAATGCTCCTGCGCTTTCTTTGCTTAATCTTCTAATCCATGGCTACCGGTCACATTCCTCAAATATTTCTCCGGATCACCGTTCAAAATCAAATCCGCGTAGCCCAGCGGGTCATTATAGATAAGGTAGTCCAGTTCCGTCTGCTGCGCCATAGTCACATCCAGTACATCCTCGACCCCGGAGCAGCAGCTCCATGCAGCCGGTGTCCATGTCGAATTTGCAGGCTCTTTCATCGCACTTCATGTTTGTGTCCTTTCTGCCTTACGGTACCTTTACAGTTGTGACCTTTGTGATACGTCTTTTTTGATAAGGTTTCGGACACACAGCCATCGGGAAGGAGCCGGAGCTTGTCGGGGGGAGCCCCCTCCATCTTGCTGGCGCAAGACCGCTCTGCCGCTTAAAAGCCCCACTGGGGCTTTCATTGCTGCGCAACCGCGGCATTCTCATTTTCGAAGAAAACGAAAAATCCGAACCCTTCTCCTATCGAGAAAAGGTTCGGATTTTCATTGTTTGGTGCGGATAAGAGGACTTGAACCTCCACCGAGTTGCCCCGATTAGAACCTGAATCTAACGCGTCTGCCAATTCCGCCATATCCGCATATTCTGTTTTGTTCTCTGCCGTTCGGCTCGGAACGATAGTTATTATACCACGGAAAGCGGGAAAGTCAAGCGTTTTTTCAAAAAAGTTTTTGCATTCTTTTCCGCATATTTTATCTTGCGTCCCTGCGCGCAAAAACACAGGCATCTGCCCCGGTGATGCCTACTGCCGGGGCAGATGCCTGCCAGACCACGCTTCTTATTTTGCAGTTTTTCCTGAATTTTCTCAGATGCCCCAGAACAGCCAGAGGCTCCCCGCCCCCACGAAGACCGCTGCCAACGTGAACGGCACACCGATGCGCAGGAAGTCCCGGGTACGAACAGTCTCACCGTTCTTGCGGAGAATACCGATGGCCGCGATGTTGGCTGACGCGCCGATGGGGGTCAGGTTGCCGCCCAGCGTCGCGCCGGTAAGCAGACCGAAGTAGAACAGCTCCGGCTCAATGCCCGCGCCGCCGTTCATGAGGGCGGCGACGCCCTGCACCACCGGCAGCATAGCCGCCACATAGGGGATGTTGTCGATGAAGGCCGACAGCCCCACCGACGCAGCCACCAGCAGCAGATAAAGATGCAGCGGCTCGTCTCCGGCTGCGGAGTGGAACAGCTGCGCCGCCGCGTCGATGACTCCCGCCCTGCTCACTCCTTCCAGCAGAATAAAGAGGCTGAAGAGCAGCAGCAGGGTGTCATAATCCAGCGCCTGGAACGTCTCGGCCAAAGGCTTCAGGGAGCGGCTGCGCCAGCAGGCGCGGGCGGCACCGAAGAGGCACAGCCCCATGCAGACGAGCCCGCTGCGCAAGGTATAGAGCAGATGCAGCACGCCGCCAGAAGGCTCAGGCAGGAAAGACGCCGCGATGAGCAGCCCTACCGTCAGCAGGAGAAGCGCCGTGGGGACGTCGTCCTCCACCTCCGTTTCCACCGTGACATGGACGGGCTGGCGCTGGTTCCGGAACAGCCAGAACAGCACCCCCAGCGAGGCCAGCGCTCCCAGCTCCACGCTCCAAAAGATGCCGGGCCGACCCTCCATCCAGAAGAAATCGAAGAAATTCATCCCCGCAAAGCCGCCCAGCAGGATGCTCGTGGTGTCCCCCACCAGCGTTGCCGCGCCCTGTAAATTGGACGACACCGCAATGGCGATGAGCACCGGCACCGGCGACAGTTTCAGCCGCCGGGCGATGGCAAGCCCTACCGGAGCCACCATCAGCACGGTGGCCACATTGTCCACAAAGGCACTGATGAACCCCGCCAGCAGCGCCAGCACCGACACAGCCCACCGGACATCCGGCACATGGGCAATGAGCTCCTCGGCCAGCCGGGCGGGCATCTTGCTCTGGATAAAAAGAAAGACCGTACCCATCATTCCCGCCATCATCAGCAGGACATTGAAGTCTACGGCCCGGGCGGCGTCCGCCAGCGTGAAATCATACACGCCCAGCTTTCCCAGCAGCAGGAACGCCCCGGCCCCGCCCAGCGCGACCCAGGGGCGGTACTGCTGCACCGCCAGCATCAAAATATAAAACAGGACAAACAGGCTCAGCGCCAGTGTCATTTCGTCTCCTCCGCAGGTTCCAGAGGCTTTGCGTCTTCTTCTATCATCCGATAGCCGACGCCAAGCTCGTTGAGGATATAAGTATTGCTGCCCGGGCGGCTGCCCAGCTTTTTGCGGATATTGGCCATATTCACCTGCAGCTTCTTGGTGCTGCTGGCGTCCGTGTCGCCCCAGATGGCCCGGACGATGGCCGCATAAGTCATCACGCGCCCGGCGTGCTCGGACAAAAAAGCCACGATGTTGTATTCCGTCTGGGTCAGGCGCACCTCCTGCCCGTCCACGAACACCTTGCGGCGCTCGTAGTTGATGGTGAGGCCCTGTGCGCTGAACACCCCGCCGGGCAGACTGCCGCCGCCATAGCGGTTCACCCGCAGCGCAGCCCGCACCCGGGCCAGCAGCTCACCGGTGCCGAAGGGCTTGGTGATATAGTCGTTGGCACCAAGGTCGAGGGCCTCGATTTTATCCTGCTCGGTGGTGCGGGCCGACAGGACGATGATGGGGGTCAGATACTTCTGCCGGATGGAGCGGATAGCGTCCAGACCGTCCCGGTCGGGCAGGCCGAGGTCCAGGATGACGAGGTCCGGGTTATAGGAGATGAACATGGTCATGCCCATCACGCAGGTCTGGGCCACCAGCGCCTGATAGCCATTGGTCTCCAGCAGGGTCTGGATGAAGCTGCAGATGTTCGCCTCATCCTCGATGATAAGTACCTTGAATTTATTATTGCTCATCCTCTGTTTCCTCCGTATCCACTTCTTCGGTCTCCAGCCAGAACCGGATGGTCGTACCCTCGCCGGGCGTGCTCTCGGCCTTTATCTCGCCGCCGTGGGCTTTGATGATGGCCGCGCATACCGACAGCCCGATGCCCATGCCGTGCTTGCCGCCCGACGAGGTATCCTGCGTCAGGGTCGTGCCGGTGAAGAGGGTCTTGAGCCGCTCTTTCGGGATGCCGCAGCCGTTGTCAATGACTTCAAACACCGCCCGCTGTCCCAGCGTGAACACCCGCAGCGTCAGGCAGGTCATCCCCTTGGCGTGGAGCACCGCGTTTTCCAAAAGGTTCGTTAGCACCTGCTGGATGAGCATGGAGTCCATCGGGATGACGATGAAGTCATCCGGAAGCTTTACTTCCACCGGTACGCCGGGGTGGAGCTTCTGGAACCGCACCAGCACCGTATCCACCAGCTCTTCCAGCACGGTGGGCGTCTTCTGGATGGCGACGCCGTCGGCGTCGATGCGGGTGACGGAGAGCAGATTTTCCACCATCCGGTTGAGCCACTGGGCGTCGGCACAGGCCTCGGAAAGGAGCTTTATCTTCTGCTCCCGGCCCAGCGAGTCGTAGTTGTCGATGACCGTAGAGCAGGACCCGTAGATGGACGTCAGCGGGGTGCGCAGGTCGTGGGAGACAGCCCGCAGGAGGTTGGCCCGCATTTTCTCTGTCTCGCTCTCCATCCGCAGCTGCTCCTGCTTTTTGATGCGGGTGGTCAGGGTGCTCGTCATAAAGGAGACCACCAGCATCACCACGCCGGAGAAGATGTTCTCCGGGATGGTGAAGTTGAAGGCAAAGTAGGGCGTGCGGAACGCGAAGTTGACCGCCAGCACGCTGATGACCGAACCGGCCACGCCCCACCAGTAGCCGTCGGTGTACATGGAAACAAAAAACACCGCCAGCAGGAACACCATCGAGGCCACACCGTCGATGCGGCCGCTGATGAACTGGATGAGCGTCACACAGGCGAACGCCCCGATGAGCGCCGCCAAAAGTACCCAGACGTCCTTTTTCCGGAGCATCTGCTTCATTTGCTGTCCCTCCCGATATATATTCGGTTATACTGTAAAAGTATACCACAAATAAATTAAAGATACAGCAAAGGGTGGGCATTTTTCCGTGGTTCCAAAGGGTTGACAAAAGTGCGTTCCTGGCTCACAATAGAATCATCTTCTTTATCGTAATAAAGGAAAGGGAAAGAATATGCTGTATTTTGAGAACGACTACTGCGAGGGTGCGCATCCCGCCATCCTGCAGAAGCTGACGGAAACGAACTTCGAGAAGGTGTCCGGCTACGGCACCGACCCCTACTGCGCCAGCGCAAAGGAGAAGATACGCGCCGCCTGCGCCTGCCCTGAGGCAGACGTCTTCTTCATCTCCGGCGGCACCCAGGCCAACTCCATCGTCATCGCCTCCACGCTCCGCCGCTGGGAGGGCGTCGTCGCCGCCGCCACCGGCCATGTGGCCGGTCATGAGGCGGGTGCCATCGAGTTCACCGGCCACAAGGTCATCGGCCTGCCCCAGAAGAACGGCAAGCTGGATGCCGCCACGGTGGAGGATTTCTGCAAGACCTTCTACGCCGACTCGAACCACGACCACATGGTCTTCCCCGGCATGGTGTATATCTCCCACCCCACCGAGTACGGCACCCTGTACAGCAAGGCTGAGCTCGAGGCCCTGTCCGCCGTCTGCCACACCTACCATATGCCCCTCTTCGTGGACGGCGCACGTCTGGGTTATGCGCTGGTGAGCGAAGGCACCGATGTGACCCTGGCCGACCTCGCCAGGCTCACCGACGTCTTTTACATCGGCGGCACCAAGGTGGGCGCACTCTGCGGCGAGGCCGTGGTTTTCCCCCACGGCGCACCGGCCCACTTCATGACGATGGTCAAGCAGCAGGGCGCTCTGCTGGCCAAGGGCCGCCTCATGGGCATCCAGTTCGACGTTCTCTTCACCGACGACCTTTACACCCGCATCAGCCGCAACGCCATCGAGACGGCCAACGCCCTCAAGAAGGGCCTCGCCGCCAAGGGCTACCGCTTCTTTATGGACTCCCCCACCAACCAGCTCTTCGTCGTGCTGGAAAACACCCAGCTGGCCGCGCTGGAAGGCAAGGCAAAGTTCGGCTTCTGGGAGAAGTTCGACGACAGCCACACCGTCGTCCGCATCGCCACCAGCTGGGCCACTAAGATGGAAGAGATCGAGCAGCTCATCGCTCTGATGTAACTGCCAAAACTTTTCCCTCCATTTTATGCGAAACGCCGGTTGCTTTTGGGGCGTCAGTATGCTATCTTTGAAAGAAACATGAGTGGAAGGAAGGTTTTCTCTATGGGCTTTTTGGACAGGCTCTTCGGCGGCAGGGCAAAGACTGCGGAAGAGACGCGGTTCCCCGGTGAAAAGATGGTCGTCAAAGCCCCCATGGACGGCATCGTTCTCCCGCTGGAACAGCTCCCGGACGAGACGTTCGCCGCAGCCATCCTCGGCCCGGGCTGCGGCATCGAGCCCACCGGCGGCACGGTCTACGCCCCCTTCGACGGAAAGGTCACTTCCATCGTCCCCACCCTCCACGCTATGGGGCTGGAAAGCACCGAGGGCATCGAGCTGCTCATCCACATCGGGATGGACACCATCGCCCTGCGGGGCAGCAGCTTTACTCCGCTGGTCAGGGAAGGACAGGCCGTCAAAGCCGGAACGCCCCTGCTGAACGTGGATCTCGACGCCATCCGCGCCGCCGGGCTCTCCACCGAGAGCGCCGTCATCGTGACCAACGCCGATGACCTGCCAAAGCTCCATATCATCGCGGGCGGCATCGTCTCCACCGGCACGCCGCTGTTCAAATTCGAGTAAGATACAAAAAAGACATCTGCCGTCGGCGGATGTCTTTTTCGTTATGCTCATGCTTTTTCGGGCTTATACTGCAGGACCCGCTCGGAGACGAGGCCGTTGAAGAACTGGATGAAGGGTCCGAGGCAGAACGCGCAGATGAGGGTGCCCAGACCCACAAGACCGCCCAGGAGCCAGCAGAGCAGGGCGCAGAAGGCGTCGGTGAAGACGCGGCAGCCGAAGTACTGGAAGTGCGTGTAGTCCCGCAGACCCAGCGAGAGGTAATCGTAGGGCGCAATGCCAAGGTCAGCCGTCTGGTAGAGAGACGCGCCCAGCGCCGTCACAAGGACGGCCAGCACCACCCACACCAGCTGTTCCGGCAGGGACGCTGCCGGGCCGAAGGCCGCGGCAATGGGGTCGTAGAAGAAGGTTACGATGAACCCTATGCCGATGCCGTTGACGAAGGTGCCAAGGCCGATGTACTTGCGCCCGAACCAGAATTCCAGCGCAAAGAAGAGGATGTTGGTGGCGACGTTCTGCACGCCCAGCGAGATGCCCAGCAGCTCGGCAAGGCGCATATTCAGCGCGCTGATGGAGTCGTTGCCGAGATGGGACTGCTTGAAGAGGGCGATGCCCAGACCAATAATGACAATGCCCACCACCATACCCACGATGCGGCGGGTAGTCGGCTTTTGGGTGGTCGAAGTGCTCATGAAACGGCCTCCTGATCTATTTTTCTCTATTATAACGCTGCAGGAGGGTCGGTGCAATCAATATTGCACAATTATCTGTTTCATTGTGGGAAACTCATTGTCTCAAGTCTTCTTCCAGCCGGGCCTTGTCCAGCCCCTCGCCGATGACGATGAGCACCTGCTGTCCCTGCGGGATGGGAGCCGCCGTCAGACCGGCGGCGGCAGCATTCAGCTCGTACCACTGGCCATCATCCTCCACGAAGCCTTTCACACGGAGGACATTTCCGCAGGCGGGGTCAGTGAAGAGGGACGGGATGTTCTTTTCCAGCTGAGCACGGGGCAGGCCCAGCTCGAGGAAGTAGGCCGAGGTAAAAGCATCATGCGCGTCGAAGTGGAGCTTTTCGCAGCTGGCCTGCCGGTAGCCGCACTTTGCGATGCGGGCCATGTCGTCGCCGGTCAAATCGGCCCAGTCCTTCGCAATGATTTCCTCCGGGCCGAACTTCCGGGAACACTTGCAGGCTTCCAGCGCACGGGCCAGATGGGCTTCTGCCCCCTGCTTCTGCGCGTCAGAGGCCAGCTGACAGCGGCTCAGGAGGACACTGCCCGCCCATGCACTCTCGGAAGCGAGGATATATTCTGCCTGCGGGGAAAGTTCTTCCGGCAGAAGGGCATCCACGATGGCGATGACATTGCCCAGCTGATACCAGCGGTCCAGCGGCTCGTCCCGCAGCACGTCGAAGAACTCGTCCACATCAAAGATCCCGCTGGGCTCCACGATGACCCGCTCAAAGCCCCGCATGGCCATGGAGATGAGCTTTGTCCGCATCCGGCGCTGGTGGGTGTCGCAGTCGCAGCCGCCGCTGATGGTCTCCAGCTCCACGCCCTGGGCCTCGAGGTCCTGCAGGAGCATGGCGTCCACGTTCACCGCGCCGAAGTCGTTTTCCAGCACACAGACTTTGACGCCCTGCCCGGCCCACCATGCCGCGTATCTACGCAGGAAGGTGGTCTTCCCTGCCCCGAGAAATCCTGTGATAAGGTCTACCTGTACCATATTCCGTCCCTCCGTCGGTTTCTTTTTCCGCTGTCAGTATAAGCGAACGAGGCCGGATTGTCAAACAGAGGAAACGGCCCTTTCCCGGTCTGGGAAAGGGCCGTTTCGCCGCAATGCTGGGAGTTCCTTACAGGAATTCGACGCTGCCGTCTTCGATGTGGTACATCGCACCGACGACCCGCAGGCCCGTTTCCTCCTCAATGTTATGGATGCACAGGCTCTTTTCGATCTCCTGCACACTGTGCCGGACATTGAGACAGCTGGCCTTGTAGGGGTCTGTTTCGTCCCCGATGGCCTTTTTTATCTCGTCCGTGATGTAGCGGATATAGCCGGAGGGCTCGTGGTTGATGGCGGCATCCACTGCACCGCAGTGGGTGTGGCCCAGCACCACCACCAGCCGACAGCCCAGATGGCCGGCAGCGTACTCGATGCTGCCCAGCTGGTGGTCATCGATGATGTTGCCCGCCAGCCGGATGACGAACAGCTCACCGATGCCCGCCGAGAAGATGTTCTCCGGGATGACCCGGGAATCCGAACAGGTGACGATGATGGCGTAGGGCGACTGGCCCTTCGCCCATGTGGACATCCGGATACGGCGGGAAATATCGCCGCTCCCGTTTTCCGCGTTCAGGTATTTCAGATTGCCCGCCGCCAGCTTGTAGATGGCATCGGCCGCGGTGCAGACTGGGGTCTCACGCATTGCAGCAGCCTCCTTGGAAAAAAGTGGTAAAAAGTATCCTACAAAAATGCCCGGCCGTCCAACGAAGGGCAGCCGGGCGGGAGCTCAGTTTATCAGAAGTGGATGACGCCGAGGATCAGACCAGCGACGAGGCAGACGATGGAAACACCCCACTGCCAGCCGAAGCAGTACTTGATGTGGTCCTTGATCTCGACACCGGCCAGACCGATGCCCAGATAGGTAGCGGGAGCCACCGGGCTGATGAAGGTAGCGCAGTTGCGGCAGACGACCATTGCGATGGCGATGTGAGCCGGGTTGACGCCGAACTGGTTGCCAACGCTGACCAGAACGGGCAGCAGGCCGTAGAAGTAGGAGTCGGTATCGAACAGCAGAGCCAGAGGCACGCTCAGGATGCCGATGATGATGGGCAGGAAACGGCCCAGAGAGGCGGGGATGACGTTGGCCATCATAATGGCCATCTTCTCCATGATGCCGCTCTTGCTCAGGACACCGAGGAAGACACCGGCACACAGAATGGTGGATGCCATGCTCAGACCAGCGGAAGCGTGGCTCTTGATGATGGAGTTGTGCAGCTTCTTGCCGCGGTAGTTGACCAGAATGCCCAGAGCGCAGCCGACCATGAAGACGTAGTAAGAGGGGAAGATGTCCAGGACCAGCACGATGATGACGGCCAGAGTCAGGATGACGTTGAAGATGAAGTTCTGGGGGCGAGCCAGAGCCTCATCCTTCTTGCCGTCGTCGGAGTCGTCGTACTTGCCAGCGTCCTCAGCAACGATGGCATCGCCGAGCTTTGCGATGCGCTTCTTCTCCTGCAGGCCCCAGAAGATAGCGGTGCCGACAGCCAGCACCAGGCCGACGATCTGCATGGGCATGAGCTGGAACCACAGGTCGTTGGGCTCCATCTCGATGACGCTTGCAGCGCGCATGGTGGGGCCGCCCCAGGGCATCAGGTTCATGACGCCCATTGCGGTGACGCAGATGAGCAGCAGGGTCTCACGGCGCATGTGCAGGCGCTTGTAGACGGGCAGCATGGCGGGGATGGTGATGAGGAAGGTGGAAGCGCCGCCGCCGTCCAGATGGCCGATGATGGCGATGAGGCAGGTCATCAGAGCAACGCCGACGACGTTGTTGCCGACCTTCTTCATCAGCGCACCGATGATCTTGTCGAACATGCCTGCATCGGTCATGACGCCGAAGAACAGGACGGAGAAGATGAACAGGACAGCCGTACCGTGGACGCCCTTGACGCCCTCCTTGATAAAGCCAGCCATTTCATCCAGGGTGAAAGCACCGGTAGCCACCAGAATGGCTGCGGTGATGGTCGAGACGCTGACGAATGCCAGTGCAGGGACCGTGACATTGCGCAGAAGCAGGACGATGACCGCAATCACCGTTGCAAAGCCGAGCAGAGCGAGGATCGTATCACTCATGGGTTTGTACTTCCTTTCCTTTTTCGTATACTGGGGATGCATTCTGTTTTGTCATCCAGAATCATTCCCGTTCGTTATGGTTCCAGTATACAGACTCAAACTTACAGCCCAAAGCCCTTCTCGTTACGGTTTGTTAAGAAATTCCTTAATATCCTGTAAGATTCCGTATGGAAGGTTGGATACAATAGACTGCAACACAAAAGGCGTCCTTTCGGACGCCTTTTGCGTTGTTTATTCTTTCCGGCTGCTCCGTATCTGGGCCAGCAGCGTAGACGCCGACACAGGTTTTACCACATAGCCGTCGATGACGCCGTGGCTGCGGGCGTCCACGATCTCCCTTGTAGGGGCATTGGTCATCACGATGCGGGTCATGCCCGGGTAGCGGCCCCGGATGGCCATGCAGAAATCCACGCCGCTGCTGCTCATCAGGCTCTCGTCGATGGCGAGAACGTCGAAGGGCTGCTGCTCCAGCAGCTGGCGCAGCTCGCCCCGGCGGGAGCAGGTGGACACGCTCAGGCCCAGCGCGCTGAGGTCTTTGTCCAGCAGGTCGAGGACCTTGTTGTTGTCGTCCGCCGCAAGAATGCGCAGCTTGCTGTCCACGCCCCACTGCAGCTGTTCGCGCTCCTGCTGCTGTTCCAGCACCGGCAGATAGACATAGAAGGTCGTGCCTCTGCCGATGGTGCTCTCCGCCCGGATACGGCCCCGGTGGGTGCGGATGATCTGGTCCGCCAGGGCAAGGCCGAGGCCGGTGCCTTCGCCGGTCTTCTTTGTGGTGAAGAAGGGCTCGAAGATGTGCTGCATCGTCTCCTTGTCCATGCCGCAGCCGGTGTCGGTGACGCTCAGGCAGACGTAGCTCGACCATTCCTCGGAGATCTTCTCTTCCGGGAAGAGCGACGCCAGCTCACTGCGCGGCACGACACTGCCCCGGATGGTCAGCTTTCCGCCCTCGTTGCCGATGGCGTGGATGGCGTTGATGCTGATGTTCAGCAGCACCTGCTGCAGCTGGGTCGCATTGCCCAGAACGCATTCGCCGCTGAGCTCATTTTCTTCCTTCAGTTCCACGTTCTTCGGGCAGTTCGTCTCCACCAGCTTCCGGGTTCGATGGAGCAGTCCCTCCACCGACACGGCGTCGTAGACCGTCTCCACGTTTTTCCGGCTCATGGAGGAGATCTGTTTCACGACCTCCTGTGCCTTCTGCGCCGCCTCGCTGATCTCCATCGCGTTGTCATAGATCTCGCTGCCCGGGTCGGCGTCGGCCATGATGAGGTCGGCATAGCCGGTGATGGGGGTCAGGAAGTTATTGAACTCATGGGCGATGCCGCCGGTGAGGGTCCCCATCATCTGCAGCCGCTGGCCGTGGGCCAGCGACTCTTCGCTGCGGTGGAGCTCTTCGAGGGTCTGGTTCAGGGTCTTCAGATCGCTGATCTCGGTCGCGCTGCGGCGGTCGCGCTCCTGCAGCCGGAACATCTGGAACATGAAGAGCACCAGCACCAGCGCCACGCCGCCGAAGATGAGGACCACCTTCACGAAGCTCTGCTGTACCGGCTCGTAGAAATCGTCGTAGTCCACCACGGCGCTGACGATCCAGAAGCTGCCCCCCACGTCCAGATGACGAAAGGCGCTTATCTTATGCACCCGGGGCAGATCCGGGTCGGCCCACCAGTAGGAGTAGTAGTCCAGTGTGCCGGATTCCTCTTCCTGCTGAGCGCGCAGCAGCTCACTCAGACTGCTCATGTCCAGTTCCTTCCCCTGATAGATGCGCTGGCGGCCCTCCACGACCTTGATGCCCCACTGAACGGCTTCGGGGTGCATGACCACAAGGTTATCGTCATTCTTTATCATGATGTAGCCGTTCCTGCCGACATGGATCTCCGAGATGAGCTGCTGATACATGACCGTGGAGTCTACCACGAGGCAGGCTGTCTCATCCCCGGCCTTCTTCTTCATCACAAGATAGTGCTCGTCGCCGCTGTGGTACTGCCAGTAGGAGATGTCCTCCGTCCGGGTGATGAGGACATCGCAGACGGCGCTGATGCCGTAGCAGCTGTAGATAACCTCGCCGTTGCTGTTTTCCAGCCAGACGTCCCGGATGGTATCGCTCCGGGCCACCGTGGGGCGGAACGCTTTGCTGGCCTCCGCTTTTCCGGCGATGGAGTCCAGCCGGTCGGCGTATTCTTCCAGCAGGACGCGGATGCTGTCGGCGGTGCTCTGCACCACCAGCTCCATCTGCCTCGTCTGGCTGTCCATCATGGCGGTGCGGTAGTCCTTCCACACCATACCCACCACGACAGCCAGTGCGGCTACCGTGACGACGCCGATGGCCAGCGGCACCCACAGGGTGCGCAGCGTCTGGAACCATGTCTTTTTCGGGGCGGTCTCCTTCATATCGAGTCCTCCTTTGGGGCGGTCTTGCTCTTCCTGTCTAAAAATGTTATAATTTTATTTATCGCAAGTGAAACAAATTTTCCGGTCAGAAAAGTGCAGGGAGTTATCATGTCGTATCATGTTCTTATTGTAGACGATGATCCAGCGATTTGCAAACTTTTATCGAAAGTTATGATAAGCAATGAGATGGACCCTCTCGTCGTCAACAGCGGCGCGGCGGCGCTGGACCTCATCGCGCGGCAGAGCAGCACGCTGGATATGATCCTGATGGACATCACGCTGGGCGACATGGAGGGATTCGATGTCATCCAGACCATCCGGCGCAACGGCGTCACCACGCCGGTCATCATCATCAGCGGCCGCAACGAGGACTACGATTTCATGTACGGCCTCTCGCTGGGCGCCGACGACTATGTCACCAAGCCCTTCCGTCCCCAGATTTTGGGCGCAAAGGTCAAGGCCCTCATCCGCCGCAGCAAGAGCTTCTCGCAGGAGAACAACCAGCAGATCAGCTGCGGGCCTTTCCTCTGCGACACCACCACCATGCGCTTTTATAAAAACAATGTGGAGCTGAACCTCTCCGAGAAAGAGCGCAGCCTGCTGCTGCTCTTTGTGCGCCACCCGCAGCAGGTGTTCACCAAGGACATGATCTACGAGCAGATATGGGGCAACCTCATCGCTGTGGACGACAACGCCATCATGGTCTACATCAACCGCCTGCGCAGCAAGATCGAGGACAACGCCCGCACGCCCCAGCACATCATCACCATCCGCGGCGTCGGCTACCGGTTCGTGCCGTAAGAGCGTCATTTATTTTTTCATAGAAACAAAGAAGAGCAGTCAACTGCGCGCGGTGCAGTTGACTGCTCTCTGGTTTTATGCCGGTATAAAACACAAAACCTTGAAAAAGGAGAATCGCATGAAGTTTGTGTGCATATTTAGCCGCAAAAGCGGGGGTGAGAAGAGCGAAGGAATCTCCGTGAATCCATTCCGAAGCGTGGTTGGCAAGCCACATTCCCGCTTTTACGCTATATCACTCAATCTTCGCGGAAAGAGAAAGGCTTGACTTCGCGGACGACGTCCATGACAGTGCCGTCGCGGGCCTCGATGATGCCCACGATGCGGTCGCCGAACTGGACCTTCTCCGGCTCGCCGACGATGGAGTAGGCGATGTCGCGCAGCTCCTCGATGGTCTTCAGAGGCACGCAGTCAGCGTCCTGCAGGGCCTTCAACAGGTCAGGACGCTTGGGGTTGACGGCCACGCCGTAATCGGTAACGACGATGTCCACGCTCTCGCCCGGGGTGGTGACGGTGGTCACGTCGGTGCAGATGGCCGGGATGCGGCCCTGCAGCAGAGGGGCGATGACGATGGTACACTTTGCACCCTGTGCAGTATCGGGATGGCCGCCCTGTGCGCCGGTGATGATGCCATCGGAGCCGACAACGACGTTGCAGTTGAAGTGGGTATCAACTTCCAGAGAGGCCAGGATGACGTAATCCAGCTTGTTGACGAAAGCGCCCTTGTTCATCGGGCTTGCGTACTCGCCAGCAGAGATGGGGAAGTGGTTGGGGTTGGTGCGGACATTGTTGACCGCGTCGAGGTCAAAGTCCTGCGTATCCACCAGCTTGCGGGCCAGACCGCGGTCCAGCAGCTCGCACATGGGCTTGGTCAGACCACCGACGCCCAGACCCATGTGGATGTTCTTCTCTTCCATGATTTTGGACAGAGAGATGGTGGAGGCGATGGATGCGCCGCCGACGCCGGTCTGATAAGAGAAGCCGTCCTTGAAGTACGGGGTGTTTGCAACGACCTGAGTGCAGTACTCGGCCATCAGGATCTTGCGCTGGTCGGTGGTGGGCTTAGCAGCGCCGGTAGCGATCTTCTCGGGGATGCCGATCTGGTCCACGACGCAGACGTAATCCACCTTGGTCTGGTTGATCTCTGCGGGGTAGTTGGGGTAGTCCACGAGGCAATCGGTGACAGCGACGACATAGTCAGCCATCTCAGCGTCCACGTAAGCATAGCTCAGGACGCCGCAGTTGGTCTTGCCGCCCATACCGGAGCAGTTGCCGTACTCGTCGCAGGAGGGTGCGCCGATGAAGGCGATGTCCACATGGGTCTCGCCGGTCTCGATGGCGCGGACACGGCCGCCGTGGCTGCGCATGGTGGCCAGGCCCTTCAGCTTGCCGTGGGAGATAGCATCGCCGATCTTGCCGCGGACGCCGGAGGACTCGATGTTGACGATGGTGCCGTCCTCGATCATGGGGACGAGGGCGTCATGAGCCTTGCCCAGAGAGCTTGCGCTCAGGGTGATGTTCTTGAAGCCCATCTTGTGGATCTCTTCCATGACCATGCAGACCACGAGGTCGCCCTCGCGGAAGTGGTGGTGGAAGGAGACGGTCATGCCGTCGTGGGCATTGCACTTGACCAGAGCCTCGTGGATGTCCTTGACCATCTTGTCGTGGTCATTGCGCATCACGGGGGTGACCTTCGGGCTGGCCTTCTGGAAGGCCTTGCCGTCTTTATAATTGTTGCCCTGGAAGACCTCTTTGCCGGTGCGCTCGAGGATCTCTTCGGGAATTTCTCTGCCGACTGCGTTCAACATAATTACAAATCCCCCTTATACACGCCGGATGCCTTTGCCAGATCGATGGTGCGCTTTGCACCGTCGTAGAAGGCGATGTCGATCATCTTGCCGTCAACGGTGAAGACGCCGATGCCCAGAGCCTTCTTGGAGTCGATCTCCTTGACGACCTTCTCAGCGAAGATGATGTCCTTCTGGGTGGGAGTAAAGATCTCATGCACGATGGGGATCTGACGAGGATTGATGATGGACTTGCCGTCGAAGCCCATCAGGTGGATGTTCTCGACGTCCTTGCGGAAGCCGTCCATGTCCTTCAGGTCGGTGTAGACGGTGTCGAAGCACTGCACGCCTGCTGCGCGGGCTGCAATGATCATCTGCTGACGGGCGCCCATCAGCTCGATGCCGGTGCCGGTGATATGGGTCTGCAGGTCCTTGGTGTAGTCGCCGCCGGACAGTGCAATGCCGAACAGGCGCTCGTCAGACTCGCAGATCTCCAGAGCGTTCATGACGCCGCGGGCAGACTCCAGAGCGGCGATGATGAGGACTTCGCCCTCAGGACGGCCATAGGTCTTCTCGTCCTCGGCGATGGCAGCAGCCACGCGGTGGACGTCCTCGGCGTGCTCGGTCTTGGGGATGCGGATGGAATCGCAGCCGCCGGCCACGCAGGCACGGATGTCTTCACGCCAGTAGGGGGTGTCCAGACCGTTGATACGGACGACCCGCTCTGCACCGCGGTAATCCACGGTCTTCAGGGCGTGATACAGGCTGAAGCGGGCGACATCCTTCTGGTTCTCGGCCACAGCGTCCTCGAGGTCCAGCATCAGGGAGTCGGCCTTATAGATGTAAGGGTCTTTGATGAGGCCGGGCTTCTGCGCATTCAGGAACATCATCGTGCGGCGCAGGCGCTTCTTGTTCGGGTTATTCATCGAATGGCACCTCCCCAAGGCAGATTCTCATACTGGTCAACAGAGCGAAACACCGCGCCCTCGATGCGGGCCTTCAGGGTGCAGTCCAGTGCGCCCTTGTCCACGATGGTGATGCGGACGTTGTCGATGTCCAGATTCTTCAGGGTCTCCAGTGCGACCTTGCGCAGCTGGTTGCCGTACTGATGGATGACGGAGCTTTCGAGGGAGAAATCGATCTTACCCTCACCCGGCTCGACGGTCACCATGCAGTCGCTGGATTCCAGAGTGCCAGCCGTGGCTGCTTTCTTGATCTCCATGCTTTTTTCCTCCTTGGCAGGTGGTTTCTTCAATCGTTATACCGTACTTGCGGGGCAGCGCCTCACTGCGCCGCTCCTGATGGTTCTATCATAATCGGACAATCTTACAAAAGGCATAGCGTCAGTCTTAATATTCGTTAAGAATCGCCAAAAATTTCTCTTGTACACAAGACATATTCCATTTTGGCATAGTTTCCGAGCCACCACAATGCCGATCCACCGTTCCCCGGTTTCGGAGAGCAGCAGACCGACTCTGAAACTATGATACCTTAAGACCGGACGTTTGTAAAATCGTCAGATCCAATCTTGAACCATTCTCTGGGAGAATGGTTGCTTACTGGTTGTTCCGATAGTAGTTGATGAGGCAGCCGTCGGCGATGATCTGACGCTCCGGCTCGGTGAGGGCACCGGTGGAGACCGGGAAGGCGGTCACGGTGCCGTCCGGTTTGACGGCGTAAGCAGTAAAACTGGCCTTGTTCTCGAGAACTGCCTCGCGGATGCCGGGCACAAAGATGTAATCGCCCAGTTCAAACACCTCGGGGTTCTCTACGAGGAAGGGCGTCATGCCCCAGTTGATGCAGTTGGAGCGGTAACGCTTGGTGGCGTACTGCTTGGCAAAGTTAGCGGATGCACCCATGACACGCTGGCAGGAAGCGGCCTGCTCACGGGCGGAACCGTCGCCGGGCATGTTGGCGAAGATGGTGGAGCCGATGTCGGTATTGGCGGGGTCGTTGGCGATGCCGGCCTTGGTCAGGGCCTCATAGACCTTCATGACCTCCTCGGGCAGGGCCTTGCCCGCCTCGCGGTCGCGCTCGATCTGGCGCATGACCTTGCTACGAGAGACGTACTGGGGATCGCGGCGGCTCAGAGCGAACTCCGACAGACGTTCGGGGTTGGAGCGATAGGAAGAAGTCTCACCGGAGGGGATCAGCTCGTCGGTGGTGGTGACGGGGTCGGTGATGTAGGAGCAGACCTTGACCAGCAGATCGTCGGTCAGGGCAGGCATCTCGGGCCAGTCCTTGATGTTCGGGCCGAAGCGCAGCTCGGCATCCGGTTCGGCATGGCCCCAGCCATTGTAAACGCGCTTCTCGTACAGGGAGGCGTTGTAGTGGTACTCAGGGTTCGTATACTCCACATCCAGATCGGTGGCAGCGGTCAGCTTGCCGCCGTTGGCTGCGGTGGCCGCGATGGACCGGGCGTCCATCAGGGCCACCGCAGCCATCTGGCTCTCGCCCGGCTTGGAACCCTCGCGGTTCGGGAAGTTGCGGGTGGTGTGGCGGATGGAGAACTCGCCGTTGGCCGGGCAGTCGCCTGCACCGAAGCAGGGGCCGCAGAAGCACTCGCGCATGATGGCACCGGCGTTGACCAGATCGTTGGCACGGCCATTCTTGAGCAGTTCGCTCAGGGCGGGCATAGAACCCGGATAGATGCTCAGGGTGAAGACACCGTTGCCGCAGCTCTGACCCCGCAGGATGTCGGCAGCGGCGCAGATGTTGTCGAAGGTGCCGCCGGCGCAGCCTGCGATCTCGCCCTGATCGACCCAGATGGCACCATCGTGGAACTTGCTGTCCAGATTCATCTTGGCACCCTTGATCTGCTTGTTGGCCTCTTCCTGTACAGCGTGCAGGATGTCGGCAGCGTTGGCCTGCAACTCGTGGATGGTGTAGGTGTTGGAGGGGTGCATCGGCATAGCGATGGTGGACTCAATGGTGCTCAGGTCGATGTAGACGCAGCCATCGTAGTAGGCCACCTCCGCAGGCTGCAGCTTCTTGAAGTCCTGCGGACGGCCGTGGATAGTGTAGTAATGCTGGGTCTCCTCATCGGTGACCCAGATGGAGGACCAGCAGGTGGTCTCGGTGGTCATGACGTCGATGGCGTTGCGATACTCGATGGGCAGGCCGGCAATGCCGGGGCCGACGAACTCCATGACCTTGTTCTTGACATAGCCCTTCTTATAGACGGCACCGCAGATGCTCAGAGCCACGTCGTGGGGACCGATGCCCGGGCGGGGCTTGCCGGTCAGGTAGATGGCAATGACCTGCGGACGAGCGAAGTCATAGGTGCGGCCCAGAAGCTGCTTGGCCAGCTCGCCGCCGCCCTCGCCGACCGCCATGGTGCCCAGTGCACCGTAGCGGGTGTGGGAGTCGGAACCAAGGATCATCTTGCCGCCGCCGGCCATGGTCTCACGGTTGTAGCTGTGGATGTTGGCCATGTTGGTAGGGACGTAGATGCCGCCGTATTTATGAGCGGCGGACAGGGCGAACTTGTGGTCGTCCTCGTTGATGGTGCCGCCGACAGCGCAGAGGCTGTTGTGGCAGTTGGTCAGGACATAGGGCAGCGGGAACTGCTTCATGCCGGAAGCGCGGGCCGTCTGGATGATGCCGACATAGGTGATGTCGTGGCTGGTCATCGAGTCGAACTTCAGTTGCAGCTGGTCAGGATCACCGCTCTTGTTGTGGGCCTGCAGGATACCGTAGGCCATAGTGCCTTTCTCCGCTTCCTTTGCGTCCACGATGCGGCCGGTCTTCTGGGCCACTTCCTCAGGGCAGGAGCAGATGGTCTCGCCGTTTACGAGGTAGATCCCGTTATCGTATAATTTCAGCATGGTACTCTCCATTTTTCACACATTTGCGTTCTTATACTCTCTCAAAAAGGCACTCCGGAAAAGGGGAGCCTCCCCTCCCCGGAGTGAATCAGACTTTTACAGAACCATAGAAACGATGAGGTTGAATATAGCTGCAACACCGATGCTGATAGGCGTTGCGACGAACAGCAGACGGTTGAACAGGCTGCTGCGCTCTTCCTCATTGCCACAGGAACCCAGAATCAGGGAACCGCCGGAAGAGAAGGGGCTGATTGCACTGCTCTGCGCGCCGAGAACCGTGCAGGTGAACAGATTGGCCGCGCCCAGACCCGTCGTTGCGGACAGACCGGGGATCAGCGGGAACAGAGCCGGGCAGACAACACCGGTGGTAGAGCTGAAGAAGCTCATGACTGCGCCGACCAGACTGAATGCGATCGGAACCAGGAAGGTCGGAACGTTGCTGCCGATCCAGTTGGACAGCAGGTCAATGGTTCCAGCCTCAACTGCAACGGCGATCAGCATACCAGCTCCGGCGATCATCAGGATAGTATTCCAAGGAACACGAGCGATGATCTCCTTCTGCGGAGCAAGCTTCATCAGCAGCGCAATGACAGCGAAGACGAATGCGACCAAGCCGACGTCGATCTTTCCTGCAACCAGCTTGATGACCGCATTGCCGGGGATCAGCAGCTTGAGCAGCGGGAAAACCAGAACGACTGCCATCATCGCGACCATGAGATAGAGCGTCTGCTTCTGTGCGGTGGTGTATACTTCCGGTTTTTCAAACTTGACATCTTTGCCGATGTTGCGATTTGCAGGCAGTGCAAAACGGAAAATCGTAATGAGGATCAGAGAGAACAGGACTGCCAGACCGAACATTTTCAGGCAGGTCACGAAAGAATCAATGGCTTCCAGTTCGGGAGCTGCCTCATAGGAGCTGTCCATCAGACCACGGAAGATAACGCCAAGCGCAGCCGTCGGGAAATCACCGCCCGCCAATGCGCCGCAGTTGATGGCGACTGCACCGGTCAGCTTGTCCATCTTGGACTCTTCGCAGATGAGCAGCGTGATGGGAGCGAGGAATGCCAGAACCGTGAAGTACGCTGCACCCATGACCGACAGGATGACAGCAACGGCGAACAGTGCATATGGCAGCATTCCCGGGAATTTACGGCAGGCATACAGCAGCGAGCGGGAAATCTTTTCCAGCGTGCCATTGGCTGCTGCAACATTATAGAACAACGAAACAGAGATAATGACGAACATCGTGTTCGTCGGCCAGAATGCAATCAGAGCTTTCGGCTTGAGATCCAGCCAGAAACAGCCGATAAAATATGCAAATACAATGCAGAAGAAACCCGTATTGATCTTGGTTTTATAGCCAAGAAAGACTGCCAGTGCGATGGCAGCGATAATAACAGCACTTTGCATGGAACATCCTCCTTATTCCACTTCTTCGGCGTTACTCGATGCCGAGCAAGCCTGCCGCAATGGTGTGCGACATATAATAGATCTGCTCGTCCGGCACACCATGATCCGACAGATATTGGAGATACTGCTGCATTGCGATCTCCCAGTGAGGATTCTCGGTCTGACCGCCGTCTGTGCTGATGAGCACGTTCTTATAGCCGACCTCACGGATGACCTCGAGGTTTTCGGGCAGATTGCTCTTGTACTTGCCGCCGCCCATGTTCTGTGCATAGCAGCGTTCCAGCAGAACATCGTAATCCTTGACGATCCGTTTCTGGTCTTCGATGCTCATGTCGACGACCCACCATTCCGGATGGGTGACGACCAGCTTCTTGACACCGGCAGCGCGGGCTGCATCGCAGACGATGAAGCTCTCTTCGGGGGAAATATGCGCCGTGCCGAGTACTGCGTCATAATCCTTGACCAGCTGGAAGATGTCCTTCATCTCGGGAACAATTTTTCCATTCTCGGTCACCTTCACACCATCGTCCGGGTTCTTGCCGAACTTTGCCAGATGGTTCTGGGCGTGCTGGGTCGGCAGCCAGACCACTTTGGCTCCCAGCTTCAGCGCGACCTCGACCGCCGCCGGATTCAGGCCGCCGACCGGATGGTTCAGGGTGATGCTGCCGAACATGGTAAAGTCGTTGTCGCCATGGACGATCTTGTTATAACGGTTGCACAGATAAGCCCGATCCATCGTCGTACCCTGATGGGTCTTGATGACAATGGCTCTTGCGCCCACCTTGACCGCGGCATCCGTCAGCTCCAGATCGTCATACGCTCTCAGTCGAAGATCCGGATTGGTGTGGACGTGCATATCAATAACGCCCTTCATTGGATATACGCTCATGTTTTACCTCTTTTCCATCATGATCCTGTACAAAAGAATCCTCATCTGCAGTTGAAGTTCTGGTGATTTTAGTATATAATCATTTCTGTGATTGGAAAAGTCCTGTTTTTATAATAGCCCCTATAGGCAAAACCGATAGAAAAAAAGAAATTTCTGTCGTTTTTGGAGGAATTGTCATGGATCTCCGCGAACTATACTATCTGAACGCCCTTGCCGAAGAGCAAAGCATCTCGAAAGCCGCCGAGCGGCTGTACATCGCGCAGGCCAGCCTGAGCCAATTCCTGCGCCAGTTCGAGGCGCAGCTTGGCTCCCCCATCTTCGTGCGCACCAACAAGGGTATCCGCCCCACCCCTTCCGGCAAGGTTTTTCTGAGTCACGCTAAGCACATCTTAAAAGAGTACCAGCAGGCCCAGCAGGAGTTCTGGGACAACGAGAACACCGTCGGCGGCACCGTGTTCTTCGGGGTCAGCTCCTTCCGCGGCAGCTATGTCATCCCGCCCATCCTGAAAAAATTCTACGACCAGAACCCTCGGGCTACCATCAACATCTACGAGGGCAACAGCATGAATCTGGTAGAGAAGATCCGGGAGGGCGAGTTGGATCTTGCGCTCTCCGCCTACCCTATCGTCAGCACCGAGGGCATCCAGATGGAATACCTCTACCGGGACGAGGTGCTGCTGGTCGCCACCAAAGACCACCCAATCTTACAGCAGGCCCGCATGGACGAGACCGGGCGGCTCCGCGTCTCGATGGAGGAAGTCACCCGCCATGAGTGCATCCTCAGCGGCAAGGATACCATGCTGGGTCACCTGATCCGAAGTGCGTTCGGAGCTTACGGCCTGCGGCTGAAATCGAAGCACGACAACATCACCGCCGAATTTGCCGCATCCATGGCACGGGTTGGCCTTGCTCTGGCTTTCACCTACCGCTCCTGCATCGTCGAAGAGCCGGATGTCGTCTATCTCTCGCTGGGGTCGCAGGGGCTTTACCTCCGGCTGGCTCTGCTCTCCCCCACCACCGACTACCGCTCCAAGGCGACGCTGGCCCTGACCAAGCTGCTCCGCGAAGAGCTGAGTGGCAAAAACGCAGATAAAAAGACACCCTCGCCGTCCAATCAGATCAACGAAGGTGCCCTGTAAGGTTCGATTCTGTTTATGCGTGGTTGAAGCCCTTGCCGAACACCTCGGTGGTGCTGAGCATCGAGATAAAGGCGTTGAGGTTTTCCTTATGGATAAATGCCTGCAGCTGCAATGCCTCGCGGTGGGTGAGGGTCGTATAGATCATGTAGTGGGGCCGGTCGGTATAGGCACCGTAGCAGGGCGTATAGGTCGCGCCGCGCACCAGCTTGCGCATGACGAAGTCACAGATGGGGTCTTTGTCGTCGCAGATGATGAGGATGGCCTTACACATCTTCATCTGCTCGAGAACGGCATCGACGACGAGGCTCTTGACCGTCAGACCCACGAAAGAGTAGAGAGCGGTGTAGAGGTCGAAGACGAAGCAGGCTGCCAGCACCATGGCGAGGTCGGTGATAAAAAGCGCCTCGCCGGTGTTCTTCATATGGGCGTATTTTTTCAGGATGAGGGCGACGACATCGGTGCCGCCGGAAGACGCGCCCACGTTGAAGAGCAGAGCCGACGCAATGGCGGGCAGGGCGATGGCGAAGACCAGGTCCAGCATGGGCTGGTCGGACAGGGGGCCGCTGAGGGGAACATATTTTTCAAAAAGGGCCAGCTCTGCCGTCATGACGACGGTAGCCCATCCGGTGCTGATGGCAAAATCCTTGCCGAGGAATATCCAGCCCAGAATGAGCAGGAGGATATTGGCGCAGGATGAAAAAGCTGAGGCCGACAGAGGCGTAAGCTTTGCCACAAGGGCCGCGCCGCCGGTCACGCCGCCGAAGACGAAGTTGTTGGGGAATTTGAAGAAGTATACGCCGATGGTCATGATGCTGATGCTCAGGGTGATGATAACGTATCGGCTGACGATCTGCAAGGTCTTTTCCCGCGTGCTGATCTCCATTTGACTGTTTCCTTTCGCCGTCCGCGCGGCACTCTCTTCTCACACAAAGGGCCGTTTCTCTGCCCATTACTTGTGTTATTGTAACACTGCCCACTGCGCCGTTCAAGAGGAAAAACTTTTCCGCACAAAAACCGCCCGCTTCGTTTTCCACAAAGCGGGCGGCAGATGTTGAATTTATGGAAGTGCTTACAGCTTCTTGCCGGTCAGCATCTCGTAGGCTTCCTCATACTTGGCGATGGTCTTGTCGATGACGTCCTGCGGCAGGTCATAATCACTGTCGGGGTTGGCCAGCAGCCAGTTGCGGACGAACTGCTTATCAAAAGAGGGCTGACCGTGGCCGGCCTCGTAGCCCTCCAGCGGCCAGAAGCGGGAGGAATCGGGGGTCAGCATCTCGTCGCCGAGGATGACGTTGCCCTCCTCATCCAGACCGAACTCAAACTTGGTGTCGGCGATGATGATGCCCTTAGTAGCCGCGTATTCGGCGGCCTTCTTATAAAGGGCGAGAGTGTAGTCTCGAATCTTGGAAGCGATGTCTTCGCCGTATTGTTTGACGACTTCTTCGTAAGTGATGTTTTCGTCGTGATGACCGGCTTCAGCCTTGCCGGCAGGAGTGAAGATCGGTTCGGGCAGTTTTTCGCTTTGCTTTAATCCGGCAGGAAGTTTGACGCCGCAGATCTGACCGGTGGCCTGATATTCCTTCCAGGCGCTGCCGGAAATGTATCCGCGGGCAACGCATTCGATAAGAATCGGTTTCAGGCGTTTTGCAACAACGGCGCGTCCCTTAACCTGATCACGTTCTTCGGGAGCAACCACGGTTTCGGGATCGATGCCCGTCAGATGATTCGGGACGATACCGTCGAGTTCTTTGAACCAGAAGTCGGTTAAAGCCGTCAGAATCTTGCCTTTCTTGGGGATCGGGTCGCCAAGAATGACGTCAAATGCAGAGATGCGGTCGGAAGCGACGATAAGAAGTTTGTCATCACCGACAGCGTAGCTGTCACGGACTTTGCCGCGATAGACGAGCGGAAGAGACTTAATGGACGTCGTAACAATTTCAGCCATGTTTTCTCCTGAACACTGATTCCCGCTGAAGGAAGGAGTGATGTACGTGAGGAATTGAGAATTTCGGAATGGCATCATTTTAATTCAGTGCAAGTCCCTCCGACGGGATTAAAGCCACGAAAGTTCGGCCTAAAAAATGACAAAAGCCTGAGATTTGCCTCAGGCTTTCGAACAAAAATACTTCCTAATTAGGAGGCAGGTTTTACAAAGATGTTGGACGCCACGGCGTTGAAGAAATCGCTTTCCGCCTGAAGTCTTTGGTTTAGGGCGTCGGTCTTTTCATCTTTGCCGCGTAAGACCTCACCGCAGACCGTGAAGACCTGATCTCCTGCCGGGACGGCATAGTAATAGACGGCATTCTCGGTATCGGTTTTGGCCGGGAAGTAAACGCGGACGATCTGAGAATTAGGCAGTTTTTCCGTTACAGCGTCGGGACGAGCTTTCTGCAGTCCGGCAACAATGCTGTCCACAGTCGCTCCGGTCGGGGTTTCGATTAAAGCGACCACATATTGACCGGAGCCGGATTCACTACGCCAGCTCATGAATTCATTTTGTCCGAGCTGCAGGTTCTGAGAAAGATTCCAGGAGAGCGGCAGCGTGACCTGAAGCGGACGATCCATGCCTTTGATGGAAACCGGGTATTCACGGCGGTAGCCCTGGTTCCATTCGTCCATCGGATTGGGATAACGCATTGCGAGAAGGTAGGGAACTAGAGGGTCTACGACATTGTCGGTCACGCCGTTCTTGAAGTTGGTCATCCACTCTTCGGCTTTGTTGATGCGTTCCTGAGAGAAAGTCTCATCCAGCCATTTTGAAACGGCTTCTTTGGACTGCTGGCCTTTCTCCATGCCTTCGCTGAGCTTCTGGTTGAACTGCTCTTTGATAGAAGGCCATTGTTCTTTGAGCTGGTCTTTATAAGTAGCAGCGTCCTTAGACCACTCTTCGCTTTTTTCGCCGAGGGTTCTAACGGAATCGGATAATTTATCGAGCCAGCCTACGACTTTATTTGCCATGCCGTCAGCGGCTTGTTCAACCTGCTTTGTATCTTGTGCTACAGCGGATGGAGCTTCCTGTGCGTGGACAGCCTGACTGACAGCAGCGGAGGCAATCAAGGCGGTCATCAAATGCTTCATTTTTACGTTCATTCCCTACTCCGAAATTGTTTCGTATATTGTCGGCATAGTACATAGAAGAACGGTTTGGCTTAGACTTGTGCCGCCGTAATGAGTACGTAACACTTCTTTTCCGTTCGAATCTGGTTCCTATGAAAATCCGCTGGCAGCTTTGGTTTCTGGTCACGCTTTTAATTTGCGCTTTCTACTGCATTTGGGACACGACCTTTGCGTTTTCCAGAGGTGAAAAATTAGCGCAGGCGGATTGGACATATGTTGAGAAGGCCGGGCACAAGGGCTTGGCTGACTACTGCACCAAGATCGGTATTACCGGAGACGGCAAGACCCCTCAGACGGTAACGAAAGAAATTTTTGAGCCGGCAAAAAATCCCTTGATCTGCGCTTCTTCTTTGGATGAGGCCAAGCAGAGCTATGGTTTATTTGTTCAGGGACAGTCAAGAAAAGCCAGCACACAAATGGTATTCATGTTCATCGGTGCATGGCTTGTGATTCTGCTTGCGCTCTTTGGCCTGATGAAATGGACAAACAGAAAGGCCGTCCCCGAATCTTCAGGCACGGCCGAAAAAACGAAATCTAAATCGAAAGCGCGTCGTTAACCGCTTTCTTTATGGCAGCTGCGGCGGCCCTCGGATTTTCCGCGCCGCAGATTGCGGAGACGACTGCGACACCGTCGGCTCCGTGACGAATGCAGTCCGCGGCATTGCTTTGATTGATGCCGCCGATGGCAACGTTAGGAAGTCCCGCTTCTTTGGAAATGTATTCCAGCAGGTCTAGGCCCACCGCTGCGCCTGCATCGACTTTTGTCTTGGTAGAAAACACCGGCCCGATTCCGATGTAATCAACCTCCGGCCCGATGGTGTTTAATTCTGCAATGCTTCCGACGGACAAGCCGACTACGGCGTCGGGACCTAAAAGCTGTCTAACGTACTTCGGATCGATGTCTTCTTGTCCGACGTGAACTCCGTCTGCCCCGCTGAGTAAAGCGATATCAATGTGGTCATCCACAATGAAAAGTACATCCGTATCTTTAAGAAGCTTCTTGAGAAGAAACGCAGCCTCAAGCTGCTTCTTCTTTTTCCATTCCGGCGCGCGAAGCTGGACAACGGTACAACCGCCTTCTACTGCTTTTCTTGTCGTTTCAACCATTCCTTCCGGAGTTTTACAAAGGTTGGCGTCAAGCACCAAGTACAGCGAGA
>ERZ840057.966-NODE-966-length-26593-cov-5.555618_pt1 | contig 26593 bp, 29 predicted proteins | sample MGYA00519907_ERZ840057 | MGnify/ENA primary metagenome ERZ840057 (study PRJEB31850, sample SAMEA3708862) | human gut metagenome | biome: human gut; feature: human-associated habitat; material: faeces | place: China | collected 2014 ...
TCACGGTCTACAAATCCCAGATCCTGTGGAATGATCTCATTAAACATGAAACGTCCAACTGTAGATTCTACCGTTCCTGTCTTCACTGTTCCATCTGCCATCTTCTTCAACAGTAATTGCACCAATCCCATAATTTCTTAAAATGTTTCCATATTTCATTTCAACCAACTCTTTCTTTTCATCAGGAATTACTATCCAACTCTTGTTTACAAATTTTGCATTTTCCTTGGCCTGAAGTATGGCTTTTTTTATGTCGCTTAATTTAAATTCAAATGCATTAATCTGATAATTGCCTTGAAACTGTTCAACCGTAACCAGATCTGCAGCTCCCGGCCGTACATCACATTCAAACTGGTACTTTAAAGCTCTTTTTGAGTAATTGTAATTTTTCCAAAATGCATCACGTAAATCCTTTTCAGTTAAAAACATTTTTTCCTCCTACAATCCTACATATCCCTTTAATTCATTAAGAATGGCCATTCCCTGATGAATGAGTTCATTTCTTGTTTCAGGATATACAATTGCTGTTAATCCAATGACTGCAAGAATGAATATTATGATTCCAACAACAAGCTTAATAACGTTTCCGGTTGTTCTTACAAAAAACTTAACAGTATTGTCTTTTTCAACAATTAAAACATCTTCCGGAGTTTCATATTTTTCTCTTAATTTCTTCTGCTTTTCTTCTCTGTCGTATTCATCTCTTATGTCATTAACTAAACCTTTTTTAAACTTTGCCATTTTCCTTATTATCAGCTAACGTTTCCGTCTGCTTACTCATTCTTTCCCTTTCTCTTTGATTTCTTAACTGTCTCACTCTTTTCTTGTTGTCAAAATCAATTATTTTTTCGATGTCCTCCTCATGTTCCTCCCAAAATAACATCTTGTTTTCCGTATTAATGTATGATATGAGGTACTTATATTTTTCCTTAATTTCATCAAGACGTCTCTTGACAAATTTTGCCAGGGAAATTTCATCGATGAATTTTCTTTCCCTTCCCTTATAAAACAGATTGAAGCACATTACTTCTTTTGTATCTATCATTGTTGTTACGGCCTGACCTGATACGTTTAGCAGATATGCCACTTGCTTTAAGCTTAGATAATCTACAGTGTTTAACTTTATCTGTATGTTTTTCTCAACATTATTCCAGTAATCAAGTCTTTCTTCCTCGGACAAATTAAGGTACTTATAAACTCTGTTATATCTTGATATCTGTTTATAAAAGATGTCTTCTACCGATGATGCATCAATTAGAAGTTTCTCTTTTCCTTTTGTTATTTTTGTAGCCCTAAGTCTTCCTTTTTCACACATATGTTGTATTTCCCGCATTGTTTTTTGTAAAAGAAAAGCTGCCTGCACTGAATATATATACTCTTCTTTCATTTAAATCCTCCTTACAATTCCATTTCCATTCTTCTGTTCATCCCCCTTGCTTTTGTATTAGTAGTTCCGGTATTCTTGAAAAAATCCATGACATTTTGTTCCGGTGCTTTCATTTCAGGTTGCTTCATGTTGCTAATTAACTCATGCTGTGTAAGTAACATGTCCTTATTGATTACTTCCATATCATCCGTGGTTGTTCTGAACTCTTTTGGTATTCCTTTGCTATTTTCAAATTCATAAACATCCTTTACCTTGTTTATAAAGCTTCTGAACTGTTCATCTTTCTTAAAGGCATTTGCCACTCCGTCTGAAAATGCCTTTCCTGACATTTGTTTTACGATTCCGCCTTTTCCTTCTCCAAATGTAATGCCATCCGAATGTTCCTTTCCTTTCAGGATAAGTTTAAACTTGTTAGTCTTTGGTTCAATGTATTTCTGCTCTTCCGGATTTTTTATGTTATCAATATTCTCCTGCGTCTTATATCTGTCCCAAAGATATTTATTGCCCTGCGTATATTCTCTGTCGATTTCCCTTGATATAAAATCATACTCGCTTACCGTATAATACTTACCCGTTTCAAATCCCGCACTTTCGACCTGCTCACATTTAACAAGATTAACCTTGCCATTTTCACATGCATTTATTAGCACGTTTTCATTCACAAAAAATTTGGAACTCTTATAGCTTTGAAATTCTCTCGGATTATCTACCTGATCCAATGCAAACATTCCTGATGCTATTGGTATCTGTTCATTTATGAGCTGCTCTGCCAGTCCTTCCGATATTTCCACCAGTTCTCTTTCATTCCATAAGTTAGGCAATTCCTTCAGATTTCTATATTCATCATTAGTTTTTGCGTACAATCCTGAAAGAAGATTTTTTGTGTACGCTGGATTAAAAATGTTGCATGAATTATCTATGTCCTGTGTATGATTCATGATAACTTCACCAATGCTTAATCCTTCACTAAAATATTTCTCGGCCTCTTTCCCTATGGCCATGCTGTCACTTTTAATGTGTTCAGGAATGCTTTCATCATTCATGAACATGTCAAGCGCACGTTCCTGACCTTTCATGGCCATTCTAAATCTTGCAGCTTCTGCACCGGTTAATTGAATGTTTTCTGCATCCCTAACCACCTCTTTTTCGTTACTCTTTCCTTCGTTAATTTTTTCATAGAAATCTATTGCATCATTAACTATTTCATTAACATTTTCGTGATTATAGGTTTTGTATTTAATCTCATTCTTTTGAAGCATGTCCTTAATTTCATTGTCTTTTTCAATGCTTTCTGTAAGATTGTGAATACGTCCCTCTTCTTCAAAGTTTGAGACATCCCTCTCCATAAAAAAAGAATAATTAATGTATTCTCCCTGCAGTTCATTTACAAGCGATTCATATTCAGGTGTTAACTGCTTGTTGTAAATTGTGTTTAACATCACCGGAGAATCAGTCACTATAAAATCAACCTGATCATATAGCCTGTCCATTCTTCTTGTCTGTTCCTTTAAAATTTCATATTGGTGTTCCGGAGATCCATCCAACATTTCCATATCCTTTTCATAAACAAGTTCCTTTGCATATTCCTGAACATATTCAGCATTGTAGCCTTCCTTTTTCAAGGCTGCAGTAATTTCCATGCATGCTGTGGACTTGCCTGCTCCCGGCCCGCCATAACCGTTTATTACTATCGGCTGTTTATTTTGTGATACCTCCTCGATGTATTCTCTGTGCAAAGCAACGTACGTATCCATGTTTTTAATGAAAGATGCATCCCTTGACATTTCAGTTTCTTTTTCTAATCCAAATTCGCCCTTTTCAATTAGATAGTCTGAAATTTTTTCTGCATCCTTAATGGCTGCAAATAATTCATTCGGTTCGTTTTCTAAAACCTTTATATAATCCTGTATATATGCCTCATGATTTTCCATATATTTATTTTGAGTATAATCAATTCCAAATGCCTGTGCTGCGAATGCTGATGCTATTTCCGCCCTCAATTCTTCCCTTGCATATATATCTGTTCCTCTTGCACTTGGCATTTCTCTATTAAACCTACTTACATGACCTGTTGCATGTCCTGCTTCATGAAAAAAAGTAGTTATATACTCAAATTCATTGTCAAACTGATTTATTTTGGGGAGTACTATCATATCTTCTGCAATAGAATAAAAAGCTTCATTACCACCTTCCTTTAATCCAACCTTCATATTTTCAATTAGCTTGTTTCTTCCATATAAAAATTCATCCAGATGTAACACATTTTTTCTAATTTCATATAATGGTATTCCCTCTATTTGTTCTCCATTAAATACTGTATATGTGTTTGATACAGGTTTTACTCTGTTAGTAAATTCTTCTGCGGTTAGTTCATCTGTCAATTGTTTTGCTTCTGTTCTTGTTAATTTCCTTTTTTCTTCTGTGTCGTACAAAGACCAAAATTCAATCTTTGTTCCCTTTGATCCCTGTTTAATTTTCCACCCCTTCGATTGTGCCTGTTTAAAAGTACACCATCTTGGGTCTTTATATAGCTGTGCTTGTTGATTATAAGTTAACCATAACGCATTTGCTCCATGATATTCTGTATTCGTAACTGCATTAAAGGGACGTTCACTGCTCCACCCCCTATGCCATGGGATTGTATCTTTCTTTAGACAGTCAATAAAACTGTTAATCATTTCCTCACGCATTCTGTTAAGCTTCATCCGTACCACCACCTTCTAACTCATCCCACTCATGAATTACTTCTTCATCAGGCTTTTCGAACTCAAATTCATCCGGGATGTCAATGTCTGCCCCAAGTTGTTCCATTAATTTCATAAATTTTTCTGTTCTGCTATCCATTGTCTTCCTCCTTATTTTTTTCTTTTTCTGAAAAATCCTGATTTCTTTTCTTTCTTTTGTTCACTTTTATCTTCTATAGGAATCATTTCACTATAAATTTTTGAATTTCCAAAAGTAAAAGGATCCTTTGACTCGTCCGCAAAAAATGTTTTGTCAGCTTTGTCTTCCATCAGTTCCTTAATGTCTTTCTTTTCAGCATCCGAGGTAAAATTGAATACATAAAATACATCATTGTAAAAATTACTCTTAATAAGATCATATGTCTTTTCAAACTCATCCGGCTTGCTTCCCACAACAAAAATCTGAATGTCTTTTTCCAAAAATGATACTTTGTTAAAGTCATGTTCACTGTAAACACCATAGTCATATACTATGTATTCATAATCCTTGTCCTGTACTTCCTTTAGTCTTTCTGCCTTGTAATACATGTCAACATTCTGATACTCTGTAAGTCCTTCCATCTCATCATATTGTGAATCCTCGTAAAACTCCCTGACTGCTTTTACAAATTCATGATTATTCATCTCAAAATATGCAGCCTTGTATCCGTTAAACTTAAGATACTTAACAATCTGTAATGCCTGTGTTGTTGTTCCCATTCTTCTTACTGCTCCGGCAACTCCTATCGTTTTTACCTTTTCTTTTTTTGTTAGTTTTTCTGTCTGTTCTTCATCCTCGCCCTCAAAATATATTCCTAGACTTTCATAGCCCCACTGTTCATAAAATCCGTTTATGCAGTTGGTTAAGTCTTTCTTCTTGTCACTGAGCATTTCTGAGAAAATGTAATTGCGTATTCCTCTTGCGTACAATCCTGATAGAAGTTCAGACTTTGGAGAAAATGCGACAGCGTATATTATTATCTTTGTATTTACAGCTTCCTTTACTTTCATAATTGAATCAATGATTGCATCTGCATCATCTGCATACTGCTCAACATCAACTACAAGATATTCACAATTTTCCTTATAGTTCATTATCTCTGGTATTTGATTTACTATGTGAATGTCTGTGTCTATGTATTCAACCGCCTGGTCAAACTTAGCTGCAACATCTTCACAAAAATATCCTTTTTCCTTACTTCCCACAAAAATAATCATTCTTCTTACTTCTCCTTATCTATCTGTCTTTATCCATGTATCCATTAATTCTTCACTCTTCAACTGATTGATTCTATTGAAGTATCTAATCACTCTTAATTTGACATATTTTCCATCCTTAGTTACTTCCTCGTCTTTTCTCTCTATCCATTGTTTCTTTCCATCAGGAAACGATATTTGCATGTAACTATTTTCGTCCTGTTTTACAATTTTGCAGTATATGTAATTATCTTCTTCTCTTTTTGTTTCATTAAGAAACATGTACCCATACGTTAAAACAATGAAAATCCATAAAATTATGTATAATTTTTTTAAACTTACTGACTGTAATCTATCTTTTATCTTTATCACTTTATTTCTCCCAATCATTAACTGTCTGTTCTACTGTCTCTGTTAAATTTCCATGTTTCTTCTTTGATGCTTTTTGAATTTTCTCAATTTCATCTAATTTGGGAAATTTTTCAATATTCTCATAATTATTTAATTTGCTAATAATCATTCTTCTTACACTCCTTATAACTCTTGAGAACATCATTCCAATCCTTACCGTATTGTTTTGGCGGCAATTTCCATTTTCTTACCACATCAGGATAATTTTCCTTAACGAATGAACACATAAGCTGTGCGCATGGGATTCCGCCCTGATTGTCATTTGTCTTGTCATTGTCAGTCGCAATTACGATTTTTTTAATGTTTCCCCTATCAAGATAAGTCTTAATTGCTTCCCATTTTCCAACGCCACCAAGGGCTAAATAATTATATTTTTCATTACTGTCAACAAGACTCATGATGCTCATTGCATCAATGACAGATTCTGTCACCACCAACACATTGCTCTCATTATCAACATAAAAGCATTTGGCATAATCGCATCCTGCAACATCACCATAGAACGGCTTAAATGTGTTCGTACCTCTTCTGCAGGCGAACACCGGAACCATTCCATTGTTGACATCATATCCAACAAAAACACAATTTCCATTTTTATCCTGATACAACATTTTATTATCAACAAAAAACTGTACTACATCCGGTTTTATGTTTCTTGTCTTAATGAGATATGCATACACCTTTCTCATGTTTGCATCCTTTGCCGGAAGTTTCAGTGTTTTATCAGAAATTCTTTTTTCCTTTCTGACCTGACATTGACTGTCCCTTGGGATGTCTCCCTCAAACTGCCTGATAACCTCGTAAAAACTCATGTTACAGAATTTCATGGCAAAATCTATTATTGAACCCATTTCTCCTATGCATTTTCCATAACCTGAAATGGAATTTTGCCAATACACGTTTTTATGAGTATCTATGATTATTGAATCATGTTCTTTTAAGCTGTAATACTTACCCTTTCTTACAGGCGTAAAACCTATTGACGATGCATAATCCACAATACTTATGTTTTCTTTTATCCAATCAAATTTTTCCTTGCTTGTCATAGTCCCAAATCGCTTTTTTCCTTATTTTTCATGTCAATACGTTTATTTATTTCATCAATGTCAGCCATCAGCTCCTGTATGTCTTTCTGCTTTGATGTAATTGTCGAATTAGCTTCTGCAATCAATGAATCACTTTCAGTCTTTTCCTTATCTGTCTGATATATCTTTTCCTTGTTTATACGTTCAATTTCCTTCTGAACCTCTGCTATTTCATTGTTAAGCTTGTCAATCTGTTTATTATCTGCCTCAACTTCCTTTTGCATGTTTGATATTTCAATGTTAAATTTCTGTGCCATGTAGCCGTTTCTATCCATGCTCTTTAACTCTGCCACTTTTTCAACATCAACAACGTTCGTATAGAGCTTTAGTCTTTCACCGTTTCCATCAGGCATTTCCATTCTTAATGACACATCACTCCATCTTTTTGGAATGCCTGATATTCTTAAGATAATCCAATCATCTTCCTCAATCATCACATCGCATTTCAACTTGTTACCCTTTAAGTCCATGGCAGAAAACTTATATTTGTTTATGCCATCATATGACTTGTTTGCAACATCAAGGTCAATTTCCATTAATTGCTGTGTTTCGGAATACTGCCATCTGTTAATAGTCACCTCTCTGTCTTCCCACGAATTGGTAACTCCTATCTTTGTAAGATATGATGCATCTGCAGATGTTGGCATCCAATAGGTAGAGCTAAAGAAAAACACATATCCTCCCACAAAAAAGAAAATGATAATGAAAAATCTTATGGCATCCTTGTTTCTTTTAATGCTTATTCTATCTTTCAATTTCAATGCTTGCTCCTTTAATTCTTGAATTAAGTTTGTCCTTATACAGTGCTTCAACCAACTCTTCATCAACCAGTTCCTTGTTAAGATTCCATACACGTATTCCCTTCATCTTTGCTTCTTCCAATACCTTATTTAGCTTGTCCTTATTGATGCTGTCCTTATCAATGACATAGACACCTGTTGCATCATCAATGGACTTAACTCTTGTTATGTACTCTCCTAATCTTTTATCCCAAAGTCCCTTGTAAAAACCTTCCATTTTATCGTTGCAGCATAAGTATGCTCTTCTGTTATTTTTCATTTGGTCTCCTTTCACGCAAGTCTTGTAGTCCATTGCTTTGTATTCTTGTCATAAGTTACATAAAAATATAGTGCCCTGCTTTTTTCAAACTTAAGATAATATGTCATTTCAACAATGCCGTCATTGGTATTAATCTGAACATCGCCTGCATAATCGGCATATTTGGCATTTCCATATCCATATCCGTTAACAAATGCCTGTACTGCATTTTTCAGCCCATCAACGTCATTTTCAACCAATGCCATTACATCATCACTTGGAAGTTTTATTTCTATGCCCTGCATTTCAAGATGTTCTTCCCTGTACTCATCAACCGTTACATTTTCGGCTGTTGTTTCTTCGATTGTTGTTATTTCCTCATAACTTGTACTTTCAGGAATATCATGCGTTGTAATTTCCGCACTTTCGACCGTTGTGGTCACTTCCTTATCTGTATCTTTTTTATTAAACAATGGATGTAAAAAATAATAGCCTGCAATGAGTATTGCAACACAAATCATTGCTATTCCAAGTACTTTTCTTTTATCCATGAATCTCCTTTCCATCATCACGGCTTTTCCGTGTATGAGAAATGCATCGTGTCTTTTTTACCTGACCAATCGCCTCCCCAATAGAAGCCATGTGATTTCCATATTTTGATTACCTTTTGTGTGACACTAAACTTGTTAACTCCGGGCTTGTAACCACCATATCCTTTTGACACGTCCACGTTGGTATTATAAAAGCAAGGGTTATCATTCCAGTTAATGTCAATTGCAAGTCCATAAGAATGTTGTGATATGGTACCTGTGCCACTTATGTTTTTCCACACGTAAGCTGCAGTCTGTGAAGCCTTTATTCTAAACTTAATCTTGTACATGTCCTCAAATACTGCCTTAAATTCTTCTGCAAGCTTCTTGTGTACTGTTAATGTCATTGTCGTGCTCTTTCCCTTTTCGTCATATATTTTGACTGTTATTGGTACAAGATATTTGGATACCTCCGACTGATTTTTTGGAACTGTAGCACCTTCCCATATGAATTTTTGCTTGTCTTCATATTTAACCTTTGCAGCTTCCCCGCCTTTTACTGAAACTCCATCACTGCCATCTGCAGAGTAATATCTTAGTACGTGCGATACATAATAAGCGTCTCCGTAAGCATATGGGCCAAGGATGTCTGCCGAACTTCCAGTTCTTTTCTTTGCAACGCCTCCGTTAAGTTGCGCACTCATTTTTTTCTGATATGCAAGTGCATTGCTTTGTGTCCACTTTCCCAGATTTTCTACCTGCTCCTTTGTTGTGTCTCTTCCAAATCCTGATGTATCATTAATGTATGTAATGTAACCGGAGCCATAATTATAAGCCTGCAATGCAATTTTTATGTGTTCCAAGTCCTGAGGTGATGATACCTTTATCTTTTTATGATTAAGAAGATTGCAAATGACCTTTACACCATGTTCAATGGATGTTTTTCTGTCTATTGAGTTTGGAGCTTTTCCAAGGCTTTCGGAACATTGAAAAATGTCTTCTCCGTTTCCTCCTGATTCCTGCTGTACAAGTGCCAGGACAAGGTAAACATATTTTTCCTTTCCATACTTCTTTAACTCCTTTTCAATCTCATCCTTAAGTGCAAGAACTGTTGGAGATAACGGCGAATTTTCATAAACAAATTCATTATCCGTATTGTTTTGTTCTTCTTCTCCTCCACCTGAAAGTACGGCTGCAAGACTTGATATCACACTTCCAAGAATTACTACAGTTACCAAAAAAAGCACACATAGGGTTGTTATGGTAGCAATTATTTTTTTCTTCATGTATACCTCTCTTAAAGTCCTCCTGAAAACAGCATGTCCTCATCTTTTGTCAGATGTACCTTAAATTCAATGTTCTTGTCACCACTGATTAACAAAATACATTGTCCTATTTCAAGCTTTGGTATTTTCTCAATCTGTGTTCCTGTTAACTCTCCATCAAAAATCTGATATAACAGCTTCTTTGCATTGGAACTTTGTCTGAATACAAACTTGTACTGCGTAAGTTCAAATATATTTTTAAGTTTGTTTACTGCATCACTGTCAGAACCTTCAGGAACGTAGTCAGCTGCTCGCTGTGAGGCTAATCCAATTCCGCCAAAGTATTTTCTCGCTTCTCTCAAATAAACAGATACAAGATCAAGTGCATGCGTTTTCTTTGCATTTAGCCATCTGTGACTTTCATCTATTAAAATCAGAAATCTTGTTACATCCCATAACTTGATTTTTCCTTCCCTTAACATGTTAAGCATTAACTTTCCATTAGTTACGCAGTTATCCCAGCACAATGATATTATGTTGATGATCATTGCATCAAAGACCTCATCCTTAAGCTCCTTAAGTGTTGAAATGTCAAAGGTTACTATCTGTTCATCAAGAATGTTATCAATTGATGTATGACCGTCAAAAAGAGTTCCATACGTATCAACTATGTTCTTAATTACCTTACGTATCTTATCCCTTAATAAAAGTGTCTTAGCGACAACCTGTTCTTCAAGGTGAGAATATTTTTCATTCTGCATTACTTCCATGCTTTCTGTAAGGAAGTTTAAGTAATCAGTAAATGTTGGATAGCTTGCTGCAGGTAATCCGGTACACTGAATGTTTCGTCTGTCATCCGACCATAAGCCGAAGCTTGAATACAACTGCTTTAACACATCCTCAAACTCTGCTATTTCCTCTGCATCAACGCTTCCACCGACCAAAAACTTATAAAATGTACTAACCTTTGATATATGACGGGTGAATGATATGTTTTCATCATCACCAGCTTTCAGGATTTCTAATGGATTTAAGATACCCTCGCTTCCATCAAGCTTAATTACCTTTCCACCCAAGGTTTTTGTCAATATTGTAAATTCTCCTGATATGTCAAAAGTTCTTACATAATTTCCTTTTATGGCATTGCTCTTAAACTGTTTTTTTAACAATGTTGACTTACCAGAACCCATTTCTCCGATTGCCAAGAAGTTATAATAAAGTCTTGTTGAAGTCTTTTGAAAAATATCAAGTAATACGTTTCCACCACAGGGCGTAGTTCCCAAAAATTCTCCTGTTTCATCATCAAGACTTGAAAAGTGAAACGGATCACCATGAGCAATACCGGTCGCAGTAAGGGACTGTCCCTTTGGGAAAAACATTTCTTCCTTTTGTTTTTTATAAGACCTTGTCATTGACTTGTACTCTGATTTGCTCTCATTCAAATATATGGTTGTTAAAAATCCTGAATCAGTTTCCAACTTATCCATTATGTTCTTAATCTTTTTTTCAAGTGCTTCAAAACTTCTGTCGGCAAGAAAAATTCTTATGTGCACCAGCTTTATAACTTCGTTGTATGAATTTATTTCATCGTACATTCTTTTCATTTCATCAAGTCTTTTTTCTGCATCATAAAGCTCCGCAAAATCCCTTGCTCCACTTCTTCTTCCTGCCTGCTCTTTCATTGACTTGTTTAGATTTTTCTTGACTTCTGACATGTTATCAGTTGAAATGTCAACCAAAGCAACTGTTCCGTTTATGTTACAAACCTTTGCCATCCAGTATGTATCAATGTTTTCCGGAAATCTGTAAATGTGAATGCATCCTTCATATCCTGATCCGGTTGTAATGTACTTAACATCCTTAAATGTTATTCCTCCTGCAGGTTTAATCTCATTTAAAAGATTCATGTCTCTCTCAGGCTTTTTTTGTTTTTTCTCTTTTTTTGCTATCATGTTAATTTCTCCTAATTAAGTAAAAAGCATTTGTTGTTCATACGTTCCATAATCTGTATCTTCTTATTTTTGTCAATTTCACTTAACAGTTCATTTCTGCCTTTTCCCAAAACATTGAACATTAAGTCTCTGTTTTTCTTTATGTCAGATTCCTTTTTTCCAAAGATCATGTAGTAATATTCCCTTACCATGTCGTTTTTCTCAATCCATACAAGTTCATCAAGACTTCTCTGTAAAAATTTCTTGTAAATTTCATTTGAAGTGTTTTGTATCTTGTGTCTGAAATATTCCTGCTGTTTGCCCGTTCTGCAGGGAAAGTTCATTGCCACAATTTTTATGTCATCTGCATACATCTTGTAAAGCTTTATGTAGCGCATGATGTCATACTCTATGTCATCATTGGATGCGCTTACCAAATCCTTTGTGTTAATCTGAATAATGTCCATGTATGTCTTGTCCTTTTTTATGAAGCATTTCAGTTTGTCATCATAAAAATAAATGTCAATGATGTCCTTTACCGTGTCTGATACATGTGTCTTATTCGCTTTATTATTTTTATTGTTCGTTTTAGTTTTCTTCATTGGTGTCCTTTCTGTTATCCTCAACAACAATATCCTTATAAACCCTATAGTCACGTCTTAAGAACAATACTATGCTTTGGTAATTTCTTCTCTGCTTGTTGCTATGGCTTTTCATCGTAAGCCACAATGCGCATATTATATTAAACGCATAGTAAGGTATTCTTAAAGCTGATGACACTATTGTTCCAAGCATTGCACTGACGGTAAAATATATTAAAATGAAAAACAAGTCATACAAGTAAATGTTGCCGGCAACCTTTGTTTCACTTTTGGTTTCATCCATTGCTATAAACTTAAAATTATCCATGTTCACCTCTCTTATTTGTTCTTAAGAACATCCTTCTTTAATTTTTGAGCTGCATTGCTTTCAGAAGCTTTTTTATTTGAACTTTTTGCTCCTCCGTTTGATGGCATTCCTGAATTGTGATTTATTCCGGCATTTCCCTTAGTGCCTGTTCCATGATTATTTGCTCCGGTTTTTCCAAAGTTATCTCCTGCCCTTGAAGTAAAGCCTGAATTTGCTCCTGCCTTTCCATACTTGCCTGCCAAATCAGATTTTGAGGAAAGAACTCCTCTTTCACCGTTTCCGTTAAAGGTTGATGTGGCATTTTCCATGTCAAGTTCCTTATCCATCCTGCTTGTCTTGTCAATCATTGAACCACCATCACCTAATGGATTAATACCGTTTAGTGCATCTGCTTTTGCATTATCAGGATTCATTCCGTTAATTCCTGCATCATCCATTGCTCTCTTGTTACCTGCAGCATCTGCATTTGCATCAAGTGAATTTTTACCATCTTCACTTACAGAAGAACTATTGCTAACCTCACCATTTTCATTTTGTGTAACATCTTCATTAGCCTCATTAAACTGTATTCCCTCATCATTTTTTTGATTATTCTTGTTTTCATTCTGTTCGTTATTTTCATCATTGTTATTGTTAAATGCTTCCGCCGCACCTGCTCCGGCACCTGCGCCCATTGCTCCGTTTAATGCATCTACATTTGCATTCTTACTTCCATTTCTTACAGCTCCTCCAATTGTCTTACCAAACTTGCCTGCACCTCTTGCAACTCCTGATGCAATGTGTCCTGCACCTCTTGCAGCTCCTGCCATAACTCCGCCTGCGTAATATGCACTCATTACCTTCTGCATGCCATCAGACAGTCCGGCATCCAATCCGGTTATTCTCTGTACAAGATTTGGTCCGTCAATTACGGCAAAGGCAATAAAAAGTAAAAACATTCCCTTAGTAAAGCCGTTCCAGTTTTTTCCTGATATGTATTCTATTGCAATCATGTATAACCTTACTGACACAAGGGATAATAATATGATGATGTAACTGTCCTTTATTCCATCCAAAATCTTAATGGTTTTTTGCCCGTTGGTTAAATTGGGAGAATAAAGCATTGCCAATATTTCTGAAAAAACAACCTCGTAAAGAGTTCTAACCACCTTGTATGAAAAGAACAAATATATGATTGCAATACTGATTATTTCAAGAAATGACTCCAACCAATCTATTTCATATCTGTAGTAGTATGTATTAAGTAAATCAGTCCAAGCCACACCATCGTAGCATTCAGATACCATAGACTTAACCTTGCCATCTTCTGTCGGAATGTCAGTCTTGTAGTTTTCCACAATATCCTTACTTTCATCCTTAACATCATCAGGGTTTACGATTTCATTTATTTTTAACGCTTTCCATATTTTCTTGTTCATTGGTGTTCCTGCCTTAGCATACGTCACACCATCTGCATTCTTACTTCCAAGATTTCCAAGTCCAACGACCGAATCAATGTATCTTAAATCATGCACATTGTTTCCTAATGTCGCATACACTGTGTTAGTGGTTGTTGTTCCCAATATTTCATTTCTTATACCCTTAGTTAAAAGAGTGTTCATCTGACTTACCATCCATGTCATAGACGTAACCACAAGTATTGCCACACATATGTTAGTGGCAATCTTTGGATTTTTATCCGAATTAAAAACAAGATTAATTCCAAGCCAGCCAATGGCCACACATAACAGCGCAACCCATACAACCTGCCAGTCTGATATGAAATCCTGAACAGGCTGATACTTTGTAAAGTCAATCATTCCAAAGGATTTTTCAAAAAGCCCTGATGCACCATCCGCAATGACTACAAGGAGTGATAGTACTCCACATCCAAGTGATCTGAATGCATTAGAAACCAAATCGTTTTGCTTAAACAGGTCACTGTAATCGGTGTATATCTTAATTAGCTCCTCATCTGAATAACCTGCAGCCATTATTATTTTTCCCGCAAAAAGAAAAAATATTAATGTAAAAAATCCTGCACATAATATAATTCTTTTTCCTTTTTTTCCTTTATGGGGTTTATTCATTATCTGCCTCACTTCCTATCTTAATTAGAGATAAAACTGCATCTCTTTCATCCTTTTTATCTATCTTCCTGTAAATTAGATCCGTCAGTTTTGACAGCTCCGTATTTTCGTTTATTTCTCTTATATCTTCTTCATTTAATACCCTTTCCAATGCATTCATGACTGCCTTTACATTAGAAAGATTCTTTATTATTGGATTTTCCTTATCATCTTCCATAACATTGTGTGTAAGCCATGTCATTGATATTTCATAGTTCCATACTCGATCCTTAAGGTTAATATGGCTTCTGTCTGCTGTGTTAATTTCATATAAGTCTATGTCTCCCGGATTTGGAAATGTTTCAGTTAAATATTCATACCTGTACTTAAATCGCTTTCCTGATTCCTCGGAATTGAATATCGGTGTTGGTTCAACTCTGTTTCCATTCAAATCCTTTCTGCTCATTACTCGCTTAACCACACATTCGCCTTCATTAAGTCGCATCAACTGGTTTTTGTTAAGCAATGGCTTTTCCTGTGTGTTTTCCATAAAATGCTTGTGGGTTGAAAGCTTCTCACCTGTTCTTTGTAAGTCAACTATTGTTTCATTTCCCAAATCTTCCGAAAAGGTCTGTGCAGTATCTCCATCACTTGTAAGAATGTATATCTGATTACCGCAGTTTCCTTTAATTGTCTTATATCCTTCTCCATATTTTTTTTCAAACTGTGAATAAGACTGTATGTAGAAATCATAACTAATGTTACGTCCAAGGTTCATTGTGATATTGGTTTCAAGTCCTTCTATTGCCGGCATATTACCTGCCTCATCAAGAATGAACTTAACAAGTCTCTTGCACTTTCCACTCTTTTCCCTGCTTGCTCTTTTAGATAAGACAAGTGAAAGCTGACGGACAAATACTGTTGATAAAAAATGTTTTGAATTATCGTAATCAGGAAGTCCAAGGAATACTGCCACCGGCTTATCTCCATAACCTATTTCTTCCAAATCAAAACTGCTCTCTGCAGTCATCTTTGCCATGCTCTCATAAGTAAATGTTGTAAGTCTTGAAAGCATAACCGAAAACACCGAACTCTTAGGCTTGTCTCCGGCAATTTCAATTGCAGCATACTTAAGTTTTGCCCTGTCAAGCTGTGGACGTCTTGAAAAGTACATGTCAAGCGCCGTTATGTCCGGATTTTCCGGATTACGAATCCTTGCAAGCTCTGTAAATGTGTTTATTATTGAATACATGTTTATTTTCTTTACGTTTTCATAAGTTTTTTCATATCCTGCATCTTCCGGTAAGTACATGACTGCAGGATTTAATATAATGTCTGATTTTTCCTTTTTATTTAGTTTTTCCTCATATAATTTATCTGCTTTTTTCTTTAAATCATCATCAAGTCCGTCATATGCTGCTCTTTTTTTAGTCCATATCTTATATCTTCTGTCGTTATCCATTTCATCCATTCTCAAACAATCTTCCAAATGGGCCAATATGAGAGCTGCAAGAAGTGATGAAGCTGCATCATTCCAAAATCTGTCCGTGTTAGTTGGTTCGTCAGGATTAAATATTGAAAATGCAAATGCCTGGGCAAGTAATTCAGCACTTTCATAATCTCCCTTGACCGCCAACCTAACTATGACTGTCAACGGATTAAATCCCATAGAATGCATCGGATCGTCAAAATTTAAAAGATATACCTTATATCCTCTTTTTTCCAAAGTTTTTTTGGAACTTTTATATAATTCAAGCTTCATGTCATTTATGACCATTGATGCCTTTTTTTCTGCTCTTGAATATACATCTATTGAAGGGAATACATACATTTCCCCCTTACCTGAACGTGTAATACCAATGACAAGATTGTTAACAGGTGATGTATCTATGTATAACTTATCCTTAATTCTTGAAACTATCGTTCCACCATATCCCGGAAAGCTTTCGTTCTTTTCCGGTATTTCCAAAAATTGTGCCTTAATTTCTTCATCTGTGGTCCAGCGTTCATTACCTTTTTGACCAATGTTAAAATATTCTTCTGACCACGCCACTTTCATTTTGTACGCTGTATAAATATCCAAAAATATTAAAAAAACAATTAGAATGATTATCAGTGGAAAATATATTCCACCGTATTCCTTAAAATTTTTAATGTTTGGTAACACATTAAAAAGTCCTATGTATTTTCCCGGATTATCCAAATCCTTAATCATGTCAGGAATGGCAATTAATGAATTAACCACGTAATTCAAAATCATGAAAAAGAATATGTCAATGACCGCTATTATTGCCACTATGAATCTTGTATCACTTAGGTATCTTTCTATCTGCATTACTCTCTTTGGATTTTTCTTCTTTTTCATAATTCCTCCTGATTTTTAATTTTCTTCTGCCACTTTCATGGCAGAAGAATGTATTTTTTCATCTAAATTAAAATGAAATCTTTCCAAATATCCAGTTACCCATGTATATGCATCCTGCAAATATTATTGTTCCAATGATTACTCCACCCCAGTGACTTTTAGCAAATTCCTTTGTCTTTTCACTTGGTATTGCCATTGCGATTCCGATTATTGCCAATCCAATAACCGGAAGAAGCCATGCATAAGGTGTACATGCACTCAATAAATTTTTTATGTTTTCTGCAAATTTATCCATTTATAAATTCCTCTTTCTCTTCTTTGTTTTAGTTAATGCCATTTAACAAAAGTTTTTTCGTGATATATATTAATTGACATATAAAAAATGTTATCAGTTGCCATGCATAAATGTTTTACATTTACGCTGTTACTTTTTCTTAATTATATTTTTTTGTTTTATTTCATTACCTTTCTTAAAAAAGACAATGAATAATATTCCCACAAAAGATATTTCAAGAATCAGTACTCCGATGCTAATAAGAACTTCCCTGACCGTTTTTTTAGATTCAGGAACTTTTTCATAGTAAGCTGTTTTTTTAATGTCATATGTAGTCCCGGTCTTAATCTGTACTGTTCCCTCATATGTAAGTTTGTAAGTTATTATGTCCTCTGTTTCATCATCTGAATAGCCTTCATAATTAACCCTGTAATGGGGTACTTTTTTCTTTACTTCAACCCGGAGTTTTCTTATGTAGATTCCGTTCTTTTTATGAGCTGAACCTTTCCAGTAGGTTTTTCCTATCTTATAATCGCTTTTGTCAACGTTAATGCTTTTAAGAATTTCATCATCATAACCCTTAAGCGGATTATTCGAATCTCCGTCAATTTCATGACCATTCCATTCATAGTAATCCTTGTCTGACGATGTAAATGTAAAGTCTATCCAACTGCTTTGCCAGCTTGCAGCCTTTTCCTTTACCATGTTCTTTTTTTTGCATTTTGCAGTGGCTCCATTTGCGCTAAATACTCTTGTTGCTGGTGCACTCAAAGCCTCACTTTTGGAATCAAACGAAAGATAACCTGTCACCTTTCTACCATTTTTATTTTTGACTGTTCTAACGCTGTTTTCCACATTTTTAAGCTTGTAGGTAATGCCATTTTTCTTAATTATCTTTTTAGGTGAATATGTCTTGCTTCTTGTTTCCTTGTTAATCGTTAATGTCTTAATTTCGTTGTCAAAATTATCTTCCTGATTAACAATCTCGTAAGTTTCATCTAGAAATTTGTACTTAATTCCATCCTTACTAAATTGTTTTTCACTCTCCCTTTTTTCATTTTTATCATTGCTCTTATATGTTTCAATCTTTGTCACCGTCTCGGTCTCCGCAAAAACGGAAACCGAAAACGACAACAAAAACAAAAGTGAAAAAAAAGATATAATCCTTAATTTAGTTTGCTTCTTCATCTTTTTTACGTATCTTGTATCTTGAAATTACAATTCCCACAAAAGAAATAAGGAATAATGTAATCCAGAAGAGCGGATTGCTAACCTCACCTGTCTGTGGTGAATTTGCTCCTGAATCTCTCCAGTTTGGTGTTGCCGGTGTTGCATCACCACTTCTTTCATCAGATACCTTTATTGTCTGAATGTCTCCGGTATCCTTAACCTTATAATCAAATGCGGGTACCTTCTTATATCCTTCAGGAGCTTTTGATTCTTCAACTCTGTAAGTCTTTCCTGCAGCAAGTTTTCCGTATATTTTTGCAATTCCCTTGCTGTTAGTTGTCGCCTTTGCAACTACCTTTCCATTAAGCTTGAATGTAAACTCGGCATCCTTAAGAACCTTGTCCTTATCCTTCTTGTCAGTCTTAAGAACTTCAACCTTAATAGTGTCATCCTTCATTCTGACTTTCTGAATCTCTCCTGTGTCACTTACGGTAAACTTAATGCTTTTCGCTGTTGCATAACCATCTTTTGGTCTTGTTTCAGTAAACTTATAAGTCTTTCCTACAACAAGCTTTCCATCAATTACGTGCGGTTTCTTTGTTGATGTCCATTTTTCAATGACATTGCCGTTTTCATCGATAATCTTTAAGTCACATCCCGGAAGCTCCCTGCTTCCTGTAATTGCAGTTTTTGAAAAGCTTACCTTTGTTGTGTCATCCTTCATGATTACCTTGTTTTCAGGCTGAACGCTTTCATTTCCGTCATTTCCAATCACTGTCACTACAGTTGTGGCTTCTCCGTTAACATTTCCCTCCGTAAGCTTAAACTTAATGCTTTCTGCTGAAACAAAACCGTCTGCCGGTCTTGTTTCAGTCATCTGATAAGTCTTGTTCTGAAGCAATCCGTTAACAACAAGATTTCCATTGAGCATTTCAGCTCTTAAGTTTCTATAACCAAGTTCATATGCCTTGTCAGTAATCTTTATTGAATCAGCATTTCCACTAATCCATGAAATTATTTCATTGCCTGCTTCATCCGTAATCTTAAGTGATGCTCCTGCAAGTTCTGTATTGTCTGTAAGTTTTACCTTTGACAGGTTGACTTCTGTAGCCTTATTAAGTTTCTTTGCCTCTGCCTTGATTTTTACGGTTTTTGCATCCTTGTATTCCAAGTGAATGTCTACAGGTGTCTTGTCAATGTAGTAACTGTTTGAAATTTTGTCTTCTACAAAGTAATAATCACCGCTATTAAGACCTGTCTTGTCTTCTGCCTTGTTGTATCCCTCACTCATAATTGGAAGATCCGTATTGATGGCAGCTTTACCATTCTTGTCTGTTTTTACTGTTGTTACGAGTTCATCAGCCTTAAGAAGTAATTCACCGTCAGCATTATAAATGTCATTCTTTGTGTAAAAATTAAATACTGTGTCTGCCACTCCAAGGTCTGCTGTCATGTCCTTCTTGTTAAGTTCAACATCAGCCTTTGCTCTTTCATTCTTAATGTTAAGATTGCCGTCCTTGTCTGTGTCTTTTGTTGAATTGCTAACAACATCTGTCTTTGCATCATTCCACTTAAATTCAATGTCCCATGAATTTTTCTCCGGTATTACAAAACCATAAAGTGTCGTCTCTTCCTTTACTGTGTATTTTCCAAGTGGAAGATATACAGTAACCGCTCCGGTTTCATCATCAACCGTTGCTGTAGTAATGTCACTGCACTGCTTTGTAAAGTCTGCTCCCTTGCCTGTAGTAACCGTTGCAACAAGTTCTCCCTTGTCAAACCAGTTTGTTCCCTGATTATCCTGAGTTACTATTGTATCTGCAGCATAAATGTTAAATGTCTGACCTTTCAGGTATTCATCCTTATAATTGAATTTATTTTTTTCAGGATTTGAAACATCCTTGTTAAAGCTCTTTAATACTTCACCTGTTTTAGTAAGTGTTAGTTTTCCCTTTGCTTCCTTATTTACATAATGTACTGTCACAAGTGCGTGACTGTTGCCTTCCGTGTCAGTCCATGATGTGTAATCGGGATTTTGGCTTCCTATTGTCACATCAATGTACTTATCCTTAATGACAAGTCCTGATGCACTGTCAGTTTCGTATATTCTGTATGTTCCGGATTTCAATGCCTTAACTGTCATTATTTCTCCGGATTCATCTGTAACGAATGTGTCAATGTCTACAAGCTTGTTTCCATTTGAATACTGTTGTACAACCTTTGTCTCGCTTCCATCCTTGTTAACCTTGTAAATCTGATACTTTGTGTTTGCCTTAAGTACTGTCTTGTCTGTGTCTCCATCCTTTTTAACAACCTTTAAGTATGCCTCAAATGGTTTGTTGTTATAGAGATATGTATATGTTTTGTAATTAAGTCCCTCACTTGTGATGTCCTTACCAATTTCAATGATTTGGTCATCAATCTTTTCAGTGTCCTTTGCACCTGTCTTTGTCTGATGAAGCACGTACGTACCATAAGCCAAAGCTGATGCAGTCTTTGCACTTCCCTTTTTATCAATTGTAAGTGTTGAATGCTCGTCATCCTTGCACTTGTCATAGCTTCCATTTGATCTAAGATAAATTTGGAACTCTGCTCCCTCTTCAAAATCTGCAGGTCCTGTAGAACCGTCAGATGACATCTTGTACACTTCAAAGAATCCCTTTTTCTCACTTTCGTAAGAATCCTCAATAACTGCCTTTGCCTTGTATTCAACACTAAACTTAGAACCGTCAACCTTGATTACATGAACTGTCGGATCAAGGAAAAATCCAACAGGCGCCTGAATTTCCTTCAGGTAAACCGTATCTTTTGTTCTTATGTAATCAGTTTCAAGTGTTCCATTCTTGATTGTGTAATCAGATGCTGCCTTTGCATTTCCGTTTGCATCATAAACTGTTGTAACCGGATTTGTGCAGGCTGCATCAGTGTACATTCTGTAAACTGCTCCATCAACAGATGTGTCACCGTGAGCTGTGTTGTCTGATGTGTTTTCAACTTTTTTATTTACAACAATAGTTGCCTTCTTGTACTTATTTACAATTCCAAGTTTTGTTGCCTTACCATAATCTGCATAAGTTTTATCTGCTGTTTCTGGCCATGAACCGTTAACCTTAGTCCAGCTTCCTGCAGATTCGATTGTGATTATCTTTCCATTTGCATACTCGGAATTGACAAGCATGTCATCACTTCCGGCACCAACTTCCTTGACTGCATATTGATTGCTAATTTTCTTCATCTGTGCATCAAGGTCAGCCTGCATGAGTTCTTTCGCTCCGGTCTGTGTAAGGTTAGATGCATAAGTAATGTTCTTGTCATCCATTTTTTCCTTAACAGCCTTCTTGTCATCTGCAGTCATGTTTTTTAAGTCAGAAGCCTTTACATATCCATAATTCTTACTCTGAATCTGATAATTAAACTTGTATGTGATTCTTCCTTTTGAATCAGTCTCAGCCACTGAGCTGAAAACACTGTCTCCATCGGCATCACCGGTTTCAGCATTACCCCAGCCGTTAACCTTGTAATCATAAAGTTCCTTATAGTTCTGTGCTGTCACTTCAAACGGAACACGTGCAACAGGGTTACCATCCTCATCCGTCTTGTCTATTGTTATTCTCTGACGGTATACAAGTGTGTCATTGATTCTTTCAAAATCATATTCTACAGGGCCACCTTTAATTTCCATTAACACCTGTCTGTATTCACCGCTTCCGCCATACTTCCAAATCTTAACATTACATGTAACAGTTGTTGTAATACCAAATATTTCATCATATAAATCGGCTGCACTCTTACTGTTGTAATAACCTGTGTTCTTTCTTACCTGACTTATCACATCCGTTAAGTTATTTTTTGAAGTATTTCCTTCCTCACATGACCACATGAGTGCCTGTGCGTAAACCCATGCCTTAGTTGACTTTTCTTTTGTAACTGAATACCAGTAACCAATCTTTGCCTCATTGGCCTTTTTTGCATTTGAACTGTTACTTGAATATGTGTCATCACTGCTTACATACACATCCCCTGCATGGCATGCCTTTCCCAGATCCATGCAAAACACCGGGGTTCCTGCAATTTCCGTCTGATACCATGTACCACTTTCGGACTTGTTGCCGATCTTAACTGTTCCCAGTTCCCCCAGGTTTGACAACGTTGCATTTTTTGTATCTGCCTTAACGATAACTGACCCCATCGGTATTAATCCGATTGTCATTATTACTGCCATCAGGACAGATAACAATTTGTTTACGAGTTTCTTACTTTTCACTTTCGTTACCTCCTGTGTTTTTTATCTATGTCATATATCCAAGGATATTTAACATCCTGTTTCCTTAGCTGCAATAAAAAAACAGCCCATACATTTACGTATGAACTGCTTTACTATTTTTATCTTTGTTTTTCATTTATTATTTTGTCATAATTTGCTTCAGGTGAAAAATCAGAACACCATTTGGTTGTATAATCTTTTTTAAAATCATATACTCTATAAACAGATATTGCTCCAGAATTAAAAGCACTCTTTACAATGTTTCTATAGTGTCCTTCGCTTTTTTCCCAACCTTTTACTGCATCATATGCTGTTCGAAAATCTCCTGCCGCATTTTCTCCTGATATATCCGGAGCATTGCTTAATTCATTATCTGTGTATCCCCATTTTTTTAAAATGCTTTTTTCATCTCTCCATTCTCCTGCATGTGTCAAGCCATCTTTTGTTGCCATCATGTATGCTCTAAGAGATGCTATTTCATAGATTCTGTCACTCCATTTTAATTGATTTACACCTGCCTTTGTTCTCAGTTTATTCTGCAGTACAAAAGCATCTTCTGAAGCCCACTTACTATAGAATCCTTTAGTCTTTCCATTTTTGTATTTCTTTGTGTACATCTTCTTTGTCTTAAAGCTTAATGTATCTGAATACTTTCCGTATTCATTACCACCGCCTGACTTCTTGTATGCTCTTATTCTTATCTTAACATTCTCACCTTCAAGCATGTTTGTAAGAGTGTACGTTGTTTTTTTAACTGTCTTAATTTTTGTCCAGCAACCTTTAGCATTTTCGTATCTGTATACCTCATAGCCCTTTGCATTCTTTACCTTGCTCCATATAAGCTTGATTCCATACTGATACTTAATCTTGCCCCAATTTGGCTTACCATTCTTCTTGATTGACTTAACACCCTTATAATAAGAATACTTTGTTTTTTTCTTAAGCTTCTTTACTTTTGGCATCGTGATCTTATCTGCAACCTTAGTTTCAACCTGTTTTGTGGTTGTTTCCGGTTCTTTTATGTTGTTCAGGATGATTTTCCCGGTAGACTTATTTTCTACCTTTAGCAAATTTCCATCCTTATCAAAGTAAGCAATTGTTCCTGCTTCTGATGATATGATCTTGTAGCTTCCGTCTTTCATCGAAGTCTGTTTGGTCCAAACTGAAACCTCAACTTTGTTTCCATTTAAGTCTATAGTTGTTTCTGCCTTTACCTGACAGCTTAGCATCAATCCTACTGCAAATGTAAAAGCAATTCCTGCCATTACGTGTTTTAACCTTTTCATGTAATCCCTCCTCTTCATTATCGGTTGAAAATTCAAATCGTTGTGTTATAATGAACTTAAACAGAGAACTGAAAGCTGGGTGAAAACCTAGCCGCCGGTTGATTGTTTGGTTACAAAAAGTAACGTCCCACATCATTGCCAGACAGGGGCGTTATTTTTTTGCATTAATGATAGCTAATACAAGTGTAATAACAGTGCAAAGCATAATTACAAAGTTGAATAAATCTCCATATGTAACCATTGGCATCAGCTCCCTTCATATGTATTCCGGCAGCCGATATATCGCCCCTTCAGTTCCCCGTCTAAGTTCACTATTGTTTCAATTTGAATTTTAATAATTTCTGTTATCCAATTATAATATATTTTGTAGTCAAATAATAGGTAAAGATTTCAGTAATTAAACAATTCATACGTATTCTGTTTTCAATGTGCGTTTCATATTATTTTTTTCTTTTTTTCTTTTTCTTCTTTTTGAGGACACTGTAATCTATCGTGTATTCAAGTTTACCTTCAATCATTGCCTCATATAGTTCCTTTGCTGTCATCTTCTCGTTTTCCATTTCAGCCTCCTATTTTAGTGACATCTGTGCCTTCATCGCACTGTATTTCTTATCTTCCGTAAAACCTAAAATAAGTTCTCTCTGATAGTCATAAGAACTTATTCCAATGGCTTCACATATGTCCTTAGCCTTATATCCGTTTTTTCTCATGTCCTCGATTATTACTCTCTGTTCGTATGATATTCTTGCTCTTGGCATATATGTCGCCTCCTTTAAATTTATTTATATAATCAGCACCTTAACAACATCATTCTTAATATGATAATGAATATCATTAATGTTGCAATTACCATCGTTAAAGTAACTACCATTACCGGCACACATTTTCTTTTTAGTTCCCTGAACTGTTCTTCGCTCATTCTTTATTCCCTTTTCAAACTTCCTTACTGTTACTTTCTTTATTCATAGTATCTATGTGAAAAATTAATTTTTTCGCCATTCTGTACAAAGCGTAAACAATCAAAAATGTAATGAAATATCCAAATGTGCTATGTATCAGCATTGCGGTCTCTTCGGAATCAGTATCATAAAAAAGAAATAATATGAATACCATTCCACACGTCCACATGAAAATATTCAATACAACTTTTAAAACTTTCATTGCTTTATTAATTTTGTTTTTCATATGTATTACCTCTATTCATTTCTACCACCATTCTCCTTTGTCGTTGTAGTGCCACCAGTTACCACTATCATACTCAATACAAAGATTTCCGTCTTTATCAATCCAGACCTTTTGTATCTCTCCCTCTTTCCAATCTTCAAAGACTTGCTTGTGATTCTGATAACATTCCGTTGCTCTCTGCTCCATGAGAGAACGGAGCTTCTTAAATTCTTCTACTGTCTTTGTACCCTTGATTACTGTATTCATCGAAAAACCTCTCTTTCTAATCTTTTAAATATTTTTAATAACTTCTTCCGGTATAGAAGCAAATTGGTATATATCATATAAAGGTGCTTTTAGATTTCGACCATAAGCTCTAAACTCATATTGACCAACTACATCAATGACTTTCTTCTTTTCCAGCTTCTTTACCTGATTATGAGTTATTCCAAACATATCCTGATAAGCTTTACTTGTTACACCAATTTTGTATCTATTTGCTAGCTCTTTATAGGTAACTCCATTACTAACTAACAACTCCACAAGCTGCTCCTTTGTTGATGTAGCTTTAGTTTGAATATTTCTTGCCTTACATTCATCAACCAAATCTTGTCTATACACCAAACTCCTAATTCCATCATTTCTAACTATTTGTATTTTTATATATTCCTCAATTGATAGGTCGCTGTCAAAATACTTAATTTTTCTCATTTCTGTCACCACTCAAATTAGGGGACAAAGTTGTCACCCTGTCTTTCCTCATCCTTTTTAACTTCTGTTGCTATCCTGAACTGTTTAGAATTTGTACAGTTTTTTTCGCTTAATTGCAAAAAAATAAATGCAAACAGTACTATTTCTAGTACTATTTGCATTTAATTATAATCTTCACGTACGGAATTGTGGCGGCATATTTATTGTTTTATATGTTATTTCTCTATTAGTTCTGCAAACTTGAATTTGACTTGCCTATTTTCTTAAAATCTCATGTGGAGCTTCTATTTCATTTGCCAAGGTATGCTCTGTTAATTCTGACATCAATTTCAATTTTTTATTAATCAATGGTCGCATACAATTAGGAACATGTTCCTGATGCGCTCTGTGGATTGCTACACATTCCTTACAGTTTCCGTGATAACGACAGGCTTTCAGGCAAGGACAGTGATCTTTGTCTTTATACTCCTTACGAAATTCCGCTGCAAATTCTTCTTGCAGTCTCAGCCCCTCGACACGGTTTCCCTTATGAAATTCTACCATTGCATCCAGTTCTTTCTGGTTCCCTTCAATCTTCATGTTATTATAGCGCCTCCATTTCAACTATTCCTCATTTTCTGATAAATTACGATTTATTGCTGACTTTATTATACTTTATTGCCTATCAAAAAGATAGCATATTTTATGAAACTTGTCGGCTGGGAACAGCTTGCAACGCAAGGTGTCCCCAGATGGCAAGTCCACAAAAGGGTAGCTGGCGGTAGCCAGCGCAGGGGAAGCGTAGCGTCCCCTGTTTGATTTGGAGCAGACCATGACTGCGGAAAATCACAGCCCT
>ERZ840057.974-NODE-974-length-26361-cov-4.942257_pt1 | contig 26361 bp, 17 predicted proteins | sample MGYA00519907_ERZ840057 | MGnify/ENA primary metagenome ERZ840057 (study PRJEB31850, sample SAMEA3708862) | human gut metagenome | biome: human gut; feature: human-associated habitat; material: faeces | place: China | collected 2014 ...
TTTGAATTGATATAATCCCATTCATTCACTGACATATCACCATATGGAGATAAGTAATACCATCTGTTTTTATAATATGTCCACCCGGTCTCCATTACTCCACTGTCATAGAAATAATACCATTTTGAATTGATATAATCCCATTCATCCACTGACATATCACCATACGAAGACAAATAATACCAATGTTCCCCATAATACAGCCATCCAGTTTTCATCACTCCATTATCATTAAAATAATACCATCTTGAATTGATATACTTCCATCCTGCATCAAACATTGCTCCGTCTTTTTCTGCATCCAAATAATACCAGCCTTCGTCCTGTAATAACCATCCGGTACAACGCTCCCCTTTTTCATCTAGATAATATTTTGATCCATTCTCGGATACCCATCCCTTTTCTATGGTATTCTCTTCCTCTTTCACCTGACTATTCAAATCTTCCGTATTATCTTCCACAGCCTCTGCATCCGGCTTTTCAACCCTCTCCGGAGTCTCTACTGTTTCTTCTGTGTCCTCTGTCTCTATAAAACTTGTACCCTCATCTTCTACGATGCCGACTGTATCACTTATAACCTCTTCATCCTGATCCACTATTTCTTCAGCTTTTACAGTATAACTTGCTAACATTACAAATGCTGCGGCACCTATTATTCCCAACAAAGGCTTCTTCCATTTGTTTCTTTTCTTATACTCTTCCACCTTATTCCAACTCATCTTTCATTTCCTTTCGTGTAGAAAAAATCAGTAACATTATTATTTTATCTCAATTCATTTTTTTTGTCTATATTTCAATTTGAAATATAGACAAAAATGTTTACGGCGTTTTTATAGCTCCTGCTTTAATTACACGCCATACTTTACAACCTGAAGCTGCCGGAACAATTTTTGAAACTTGATTTCCGTTTATGGTTGTTCCGTATAGATTACTTATAGCAGATAATGAATGCCACAATTGATCATCATACGGATTACTTCCAACAAAAATACCTATATGATGAATAGAGCTGATACTGTTCGGTCCACTTGTATCAAACATCCAAATTATATCACCATACTCTAAGATTCCACTAGCTAACATATCTGCTTTAGAACTATAATCATAAAATGGTAAACCATAATGATTATTATACGAAACCCATCCTTTTCCTCCTGCTGGAACAGACATTGGATGAGAAGCTCCGCATTGTTTTAATACATTATCAACAAATCCTTCACAATTCATTCCAGAACCAGCAGAATTAATCCAACCGCTAAATCCATTTGCGCCATCCTTGTAGCCATCATTTGAATATGTTGTACCTATATAAGTTTTATCAGCAATATGGGTTTTCAAAAAATTATAGTAATATTGTCCATCAATCCCCAAAAATTGACACAAGGTCTGTTGTTGAATCATACAACCAAATGAGTCTATATAATAGATACCGTCAATTGTTGTATTTTGAGCCATCGTCCCTATAGACTTTCCAGCATTATTGTTTGCCGGATATAAATAATACCAATTCCCATTATATAAAAACCAGCCTGTTTGCATTATCCCATTTTGATCAAAATGATACCAATTTGAATTGATATAATTCCATTCATTCACTGACATATCACCATATGGAGATAAGTAATATCAGTTATTTTTATAATACGTCCACCCGGTCTCCATTACTCCACTGTCATAGAAATGATACCATTTTGAATTGATATAATCCCATTCATTCACTGACATATCACCATATGGAGATAAGTAATACCATCTGTTTTTATAATATGTCCACCCGGTCTCCATTACTCCACTGTCATAGAAATAATACCATTTTGAATTGATATAATCCCATTCATCCACTGACATATCACCATACGAAGACAAATAATACCAATGTTCCCCATAATACAGCCATCCAGTTTTCATCACTCCATTATCATTAAAATAATACCATCTTGAATTGATATACTTCCATCCTGCATCAAACATTGCTCCGTCTTTTTCTGCATCCAAATAATACCAGCCTTCGTCCTGTAATAACCATCCGGTACAACGCTCCCCTTTTTCATCTAGATAATATTTTGATCCATTCTCGGATACCCATCCCTTTTCTATGGTATTCTCTTCCTCTTTCACCTGACTATTCAAATCTTCCGTATTATCTTCCACAGCCTCTGCATCCGGCTTTTCAACCCTCTCCGGAGTCTCTACTGTTTCTTCTGTGTCCTCTGTCTCTATAAAACTTGTACCCTCATCTTCTACGATGCCGACTGTATCACTTATAACCTCTTCATCCTGATCCACTATTTCTTCAGCTTTTACAGTATAACTTGCTAACATTACAAATGCTGCGGCACCTATTATTCCCAACAAAGGCTTCTTCCATTTGTTTCTTTTCTTATACTCTTCTCCCTTACTCCAACTCATCTTTCATTTCCCTTCATATTGAAAAATCCAGTAACAGTATTATTTTATAGCTTCAAATTCTTCCTCGCACTTTTCTAAAACCGAAGCAATCGTTGTATCCATATCGTAGTATTTATATTCTCCAAGTCGTCCTCCAAAGATTACTTTCTCTTCTGCACCTGCCAGTTTCTTATACTCCGAATAAAGTGCACTGTTCTTCTCATCATTTACAGGATAATACGGCTCATCTCCCGGTTTCCACTCGCTACTATATTCACGACTGATCATTGTTTCTGGGATATCATTTCCTTCTTCATCTTTTCCAAACTCAAACCATTTATGCTCAATAATGCGCGTCCACGGTGTCTCTCGATCTGTATAGTTTACAGCTGCATTTCCCTGAAAGTTTGACTGTTCCAGAAGCTCGTTTTCAAATCGTACCGAACGATATTCCAAAGTGCCTAACTTATAATCAAAATAAGCATCTATTGCTCCTGTATACACAACTCTATCTACCAGTTCGTCCCATTCTGCTTTATGTTCTAAATAATCCTTATTTAAACGAATTTCAATCCCTTCTAGAATGTTATTTATCATCTTTGTGTAACCGCCCATCGGAATCCCCTGATACAACGCATTAAAATAGTTATTATCAAATGTCAGACGCACCGGAAGACGCTTAATAATAAAAGATGGTAATTCCTTACAATCGCGTCCCCACTGTTTCTCTGTATAGCCTTTGATCAGCTTTTCATAAATATCACGTCCCACAAGAGAAATTGCCTGTTCTTCCAGATTTCTTGGTTCTCCTGTAATCTCTTTTCGCTGTTCTTCAATCTTTGCCGCAGCTTCTTCCGGTGTCACAACACCCCACATTTTATTAAATGTGTACATATTAAAAGGTAGTGAATATAATTCCCCTTTATAATTTGCAACCGGACTGTTTGTAAAACGATTAAACTCTGCAAATTGTGTAATGTAATCCCACACTTTCTTATTGTTTGTATGGAAAATATGAGCTCCATATTTATGAACATTGATTCCCGCAACTTTTTCTGTATAAATGTTTCCTGCAATATTCGGTCGTTTATCAATTACAAGCACTCTTTTTCCATGTTTTTTCGCTTCATGCGCAAAAATAGCTCCGTATAATCCAGAACCAACTACTAAATAATCATATTTCATTTTTCTTCTCCTTTTTAGTAGAAATACCGTCAGCCGTTATCACGACTGACGGTATATTTTACATTGTTTTCATCTTTTGTATCATCTTTACGATATCAACACCATATCCATTGGCAGCTGCCCATCCTTTTTTCTTAGGATTGTTAGGTATACTTAACCATTCTACATAAATTGCACTTCCTCGTTCAACATACTTAAAACGATTATCTACGCATGTCTGATTTAAAGATTTTGTTGATCCATATGCCTTCAAATGCTGAATTTGTGCACGTACACCCTCTCTTACATCTTTAAATGATTCACCTGAAACACCATTTCCTGTTGCTCCCATGCCCGCAAAATTATACTGCTCTGCTTTCACAACACCTGTAAATTGTAACCAACCTGTCTCTTTCATCGCCTGTACAAATGCAACTTCTGCTTTAATTCCTTCTGCCACAGCTTCTTCGTAATAAATCTGACAAAAATCTCTGATTGTAGCCGCCCCACCTTTTCGCATTACATCTTCCGGATAAGCTTTCTTACTTGCCTCAAAATAAGCTACCATCTGATCCACTGTTACTTCGGTATCTCCTTCAATCAAATACGTCCCCTCAACAACATTAGAATTTGTATTCGAATTGTTTGTGCCGGCACTTCCATTTATTTTGTCATCATTTATCCCTGGAATCTCATCATATTTCTTGGTAGAATCATACATTCCATCATCATTAAAGAAATACCATGTTCCATCTATTTTCTGCCAACCGGTTTTCATTGCTCCATCGTCTGTTCCACCAAAGTAATACCAATCGCCACCTACTTTTGCAAAACCGGTTCGCATTGCTCCATCATTGGATTCACCAAAGTAATACCAGTTTGTTCCCAGCTTTTTCCATCCAGTCTGCATGTAGCCGCCATCTGCACTTCCCAAATAGTACCATGTGCTTCCAACTTTCTGCCAGCCAGTTTTCATTGCTCCATTCTCTTTATCGCTAAAATAATACCAGGCTCCACCGATTTTCTGCCAACCTGTTTGCAGATATCCACCATTTGAACTGCCTAGATAGTACCAGGACTCTCCTATTTTCTGCCAACCGCTCTTCATTGCTCCATCATTAGCTTCACCAAAATAATACCTGTCTCCACCAATCTTCTGCCAACCGATTCGCATTGCTCCATCGTCAGATTCACCGAAATAGTACCACTTGGTTCCTATTTTTTGCCAACCAGTTAACATATATCCACTTGAATTAAAATAATACCAATTGGTTCCTATTTTTTGCCAACCGATTCGCATAATTCCATCATCTGTTCCACCTAGATATGACCATTTTCCACTAATTTTCTGCCAGCTAGTCTCCATATAGCCATTAGAATCAAAATAATACCAGCTTCCACTAATCTGTGCCCACTGATTTTTTAAATAGCTTGTTCCAGATGCATACCACCAACCAGTAGAATCCTTGTACCACTGTCCCTTTGACAGACCAAAATATTTCGCAATTCCAGTCGCATCGGCAACACCAAGTTTCTTCAGTCCAGCTTCATTATTTAGAAAATTATTTACATCCGATGTATTGGTCACAAACGCATGTTCCACTATAATTCCCGGAATTCCATGCTCCTTTGCAGAAATCTGAACTGTAAAATAATCTGAAAGAGAGCCATCCTCATAACGTTCATTCACAGTTGTATTTTTTGAATAAATTTTTCTTTCTTCCAGTCCCAGCCCAACAAGTTCTGACTCGATCAGTGTAGCCAGTTTCTTTCCGTCATTTCCGACCTGTGGTTTCCAGTTTGTGTTCGGAATGATTATTTCTGCACCTTTTGCTGCTGAAGATAGAGATGAATTCAAATGAAAGCTGACATAGACACTTGCTCCAGCTGCCGCTGCATCAGCTACTCTCTGATCAATATCGTGAGCAGAACTTCCGCCCGGATGCGGACAGTCTGCTGTTGTTCTTGTCATGTAGACTGATACGCCTGCATACTCTTCCAGTTCTGCTTTACAATACTGTGCAATCTTTAATGTAAGGACTTCTTCTCGTACGCCGTTTGCTGATGCGCCAGCGTGTGTTGAATCATGTCCTGGATCAAGTGCTACTACAATATTAGATGACTGTGTCTGAACTCCGTCATCACTCATCATTGCTGGAATTTCCTGTTCTGCCTGAACAATTGCCTCCTCGATACTTGACTGCTCTGTAACATTTCCGGATTCATCAATATTGTATGCCGCAATATCTGCTGATACCTCTTCCTCACTTACCGGCTGTAACTCTTCGATTCCTTCATATTTTTCATCTACGCCAAAGAGTGCTTCTATTCCAAGATCTGCAAGGGAATAATCATATACATTTCCCGCAATTGTAACGTGCAGTTCTGTAACAGAATAGACTCCCCTTTCCTGCTCTGTATAAGCTCTTTCAAACAGATATATGCCATCTGATTCCTGTACTGCAGTCCACACTTCTTCTCCTACTGGTCCCTGCACAGTTGCGGTCATCTGTTCAATCCCCTCGGAACCATCTCCCCAGGATACCACTACCTTCTGTGTATTCGGTGTTTCCAGATAAGGCTGATCTATGTACATATAATTTAGGCGCTGTTCAGTACCGGCTGCCTGTTTTTCATCTACTGCATTCTCATCTACATGATCCGTAGCTGTCTCCGCTCCTGTCACTGCTGACTCTTCCAGAGTCTCAGCCCATGCCGTTACCGGTAGCGCTGTAATAGACATTGCCGCTGTCAACAATAATACCGTACATTTTTTTAATAATTTTTTCACTTTTTCGCATCCCCGCTTCCTATTGCTTTGTCATATAACCTGCCAGAACTGCACCACTTGTCTCAAATGTACGTCCTGCTTCTGTTATCTTGATTTTCTCACACTGGAAGCTGTCCAGATACGTGTTTACAACACATGCAAGCACTTCCGTTTCTCCTGTTGTTCCCATGGAACGAATATAATTCCCAAATCCTTCATCTACATCAAGATCTATCGTCTTCTCTTCTTCGTTCACTTTGAAAGAATTCATCCCACATTCCGGAGTGATCACTGACTTTTCCTGAAGTAATGACCAAACCTTTTCTTCATTCAAAGAATCTGTCTCCACATCTTCTGTCTGGATCTCTCCTGAACTCATATTGATAGAATAAATCTTCATGACACTTTTTGTTTTCTCTGATTCTTCTTTCTTATCGTCTGTCTGTTCTGTATCGTTCTTTGTATCACTCTTATTTTCATCGTCTGTCTTCGTAGTATCCTGACTTTCTACCTGTTCTGGATTTTTTGTATCCGTGCTGTCTTTCTTTCCACAGCCTGTCGCAAGTACCGCTGTAAGGCAGCACATCGCATAAAACAACTTCCTCTTATACATTTTTGCTCCTCCTCCACTATCGCAAAGCAATCTGCCACAATTATCATTTTATCGCAATCATCCCACTTTGTCTATATTTCTTCAATAGTTTCAGCAATATTTCTATGAAAAATCACGATACTATTCTCACCACCAAAAGGGACAGCCATTAATGACTGCCCCTAAATTATTCAACTATTTTTCACCACTTTAACTAATTTACTATTTTACCCAAACACCCTCATCTGTGAACCAGTATTTTGTTCCATTGATCTTTCTTTCTCCGGTATATGCTCTTCCTTTTGCATCTGTATAATACCAAACGCCATGCAGCTTATGCCAACCATTTTTCAGAAGATAACCATTGTCATCATATACATAAATTTCATCTGCGCCTGTCCATATGCTTCCAGTAATCATCTCACCATCCCAATAGAAACAATGACCATTGTACCAACCATTTCTGACTGGTTCTCCATTCTTTATATAATACCAATAAGTCTGACCGTCAGATTTGATAGAAAACCATCCGTCATTCGGTTCGCAAACTGCTCCGTCCTGATCAAAGAAATAATACTCATGTTCTCCGGTATCTTCATTCCACACTTCTCTATATCCTGTTCTTGTCGACGGTGAAAGGTAATATCTCTTTCCACCATAATTAAGCCACCCTGTCTTCAGAATTCCATTTTCAAGATAATACCATTGGCCAGATTCTCCTAATTGCCAGCCATTTGCTTTTGAAACTGTACCATCCGATCCCACAAACACATATTCATGATCATATACTGTTGTGTTTGCATACATTTCATAATTCCATTCATTAAAGTAATATGTTTTTCCTCCGATTACTTGTCTTCCTTTTAACAGTGACCCATTACTATCAACGTAATACCATTTATCACCGACTTTATTCCAACCCGACTTTTTCGCATAGCCAATAAATTTTCCGTCGTCTGCAAATTTACATAAGCCATAGTACCCTATATCTACAATTCCATTTGAAACCATGTAACCTGATCTATCAATGTAATAATCACCGACCCACACATTTTTCAAAATTTTTCCGTCTGTTCCAGCATATCTCCATCCATATTCTCCTTCAAATCCTGGTATTTTAACCCAGCTATTTCTCTGATAAACTCCCTCGTGATCTACATAATAATCTGCGTTATTGCCTTCGATATAAGTATTTGTGCACATTACACCATGACTGATATAGTAAGATCCAACCCATCCTGTATATGGGTTGCCCTCGCTGTAATAATACCACTTGCCATCAACCAATGACCAACCATTCTTGTTGATACGATTATTTTCCTGCCAAATACCATTATCATCAAAGTATTCATACTTGCCATTATCACGATCACCCTTATTATAAACCCAGCACATTCCTTTAGCCATTGCACCTGATTCATTTAAGTAATACCAAACGCCGCCTGCACCTGATTTCCAACTATGTGTCACTGAAGCTCCATCTTCTCCTGCATAATACCAATCATATCCTTTCTGATACCAGGCATTTTTCAGAATAACTCCATCGGAATCTGTATGATAGCTTATCCTATTAAAGGAGAAATCTCCAGTCACCATTTTACCTTCAGAGTCAACATAGTAAAGATCATTTCCATACTTTATGAACTCATTTTTACGTACACTTCCATCTGCATTCATGTAATACCAATTATTTTTGTACATATTCCATTCCGGCGTATTTATAAGAGCACCTGAAGAATCTGTCAGGTACAATGTATTACTATCATGAACCTCAATTCTTCCTACTTGCATCTCTCCATCATAGTTAAAGTAATACTTCTTTCCCCAAATGTCATAAATGCCATTTTTCAATATATCGCCATCTCTCCAGAAATACCACTCACCATCATACTTAACCCAGTCGTTTGTTTCCTGGATCACTCCAGAATCATTTGTCATATAATGAGTTTCACTGCCGTCATTATATGTTTCTGTAAGATACCCTGAAAGCATCGTTGCATTATACATGAAATAGTATTTTTTACCACCAATTGTTTTAACTCCATCAGCGTACAACTTTCCGTCTTTTGAATAATACCATTCTCCCTCATGGTGAATCCAATCTGACTTTTGCTGAATTTCGCCACTATTATTGGCAAAGTAATAATAATCATCATCATCTTCCCGGGCTTCAAATACTCCAGTTGCCATAACACCTGTCCAATCGAGGTAGTATTTTGAACCACTATATGAAAGGAATTCCCCTCTAAGAAGATAAAGATTACCGTCACTATCTTTTTTATAATAGCACCATGTTTTTCCGTCTTTTGTTTTATTCCATCCTTCAGTTGGTGTATAAATAACGATACCATTTGAATCCGCTATATAAGCTTTTCCGTCTTCTGTATCAAACGAACCTGTCTGCATTTCTCCATTATTGTCAAAATAATAATAATCCCCTTTATAAAGGTAGAATTTATCTTTAACAAGTTTGTTATCAACAAATAAGTACCATTTTCCGTTTGTCTTCACCCAATGTTCCTTTGCTGAAGCCTGAATCAATGTGATTGCTCCAGATGCATCCGCCTGATACAACTGTCCACCAATAGTAAGTTGAGAATCAGTTACTAGAATCCCATCTGAATCCAAATAGTATTGTTTGCCATATTTTTCTACAACTTCATTCTCTGCTCTAAGGAAATCCTTTTTATAATAATTCCATGAGCCATCCTGATTCTGATACCAATCATCGATAATTAAATATCCATTTTCATCTGCCCGTATAATTCCATCATGCGATTTCCCATTTTCATCCGTGTATTCAACCCATTCCTCACTATCGATCATCATTCTTCCAGACCAATCGAAATAGCATGAATATTCAAATCCGGATTCGTCTTCAAAGTCGCGAATAGTATTTGTTACTTTTTTTCCTGCTTCATAATAATATACACTACCGTCTTCTTCAACAAATCCATCTTTCACTTCTTCATCAACATCTAGTGATTCTGTCAGATTCTTGTCCAGAACTGTTTCATCTGTTGATGTTTCGCTTTCTGTATCTTCTGTTATGTTTTCAGACGGCTCGTTTTTCTCTTCTGAAACTACTTTTTCAGTCTCTGACTGTTCTACATCTGCATTTGATTCTTCCTTTTGTTCTACATTGCTCTCATCCACTTATTCGACTGGTGCTTCCTGTGTAGTTCCTGTAGCTTGGTTCTCTTCTGCCATTACCGGAGTAACAAGACTTGCACTAGTCGCTGCTACGCAAAGTAAAGCAAATATCTTTTTTCTCTTCATATGGGAACCTCCTTATACGATCTTGTTATATCATATTTTCCAACAATTCATTGTATTTGTAAATACTTTTTGTCTTTTTAGTGTTTTATCTGTGAATTTTTTTTGTTTTTTCTCATTTCTTTATATTTTTTTGTTTTTTCGTAAGTGCCTCAAAACAAAAAAAGGACAGAAAAACGAGAATCATCTCTATTTTTCCGTCCTCTGATTTAATTCAATTGTTCACCTTCCGGCAACACTCCACCTTCTTCTACAATGTTTGCCAAATCAATAATATTCTGCACAGAAGATTCAACCGGTTCCATAATAAAGAGTTCTGTATCACCACTGGAATAACATGTACCAGTTGTATTTGTACCTTCCGCTGCTACAGACTGAATCGTCCAAGTCGGATTATTACTCAACTGATATTTAATCAATGCGTTAATCTCTTCCTGAGACATATTTGTCTCAACATCTTTGCTCACCTGTTCCATAATCGCATTCGCTTTCAAGAGCATAGTCGGTGACAAACACTTCTTCAACATAGCAGTAATAACTGCCTGCTGATCTTTTCCTCTCTGATTGTCTCCGCCTGGAACATTATGTCTCTCTCTACAGAAAGCAAGTGCTTCTTCACCATTGAAGTGATTATATCCTTCCTGCACATCCATTACATGTTCAGAATCTTCACTTGTTGTAAACGCATACTCTGAATATACATCAATTCCTCCAAGTGTATCTACAATATCAATTAATGAAGTAAAATTCAATCTCGCATAATAATTAATATCCGTCTCATACAATTCACCCAGTGTACGCATGGAGGCATCTACTCCGTAAATCCCTGCATGAGTCAGTTTATCTCTCTGACCGCCTGAAATCTTTGGAATCGGTACATAGTAATCACGCGGAGTAGTTACTAATAAAATCTGATGTGTCTGCGGATTCACAACTGCAATAATATTCACATCACTTCGGCTTGTTTCTGATACATCACCATAGACATCAATACCACTGATATAAACTGTAAATGGTTCTTTTATAATACTGTCATCTGTTGCTCCTGTTGAATTTCCGAAATCCAACTCAACACGTATATTAAATGTATACAACACTTTCACTTTATCGCTATAGCCATCTACTGCTTCTTCCATCAGACTTGTATATGCACTGTTATAAATGATTGCATCACAATCTCCATCAATCAGAGCCTGTGCCTGATCCTGAACAGAATCATACTCTTTCACTTCAATCGTATCAACGCCAACTTGCTTTTCAATATCAGCTACAGCTGTCTGTATATTGTCAGCACCTTTCTCAAACTGTACACCATACGTATAGTCTGCCGCATCTTCTATTGTCTCTGCCGAATCATCTGCTCGCACTGCAACAACCATCTTATCTACTTTATAGTTGCTGCCTGTGATCTTCCCAATCATATTATTAGCCTGAGCGACATAATAACTTCCAGTAAACATCACAACTGCCATAAGTAAACTGAACACTTTTCCCAAAGTACCCCGTTTTCTCCTTGCCGCCTGTGAATTCAGTGTCACACACCATAAGAAAAACAGTATTGCTGCTACCAGTATCAGATACTTATCCGGAATCATTCCCAACAAATACAATACCGCCATTAAGGCTATACTGGCAATCGTCTGAAGAATGATACACAAAGTTCCCAATTTATTACTTCCCGATCTGCGGGAATACTTATTTGTACTTTTCTTTCTGCGTGCAGAATTGCCAGCAGATCCTTTTCGTTTTGCCATCTTACATCCCTTTTCTCAAATTAGAACAATTTTGACGGGTAAACTCCTTTTTCAATCAATCCACGAAGTGCTGCTGTTACAGATTCTTTGTCTTCTTTATATGTCACACCAAACCACTGATCATGTGACTGCAGTACTTTTACTTCCAGTTTTCCATCATTTAACAGATCTCCAATCATTGTCGGAAGCAGGTATTCTGCTTTTAGATCTGTACTTTCTGTTTTCTCGAGGAACTCATCAAATCCTGTCTTAAGAATCTCAAAAAATTCAGGTGTAATTCCCCACATATTCATAGATACCGGTGAATCAACATCAAGGAATACATCTCCATCCTCTTTGTGGATTACAGCTTTTCCGTCTTCTTTTTCGATGTTATGTGTCTCTTCAATGTCTGCAAGCATGCCATGTCCGTCTACTTCGCACACACCTCTGGTCACGCCTCCGTTATCACTCAATGTATTTTTCAATACAAAGCTGACCATACAAATCTGCATTATATCAGCAGATGGAAGGTTTGTCAAATAACTGTATGCCTCTTTAAATGCTTCTTTTCCATAATAATCATCTGCATTGATTACAAGGAATGGAGCATCCACCACATCTTTACAGCAAAGAATTGCCTGACCTGTTCCCCAAGGTTTTGTTCTTCCTGTGAATTTTCCGCTGAATTTTTCCGGAATATCATCAAGCTCTTGAAATGCATATGCTACTTCTACTTCTTTTTCAATACGGTTGCCAATGATCTCTTTGAAATCTTTCTCGAGATCTTTGCGGATAACGAATACAACTTTGTCAAACCCTGCTTCTAATGCATCATAGATGGAGTAGTCCATGATAATCTCTCCATTTGGTCCAATCGGAGCCAACTGCTTGATTCCACCTCCAAAACGACTTCCAATACCTGCCGCCATGATTACTAATGTTGCTTTGCTCATTTCTTTTTCCTCCTAATGTCTCTTCACTGTTACAATATACCAGTTTATAAACACCACTTATTCTCCCAATCCATCTTTCACAAGTTGAACCATGTCTGAAAGTGCTGTTTCTTCGTCTTCTCCTTCACAAACAATTGTAATCTCATCTCCGCTTTTTATACATGCTCCCAGTACGCTTAATACACTTTTCGCATTTGCATTCACTTCTTCATTTTTCATCTTCTTGTATACTATGATCTTGCTCTTGTACTGCATTGCAGTTTTACAAAACAATCCTGCCGGTCTTAGATGAAGTCCTGTCGGATTTTTGATCACTACTTTATCGCTTACCATGTTATTCTCCTATTCTATCTCTCTGATAGTTGGAAGTTTTAACTCCAATATCATATAATATGCATCGAAAACTGTCAATGCCAGCCTTCTTAATTCTTTTTTAATTTAGACCTGTATTTTTTTAATTAATATGAAGTATCATTAATTTGTCTCAGCGTCATTTTCCGGTTGTTCATCCTCTGTTGATTCTTTTTCAGTCAATGTAAGCTGCACTGTCACTGGTTTTGTCAATGTCACTCCATCCGGAAGGTCTACTTCTACCGGTATGTCAAAAGTGCCTTCCTTCGTGTAATTCTGGAGATTTACCGATACTGCATTGCTGATATCCAGACTGTCCAGCGTATCTTTCTCGCCCTGGAATACAAGCGTTACCTCAGCATCTGGCTCATAACTCACCTGAAGATTTTTTGCCAGATAATTCTGTTTGATGGATGCAACCATAAACTCAATTGTTCGATTTCCCAACTGTTCGATCATTGCAGTTGCTATAACCTTTCCTGATGCACCTTCAATCAGTTCTACACCTTCCGGCAGATAATCTGTAATATCAAATGCTTTCTCTATCTTCTCTGTTGCCCCGTCAATAGACAATTCAGATGCTGGAATATTGATACTTTCAATCTTGGATAAGGTCTCTTCTTTTCCGCAGACCTGCACGCTCGCCGGTTCGCTCGAACAACCTAGATATTCATATCCATCTGCCGGTGTTCCAGATGCTTCAAATTTCAACGGAACCGTCTTGATCCTCATCACTGTCACATCTACAGTGATTCCATCTTCTCCAAGATTATTACTTAGCTGTCCCTGATTGATTACATTTCCCGATGCATCATATAAAACAAGTTCTGCTGTAAGTTCTTCATCTTTTGAAATTCCATCTACATTAATCTTCGCTACGGCTTTATCAATTGATTTTACTGTGGATTCTGCTCCTGTAATCGTTATTTTTTCCGGATTAACTTTCATCTCTCCAATCTGATAACCGTCACGCTGCGTTCCTGTTGTGCTAACAGTCAGTGTAAATACATTCTTCCCTGTCGGTTCTGTCTTAATCTGTATGTTTCTCGGAACAGACTCTGCCGACTGATAAGATCCACTATACTTTGGAATTGATACTGAAATTGGTATCAACCCTGTCCTGGAATCCATTTCTTTAATATCCGCAGTAGCCACAATATCATCTGACTTAATCTGTTGAATCACTGAACGTTTTGCATAAACAACTACGTTTACATTCTGATCATCTAAAACCGTATAAACTTCCCCACCCTGTGTAATCACATCATCGTTCGCTATCGTAACTTTGATGTTTGTATAGGTTAATTTCGTAACCGGATTAGCAACATTCGCAACAATCAGCCAAAGAAATGCTGCAAAAACAAATGCAATAATCTTAAGCGGAAGATTCGTTGTCAATTTGTATTTTTTCATGATCTATGCCATCCTTTCCGTATAGAAAACTTGTTCTTTGTCTCTGTCTTTCTATACTGAATCTGGCTTAACTGACTCCGAAGTTCTTCTGCGTTAATAGCTCGAAGCAATCGTCCTCCGGAAGCCACAGAAACAAGTCCCGTTTCTTCTGAAACAACAATCACAAGAGCATCGCAAACCTCGCTCATTCCCAATGCCGCACGATGCCTTGTTCCCAGATCTTTACTGATTGTCATGTTATCTGAAAGTGGCAGATAACATGTTGCTGATGTAATTCTGTCCCCTCTGATAATAACCGCGCCGTCATGAAGTGGGGTATTGTGTTCAAAAATATTGATCAGCACCTGAGAAGACACTTTACAATCAAGCTCTATCCCTGTCATTTCATACTCTGTTAACTGAATCACCTGTTCTACTACGATCAGTGCTCCTGTACATACACTTCCCATAGCATAACAAGCTCTTACAATACTATCCAGTGTTTCATCCGAAAACCTCTGATTTTCTTTATTTTTATCGAACGGATTAATGTTACTAAATAAATTTTTCTCTCCCAGCTTCTCCAATGCCCGTCTAAGTTCTGGCTGAAAAACAACAATTGCTGCTATCGCTAATACATTAATTGACTCTCTTGCCAGATACAGGATCGTATTCATTTGAAAAAGCCATGCCAGAAGAATAAATCCTCCCAACATCAGCATTCCACGTAGAAGCATCCAGGCTTTTGTGTTCTTGATCCAGAGCATGATTTCATAGACAATAATCGTCACAATCAGAATCTCTATGATATCTTTTATCTGTATATGTGGAAAATACATTCCATTTGAATAATTTCTTATAAAATTCTGAATCCACTCTATCATCTCAAGTCTCACCACCTTATGTAATCACTCGTTGTTATGCACTCTTGCATCTTTTGCTCTGTCGATCACTCTTTTTTCTCTTCATTCTGATCCAGACCCAGTTCCTTGCTCAGACTTCTTGTTAAAAGAATATCTTCCGTCATGTTTGAATCATTAAAAATTGTTGTTTGTGCAAGATCAGACTCCTTTTTCAGTTGTTCTGACTGATTTTTTTCCTCTTTCTGTTCAACTTCCTTCAAATCAGAAACTTCTGACACAGCAGTATTGTTTTCTGTCTCTGACACATTCGGCATCTCTGCGTCCTGTTCCTGATGTTCTGTAATATGTTTCACTTGCTTCTCAGGCATCTGAACTCCTACTTTCGGAACTGCCTTTACATAATAATAGTATTCGTCATCTTCAAACTGAACATTCTCTATTCTTGAATAATCCACAGAGAAAAAAATAACTTCAAGGAACAATCCTATTACAACACCAAGAATTCCACTGAAAATCATCATCGTATAAGACATATGAAGTCCAAGAGAAATATTTCCCGATGCACCTACGATCACACAAACTGCTGCTCCTGTTGCTGATGCAATCTTCCAGGAATGATCGACTGCCCGATTTTTAATTCCGTTCACTACCAGTATTCCGATCACTACTGCAAACAGCATAACCCACATCTCTTGATAGCCTACAAACTGTTTTGTAAAATTGGTTAAAGTGCTGATCATTGTTGTTCCATCTGTACCTTTCAATGCTGTTGCAGAAGCTTTGATCAGGTAAAGTAGATAATAAACAAGAATTCCGCAGGATGCAGGGACAATCCATACTGTAGTACCTAACAGCCCAAATATAACCGGAATCACCAGTGGTATTTTCATGCCGAACGCTACTACCGTCAGCAGAATCAGCCAGCTCTTCTCCGGGGTAAATCGAAAGTAGAAAATATACATTAACAAAAACAGTATCACCGCAACTCCGGCTATTGGCATAGATAATGTATATAAATGAGCCACTATTAACACAGTTGCTGCTGCCGTCATTACTGCCAGAGGGAGAAATGTACAGACTACTGCTAAGCCAACAGTACAAAGAACAGATGATGCCATCTTCATAAATCCAATATTAGAATTGATCAGGTTAAACACCAAAAGTGCAAGCAAAAACTGTGCTCCCTTTCGAACTAAGAGAGAGTGAGAAACATAAATCTGCTTAAATCTTTCTCTAAGAACCAGTAAATTGTTCATTGTTCATTCTTCTCCTTTTTACACATCTTCTCTAAACGGGACAAATTACGATAATAACGTTTTACATTCTGTTTGGCAACTGCATGTTTTCTCTTATAAAAACTATTTGCGCAAACCCCATATATAACCAAAAGAACTATATAGCCTGCAATTGCTGCAATCAAGAGAACGAATAGTTTTAAAATTGTCAGATCAGCAGATAAACTATCACTTGAATAAATGCAGAAACTAACAAACAAAATTGCATAACCTATTGTTACCCAGATCAATGTAATCCATCTCTTAAGACTTGCATAATCTTTTCTGTAATAATCGGCAATTTTAAAATCATCTCTGTGATTCTTCTCATATATCGACATTTTTGTCATTAAACGAATCCTGTCTTTATCTAACATATCCGACATTCACCTTTCCAGATTTCTCTCCTAAGTATACCATATGTTCAGATGCCTTGTCCAATGCTTAGAGTCAAAAAGTAGACATTTTCAACACCTGCTTTTTTCAGGATTCCTGCAGCACGTTCTATTGTACTTCCGGTTGTGTAAATATCATCAATCAGAAGAATGTTCTGGCGTGGATTCCACGATTTTGAAACCGCAAATGCCCCCTTCAGATTTCTATGTCTCTGCTCCCCGTTCATTTCCTTTAAAGGCCGGGTTTTCTTAATCCGATATAAAACATCTTTTTCCATAGGAATTCCCATGCATTCTGATAACTGCTTTGCTAAAAGTTCTGCCTGATTATATCCTCGTTTTCTCATTTTCGATCTATGTAATGGAATTGGAATAATTGCCTGGATCCCCCATCTTCGAATCTGAAATTCAAACTCATCTGCCAGCTCTTTCCCAAAGATTTCCGCATAATATCGCTTATTGTGATATTTCAACCGATATACTGAATTTGAAACCGGCGGAATGTGAACCCAGAGGCTGCGTCCTTGTTCATAATTACTTTTTCTTCTTTCACAATCCCTGCAATACTCTTTCGTTTCATCCTCCAATGGCTTTCCACAATGGATACATTTTATTCTTCCCACCTTAACGACCTGTTTTCTACAGTCATCGCAAATACCTTTTGAGCTGATTTCCTGACAAAACGGACATCTTTTTGGATACATTTTTTCTAAAATTCTTTGATTCGCTCGTCTAAGCTTGTAAATCTTCCCTGTTCGCTTTTGTTTTCGATCATTTCCTGAAATGTTAGTTCACTCCCTACTATTGTTAAACATTTTTTTGCCCGCGTCACTGCTGTATAAAGCAGATTCCTGTTATATAGTAACTTTGGTCCTGGAAGAAGTGGGATAATGACCGCCGGATACTCGCTTCCCTGAGATTTATGAACCGTAATCGCATAGGCAAGTTCTAACTCATCTGTCATATCGTATCCATATTTTACCTTTCTCCCCTCATCATATTCCACGATAACAGTTTCTGTATATTCATTGATTTCATCAATGACTCCCATATCACCGTTAAAAACTCCAATCCCTTTGTCAACTGTTAATCCAAATCTGGTAGAAACTTCCCACTCTAATTGATAATTATTTTTAATCTGCATTACTTTGTCACCTTCACGGAACAATCTACCATTAATTTCTTTCTCCGTTTTTTGGGAATCTGAAGGATTCAGATATTGCTGTAGAATCACATTCAATCGTTCTACACCCAGCAATCCCTTACGTGTTGGTGTCATTACCTGGATTTCATTTGGGTCGGCCTGCACATATCTGGGTAATTTCTTCTGTATTAAAGTAATAACGACGCTAATGATCGTATTCGCATCCTGGCGTTTTAAGAAGAAGAAATCCCGGCTTTTATTATCAATTGTAACCGGTTCTCCTGCATTAATCTTATGAGCATTTACTACAATATCACTCTCTCCTGCCTGACGAAAAATCTTTGTAAGCGTCACTACGTGAAATTTTTCTGAGCGTATGATATCTTTTAACACACTTCCCGGTCCCACGGACGGAAGCTGATCCACATCTCCCACAAGAATAAGTCTTGTTCCCGGAATAACTGCTGATAAAAGTGCATGCATCAGATTCAGATCAACCATGGACATCTCATCTATAATGATAACATCTGTCTCAAGTGGATTCTCTCTGTTTCTCAAAAATCCACCTATACTGTTCTCTTCCTCAGGATTTCCACTTACTTCAAGTAGTCTGTGAATCGTCTGGGCTTCATATCCTGTAGCCTCTGTCATTCGCTTTGCCGCGCGTCCTGTTGGCGCTGCAAGAAGGATACTCATTCCTTCGCTTTCAAAAAATTGAATCATCGTATTGATCGTTGTCGTCTTACCTGTACCCGGTCCTCCTGTTAATATGAGCAAACCATGTTTAATAGCTTCTATAACAGCTCTGTGCTGCATTGGATCCAATTCTATCTTTTCTTTCTGTTCTACTCTTTTCAGACGTTTCTCCATCATGTCTTCCGGCATCTGACAGTCAATATCAAGATCATTAAGCATTTTCGCAGTATTCAATTCCAAGTAGTAATAATGTGCTGGATAAATGCGAATTTCCTCATCCACTTCTTTCATAACTGTTTTCCGCTCTATACACAGATCCATGATGTACTTCTCAATATCTTCAAGATCAACTCCTAAAAGTGCATTTGCCCTTCGAAGCAATATATTCTGTGGTAAATACACATGCCCCTCACCTACTGCCTGCTGCAATGTATAAAATAAACCACTTCGTATACGATAGTCTGAATCTGTATGTATGCCAATCTTGGATGCAATTTCATCCGCAGTCTTAAATCCGATTCCTTCAATATTATCTGCAAGCTGATACGGATTTTCTTCTAGCACTTTATACACTTTCATTCCGTAATACTGATAAATCTTGGCTGCCAGCTTTGTTGAAATACCGTATTTCTGCAGATAAATCATAGCTTTTCGCATATCTTTCTTTTCTTCAAGCTGAGATGCAATCTCCTGTGCTTTTCTCTCACTGATTCCTTTGATCTCCGCAAGTCGTTCCGGCTCTTCTTCAATAATGCGGAAAGTATCCTCTTTAAACTTTTTCACGATTCGGCCAGCCAGTGCCGCACCCACACCTTTCACTGCTCCGGAGCCAAGATATCGTTCAATAGAAACAATATCCTCCGGCTCTTTTACTTTATAATGAGAAATCTTCAACTGCTTACCGTAAACATTATGATTCACATATTCTCCTTGAATTTCAAGAAGTTCTCCTTCATTAATATAGTTCAGACTTCCCACGCATGTCACTTCACCATCATCATGTTCAATATGGAATACTGTATACCCATTATCAGAATTTCTATATACAATATGACTCACATACCCTGTAACTGTTTCCACACTTTTTCCTCTCTCTTCTTGTATCTTTTCCTATTTATATGCAGAAAAAGGGTGTGTTCCTATTATACACACCCCTTGTAATTGAATCTTCTTCTCTAAGAACCTGACACTTCAAATTCTTTTTCAGAAGTCTTTCTCTTAAAACTCTTTTCTTCCACTCATAAATTCCACAAACTGTCCGGTACCAATTGCAACGACTTTCATCGGATCCTCCGCTGTCATCGTATTAATTCCTGTTCTCTCTTCGATTAATTCTTCCAATCCGCGAAGAAGTGCTCCTCCTCCGGTAAGAACAATTCCACGATCAAGGATATCTGCCGACAACTCTGGCGGAGTCTGCTCAAGTACTCCGATTACAGCTTCTACAATCTGTCCGGTAGATTCTCTCAAAGCTTCTTCTGTCTCAGATGAAGTCACCGTAACTGTCTTCGGAAGCCCCGTTACCAGATTACGCCCTCTGACTTCCATCTTCTCTTCTTCTACAAGTGGATAAGTCGTTCCAATCTTAATCTTGATATCTTCTGCCGTTCTTTCTCCAATCAGAAGATTGTGTTTCTTTCTCATATAGCGTACGATTGCTTCATCGAAATCATCACCTGCTATCTTAATTGATGTATTCACAACTGTTCCACCCAGCGAAATAACTGCAATATCTGCTGTACCTCCACCGATATCAACAATCATATTTCCACAAGGCTTTGAAATATCTATCCCTGCTCCTATTGCTGCTGCCACAGGTTCTTCAATCAGATGAACTTCTCTTGCTCCGGCTGCAAATGTAGCCTCTTCCACTGCTTTTTTTTCTACTTCTGTAACACCACTTGGTACACAGATACTGATTCTCGGCTTCTTAAATGTACGTTTTCCCAGAGCTTTCTGAACAAAATACTTAATCATCTTCTCCGTCACGGTATAATCAGAGATTACTCCTTGTCTGAGTGGTCTTACCGCAATAATATTTCCCGGTGTTCTTCCAAGCATCAGACGCGCTTCTTCACCAATTGCCTTGATCACATTCGTATCACGATCAAATGCGACAACTGATGGTTCTTTCAGAACAACCCCTTTTCCTTTCACATATACCAGTACACTGGCTGTCCCCAAATCTATTCCAAGATCTACTGACATCATAATTTCTATATCTCCCTTCTAAAACGCTCTTTTACTGTTCTCAGCAATCTACTGCAAATAAACAACATTGTCGGTTACTGATTCCAGCATTCTCTTTCCTCAATCAAGTGTCTTTTGTCCCTTGAAGGGGTTTATCGTTACTGTTTTTTTCACTATTACTGTTGTCAATATTATGTAACCAAAACAGTAATGTTTTATCATCCGCATACTTTAGTATAATAGACTTCGCTTAAAATAGAAAGGCATTTTTTGCATATATTTTACGACTTTTTTCGACTTTTTTTCGTCTTTATTTCTCCAATATAGACGCAATATATTTCCCTGTATAAGAATCTGGATTCTTTGCGACCTCTTCCGGAGTACCACTTGCCACAACAGTTCCTCCGCGGTCTCCTCCTTCTGGTCCAATGTCAATAATATAGTCTGCCGTCTTAATCACATCCAGATTATGTTCGATTACAATTACTGTATTTCCATCCCCAGAAAGTCTGCGGAGAATCTCTGTTAATTTATGCACGTCTGCAAAATGAAGTCCTGTCGTAGGTTCATCCAGAATATATACCGTTTTTCCGGTACTGCGTTTGCTAAGTTCTGTCGCAAGTTTAATTCTCTGTGCCTCGCCACCTGAAAGCTCTGTAGAAGGCTGTCCCAAACGAATATACGACAATCCGACATCTCGCAACGTCTCCATCTTTCTTCGAATACTTGGCACGTTTTCGAAGAAATCTACCGCTTCTTCCACTGTCATATTCAATACATCATAAATATTTTTCCCTTTATAGCGTACTTCCAGAGTCTCACGATTGTAACGCTTTCCACCACAGACCTCACATGGAACATAAACATCCGGAAGAAAATGCATCTCAATTTTCAGGATTCCGTCTCCTGCACATGCTTCGCAACGTCCCCCTTTAACATTAAAGCTAAACCGTCCTTTCTTGTATCCACGTGCTTTTGCATCCGGCGTTCCTGCAAACAAATCTCGGATCAAATCAAACACGCCTGTATAAGTGGCAGGATTTGACCGTGGCGTCCTTCCGATTGGTGACTGATCGATATTAATCACTTTGTCAACCTGCTCTAGCCCTTCTATTCTCTTATGTTTTCCAGGGATTGTTCTTGCCCGGTTCAAGTCTCTTGCAAGTCTTTTATATAAAATCTGATTCACAAGAGAACTTTTTCCCGATCCAGACACTCCCGTTACACAAGTCATAACTCCCAAAGGGAATTTTACATCAATGTTCTTGAGATTATTCTCTTGTGCACCGACTACTTTCAGATAACCTGTCGGCTTCTTTCTTTCTGTCGGAACCGGAATCCTGATTTTTCCACTCAAATACGCTCCTGTGACAGAATTTGGATTTTTCATAATTTCCTGTGCATTTCCCACAGCAACAACCTGACCGCCATGTTCTCCTGCCCCCGGACCGATATCTACTATATAATCCGCTGCCAGCATCGTATCTTCATCATGTTCTACTACAATCAATGAATTTCCAAGATCACGCAAATGTTTCAGCGTCGCAAGAAGTTTATCATTATCTCTTTGATGAAGTCCGATACTCGGCTCATCCAGAATATATGCAACTCCGACCAGACCTGATCCAATCTGCAAGTCGAATTCTCTGTGCTTCTCCACCAGAAAGAGTTCCTGTCGCACGTGCAAGCGTCAGATAATCCAGACCGACATCCATCAAAAACCTGATTCTTGCTTTGATCTCTTTCAGAATCTGATTCCCGATCAACTGCTGTGTCTCTGTCAATTGAAGTTCATCTAAAAATTTCTGAAGCCGTTCTATAGAAAGTGTTGTCACTTCTGAAATATTCTTATCTCCAACTGTTACAGCTAAAGCCCCCGGCTTCAAGCGCTGTCCTTTACAGGCTGAGCATGGTGTAATATTCATAAATGTCTCATATTCTGCTTTCATCGTCTGAGAACCTGTCTCACGGTAACGACGTTCCACATTCTTGATCAATCCTTCAAATGCAACTGGATAAATCCCTTCGCCTCTCTGACCTTTATAATAAACCTTTACTTCTTTCCCACCTGTTCCATAGATCAGGATATCATGAATCTCCTTCGGGTAATCCTCGAAAGGTGTGTCGAGATCAAAATGATATTCTTTACACAGCGCATCCAAAATTGCACGCGTAAAGCTGTTCTTGTCTGTACATGACTGCCATCCCAAGACTGCAATCGCGCCTTGGCTGATTGACAGAGACGGATCCGGGATCATCAATTCTTCTGAAAACTCCATCTTATATCCAAGTCCAAAACACTCCGGACATGCACCAAACGGATTATTAAAGGAAAAACTGCGAGGCTCAATCTCATCGATACTGATTTCGCAGACAGGACATGAAAAGCTTTGGCTGAAATTCAGAGATTCTCCATCGATCACGTCAACAACGAGCAGACCTTCTGCGAGCTCAAGTACATTTTCGACAGAATCTGTCAGTCGTTTTTCAATTCCAGGTTTTACTACAAGACGATCTACAATAATCTCAATATTATGCTTGATATTCTTATCTAATGTAATTTCTTCTGAAAGCTCATACATATTGCCATCCACACGAACACGAACATATCCACTCTTTTTTGCACGTTCGAAAAGCTTTGCATGTGTTCCTTTTCTTCCACGTACAACAGGTGCCAAAAGCTGTATCTTCGTTCTCTCCGGAAGCGCCATGATCTGATCCACCATCTGATCTACCGACTGTTTTACAATCTCACGACCACATTTCGGGCAATGAGGAATTCCAACTCTCGCATATAATAATCGAAAATAATCATAAATCTCCGTAACAGTTCCAACTGTGGAACGTGGATTGTGGTTCGTTGATTTCTGATCAATGGAAATTGCAGGTGAAAGCCCTTCGATACTTTCTACATCCGGTTTCTCCATCTGACCAAGAAACTGTCTTGCATAGGAAGACAGTGATTCCATATAACGTCTCTGACCCTCTGCATAAATTGTATCAAATGCAAGGGAAGATTTTCCAGAACCGCTAAGTCCGGTCAAAACAACCAGTTCATTTCTTGGGATATCTACATCTATATTCTTCAGGTTATTTTCATTCGCGCCTCGTATCTTAATGTACTGTCTGGCGTCCATTTTCTTACCCATTTTGTAATCTCCTATTCCATATCATTGAGCATCTTTTTTAATTCAACAAGCTTATCACGAAGCTCTGCCGCTGCCTCAAAGTTCAATTCCGCTGCTGCCTTCTTCATCTGTTTCGTCAGATCCGCGATCAGTTTCTCCAGTTCTTTCTGGCTCATGGACTCCGGATCTTTTTCAAGCCGCATCTCTTCTGCCGCAACCTTTTTAGAGATACTGATCAGATCACGCACTGACTTCTGAATCGTCTTCGGCGTAATTCCATGCTCTTCATTGTATCTCATCTGAATCTCACGACGACGCTGTGTCTCATCGATCGCCAGCTGCATTGATTCTGTAATCTTATCTGCATACATGATTACATGTCCTTCTGCATTACGCGCTGCACGACCGATTGTCTGAATCAGTGAAGTCTCTGAACGAAGGAATCCTTCTTTATCTGCATCAAGGATTGCAACAAGAGTGATTTCCGGAATATCAAGTCCTTCTCTCAAGAGGTTGATCCCAACCAACACATCAAACACATCCAAACGCATATCTCGGATGATCTCCGTACGTTCAAGTGTATCAATATCCGAATGAAGATATTTTACACGGATTCCTACTTCACGCATATAATCTGTCAAATCTTCTGCCATACGCTTTGTCAGCGTTGTGACAAGGACTTTATTCTTCTTACTGATCTCTTTATTCACTTCACCGATCAGATCATCAATCTGTCCTTCTACCGGTCGTACTTCAACTTCCGGATCCAGAAGTCCTGTCGGACGGATTACCTGTTCTGCTCGAAGAAGTTCATGATCCTTCTCATATTCTCCCGGTGTCGCAGATACAAACATCACCTGATTGATCTTACTTTCAAACTCATCAAAGTTAAGTGGACGGTTATCCTTCGCAGATGGCAGGCGGAATCCATAATCTACCAATGTCTGCTTTCTCGACTGGTCTCCGTGATACATTCCACCAATCTGCGGGATTGTCTTATGTGACTCATCAATCATCATAATAAAATCATCCGGGAAATAATCGATCAATGTATACGGAGCCTGTCCCGGTCGAAGCCCTGCCAAATGTCTGGAATAATTCTCAATTCCGGAACAAAATCCAGTCTCCTTAAGCATCTCAATATCAAAATTCGTTCGCTCCGCAATACGCTGTGCCTCTAAAAGCTTATCATTTCTCTTAAACTCTTTGACACGTTCTTCTAATTCTTCTTCAATATCTGCCACCGCACGTTTGATATTCTCACGGTCAACCACATAATGAGATGCCGGAAAGATTGCTACATGTTTCAGTTCGTCCTTCACTTCTCCTGTCAAAATATCAATCTCTGAGATCCTGTCTATCTCGTCTCCAAAAAATTCCACACGAATCGCTGTGTCACTCTCATATGCCGGAATGATTTCCAAAACATCTCCACGCACACGAAATGTACCACGGTGGAAATCCATATCATTACGATCATACTGGATTTCAATCAGCTTTGCCATTACTTCATCACGATCTTTGATCATACCAGGACGCAAAGAAACTACCATGTTCTGGTAATCTACCGGATTACCCAGTCCATAAATACAAGACACACTGGCAACAATAATCACATCTCGCCTCTCCATCAGTGACATAGTTGCGGAGAGTCGAAGCTTATCAATCTCGTCATTGATGGACGAATCCTTGGCAATATATGTGTCCGAAGATGGAACATATGCTTCCGGCTGATAATAGTCGTAGTAGGAGACAAAATATTCCACTGCGTTATTTGGAAAGAACTCTTTGAATTCCCCATACAGCTGCGCAGCCAGCGTCTTATTATGTGCAATAATCAATGTCGGCTTGTTCATCTGTTGAATGACATTCGCCATGGTAAATGTCTTACCAGATCCAGTAACGCCAAGCAACGTCTGACACTGGTTTCCTTCTTTGAAGCCTTCGACCAGCTCTTTAATTGCCTGCGGCTGGTCGCCAGTTGGATTGTATTGTGATACTAATTCAAAATGATCCATATAAATTCTCCCTGTGCAAAAAATCAAACAA
>ERZ840057.994-NODE-994-length-26088-cov-3.981946_pt1 | contig 26088 bp, 20 predicted proteins | sample MGYA00519907_ERZ840057 | MGnify/ENA primary metagenome ERZ840057 (study PRJEB31850, sample SAMEA3708862) | human gut metagenome | biome: human gut; feature: human-associated habitat; material: faeces | place: China | collected 2014 ...
CCTTCCAGCGCGGCGTTGGCGGCGACAACAGCTGGGGCGCAAAGCCCCATGCGGATGCCTGCTTTGCGGTGGAGAAGGGCATGACCTTCTCGTTCTCCATCCAAAAACAGAATGGATAATTTATAAAGACCAGAGTGGAGGCGCTTATCAACGTCTCCACTCTGGTCTTTCTTTTTCGCTGGCGCTGTTTTGCAACAGCCTGTACTAACTGAGCATCTTTCTACGTAATGTCTGTTGTTCTGATCAATCCAACTCCAGATCCTCAAAGCCGGTGACTGTTTCAAACCGACGGGTGCGCACCTCCATCATCTCGCTGATGAGTTCGGCGGGAAGGGCGAGTGCTCCGGCCATCCGAAGCAGAGTGCTGACATCAGATGCGGTGAGCAGGTCTGTGCGGCAGAGGAAGCGGAACAGCTCTGCGTAAGCCTGTTGAGCCGGGCAGGGCATGAACTGCGGAGCCCGGTCGAAATACTGCACCAATACCGCACAATACCACTGGCGGTCGGCGGGGGAAAGTCCTGCAGAGGCTTCCAGCCGAGCCAGCGCCATACGAGCCGAGAAATCCAGCCGGAACGCGTCCCGGGCCAGTTGGTCAAAGTAGGGCATTGGCTGGGTGAAGAACAGCACCGGTACCCGCAGGATGGCACCGAATTTGGCATCGCCTGCCAGAATTTTATCCCGGGCCACGGGTAGACCCAGCCGCGCCACCACATGGCCGGAAACATCGGCCTTTTCCAGCCAGAGCAGTGCGGCAGTGTGGTCAAATGCAGACACAGCCACAGTGACAGTACGGCTCCAATTTTCACACCCAGCATCCCGGGCGGTCAGGCTCGTCAGACCGGAACTGTTGAAGCTGTGAGCGCCCAGCATTTTAAGCTGTGGAGGCAGCGTCAGCTGTTTCAGGGCATGACACCCGGCAAACGTGCCCACATCCGGCATGACCTGATCCGTGGGGCGGGGCAGATAGCCCAGAGCCTGCAGCTGCTCTGGCAGATGGACGCTGGTAAGGCGGCTGCAGTCACCGAATACACCGGCAGGCAGGGCGGAAATGGCATCCGGCAGGGTGATGGAAGTCAGATTTGTGCAGTGGTAGAACGCGTAGGGACCAATGTGAGTGATGCTGTCCGGCAGTGTGACGGAAGTCGGCCCGCCTTCGTCCAGCGTTTCGGTGGTGACTGCGCGGCCCATTCGCATACAAAATATGCTGAAACTGATAGGCGATTGCCCGAACTGCGCAAAGCAGCCCTCATCCAGATGGCTGGCAGCAAAGGCGGTAGCGGCAATGGCGGTGACAGTGCGGCCTTCTACAGTGTCGGGTACCACAGCGGGCCGTGCCAGCCGGGGCCAGCGCACCAGCGCCAAAGAGCCGTCCGGCAGAGGGGCAAAATCGGCTGTCAGGGGCAGGGCATCGGTGTCGGCCTCTTCGTTCAGATGGCCGAGCCGTGCAAACTCTGCGTTCATGTCGGGAGCATCGCCGTCCCAATCATCCTCGTCATCCTCCTCCTGCAAGAGAGCTGCCAGCGCGGCTCCGGGCAGGGAGGAGGCCTTTTTTGTTTCCGGGGCGGGGGGTGTCCAGCGGCTACCCAGCGTTCCGGCGTTGGTTATTTCAAATTGCAGCAGTTCCATTTTACACCAGTCCTGTCAGATCGATCTGGTGCAGCAGCTGCTCCGATTGCCGGTGCAGCAGCAGATCCCGGCTAGCTGCAAAGTAATCGGTGCTGAGAAACTGCCCCAGAAATGCGGTGGCTATGGGAGCTACGGTCAGATCGTTTACCGCCATGCTCAGCTCCGTCCCCTTACCGAAGGCTTCCTGTAAAAAACGGAGCAGATCGCCAAGCTTCTTCTGCGTTTCAGCGACCTCAGCCTGCAGGTCGGCGACCGAGCGCTGATAGCAGGCCTTGAGGGCGGAAAAAGGGGTGGAGCCGGAAAGCTCTCCGTGCCATTGGGCAGTCAACGACAGCAGATCGAGATAGACCTTCTGCCGGGCAGAGGGGGCTTTGTTGGCTTCGGCGCGCCAGCTGTCCTCCAGCCCGGCGAGGGCGGTCAGGGCATCGCCGGGAACATCCAGCGTCCCGCGCTGGGCTTTGAGGGCGGCCACGATAAGGCGCAGCGCATCGTGGCGCAGGGTACAGCGTTCCATCTGCAGGAACACGGCTTCCAGCAGCAGGCTGACAAGGCTCATCCGCTCGTCCATCTTGGCGCTGCGTGCCTGCGTGAGGACATCCTCATCCCACACACCCTGCAGGATGGCATCAATATTGTAGGCCTGACGATATTTCTGATAGAGTTCGTAGTAGATGGCAAAATCCCGGGCGACCTGCTTGTTTTGCAGATACTGGGTAGTCAGCTCCTCGCTGACTGCAAGGCCCAGCTCTTCGTGATACTGCAGGATCTCGGAAAGGTCCTCCCAGGCACGGGGCGTTACCACGGTCAGACCGTCCACAGTGGTCTCGACCTTGTAAAAATCTTCGGGACGGATATCCAGATAGCTGATGACGCTGCGGCTGACACCGTGTTCCAGCGCATAGGCCTTCCATGCTTCATAACTTGGCTCAACTTCGATCACCTTCAGGCGGTCACGGGTGGCAGCGTCGAACTCCCGGACGCTTTTGTTGAAGCGGGGCGGGTTGCCGGCGGTGACCACCACCCAGCCCTCGGGGATCTGATGCCCACCAAAGACTTTGTATTGCAGGAACAGCAGCATGGCAGGGGAGAGGGTCTCGGAGACACAGTTGATCTCGTCCAGAAACAGGATGCCCTGCGTTTTGCCGGTGGTGCGCATACAGTCGTAGACGCTGGCGATGATCTCGCTCATGGTGTATTCGCTGACCTGATAGTGCTTGCCGCCGTATTCCTTTTCTACGATCACAGGCAGACCCAGTGCGCTCTGGCGGGTGTGGTGGGTCATGGAATAGCTCACAAGGCCAAGCCCCATCTCATCAGCGACCTGCTGCATAATGGCAGTCTTGCCCAGACCTGGCGCACCCAGCAGGAAGATGGGCCGCTGGTGCACCAGCGGAAGTCGGTAGTGGCCCAGAGCGTCCTTCTGCAGGTAGATCTGTACGGTATTTTTGATCTGTTGCTTTGCACTTGCTATATCCATGATTCGGTGTCCTCCTCGGTTCGGGTCTTCTGCGGTTCAAGCAGGCGGATGTTGTCAGTGGTAAGTACAGCCCGGATGGCCCAGCTGGGAACGTGGGGGCTGATGTGGTCGTCACGGTTAAAGATGAAGGCAGTCTTGTAGGCAGGGGATTTTTCCGGGTAGGTGCCCACGCCGTCGGTAAAATAGAGCAGGCCGTTGAGGTTCGTCAGCTTTTTCTCTTCCAGCAGCCTGTCTACATAGGCGAACACCGGCCGGAAGTCGGTACCGCCGAAGCCCCGGAGCTTCAGCCGGGGAATCAGCTCATGCAGCTGGTCCAGACTGGTCAGCCGCTCCACGCTCTGCACCTCGGCATCGCATTGGATGAGATAGATCTCTACCCGCTCGGTGAAGGAACCGCTCTGCCGCAGAACGTCGCAGGTGCGCTGCAAAAAGCTCTGAACGATATCGCCCTGAACACTGCCGGAGGTGTCGATGGCAATCACAAATTCCCGGATGCGCTTGTCGTCCCGGTATTCCAGCGGCTCGACCAGGGGAACGTTGCCGTAGGTGCGCAGACCGTAAGTGTAATAGATGAGGTCAAATTCGTCCTCGGAAAGCTGCAGCACCTCGTTTTGTGCCCCGAACCGGCGAAGAAAGTCGGTATAGTCGCATTCCTCAAAGGTCACAGGCTCTAACCCATCCATCAATGCTCCGGCACGCTTGCCGTGACGGCGGCTGAAGGTCTCCAGATCAGTCTTGGCCTGGCGGGCCAGCTGCTTCCATTGTTTGCGCAGGGCTTCCTTCTGCCGCTGCTGCATCTGCTGCAGCGTTTCGTCCCGGGTGTCGGCTTTGCGCAGTTCGGTCTCGTTGGTGATATCCTCATCCTCCCCGGCGGGCAGCAGCTGCCCGTTGGGGGCCGGACGAGAGCCGGGCCGTGGCGCAGCATACCAGAGTGCATGGCTGTCCCGGGAAAAAAGCTGGGTCAATTCCGCCAGAACATCGGCGGGGTACTGCCGTTCCAGCAGAAAATTGTAGATGGCTTCTGCCGTCAGGTGAGGGCAGGCATCCCGCAGGCGGCTGCGCCAGCTGTCCTGCATAGCATCCTCCGGCAGGGCGCAGGAGGGAATCTCCAGTTCCCGGATGACTTCCTCTGCGGCAATGTCGCAGGCAAGGTTCCATAGGCGGTGATCCATTTCCTGCCGTTGAAAGGGATGCCCCAGAAGAAAGTGCAGGGTGACATGCAGCAGGGCGCGTGTGGGCACAGACTGCTGTGCCCGGAATGTGCGGAGCAGCGTTTCGGGGCAATAGTACAAGCGGTGGCCATCCCCGGCAAACAGGGTGTCCAGCGCAGGGACGGGAATCGGCTTCAGCTGTTCCAAGGCGGAGGATAAAAAACGCAGGTCGGCAGTCAACCGACTCTGTGCCAGCAGCAGCACCTGTGCGGCCAGTTCGTCCGCCGCAGGAACAGGAGTCTGGATGGGCTCGGGCATAAGAGAAAACTCCTTTCTGCCCCAAGGGCAGGGTGGTATCCTTCAAAAACGGCAAAACCAGCCGACACCACCCGGAGCACCGGGTGGAAGCCTGCTGGTTTGCACGCATTCCGTGGCGTGCTGCGGGTACTCCGCCCGGCAGACGTTTCGGAATCAGAATGAAGGAATGGGTGAAAAAGGAGGAAGGTGTTTCTTTTGGTGAGACCTCAGAACAGCAGCCCACAGGCTACGCAGCCCACAGCGACCATAATAGCAGATGCAACCCATGCGTAGGGGAGGGTGTGCTTCTGGTGGTCGCCCAGGTCCTGGCCGGAAAGGCCCAGCAGCAGGAAGGTGGCACCCGTCAGGGGACTGAGCGGGAAGCCCAGCGTCATCTGGCCCATGATGGAAGCCTTTGCCACAGCCAGTGCGTTGCCGCCCATGGCGGAAACAGCGTTGGCGATGACCGGCATAACACCGTAGTAATAGGAGTCCGGGTCAAACAGCAGGCTCAGCGGAACGCTGAACAGGCCAACGATGGGGGCAATGAAGGTGCCCATGCTGGTGGGGATGATGGAGACCAGAGCGTCGGTCATGGAAGCCAGCATACCGGAATTTTTGACCACACCGGTGAATGCGCCTGCGGCAAAGACGATGGAGACCATCAGGAATGCGGCCTGTGCATGACTGTTGATGATCTTGTGCTGCAGATCCACACTGGGGTAGTTGACGATGAGCAGGACGCAGTAGCCGATCATAAAGGTGACAGCCGGGCTGAGGCGGTTGGTAACGAGGATGTACAGGATGACCAGGATCAGTGCCACATTGAAGTACCAGCGCCAGCCGGAGCGGGCCAGTTCGTTGGAGGTGTTGGTGGTCTTTGCTTCGGTCAGACCGGTGACCTCCTGCGCGGGGATGCCTGCAGCAATGCGCTTGGCTTCCTTTTTGCCCAGGAAAGCCGCGACGAGCAGGCAGGTCACCAAGCCTGCGATCCAGGCGGGCATGATGCCCACCCACAGCTCGCTGCCGGTGACTTCATAGCCCAAGCCGGACATGGCTGCGGCTGCACGGACTGTGGGGCCGCCCCAGGGCATAACATTCATGATACCGGCGGCCAGCGCCACGATGGTAGCCTCTACCCAGAGGTTCATTTTCAGCTTCTGGAACAGGGGCATACAGGCGGGGATGGCAATCAGGAAGGTGGTGGCACCGGAGCCATCCAGATGGCAGATGCAGCCGATGAGGAAGGTGCCGATACAGACCTTGACGGGGTCTTCGCCGGTAAACTTCAGGATGCGGTTGATGATAGGATCAAAGACACCGGCATCCGAGCAGGTACTGAAAAACAGGATGGCAAAGATGAACATGACACCTGTGGCAACGATGCTGCTCAGGCCCTTGCCCATATAATCTGCGCTGAGGATGGAAAGTGCCTTGGTAAAGCGGGTGCCGAAGGTGATGACCGGCTCAACATAAGCAGTTCCGGCCTTTTCGGCAGCAGCCTGTGCGGCTTGGATGATGACATTGGGGGCATTGATGAATGCTGCGATGAAGCCGGTGATGGCGGGAACAAAAATCAGAGCTACAAGAGTAGAGACCTTCTTGCTCATGATCAGTGCCAGCACCAGCAGAATGGTGACGAATCCTAATACTGCCAGCATGTGAGTTCTCCTCAATAATGTGTGTAAAGGCGGTCAGAGATCAGAACACCTGCTTCTCGTGCAGAATGTTGAACTGCTCTTCGGTCATGCCCAGGACACCCTCAAAGATATCCCGGTTGTTCTGCCCCAGCTGGGGAGCGGGTGTGCGCACAGAGGGCTTGGTGTCCATCAGTTTGATGGCACAGCCGTTCACGGTGACCTTGCCCAGGGTGGGATGATCCATCTCCACGAACATCTCGCGCTCCTTGACATGGGGATCGTCCAGGATCTCCTTGATGTTCATAATGGGGCCTGCGGGGATGCCGTGGGCCAGTACCAGCTCGGCGGCCTCGTTGGGGGTCAGATCCTTGATCCGCTCCTCAATGACCTCGGCAATGGCATCCTGATTGGCCAGACGGCCCGGCATATCCACGAACCGGGGATCGGTGATCATATCCGGGCGTTCCAGCACCTCATTGCAGAGCTTTTCGTACAGCTTCTGGTTGCCTGCCGCGATGATGACCTTGCCGCCCTTGCAGGTGAAGCTGTCGTAGGGGGAAACAGCGGCATAACGGTTGCCCATGGGGGCCGGGATATTGCCGGTCTCGATGTACTTCAGGGCAGTGTTCTCAGTGGCAGCGATCATGCTGTCCATCAGACTCACGTCCACCCGCTGCCCTTTGCCGGTAATGGTGCGGGCGTTGACTGCAGCAAGGATGCCGATGGTTACATGAAGTCCGCCCAGAATATCACCCAGCGCCGAACCGGCACGGGTGGGCTCTCCGCCCTTGGAACCGGTGATGGACATCATACCGCCCATGGCCTGAGCCAGGATATCATAGCCCGGGCGCAGGTGGTAGGGACCGTAGCAGCCAAAGCCAGAGACCGCCGCATAGATGATGCGGGGATTGATCTCCTTCAGGACATTATAGCCCAGTCCCAGCTTGTCCATCACGCCGGGGCGGTAGTTTTCCACCACGATATCCGCTTTTTTGACAAGCTCCTTGAAAATCTCCTTGCCCTCAGGGGCCTTCAGGTTCAGGGTGATTCCCTTTTTGTTGCGGTTGATGTTGGCAAAATAGACGCTTTCCCGCTCGCCGTTCAGATTTTTGGCGCGGAAGGGGGGATAGCTGCGGGTGTCGTCACCGCCTTTGGGAACCTCGATCTTGATGACGTTTGCGCCCATGTCAGCCAGCATCATGGTGCAGAAGGGGCCGGCAAGCACACGGGTCAGGTCGAGAACCGTCAGGTTCTCCAATGCCATATGTTCACTCATGTTACAGCTCTCCATCCTCAACGTGGATCTTCATGCGCATCACGGCACTGCCCATGGATTTGCCCAGGCTGTCCAGACGCAGGCTCATGGTGGCACCGCCGCCCAGAGCGTGCTTCATAACAAAGTTGAAGCCGTTCAGGCTGGGCACGTCGTAGCGGGTGATCTCGCCCTTGACCATGTCGCCAAAGTAGGCTTTGAGTTTTTCGGGGGTCACCTCGCGCTCAATGATCTTATAGTATTCCGGTTTGCGTGCATACACACAGACATTGCTGGTATCGCCCTTGTCGCCGGAGCGGCCGTGAGCAATATCGTTCAGATAGATCTCTGCCATCTTACTTCACCTCCAGAATGTGACTTTCGACCTGTACAGCATCGCGAGGCACGGTGGTGGGCCACAGTGCCATCACTTCCTGCACGCGGGCACGGCCGCCGAAGAAGGAGGCACCCGGAGGGCCGTTCAGCTGCAGGGGACTGATCTCGGGAATGATCTTGGCGCACTCGCTCTTGTCCTCGCTGAACACAGCAATGCGCAGCACGCACTCGTTCAGGTTCTTCAGTGCCTCTTCGCTCATATCGGCCACGCCCAGATGCAGGCTGTTCAGGCCGATGTAGCTGATGTGGATGTCGTCGGCCTTCATGCCGCGGCGCTGCATCTTCTTCATGATGACCTCGGCGCAGTACTGAGCCTTTTCGTAGGCATCAGGCCATGCAAAGCTCAGCATGGAAACAGTCTTCCAGCCCTTGTGGTAACCCACGCAGAGCTTGAGCGTGTCGGGGCGGGGCTTGCCCTTAACACCGCCGATGCGGACACGGTTGTCACCCACCTGGGTGATGGTAGCATGGCTGATATCCACGTTGACATCCGGGGTCAGGTAGTTGGCAGGATCGTGGACCTCGTACAGGAACTGCTCCTTGCAGCTCTGTTCGCAGATGATGCCGCCGCAGTCGGGAGCCTTGGTGATCTCAAAGGTATCATCGGTCAGCTCTGCGATGGGGAAGCCCAGCTCGTCCATGCGGGGGACATTGCGCCAGTCGTACATATAGTTGCCGCCGGCACCCTGACCGCCGCACTCCAGCAGATGGCCTGCCATGATGCCGCGGGCCAGATTGTCCCAATCGTCAGCAGCCCAGCCAAACTCGTACTTCAGCGGAGCCAGGAACAGGGCGCTGTCAGCCGCACGGCCGGTGATGACCACATCGGCACCCTCTGCCAGGCATCCCTCAATGCCCTCATGGCCGATGTAGACATTGCAGTTGTAGATCTTGTCCAGAATATCGTTAAAATTGCCGTCGTAGTCGAAGTTGGGGAAGGTCCAGCCATCCTTCAGCAGCTGCGGGATCTTATCCTTGATGTTATCGCCGGTCACATAACCGATCTTATAGCCGCTCATGCTGTTGCCTTCTGCCCACTGGCGGATGCCGTCCACGCAGCCATTGATGTTCATACCGCCTGCGTTGGTGCAGATCTTGATGTGCTTGTCCCAGGCTTCCTTGCCGGCCTCCTTCAGGATGCGGGTGGTGAAGTCGGGCGCAAAGCCCTTGGTGGGGTCCTTGAGCTGCTGCTTTGCCATGATGGAAAGGGTCAGCTCTGCCAGATAATCACAGCCCATATACTGGATATCGGCATTGCGGATCATGTGGATGGCCGCGTCCGGGCTGTCGCCCCAGAAGCCCTGGCCACCGCCGATTGCAACTTTCTTCATTCGATAGCCTCCTTATAAATGAAAAGGTGATATCAGCGTCAAACATGAGTATAACGTTTGACTCAATCGTCGTACTGAGTGTAGTACAACGATTTACTAATGTCAAGAAAAAAACGAAGTTTGTAGGAAAAGAAATGCAACTTTGTTGAAACGGCTAAAAAGAAAAAAGAAAAATATACAGAGTGCACAAAAACGGCTTGTTTGAGATGGGAGAGGCTTTTTTGGCTTGTCAAGATACAGGGAAACGGGTACAATAAATCTGATATCAGAAAAAGGTGGGGAAGAGCATGGTTACGATCAAGCAGATCGCGCAGGAGGTCGGGATCTCGTCCAGTACGGTCAGCATTGTTTTGGGCGGCAAGGCGGCAGAGCGGAAGATCAGCACTGCCACGCAGGAAAAAATTTTTGCGGCGGCGGCACGGCTTGGCTACCAGCCCAATATGGCTGCCCGGAGTCTGCGGGGCGGCAGCGGTGCCAATGAGCTGGTGGTGGCCATGTTCTGGGCACAGGATTTCCGGGCCAGCATGATGCTCCGCTTCTGGGATGGTCTGCGGGCCGAGATCGAAAAAACGGCACGTCCGGTGCGGCTGGTCATCTATCCATATGTCAACGACCACCTGAAGGAAAGCGAGGCACTGACCAGTGGCGCAAACTGCCATGCGGCCATCATCTGCAATGCGTCCTATGCGGATCTGCAGTTTTTGGAGGACACGCAGCTGCCGATCCCGGTGGTGCTGTACAACCGTGTTTGCAATGGGTATTGCAGCGTCAATGTGGATGATCTGAAGATGGGTGCTCTGGCGGCGCGGGCTTTTGCGGATCAGGGATGCAAGACAGCGGCAGTTCTTACGAGCAGCCCGGTCTTTGAGGGGATGGAAAACCGGATGCATGGGTTCCGGCTGGAAGGGGAGCACCACGGGTTGACGATCCTGGCCAACCGGTATTGTGAAAACAGCATACGAGGCGGTTACGATGCGGTTTCGCATCGGCTGCGGCATGAGTGGAAGCAACAGCTGCCGGACGCAGTGTTCTGCGGTTCCTCGGCCATTGCGCACGGTGCCCTGCGGGCTTTTTGTGAGGCTGGATATATCGGCGAAAAGCTGCCCCGGCTGATCGCTGTAGGCAACGGCCCGGAGGAATCCGATGCGTTTTCGATCCCGAGCCTGAGCGTGGTCTATCTGCCCATGGAGGATATGGCGCGGGAGTGCATCCAGCTGGTGCTGGGGCAGCTGGACGGTCGGATCGCCACGGCGGAAAGCCGGCTGCTGCCGATCAAGTATATTCCCAGGGAGAGCTGCGGGCCGCTGACAGAATACGCTGCACAATAAAAAAAGCCCCGCACCGGCACGCAAAACGTGCGCAGTGCGGGGAAGAAAGAGCAGTCAGCCCTCGGCGCTGATACAGTACATGGAAAAGGTGCTGGAAAATAACAGGGTGTCGGTCTCGTCTGTGATCTCCACCGCCACCACACAGATGTGCCGGCGGCGGCTGACCGTCCGGCCGCGGGCTGTCAGGTGACCGGCTTTGACGTTGTGGATGAAATTGACCGAAGCATTCTGAGTGACATACTGCCGCCCGTCAGAGCGGGCAGTCAGCCCGGCACAGCAGTCGGCCATGGTAAAAAATGCGCCGCCGTGCACATAACCGTAGATGTTGGTGGTGTCCCGCCGGATGTCCAGCGACATGACGGCGCTGTCCGACGTTACCGATACGATCTCGATGTGATTGTACTGCATGAATGGATTTTCAAGCATTTGTGCAATGTTCTGTTCCTGCATAAGGAGCCTCTTCTTTTTGATGGTGGTACAACGTTGTACGGGATGGCTTGGACGGTTTTTATTATAATCGCATTTTCCGCAGGATGCAAGCAGCAGGAGGTTTGAAAATAAATGGAACGGCCATCATTACGCAGGCAGCTTGTAATGATCTTTCTGGGAATCGCCATTCCCATTGGTATTCTGCTGGGGCTGCTGCTCTTTTTCTCAGGGCTTTATAACCGCAATCGGCTGGCAGCTGCGGCATCCGGCGGCCTTGATATGTTTACCACAAATTTTGAGAATCAGCTGGATTCGGTGGAAAACTATCTGCTCAATCTGTCACTGAACGATGCGACCTTTCGCAGCCTGAGCGAACAGACCGACCGCACCCGCGCCTACCTGGATGCTTATGAGATCGCACAGGGGTTTCCGGCGGTATTGGCTGCCAACGATGCCCTGATGGGTGTGGTACTGCGCAGCGGCTCAGGCAACCTGTATGTGGGGCGCTACGGTGCAGCTGCCCAGCAGCTCAAGCAGAAACTGAATCTGGAAGCGTATCTCGGCCAGCCGGGCCAGACCAATAAAATGATGACAAAGGGATGGTATCTGCGCACCATCGGCCAGCGGCTATACCTGCTGCGCAGTGTTTTCTACCAGAAAGCCAGCCTGACCGCAGCGGTGGATCTGCGGCTGGTGTTTGAAGAACTGGTGGAGGACTATGGGCTGGATGGTCAGGTCATTGTAATGAACGACAGCGGCAATGTGCTGGTGGGGGATGCCAACCTTCTCCCCACAAAAATGGAGTGGAACAGTGAGGGTTACTGTTTGACAAAGGTGGGCAGGGACAGCCGACTGGTGGTGCGCAAACAGGTCAAAGCGCTGACGGTATTGTATCTGGTTCCCTACCAGCATTTCGGAGTGGACTTTGCGCCGTATCAGATCCTGCTGGTGATGGGCGCTGTTTTTGTTCTGCTGGCGATCCCGTTTCTCCTGTTCTATATGAAGCACGAGATCTTTGCCCCTATGACGGCGTTGGTGAGCACCATGGACAGAATCGGCCGTGGTGAACTTTCGGTGCGCTCCAGTGTGGATTATCGCAACGCTGAGTTTACGCAGGTGAACAAGACCTTCAACCGGATGATCGACCAGATCACCCAGCTGAAGATCGACGGTTACGAAAAGGAGCTGGAAGCCCGCCGCAACGAGATGACTGCCCTTAAGCTGCAGATCCGGCCCCACTTTGTGCTCAACTGCCTGAAAAGTGTCTATGCCATGGTGCAGACCGGCAGCCGCGAGGATGCCCAGCAGCTGATCCTGCTGCTGAGCCGGTATCTGCGCTATATCCTCTCCTTTACAGCGACCACAACGCCTCTGCACACCGAGATCGAGCAGTGCTGCAACTACGCGGAACTTTCCAGCGTGGGGCAGAACGATCCCGTGGAGGTGGTATGCGAGATCGACCCGGAACTCAGTGAATTGCCCTTGCCGCCGGTCTCACTGCTGACGCTGGTGGAGAACAGCGTCAAGCACGGCAAGATGATCGGCAAAACGCTGAAGATCACGATCACTGCAAAGCTCCTCGAAACGGAAGAGGGCTGCATGGCGGATCTTTCGGTGGCGGACAATGGCACAGGCTTTACGGCAGGGGATCTGAAGCAGCTGAACAGTGCAGCACCGCAGGAGGAGAATGGACAGCACGTCGGGCTGTTCAATGTGGTACGGCGGTTGCAGCTGCTCTATGGGGAGCAGGCAGCCATCGCCTTTACCAATAACCGCCGGGGCGGCGGTGCCAGGGTGGAGCTGTTCCTGCCGATAGATCCGGTCTTACAGAAGAAGGAGGGAGAAACAGCATGAAACTGCTGATCGTAGACGATCAAAGCACCGTGGTGCAGGGGCTTTTGCACTGCACCAACTGGGCAGCGATGGGATTTACTGTGGTGGATACGGCTCTGAACGCTGTGGATGCCAAGGCCAGCCTGCTGCGGCAGGAGGCCGAGGTCATGCTCTGCGATATTGAAATGCCCATGGAAAGCGGGCTGGATCTGTTGGACTGGCTCCGGCAGCGAGGGATGACCACCCGCTGCATCTTCCTGACAGCCCACGCTGAGTTCCGATATGCACAGGAGGCACTGCGGCTGGGCGGTTTTGACTATATCATGCAGCCCGCCCCTTACGAGCAGGTGGCGGATGCAGTGAGCCGTGCGCTGGAAAATGTAAAAGAGGAACGGGCGGCGCTGGAATTGCAGAGCAGGGGAGCTGTTTTTGACGACCAGAAAAAGGAGATCGTGGAGACTATGCTGCGGGGCTTTCTATCAGGCAACGCCCCGGAAAGCAGCCTGACCGCGTTTGAAGAACTGAGCCTTGTACCCCGGCGGGAGCGGGAATGCTGGGTTGCCCTGATGCAGCCGCTGCGCTGGAAGCAAGGCGAGGAGCCGTGGGAGCTGAGCCTGCTGAGCACGGCAGTAGGAAATATGAGCAGCGAGGTGTTCACGCCGCTGCAGGTGCTCAGCGTGACGGTGGCGATCCCTGCGGAGCAGTGTCTCGTTCTGGTGCTACAAAGCCGGGTGGGAGAGCCGCTGGAGGCAGACTATATCACCCGGCAGCTGAATTATCTGCAAAGTGCGTGCGCGCAGTATATCCACTGTGAAGCGGCCTTTTATCCGGAGGGGCCGCAGCCCTTTGAACAGGCATCGGAGATCTACCAGAAGCTGCTGCAGCAACGGAGCGAGAATGTGGCCCTGAAGGGCGGTGTTCTGCTGGGCCGCCCAGCGGAAAAAGTGCCGGAAGTGTTCCGTATCCCGCAGATCGGTGCATGGCAGAAGCTGCTGCAGGCGGGATGTGCGCAGGCAATGGAGCAGGAAGCCTGCCAGCTGCTGGATAAGCTGACGGTCAACAACCAGCTGAACAGCCAGACTTTGCGGTATTTTTATCAGGATTTTATGCAGATGCTTTTCTCTTTGCCGGAAAAGAAACGGCAGGGCGATATGTTCCGGGAGCCGGAAGCTTTGGAACTTTACCGCAACGGCATGAAGACTGTGCCGGATATGAAGGCGTTGGTCCATTATGTGGCCTCGGTCTGGGATAACGAAACGGAAGAAAGCCGCCAGAGTACTGTAGAGATCATTATGGCTTACGTTGCCGAGCATCTGGAAAACGAGCTGCGCCGGGAAGAACTGGCCGAGGCTGTCCACCTGAATCCGGATTACATGGCCCGGCTTTTTAAGAAAGAGACCGGCTTGAACCTGAAGGATTATATCATTCAGCAGAAAATGCAGGAGGCCCAGAGCCTGCTCTGCACAACCAATCTGCCCATCAGCCTGATCGCGGCCAAGGTCGGGTATACGAATTTCGGGCATTTCTCCACTTCTTATAAGAAGTTCTATCACAAGACCCCACAGGAGGAGCGCAGCGCAGCATTATGAGAGAAACAAGGATGGCTCGCAGGACATTTTTACAGCTGACCGGTGCTGCAGCCGGGGCGGCTCTGCTTGCTGGCTGCGGGGAGCGGGCGGCATCGACGGCAGAAAGTGGAACAGAGCACATGGTCACAGTGCTGATGCCGGGACAATCGGATGAAACTGCCTGTGTCCGCATTTCAGCGGCGCTGAGCGAAGTCACAAAGCAGAAGCTGGGCTTCGGCGTTTCCATCGAGCAGGTGGCACCCACCAATTACTCGGCAGAGCTGTGGAAACGGATGGTCTGCCAGACTATGCCGGATCTGTTTTTCCTCACAGAGGATCAGCCGCTGGATGTTTACCTGAATCAGAACTGCATCCTGCCCCTGAGTGCGCTTCTGGAAGAACATCCCGGGCTGAAAGCTCTGTTCTCAGAGCAGCAGTGGGCGAGTAGAACCTATTACCGCCGTATCTATGCGGTCCCGGCACGGGCAGTCTCGATGTATCAGATCGGCTTTCTGGCCCGGGCCGACTGGATGCGGGAGCTGGATGCCAGACCGGAGGAGATCACAAATCTGGATGCCCTGCACGACCTGCTGATGCAGGTCAGGCAGCGTCGGCCCAATGCAGAGGGGGTCCTGCCGGATAATGGACAGGTTTTTCCTTTTCCGGAACTGGATCCTCTGGGAGATACCTTTGGTATCCTGACCGAAGAAAGCGGCACCACCGTTGTCAACTGGTATGCCGCGGATGCTTACAGCAGGCTTTGCAGAACGATGCATCAGTGGTATCAGGAAGAATTGATCCTGCGGAATGCCAGCCTGCGGGACGAACCGGCCACCGATCGGATGCGGCTTTGCAACAGCTTCGGCTTTTTTTGCACGGCTCAACCGGGATTCACTGGACTGCTACACCCGGGCCTGTGGCACAGAGCTGACTGCCATCCCGCTGGGGCCGACCATTCAGAACGGCTCTATCCCGGCGGAGAGCTGGTGCCTGCCTGCGACCAACAGCCACCGCAGGGAGGCACTGGCTCTTCTTGAACTGCTGTACACGGATGCATCCTGCTATGATCTCTTTGCGAAGGGAGATGGGAAAGAGGAGCAGTTCCATCCGTGGCAGAATCTGTATCTCAACGCCAGCGGACTGCTGCCGGAAACAGACGAGCAGCCGCAGTGGGTCTCTCCGGCCTATGGGTTCAGCTTCAACAACAGTGCAGTTGCCGCAAAGCTGGATGCCTGCCGGGCACTGAAGAATAGCTATCACAATGGGCTGATGTGCGGCTATCTGGATTCGGAGGAGGCGCTCCCGGAGTTTTTGGAAAAACTGGAACAGGCCGGGATACAGGAGATCCTTCAGGCAAAACAAAGCGCATTGGATAACTGGCTGAACGCATCGCATTGAAACAGGCAGGGCTGGGAGACCGGCCCTGTTTTCATTTTTTGGACAGAAGAAACCTCTGAAAATGAAAAACAGAGGTCGGAAACTTGAAAAAATGCTGAAGCTCTCGGAACAGGAACACGGAAAATGAAAAATTAGTTTCGTTTTTTTGGTAGCTGGAAAAGCTCCCGGTGCGTTAAACTAAATACAACAAAAGCACGGCAGACACAGAACCGTGCAGATGAACGCAAGAATAAGAAGGACAAGAAGGAGAAACCACTATGAAACGTATCTCTCGTCGAAACTTCCTCAAGGCGATGGGCATTTCTGCAACGGCCCTGACACTGGCCGCATGCGGCGGCTCTTCCAGTTCCACCGCAGCCGGCACGGCTGGCTCCACTGCTGCCAGTGCAGCAGCAACCGGTGAGCCCAAGGCAGGCGGCACCCTGCGCCTGTGCTATTCCAGCCCCATTGCAACCCCCGGTTACACCCCCCGTGCCACCGGCAACGCGGCCATTTACTACCTGACGCTTTCTTATGAAAGCCTGACCAGCTATGATGCCGAGGGCAATATGATCCCCAATCTGGCAACGGAGTGGGATGTGAACACCGATGAGTTGAGCATTACCTGGACTCTGCGGGAGGGTGTCAATTTCGCCGACGGTGAGCCTTTCAATGCAGAGGCCGTCAAGCGTAACATCGAGGAGTATCAGGCCAACAACCGCACCGAGACCGCAAACATTGCCGAGTGCCAGATCATTGACGACACCCACATCAAGATGATGATGGCAGAGCCCAACTCCTCCACGCTGGAATCCGTTGGCTTCTTCGTTTACTACATGAGCCCCAAGGCACTGGAAAACCCCAGCAGCCTGGATGCCGCCACCTGCGGCACCGGCCCCTTCCAGCTGAGCGAGTTCGAGAACAACGCCTACGCCATCTACACCAAGAACGAAAATTACTGGAAGGAGGGCCTGCCCTATCTGGATTCCGTGGAGGTGACCCTTGTCACTGAGTCCAGCACCGCAAACACTGCTTTCCAGGCCAACGAGTACGATATGTACTGGGTAGGTCTGGCCAATCCCACCATCCTGCAGCAGCTGGACGGTGCCGGTATCTACGTCAAGGAAGATAACCAGAACGGCATGGGTGTCGAGAGTCTGGGTCTGATTCCCAACAGTGCCATTGACGGCCCCTGGGCCGATGCCCGTGTCCGCCGCGCCCTGTGCTACGCCATCGATGTGGATGCCATCAACGCAGCATTCCTGATGGGCATGGCACAGATGACCGACCAGTGGGCAGTTCCCGGTTCCGCCACCTACAACGACAGCCTGAATCATTTTACCTATGATCCGGAGAAGGCAAAGTCCCTGCTGGCAGAGGCTGGTTATGCCGATGGTTTTACCACCAACATTGTCACCATCAGCGGCATGTCCGATATGCTGACGGCCATTGCCAACATGCTGGACGAGGTGGGCATCCACTGCAACATCCAGCAGGTGGACGGCGCAACCAACAACCAGTACATGAAGGATGGCACCTGGGAGGGCCTGATGCTCCACTTTGCAACCATCGCTCCCGATCTGGGCCTGTACATGGGCCGTCATCTGGACAAGAACGGCGCTTACTACGCCAAGGGCATCCAGCATCCTGACAAGGAAATGGAGCTGCTGGAGGAGATCCGCCGCTGCATGGATCCCGATGAGAAGCACAAGCTGGAAAAGGAAATGCAGGCAGCAATCTACGATGCCGAGGATGGCTCCTGCCTGTTTGGCCGCGTGCTGTACGTGAATAAGTCTTCCATGTACAAGTACGATTACGTCATCGACGACCACGCAACCGAAGCCTTCACTGCTTGCTGGGATCTGTCCGCCTGCTGGCTGAACAAGTAAGCGACCAACCTTAGTGTATCACGACCGGAATACGTTTCTCCTTATTTCGGCAGATTCCGGCGCGGGTAACTGCGCCGGAATTTGTTTTAGAGGGGGAGAAAGGTTCCGCAGGAAATGGAGCGAACTATGAAATCGAACAACCTTGCCAAAATGATCGGCAAGCGTGTGGTGCAATCCTGCATCACCATTCTGCTTGTCACTCTGTTCGTCTTTGCCCTCATTCAGATGGTTCCGGGCGATCCCGTAGCCAACTATCTGGGTGCAACCGCCACCGAAGAGCAGATCACCTATTACCGCCACCTTTATGGTTTCGATCGTCCGGTCATCGTCCAGTATCTCAGCTGGATCGGCGGTCTGTTCCGGGGCACCATGGGCCAGTCCATCAGCTATCAGTCTGAGATCGCTGACATCATCCTGCCCCGTTTGGGCACCACCCTGACCATGGTGATCCCGGCTTTCATCATCGGAACAATCACCGGTATCCTGTTCGGCATCATTGCTGCCAAGAACCGCGGCAAGGTCATTGACAGTGTGATCTCCTTCTTTGCGAACATCGGCGTTTCGATGCCCATGTTCTGGCTGGGCATGATGGGAATGCTGGTGTTTGCCCTCAAACTGCGGGTCCTGCCCAGTTCCGGCTATGTGCCCATCACCCGTGATTTTGGCGGCTGGCTCAGCCATATGATCATGCCCATCATTGTGCTGAGTCTGGGTGTCAACGCTGGTTTTGTCCGTCTGACCCGCTCCTCCATGCTGGAGGTCATGCGGCAGGATTATGTGACCACCGCCCGTGCCAAGGGCGTTTCCAAGAAGGATGTTACCTTCAGGCACCAGCTGCGCAACTCCATGATCCCCATCGTCACCACCATGGGTATGCGCCTGGGCTCCATGGTCGGTTCCACCGTCCTGATCGAGAGCCTGTTCGTCATCCCCGGCCTTGGCAGCGTGATGATGAACGGCATCAGCAACCGTGACTTCATGCTGGTGGCGAACGGTGTGCTCATCATCTCCATCTTTGTTGCCATCTGCAACCTCGTGGTCGATATCCTGTACGGCATCATCGATCCCCGCACCCGCTAAAAGGAGGAATGAACTGTGGAAAACAAGACAAAAAAGAAGGGTCTGCTGGACCGTATCACGTCCTCCCGCGTGTTCCGGGTCATGTTCAGCCGCAAGATCATCGTGGTCTGCGCGATTTTGCTTCTCATCATGGTGCTTATCGCCATCTTCGCACCGGTGATTGCTCCCTATAATCCCAACAAGGATGATCTTTACAATGTTCTGAAGGGCTGCTCTGCCGAGCACTGGCTGGGCACCGACTCCAATGGTCGTGATGTTCTGAGCCGCATCATCTATGGTGCCCGCATCTCCTTTACGGTAGGTATCGTGGCTGTGGTCATTTCCAGCGTTATCGGCATGGCACTGGGCCTGATCGCCGGCATGGCAGGCGGCGTGGTGGATGCCTTCATCATGCGTGTCATGGATGCCATGATGGCCGTGCCCATGCTGATCCTGGCTATGTTTCTGGGCGCGATCCTGGGTCAGGGCCTGGGCAATGTCTGCCTGGCCATCGGCATCTCGATGGTGCCCGGCTACGCCCGTGTCACCCGCGGTCAGGTGCTGAGCGTCCGCAATGCCGATTATGTCACCGCCGGTACCCTGTGCGGTGCATCCCGGATCCGCAACACGCTGGTGCATGTGTTCCCCAACTGCCTGTCCGTCAACATCGTCAGCATGACCGCCAGCCTGGGCGGTGCCATTCTGGCCGAAGCGAACCTGAGCTTCCTGGGCATGGGCATCACGCCCCCGACTCCCAGCTGGGGCGCAATGGTCAGCGGTGGCTATAAGTACCTGTCCACCCAGCCCATCATTGCCATTGCTCCCGGCATTGCGATCATCATCGTGGTGCTCTGCTTCAATATGTGCGGCGACGCTCTGCGCGATGCCCTCGACCCGAAGCTGCGCGGCACATTGGGCAGCGGCAAAAAGACCAAGCGCGCAAAGCGCACCAAGAATGTGAAAGAGGTGGCCTGAAATGAGCGACAAGCTGCTGGAAGTCAAAAACCTGAGCGTTGAATATGATACCGAAATTTCCACCGTCTACGCCGTCAATGGTCTGGACTTGGATCTGAACTACGGCGAGACGCTGGGTCTGGTGGGTGAGACCGGTGCCGGTAAGACCACCACAGCCCTGAGCGTCATCCAGCTTCTGCCGGAAGGCATCGGTTTTGTGACCGACGGCTCCATCAAGCTGGATGGTGTGGATATGCTGAATGCTCCCGAGGAAAAGATCCGTGCCATGCGCGGCAGTGTAGTATCCATGATCTTCCAGGATCCCATGTCTGCCCTGAACCCAGTGATGACCGTGGGGGCCCAGATCATGGAGGTGCTGAAGATCCACCATCCGGAGCAGAGCACTGCTCAACTGGAAGCCCGTGTGGACGAAATGATGGAGCTGGTGGGCATCCCTGCAAAGCGCAAGGTGGAGTACCCCCATCAGTTTTCCGGCGGCATGAAGCAGCGCATCGTCATTGCCATTGCGCTGGCCTGCGAGCCGAAGCTGATCCTTGCCGACGAACCCACCACCGCACTGGATGTGACCATTCAGGCCCAGATGCTCGGCCTGATCAATGAGCTGCAGAAGCGGCTGAACACCGCCATGATCCTCATCACCCACGATCTGGGTGTTGTGGCCCAGACCTGCGAGAAGGTCATGGTCATGTACGCCGGTGAGGCCATCGAGTACGGCACAGCAGAGGATATCTTTGAGACCACGCAGCGCCACCCTTACACCCAGGGGCTGTTCAACGCCATTCCCAAGCTGGATGAGAACACCAAGCGTCTGGAGGCCATTGAGGGGATGATGGCTGACCCCACCCAGAAGATCGAGGGCTGCCGCTTTGCTGACCGCTGCAAATATGCCACTGCAGCCTGCAAGAAGGCCCAGAAGATGCGGGAGGTCACACCGGGCCACTTCATCCGCTGCTGCCGGTTTGATCCGCCGCAGTCCAACACCTGAGCCGGGAGGAAATGACAATGGAAGAAAAGATATTGATCGAGGCAAAGAACCTCAAAAAATACTTCAAAGTCGGCGCAAGCAGCCAGCTCCATGCGGTGGACGGCGTGAACTTCAAGATCAAGCGCGGCACCACACTGGGCGTGGTGGGCGAGTCCGGCTGCGGCAAGTCCACGCTGGGCCGCCTGCTGCTGCGGCTCTATGATGTTACCGATGGTCAGATCATCTACGACGGCACCGACATCACTAAACTGAATGCCAAGGAACTCAAGCCCATCCGTGCCCGGATGCAGATGATCTTCCAGGATCCGTCCGGTTCGCTGGATCCCCGCAAGAGCGTGAAGGAACTGATCGGAGAACCGCTGAAGATCTATAATGCCTGCAAAAACCGTGACGAATACGATGCCCGCATCGCCGAGATCATGGAGACCGTTGGTCTGGATGAGCGTTATGCAGAGAGTTTCAGCCACGAGCTGGACGGCGGCCGCCGCCAGCGCATCGGCATTGGCCGCGCATTGGCCATGGACCCGGAGTTCATCATCTGCGACGAGCCGGTCTCTGCACTGGACGTTTCCATTCAGGCACAGATCCTGAATTTGCTGATGGATCTGCAGGATGAGAAAAAGCTGACCTATGTCTTTATCACCCACGATCTGAGCGTGGTCAAACACATCAGCCACGAGATCATGGTCATGTATCTGGGCCAGTGTGTGGAATATGCCAAGACCGAGGATCTGTTCAAGAATCCGCTCCACCCCTACACCAAGGGTCTGCTGGATGCTGTGCCCATCCCCAGCCTGAAGGCCAAAAAGCTTTCCACCGAGGTCATGCGCGGCGAACTGACAAGCCCTGTGGACCCGGCTCCCGGCTGCCGTTTTGCGGCCCGCTGCCCCTATGCAACAGATGCCTGCCGCGGCAGGGATATCCCCTTGAAGGAAGTGGAACCCGGCCACTTTGTTAGCTGCACACGCTTTTGAGAACACGGAAAGGCGGGAAAATCAATGACAGAGGAAGAAAAAAAGACAGCTGCCGAGCAGAAGCAGCGTGAGATGGAAGAGATGATGCGGCAGGCGCAGGAGAGCTACCGGCAGGAATATGCCAGTATACCCTACGACGGCCCGGTCTATGGCTGCCGCCGGGAGGAGCTGATGCTGCCCATGCAGGACGGAGTGAGGCTCTATACCGAGATCTTCAAACCGGAGGGGCTTGCACAGTTCCCTGTGCTGATCCAGCGCAGCTGCTATCCCAATCAGCAGCCGCTGTATGAGATCAACGGTGTAGAACTGACCCGCCGGGGCTACGGCTATGTGGTCCAGACCTGCCGCGGCACGGGCAAGAGCGAGGGACATTGGGAACCCAACGTCAATGAGCGCCCGGATGGCCGCGATGCCCTGCAGTGGCTCAACGACCAGCCCTGGGCAGAGAGCATCGGCTATTTCGGAGCCAGCTATCTGGCCCTGACCGGCTGGGCCATTGCAGATATCGTTCCACCCAAGGTCAAGGGAATGATGCTGACGGTCTATGGCACCGACCGTTTCAAATCGGCTTATGAAAAGGGGCTGTTCCGCCACGACGTGCTGACTGGCTGGGCAATGCAGAATGCAGGCCATCCGGTCACAGCGGACTATCTGGAAAGCTGCCGCTTCCGTCCCCACGACAAGGTGGATGAAGCGCTGTGGGGTGGAACGCTGGACTGGTATCAGGACTGGATCCATGCCACCCGCCGCACAGATGCCTACTGGCAGCAGGGCTGGTGGAAGCTGTTAGCCGATGTGCCCGGAAATACCAAGGTTCCGGTGTATATCATCGATGCATGGTACGATCACCATTTTGGCAGTGCCATCAACACGTATGCCTCTCTGGCCCCTGAGACCAAAGAGCACAGCTGGCTGGATATCGGCTGCTGGAATCATATGTCCCAGCCCTGCATTGCGTGGGGCGAGCAGCACAATCTGGAAAACGGCGACATCCACCGGATGCTGGAATGGTTCGATCTGCTGCTGAAGCAGAAAAAACAGCCGGAAAAGCGGGTGCGCACCTATGTGATGCGGGAGGACCGCTGGAAAACGCTGGAGGCATGGCCCGCCCCCGTGAGCCGGACTGAAAAGCTTTATCTGGGTGAAACAACTCTGAATGCCGAGCCGGCAGAAGGGGAGCGCACCTTTGTGTATGACCCGGAGACCCCCGTGCCCAGCCATGGCGCAGAAAGCGTTCTGACCACCATTGCCGAGGCAGGCAGTCTGCTGCAGCCGGAGCCGGACTATCGACCCGATGTGGTCAGCTTCGTCAGCGCTCCGCTGGAAAAAGCACTGCCCATTTGTGGACAAATCAAGGTGCACCTGAATGTCTCGACCGATGTGGATGATACTGCCTTCACTGCCAAGCTGATGGAGGTGTTCCCGGACGGCAGGGCCTATAACATCCGGGGCGGCATCACCACCATTGCTGCCGACCTGCCGGAGGGTCAGACCTATACTCCCGGGCAGACAGCAAAGGTCTGTGTGGAGATGTGGGATATGAACTGGACGGTACAGCCCGGCAGCTGCCTGCGGCTGGATGTCTCTTCTTCCGACTTCCCGCAGTACGCCGTTCACAGCAATTACGCAGGAGTCTGGTCTGAACAGGGAAAGACCCGCATCGCCCACCAGAAGATCTTGCTGGGGGAGGGCAGCTTTGTAGAACTGCCCCTGCACGAGAACTGAGAGAAAGGAACCAAGACCATGACGGAACAGGAACGAAATGTCCTTCTGAACGAACTGCGGCAACAGGAGAGCCAGAGGGAAAAGCAGATCAAGCGGGAGCGGTTCCGTCGTCTGAATCCTTATGCAAAGAAAGGAGCGGTGGTGTTTGCCGGTTCCAGCCTGATGGAACAGTTTCCGCTGTATGAGTTTTTGCAGGACGATGATCTGCACTGCACCTTGTACAACCGGGGCATCGGCGGCTTTACCACCACCGAGCTGCTGGAGGCCATGGACGAGTGCATCCTTGAGCTGCAGCCTGCGCACCTGTTCCTGAACATCGGCACCAATGACCTGAACGGCCCGGACTACGACCGCGCCGCCATGCTGGGCCGGTATGAGGAGATCGTGCAGCAGATCCGGAAAAAACTGCCCGAAACAAAGCTCTACCTGCTGGCCTATTATCCGGTAAACCCCACTGTGGCCGAAGACCCGGGCCTGATCGAATGCTTCCACTGGCGCACCAATGAGCGCATCCGGGAGGCAAGCGAGGGCGTGCAGGCATTGGCCCGGAAATACGGGGCGGAATTCCTCGACCTGAACAAGGACCTGTACGATGCTGCCGGAAATCTGAAAGCGGAGTACACCATTGAGGGAATGCACCTGTATGCCAACGGCTACCGCCCTGTGATGGATGCTCTGCTGCCGTTGCTGCGCAAAATCGGAGAAGAACAGGGAGGAAAGCAATGACCGGAGTCTTTGGTGTTGTTCTGGGTCAGATCCTTCTGATGTTCCTCTATCTCATCATTGGCTATGTGCTTTACCGTACCAGACTGATCACCCAGGAGGGCAGCAAGGCACTGGCTCACCTGCTGTTATATTGCGTGCTGCCCTGTGTTGTGCTAAAATCATTTTGTATTGAGTATTCGGCAAAGGGAGCTGTGGAATTGGCTGTCAGCATTGCGGCAGGTGCCGGGGTGTTGCTGCTCTCCATGGCGGTGTCGTGGCTCTTTTTCCGCAAAGACCCCATGGCGCAGATCGGTGTGGCTTTTTCCAATGCCGGGTTCATGGGATTTCCGCTGGTCACAGCAGTGCTGGGTGGAGAAGCTGTGTTCTACGCAGCAGGCTTTGTGGCCCTGCTGAATGCTTTGCAGTGGACCTACGGCCAGGCAAAGCTTTCCGGGGACAAAAAGTACATCCAACTGGGGGTAGTGCTCAAAAATCCGCTGGTGCTCTCCCTGTTGGGCGGTGTGGTGCTCTACTTCTGCCGCATCCCGGTGCCGCAGTTCCTCCGCACCCCCATGGGGGCCATTGCAGGCATGAACGCTCCACTTGCCATGATCGTGCTGGGTGTCTATCTGGCCAGGACCGACCTCAAAGCCATCTTTACCCGCCCCCGGCTCTACGCCCTTTCGGCAGTACGGCTGGTGGTGATCCCACTGCTGACGATCGTCTGTCTGATGCTTCTTCCAGCCGGATGGCGGCAGATCGGCACGGTGCTCATCATTGTGAATGCGGCCCCCATCGGCAGCAACATCGCGGTATATGCCCAGCGTCTGGGGCTGGATTCTTCCTACGCTGTGCAGATGGTCTGTCTGAGCACCTTGCTGTCACTGATCACGCTGCCAGTGATGCTCAGCCTGGCTGCCGCGTTGGGCTTTGCATGAGTCTGAAAACAACCAACAGAAAGCAGGAGATAAGATGAAACAGTATCTTTTGATTGACATCGGCGGAACCTTCATCAAGTACAGCCTGGCCGATGAACAGGCCCGGAAAATCTCCGGCGGTAAGGTTCCGACACCGCTGACGAATATGGATGACCTTCTGGCGGCCATCGAGGGCTTTGCCGCTCCCCTTCAGGGACAGTTCGTGGGCTGCGCCATCTCTATGCCGGGCCGCATCGATACCAGAAACGGCATCGCCCATACCGGTGGAATGCTCAGTGCCTTTATGTGGGAGCAGCCCTTTGCTGCGCAGGTAGAGGCACGGCTGGGCGTGCCGGTGACCATCGCCAACGATGGCAAGTGTGCCGCAGCAGCGGAGGGTTGGACCGGTGCGCTGGCCGGTGTGGAAAATGGCCTTGTGCTGGTGCTGGGCACCGGCATCGGCGGCGGCATCATCCTGAACGGGAAGGTGCTGATGGGCGCTCACGCCGCTGCAGGGGAAGTCAGCTGCCTTGTCTCGGATATTTCAAAGATGGCCGACGATGATTTCAAACTGACCTCGGTAGAGCGGTATTCCGAAGCACCCCTCTGGGCGGGAATGGCCTCGGCAAGCGGCCTGATCTTCGAGTATGCCCGGCAGAAGCATCTGCCGACGGGCAGCCCCATGCCCACCGGCGAGGAGATCTTTGCGGCTTACAATGCCGGGGAACCGGAGGCACGGCAGGCCTTAAAAGTGTTTGCCCGGCGGGTGGCCATTGGAATCGTCAGCCTGCAAAGCGTGCTGGATGTGGAGCGCGTTGCCATTGGCGGCGGCATCAGTGCGGCAGAGGCCCTGCTGCCTGCCATTCAGACCGAGCTGAACAGCCTGTTTGCGCGCTGCCCGGTGCTTCCCATGCTGGAGCCGGAGCTGGTGCGCTGCCACTATGGCAACGATGCCAACATGATTGGTGCCCTGAAGCTGTTTTTTGAGCAGAACCCCGCCTGAAATAAACCAGTAAGAAACAGAGAGGAGAAAGACCATGAGCGTTTTCCGTGATGATTTCCTGTGGGGCGGTGCCTGTGCAGCCAACCAGTTCGAGGGCGCATGGGACGTGGATGGCAAAGGCCCCAGTATCCCTGACCTGTGCACCAATGGC
>ERZ840057.999-NODE-999-length-25975-cov-29.878009_pt1 | contig 25975 bp, 27 predicted proteins | sample MGYA00519907_ERZ840057 | MGnify/ENA primary metagenome ERZ840057 (study PRJEB31850, sample SAMEA3708862) | human gut metagenome | biome: human gut; feature: human-associated habitat; material: faeces | place: China | collected 2014 ...
CTGCCGCACCTCGCTCGCCGTATCGGCACTTAGAATTATGCGGTATTGCCTAAAATCAATAAAAGTCTGCGGAGAACTCCCAAAGTGACAGAACGAATCATCGGCAACCAAATCCGGCTGATTCCCTATTATCGGAATGATGCGGTGTCCCTGCCGTGGTATCGGGACAGGGACGTCTGCAAGCAGGTGGATAACCGGGATGCACCATACGATATGGAACTTTTGCACCGCATGTACGATTATTTGAGCACCCACGGAGACTGCTACTATATCGAATACGAGGGCGAATTGGTCGGGGATGTTTCCCTGCAGGATAATGCGGAAATTGCCATTGTGGTAAGCAAAGCGTTCCAGAACCAGCACATCGGGCGGCGGAGAGGGTAAAGCGGGCAAATCGGAACTTGTCGGAGTAAAACTCCGCCATCTTGCGCTGTGCGCAAGCCCGTTCTGTCGCTTGAAAGCCCCCCACTGGGGCTTTCATTGCTTCACTTCGTTTCGCAAGCGCGAATTTATTAATATTTATTTCCCGAAGCGTATATTCTGTACGGTTCTTTTTTCAATCGTCAGATTTTCGTAGATGCGAATGCCGCCGTTTCCCTGCGGCGCTTGCGCAAGCAAACCCACTTTCACCTTTTTTGCCCCGAAAAGATTGAAAAATCTGGTCATGTAAAAAGTCTTTCCATCCTCGGAATAATGGAATGCGTACGAATCGTTCACTCTGCAAATTTGTAGCCAAACACAATTTCCTGCAATATTGCATCCGTTTGCGTCATCGGATACACCATTTTTGGTAACTACACTGACCGCGGCGTGTGTACCAAAGTCAGTTTTTTCAAAGCAGCTTTTTGCCCAGTTGTTTGCATCTTCCATGACCATGAGCGATGCGGAATCATAGGTATCCTTAAAATCATGAGACACCTTAACTTTAAGAACAAAGTCTCCTTCAATTTCGGTAAAGTAAAAAGGTGCATTACATAGCGTTTCGGGGGTTATCCCTTCTTCTGAAACAGCGCCGTTGTTACAGAAAAAGTCGCTCTGCGCAGGTGCATAAATTTCTATTTTTCCGTTTTCCGTTGTTATGTTGCCTTTGTTTAGCCATTGGAAATCCATAATTCTTTACCTCCACAAACTCCGATTTGCATGTTTTACAACACTTTACTTCAAATCAATACCGGTACACAATGCCCTGTTTCACGGCGTTGGCGGCCTGCTGCCCGGCCAGGCGGCTGGCGAGGGCCAGCGCAAAGGGGATGGCCGCACCCAGCGCTTCGCCGGTAATGATGTTGCCGTCCAGCGTGATGGGCAGGCCGGTGTACTCGGCCCCGGCGGCGGTCAGCTTATCTTCCATGCCGGGGTAAACCGTTGCCTTTTTGCCCTGTAAAATGCCGAACGCCGCCAACACAGACGGTGCGGCGCAGATTGCGGCCACGACCTTGCCTGCGGCGGCAAACTCGGTGCAGACCTTGCGCACCGTGGCATCGGCTTTCAGGTTGTCCACACCCGGAATGCCGCCGGGCAGGATGGCGGCATCAAAAGCGGAATAATCCAGCTCTTCGGCCAGGGCATCCGCCACAACGCTGATGCTGCGGGCAGATTTGACGATCTTTTCGCCGCCCACGGCAGCAATCGTTACTTCCACACCAGAACGGCGCAGCAGATCCACGCACAAAAGGCCCTCGCACTCTTCCAGGCCGGGCGCAAAAAAGATAACAGCTTTGCTCATACAAAACACTCCTTTACAAAATAATACAATTTGAATAATATAAAACAAATATACAAATATGACTAAAACTCTTCTGAATAATACAATCTGGAAAATACAAATAAAATATACGAATTAAAATGGGTGGAACCGCGCGACCAGCAGGCCAATGAACGGCAGGGGTGCGGCCCGGCGGCGCAGCGCCGTGATAAGCCCCACCAGCGAAAGCACATCTACCAGCAGCGTCAGGCTCAACGCAACCTGCTCCAGCACCGGAACAAACCCAAGCGCGGCACAGATGGTTGCCAGCATCAACACCATCAGCCCCTGGTTCAGGTGGAACCGTACAAATTCATCCTGCCGCCATTTGGTGCAGGCGGGAATTAAAATCAAAATGCTCAGGTAGCACAAAGCACCCATCCAGCGGGCCGTGCTGCTGACGGCGGGTTCTTCCGGCTGGGTGTGTTCCGCTTTGGCCGGTTCAGCAGGGGCAGCCGCGGGGGTGCTGCGCTTTTTCTTTTTACTCATACTTGCCACCAAACAAAAAGTCCATGCATGCAGGCACCTGCTTGGCCCAGCAGGCTTCGCAGTGGGTGCCGTCCGGCTGCATATAGGGGTCAACGGCGGCGCCTTTGCCCAGCAGCGCGCGGCATACTTCCAGCGCATTGGCGGTGTATTCGCCCAAAGCACCGGGCTTATCGCTCTCTTTTTCGCCCCAGCTCAGATAAACACGGGTGCCGGGGTGGATCGTGGCGTTGGCAATCTCCTGCCGCAGCTCTGGCATGCACAGCCGCACCGAGGGCGACAGGCATGCTGCTTTGGAAAACACTTTGTTGTAAGCGGTGATGGCGTACAGGCTCATCAGGCCGCCCATGCTGCTGCCGCCAATGGCCGTGTTGGCGCGGCCAGGCAGGGTGGGGTAGCGCTTGTCCATCATCGGCTTGAACTCTTTGGTCAGCCACTCCATGTATTCATGCCCGGTGCCTGTAATGCCGCCGAACCAGTCCGACTGGTAGGGACAGTATTCTTCCAGCCGCTTGTTGCCCTCGTGGTTGCACTCCGGTGCGGCAATGATCCAGTTGGGGTGGGCGTCACAGTATTCTTTCAGCCCCCAGCAGGTGCCGTATGTGGCGGTGGAGTCAAAAAACAGGTTGTGGCCGTCAAACATATAGAGTACAGGATATTTTTTGCCGGAAGTCTGCCAGTCATCCGGCAGGTAAACAAAAGTCCGGCGGGTCAGCCCGTACGGGGTAATGCTGACATCAAACGTTTCAACCATACAAAATCCCCCAATTCCAGCAGGGCAAACGCCCGGCCAAAAGATTGGTATTATTGTACCGCAAAAACCGATCTTTGACAACCGCCCGCAATCTGCCCGCTCTTGGTGGAAAACTATTGTCATGATTTGTGTCTTGACACATGACAACTTCGGCGGTACAATGCTGAAAGATATCTGAGAGGAGCAAGAGTATGGGAAAGCTTAAGGAATTTTTGAAGCGCAAGGACGTTGTGTTCTCGGCGCATCGCTATGGCATCGATGCTATGGGCGCTATGGCTCAGGGCCTGTTTGCCAGTTTACTGATCGGCACCATCATTAAAACGCTGGGCGAGCAGATCGGCCTGCAGTTTTTGGTGGATGCCGGTACTTTCGCCCAGAGCGTGGCCGGGCCTGCCATGGCGGCTTCCATCGGTTACGCCTTGCACACCCCGCCGCTGGTGCTGTTCAGCCTGATCGCTGTGGGCAGTGCTGCCAACAGCCTGGGCGGTGCAGGCGGCCCCCTGGCCGTATACTTTATCGCCATTGTTTCGGCAGAGTGCGGCAAGCTTGTCAGCAAAGAGACCAAAGTCGATATCATCGTTACCCCGGCGGTCACCATTCTGGTGGGCACGGGTCTGAGTGTGCTGTTTGCCCCTGCCATCGGCGCGGCGGCTTCTGCGGTGGGCAGCGTGATCATGTGGGCCACTGAGCTGCAGCCCCTGCTGATGGGCATTCTGGTTTCGGTGCTGGTTGGCATTGCGCTGACTTTGCCCATTTCCAGCGCAGCCATCTGCGCGGCGCTCAACCTGACCGGTCTGGCGGGCGGCGCTGCCGTTGCGGGCTGCTGCGCCCAGATGGTCGGCTTTGCCGTGATGAGCTTTAAGGAAAACGGCGTGGGCGGTCTGGTCAGCCAGGGCATTGGCACCAGCATGCTGCAAATGCCCAATATCCTGAAAAAGCCCCGCGTGTGGCTGCCGCCGATCATTGCTTCCGCCATTACCGGCCCCATTGCCACCTGCGTGTTCAAATTGCAGATGAACGGCCCGGCGGTTTCTTCCGGCATGGGCACCTGCGGCCTGGTGGGTCAGATCGGCGTGTACACCGGCTGGGTGGCCGATGTGGCATCCGGCGCAAAAGCGGGCATCACCGCCTTTGACTGGGCAGGCTTACTGCTGGTCAGCTTTGTTCTGCCCGCCGTGCTGTGCGCGGTGCTGGGCGCACTGTTCCGCAAAAAGGGCTGGATCAAGGACGGCGACCTGAAGCTGGACTAAGCCAATGGACGTTTAGGAAGTGTGGGCGACGCTGGAACAGCACCAGGGCGAGCAATTTTATACCGCAAAATGCCTGCCGTTTTGCTATATCATCTGTGGCGGCGAGCTGTTTGTGGACCGCCGCAGCAAATCCATCACCATCTCCACCGTGGCGGCGGCCCTGCAAAAGATTGCGACCCGCCAGGCACCGGGGGAGGCCATCACCGGCCCCAAAAAGATTGGCTGCTATGGTGCCAGCTACTTATACCCGATGTTTTAAATCTGGGTATCATTCCACAACCTGAAACGGGCAAAGAAATTTAAGGCAATCAAAGAACTTTTTCGGCAGTGCCGGGCAGATTTCTGCCCGGCACTGGCTTTTTTACTAAAAAGCGACAGATAAAATTTAATATCAAGTCTTAAAAATTGTCTTTACAAATCTCAAAACTGCGCTATAATAAGGCTATAGAACAAGACATAATATACTGATGCAAAAACTTTGATTCAGAATAAATCTTAAACTATGAATAAGGAGAATGTTATGAACAAGTATGCTGGTACCCAGAGCGAGAAAAACCTGATGACCGCATTTGCGGGCGAATCCGAAGCACGCAACAAGTACACCTTCTTTGCCTCCGTGGCCAAAAAGCAGGGTTTTGAGCAGATCGCAGCACTGTTTTTGAAAACGGCTGATAACGAAAAAGAACATGCCAAGCTGTGGTTCAAGGAGCTGAACGGCATCGGCGATACCGCCGACAACCTGAAAGCCGCCGCCGCGGGCGAAAATTACGAATGGACCGATATGTATGACAGCTTTGCCAAGACGGCTGAGGAAGAGGGCTTCCCCGAACTGGCTGCCCGGTTCCGCCTGGTGGGAGCCATTGAAAAGCATCACGAAGAGCGCTACCGCGCCCTGCTGCACAACATTGAAATGGCAGAAGTGTTTGCCAAGAGCGAAGTAAAAGTGTGGGAGTGCCGCAACTGCGGCCACATCGTGGTGGGCACCCAGGCCCCCGAAGTCTGCCCCACCTGCAATCATCCCCAGAGCTACTTTGAAGTCCACGCGGAAAATTATTGATGATGGAGAACCGCCCCGGAAAGCATAACCTTTCCGGGGCGGTTTTTGGTTTGCAGCACTTATAAATGCGTGAACACTTCGTAGGGGGGCGCACATTGTGCGCCCGCCAACAACCTAAGGGAGATAGCGTTTCCACAAGGTATTGCACAAACCAAACATTCGCAGGCACACAATGCGCGCCTCTATGGGAATTTGCTCACCCGTAAAGAGTACATTTCCCAGGCAATCTACCGCTCATCAAACAAAAAATCTCCGCACCCCTTGCCAAACACAGCAGGTTACGGAGATTTTTTATGCTATATTGTGATTTTGTTAAATCAGTTCGCGCTGGGGGCCTGGCTCAGGTCGGTGCCAAAGTACTTCTCGCTGATCTCGGCAATGGTGCCGTCCTCGCGCAACTCATTGATAGCCTGGTTCAGAGCCTCGCGCAGGGTGGCGGTTTCATCGCCCTTGCGCACAGGGAAAGCAACCTGGGAAGCATCATTGGTCAAAGCCGCGATCTTGATGTTCGCATCGGGATGCTCTTTCAGGTAGTCAAAATAGGTTACTTCGGCGTTCAGGGTGGCATCCACACGGCCGTTCAGCAGCAGCTCAATGGTCTGGTTCAGGTCGTCCACACCGGTGGTTTTGGCGCCATAGCTTTCGGCCAGTGTTGCATAGGTGCTGGAAATGGTGTTGGCGGTGGTCTTGCCGTTCAGATCCTCAAAGCTGTTGATGCTGTCATCATCGCTTTTTACAATAATGGCAGTGCGGATGTAGCAGTACGGGTCAGAAAAATCGTATTTCTGGGCGCGCTCTTCGGTAATTTCCACGCCGTTGGCCATGCTGTCATAGCGGCCGCCGTCCACGCCGGCCAGCAGGCCGTCCCATTCGCCCTCCACAAAGGTGGCCTTTACGCCAAGCTTTTCGGCAACCTTCTGGGCAACTTCAATGTCGAAGCCAACCAGCTGGTCGTTTTCGTCATGGTAGGTCCAGGGGGACCAGGTGCCCTCGGTGCCAAACACGATCTCGCCGCGCTGCTGAATCTGGGCCAGCAGATCGCCGGAGTTATCGGCGCTGGCAGCGGTTTCGCTGGAAGTATCCGCTGCCGGTGCAGCAGAGGACGCTGCAGAGGAACCGCAGGCGGCCAGCAGGGCGGCTGCCAGTACGGCAGCGGTCAATGCTTTCAGTTTCATATGTGCTTCTCCTTGGTTATGTAAAAACTTTTATTTATCTTCAACCAGACGCAAAAAAGCGCGGGTGCGCTCCTCGCGTGGGGCGGTAAAGATCTCTTTGGCGGGACCCTGTTCCACCACAACGCCGTGCTCCATGAACACGACCTGGTTAGAAACGTTGCGGGCAAAGCCCATCTCGTGGGTCACGACCAGCATTGTCATGCCATCGGCGGCCAGGTCCCGCATCACGGCCAGCACTTCCACGGTCAGCTCCGGGTCCAGCGCGCTGGTGGGCTCGTCAAAATAGATGATCTTGGGGTCGGTGGCAATGGCGCGGGCAATGGCCACGCGCTGCTGCTGCCCGCCGGAAAGCTGATTGGGGTAGCTGGCACCGCGGTTGCCCAGGCCGACCTTTTCCAGCGCTTTTTGGGCGCGGGCTTCGGCCTCATCCCTGGGCATTTTGCGGGCAACAATCAACCCTTCGGTCACGTTCTGCAGCGCGGTCTTATTCAAAAACAGGTTGTAATTCTGGAACACAAACGCTGTGTGGCGGCGGGCTTCGTACATCTCAGTGCGGCGCACATGGCCCAAATGGTAGGTCTGGCCGTCCAGCACCATAGTGCCGTCCTCGGCCTGGTCCAAAAAGTTGGCGCAGCGCAGCAGCGTGGTCTTGCCGGAACCGGAAGGCCCGATCAGCGAAACAACCTCGCCCTTGTGCACCGTCAGGTCCACGCCTTTCAGCACATCCAGCGTGCTGAACGATTTGCGGATTCCGGTGATTTTCAGCATCTCCTGCATGGCGGCACCTCCTCAGGAATTCTGGCTGAAGCCCTTGGCGTTCAGCTTTTTTTCGCCCCAGCGCTGGACCTGCGTCAGGATGGTGGAGAACATCAGGTAGATAAAGGCAACTTCCAGATAAAGCGGCAGCGATTCATAGGTGCGCGCCACAATGCGCTGGGTGGCCATAAACATCTCGGTTACCGTAATGTTTGCGGCAAGGGAGGTATCTTTGAGCAGGGAAATCAGCGAGTTGAACAGCGGCGGGAACGCCGTGCGCAGTGCCTGCGGCAGCACAATACGGCGCATCGTCTGCAGATAGGTCATGCCAACGCAGTACCCGGCTTCCATCTGACCAGCGGGAACAGATTCCAGCGCGGCGCGGATGGTCTCGGCGCAGTAGGCACCCTCATTGATGGCAAAGCAGGCCACAGCAGCCGGGAACGGGTCGATCAGTACGCCAAGGCTGGGCAGGCCGTAAAACACCACGAACAGCTGTACCAGCACCGGGGTGCCGCGGATGACCCAGACATAAAACCGGGCAAGTTGCCGCAGAACGGGAATTTTGGCGGTCTGCACAAGGGCAGTAATCAGCGCAATGACCAACGCAAGCGCAAAAGAAATGATCGTAAGCGGCAGGGTGACCGTAAGGCCGTTAATTAAAATCTTAGGAAAAGAGTCGATCAAAATGCCGACCAGACGTGTATTCACAGCGGAGTCCTTTCCGTTTTTGCAAAACAAGATAAAAATAGACAAACTACCCATCATTATACTAGGGTATGGGAGAAAAAGCAAATTAAATCTGCTTCATAAAATAAAGCAGAGTACAAAATGGCAGGCAAAAACACAAAAGCCCGCTTGAAAAGCGGGCTTTTGTGCATAGAGGGGTGGGAAAGTATATAAAGGTCAGAAGATGGTAATGTAATAAATGGGAACTTAAAGGGGTTATACTCTGTTTTTCTCTTTCTTGTTACAAGTACATTATAGCCTTGATTATTAAAATGTCAAATGCAATACTTGCAATTTTGTTTTGCTTTTATTATAATGATGCCCAGATAACTTAAAATAATTCAGCATATGCACAGAAAATGAAAGAGTTTTCGGTTTTGTAATGCCATACAAGGTTTATTTGCTTTATTTTATTTTTATTGTGCTCATTGACTAAAACTGACAGGAAGTGACTCGACATGGATGAATTAGACAGCAAAATCATCCAGCTTATGATGCGCAACGCCCGCATGCCGGTCAAGGAAATCGCCAAACAGGTCAACCTGACCAGTCCGGCGGTGTCCAGCCGTATTCACCGCATGGAGCAGGAGGGCATCATCGGCGGCTATACCGTGCGCCTGCACCACCCCGGCGAGAATAACCGAGTCCAGGCGTTGATTTCCATCCAGACGGCGGCATCGGAACGGGACCATTTCCTTAAAATGATCCAGGGCGAACCGCAGATCCTGCAGTGCTACCGCGTGACCGGCAGCTATAACTTTATCGTCAAGGTCAGCTGCCCCGGCATTGATGCACTGGAACACCTGCTGACCCACCTGCAAAAGATGGGCAACACCAACACCCAGATCATTCTTGCCACACCGCTGGACCGCAGTCTGAGCCTGGAAGGGGACGTATAAATGGAATTGCATATTTGTAAACAATGCGGTCTGGTGGCTCCCAAGGGCACTACCGTCTGCCCGCGCTGCGGCCGTGCGCTGCCCCCCACCAAAGCAGAAGCCAGCCGCCCGCGCTATACCATCCATGTGGACCCGGATATGGTTCAATACTGGGATGATGAAGACGAGGATGAATTTCCGCTGAAAGATGATCCCTTTTTCATGTGCTATGAGGGCGAGCAACAGGAAGAGATGGGCACTGGGCATTACCTTGCAACGCTGCTGTTGTTTGCCATCCCGGTGGTGGGCCTTATCATGATGATTTACTGGAGCCTTTGCGGCAGCAAATGGGAGGAACGCCAGAAGCTGGCCACTGCCTGCATGATCAAGCGGCTGGTGGGGGACCTGGTCATTCTGGCCCTGCTGATTGCGGCGCACAGTGTGATCGTTGGCCTTTCTTACATGCCCATCCTGCTTGGCGGCATGGGTTATTAAAAGGAGGAAAGCACAGTGAAAGCAAGCGTGATTATCCCCAATCTGAATGGTGCTGGCTGGCTGCGGGATTCCATCGAATCCATCTGGGCGCAGACTGAGCAGGACTTTGAGCTGATCGTGATCGATAACGGCTCCACCGATGAAAGCCTCGAAATTGCCCACAGCTACTGCGGTAACCCCCGCTACCACCTGATCGAAAACAGCGAGAATACCGGTTTTTCCCATGCTGTCAACCAAGGCATCGCCATGGCCAAAGGCGAGTATATGGCCTTGTTCAATAACGATGCCTTTGCCGAACCGAACTGGTTGGAAGAGCTGCTGAAAACCGCTGAGAGCGACCCGAAGATTTTTGCGGTATCCAGCCTGATGCTGCGCTATTACGAGCCGGAACTGGCCGATGACGCCGGAGATTATGTGACGATTCTGGGCTTTGCCTGCAAGCGCGGCGACGGCCTGAAAGCCAGCCGCTACCAGAAGCCCTGCCGTATTTTTTCTGCCTGTGGCGGCGCAGCACTGTACAGAAAATCCATTTTGGATAAAATTGGCGTTTTTGACGAATTGTTTTTTGCCTACTATGAGGATGTTGACCTCAGCTGGCGCGCCAACAATTTTGGTTATAAAAACGTCTATTGCCCCACCGCAAAGTGCCGCCATATCTGCGGTGCCACCACCGGCGCGGTGCGGTATAACCCATTCAAAAGCATTCAGAGCGGCCGCAACAGCATTCTGCTGCCCTACAAAAACCAGCCGGTGGTCATGCTGGTTGTCAATTTTATCCCCATGCTGCTGGGCTATTTGTTGAAAGTTATCATGTTCCGTCACCGCGGCTTCGGCAATGATTATGCCAAGGGCTATGCGGAAGCCAAGATCGCCCTGCCCAACATCAAAAAGCCCAAATTTTACTGGCGTAATCTGCCTAACTATTTATGGTGCGAGGGCAGCATGATCGTTGGGCTGTTCCGCTACCTGGTCTACCGCGTTCAGCGCGCGCTGAAAATTACCTGAAAGATAACGGAAGCAATAGAATAAAATAAAGCATGTGATTTCCCGCCCGGCAAAGGTGGAAAAAGCACATGCTTTTTGCATTTGTGGAATCGTGTTATATCTAAGGCAACACCGCACAATTCCCGCCTTGCGGCTTAAGCACCGCTCCGGCATCTGCCGCACCTCGCTCGCCGTATCGGCACTTAGAATTATGCGGTATTGCCCTACAAATGCTTGCTGGGGTTTCGTGGATATTCGTTATTTTCTCCCGCGCTGCAATTCGATCCAAGCCAGGTCTCCGCGCTCCAGGCCGTGGATCAAAACCTCGGCAGTGGCAATGTTGGTGGCAACGGGGATGGCGCGGGTATCGCACAGGCGCAGCAGGGTAACGGCGTTCGGCTCATTGGGCCGGGCGTTGACGGGGTCGCGGAAAAACAGCAGCATATCAATTTCGCCGCAGGCAATCATGGAGGAAATCTGCTCGGCACCGCCGCGTGCACCGGGGTACAGGCAGCGAACCGGCAGCCCACAGGCATCGTGTACCACTTTGCCCGTCACGCCGGTGGCAACCAGTTCGTTCTGAGACAGAATACGCACATAGGCTGTGCAGAACTGGGCCAAAAGCTCTTTGCGGGAATCATGGGCAATCAATGCGATCCTCAAGGTGGGTGCCTCCTATAATTATAGTTATTTGTATAATATCATAGAATAGATTGCTGAAAAATGCAAGCCACCTTTGGTTAAACCACCCGCTAACCCCGAAAAAGCGTGCAGTGTTACCAAAAAACTTTACACGATTTTGGCAAAACCGCTTTGTGCGAATGTGCTATAATATGTACAATAAATACATAACCTGTAAGGCACCAAAAGCGCCGCACAGGCAAAGGAGGAAAAACGCTATGAAAAAATCCGCACAGACCGTCATTCGGGAAGGCGCCTGCTATACTATCGCTGCCGCCAATGGCCGCGTGCTGGAAGTTGCCGATTTCAACACCGAGAACGGCGCATCCATCCGCCTGTGGAGCTATGAGGGTCAGCCCTGGCAGCAATGGATTTTTGAGGAAGCCGCCGAAGGCCAGTACCGCATCAAAAACCGCTTTACCGGCAAGGTGATGGACCTGGCCATGAGTGGTGTTGTGAACGGAACCTGGGTGCACCAGTGGGAGAAAACCACCGGCAAGGGCCAGCGGTGGGAGATTGTTCCCGCCGATGGCGGCAAGGCCAAGATCCGCAATGTGCTGGCTGATAAGGTCATTGACCTGGTAGGCATGCGGGTCGATAACGGTACCCAGGCCCAGATCTGGCAGGATGTGTTTGGCGAAAACCAGCTGTGGAGCATCCAGCCCGTGCCGGATAAGCTGCTGCAAAAGGATATGCCAAAGCCGGAACCCAAGAAAACGGCCCCCAAGTCCACCCGCACCCAGACCGGCACCGGCCGCGCCAAAAAGACCGGCGGCAAAGGCGGACGCCGCGCAGCCAAGTAAAGCAGAGAAAACCAAATAAATAAAATTGAAACAGCCCGCTCATCCGGCAACAAACGGATGGACGGGCTGTTGCGGTTACATTTTGAAAGCCAAACTTTACTGGCGGATCATGCGGTAGCCAACGCCGATGTGGGTCTGGATATAGCGGGGGTGGCTGGGGTCTTCCTCAATTTTTTTGCGCAGCGTTGCCATAAATACGCGCAGGGACGGCGTATCCGATGCGGCCGGGCTGCCCCAGACTTCGTTCAGCAGATAGTTGTGGGTCAGCACTTTGCCGGTGTTCTTGGCCAGCACGCAGATCAGCTTGTACTCAATGGGGGTCAGGTGAATCTCCGTTCCGCCGCGGTACACACAGCCTGCGGCATAGTCAATGCGCAGTTCTCCGTTCTCGTATATGCTGGCCTGGTCACCTGCGCGGGAAGTATCATACCGCACACGGCGCAGCGCCACGCGCAGCCGGGCCAAAAGCTCCTCTACGCTGAACGGCTTGGTCAGGTAATCATCGGCACCGGCATCCAGGGCGGATACTTTGTCGGTATCATCACTGCGGGCCGAAACCACCAGAATGGGTACGTTGCTCCACCCGCGAATCTTGCGGATCACATCAATACCGTCCATATCCGGCAGGCCAAGGTCCAGCAAAATTACATCCGGCCGTGCCGAAGCAGCTTCCAACAGGGCACCGGCTCCGTTCTGTACACGGTGGTACTGATAATTGTGGGTTTCCAGTGTGGTGGAGATCGGCCGTGCAACAGCCGGGTCATCCTCCACCACAAGGATCAGCGGTTTATTCATACAGGGTCACCTCAGTTCGCGGGAGTGTAAAACGGAAGCAGGCACCGTGCGGTGCAACGTTCTGTACATTGATCACACCGCCATGGGCGGCAACAATGGAACGGCACAAGGCCAGCCCAAGACCCAGCCCGCGGCGGCCATCGCTGCGGGTTTTGCCAAGGGTATAAAACATATCAAACAGCTTGTCCCGGCTTTCTTCCGGGATGCCGGGGCCGTCATCCGTTACGCAGATGCGGACAAATTTACCCTCCGGCGCGGCGAAAAGCTCGATGTGGGAATGTTCGGGGGTATATTTGATGGCGTTGTTGATGAGGTTCACCAGAACCTGCTCGATCAGCTGGGTGTCCATATCGGCCATCAGCAGGTCATCCGCCACGTTGGTCACAATGGTGTGGCGGGCGGCGTCATGGTCTAAATGAGCCAGTACATCGTCAAAAATGTCTTGAATCAGCTCCGGCTGAATGCGCAGGTTTACCTGGCCGTTCTCCATCCGGGTGATGGAAAGCAGATTTTCCACCAGATGGTTCAGCCAGTTGGCGTCCTCATAAATTGCGGCAGAAAGCTCCCGGCGCTTTTCCTCGGTCAGCAGGGGATTTTTCTCAGTCAAAATCAGCGCGTTGCCGGAAATGCTTGTCAGCGGGGTGCGCAGGTCATGGCTGATGCTGCGTAGCAGGTTGGCGCGCAGCTGTTCCTGGCGGGCGGCTTCCTCAATTTCGCGCCGGGCGCGGTTGGAGGCTTCTTTTTCCAGCGCCAGGGAACACACATCCAGGATGGATAATGCCAGATTGTGCTCATAGGTGCTGAACTCATGCAGCGCCGGGCAACTGCGGTAATCCGTCTGGGCGGGAGGGGGCAGAATCAGGGTTCCCGGTGCAATGTGCTCCGGTGCGGGGGCAAAGCAGACCGGGCGCTCCAACAGCTTGCCCAGCTGGGTGGCCGTTATCCGCAGAATGGTGTCAGGGTCCTCGGCCCCCAACAGGCTGCGGCTGGCTTCCAGCAGCACCTGCGAAGCATAGGCTTTGCGCTCGCTTTGGGCGGCCTGTACCTTGATACGCCCCGTCAGCGAGGAGCAGAGCAGCGAAACGCAGAGCATGACCACTGCCGTTACCATGTCGTCTGACCGGATGCGGAACTGCATAAAGGGGGCAATGAACATATAGTTGACCAGCATCACCGAGAACAGCGAAGCCACAACGCCGTACACCAACCCCGATGTAAAGACGTTGATATACATGACGCCCAGGATATAGGTCAGGATATAGTTGGAAGAAACAAAATCCAGCCGGAAAAATACCCAGCTTGTCAGCGTACACAGCGCAAGGACCAATGCGGTCAGGGCGAAGTCCCGCAGCCAAAGCAGGGCAGGTTCGCGTTGCGGCATGGGTGCAGGCTCCTTTCCACTACAGGGCAGGGAATGCGGCAAGGCGGCCCAGCACTGTATTTATCCTATTATAACATATTGCCGAACTCTTTGATACAAACGGAATAATCTTTATATAAATTTAATGCAGGCCTACCCTATCCGCGGCAACCCCGGCACTTTTTTGCACGCTGGGCGGGGCATTGGTTGAAATCAGGCCGCAAATCGGTTATACTATTTTGTAATAATTGGATTGTTCTGCCCTGCGGGCGGTATTGCCATATAAAAAGGAGTGTTTTTACAATGTCCCATACCGTTATGGTGACCGGTGCCGATGGCTTTATCGGCAGCCATCTGGCCGAAGAGCTGGTAAAAAGCGGCGAGAAAGTGCGTGCTTTCTGCCTGTATAACTCGTTTGGTTCCCTGGGCTGGATCGATACCCTGCCCCCGGAGATCCGCAATGAAATGGATATCTTTATGGGCGATGTACGTGACCCCAACGGCGTGCGTACGGCCATGCGCGGGCAGGAGCGCGTGTTCCATCTGGCTGCCCTGATTGCCATTCCGTTCAGCTACCACAGCCCGGACAGCTATGTGGATACCAACATCAAGGGCACCCTGAACGTGCTGAACGCCGCCCGCGAGCTGGGCACCCAGCGCGTGATGGTTACTTCCACCAGCGAAGTATACGGCACCGCCCAGTATGTGCCCATTGACGAGCATCACCCGTTCCAGGGCCAGAGCCCCTACTCTGCCACCAAGATCGGCGCGGACCGCCTGGCTGAAAGCTTTTACCGCAGCTTTGACCTGCCGGTTTCCATTGTGCGTCCCTTCAACACCTATGGCCCGCGCCAGAGCGGCCGCGCCATCATCCCCACCATCATCACCCAGCTGCTGGCCGGCCAGCAGGAGATCAAGCTGGGCAGCCTGACCCCCACCCGCGACTTTAACTATGTCAAGGACACCGCCCACGGCTTTATGGCCATTGCGGACTGCGATGCCGCCATTGGCCAGGAGATCAACATTGCCACCGGCGTGGAACACTCCATCGGCGATTTGGCCAATGAGCTGATTGCCCAGATCAACCCCAGCGCCAGGATCGTCTGCGAAGCCGAGCGCCTGCGCCCCGAAAAGAGCGAGGTCAACCGCCTGCTGGGCGATGCTACCAAGCTGCGCACTCTGACCGATTGGAAACCGCAGTATACCTTTGAACAGGGCCTTGCCGAAACCATTGAGTTCCTGCGCGGCAACCTGGACCAGTACAAGGTCGGCCAGTACATTCTGTAAGGGCGGTTGTAAGGAAGTTTTATGCCAATAAAATTACAAAAGCTGCCCGCCGCTGTGCGGTGGGGGCTGGCTGTGCTGTGCGCCGCCGTGTGCGGCGTGCTGTGGGCCTATTACTGGCGGGTGTTCTTTGGACTGGATAACCGTGTGTCCCCCCTGGTGGTCACGCTGGGGTGTGCGGCCTTTCTGGAAGTATGTCTGCTGGCCGGGTATTGTGTGCGGCGGCTTGCAAAAGGATTTGCGGCAAAAGGGGCCGTGTGCATCTTTTTGTGCGGGCTGCTGTTTGCATTTGCCAACCCGCCGCTGCAAACGCCGGACGAAGCCGACCATTACCTGCGCACCTATGCCATCTCCACCGGGCACTTTGATTTTGATGCTTCCCGCACCTACCCGGACGATGTGGCCTACCTGCTGGAAGCGTTCCCCGGTGCATGGGTGAATGCGCATACCTCTGCCGGTGTGGGCACCGACCCCGATACCGGGGCGAAAAAAGCCTATAACACCGCGGGCTATGCCCTGAAGCAATACGGCAAGGACGGCGCAGTGCAGAGCATGGCGGATAGCTTTGCCCTGTACCTGGCGCACGATGTGCGGGATTCTGTGCCGGACCCGGTCAGCGAGCCGGTCAGCTTTCTGGTCATTCCATTCCTGCCGGGTGCGGTTGGTATGGCGTTGGCACGCCTGCTGGGCTTTGGCGCGCTGGGCTGCCTGTATGGCGGGCGCATCGTCAACCTGCTGGCCTACACGCTGTTGTGCGCGTTGGCGCTGACCAAAGCGGAGCGTTACCGCCCGGCCTTTGCGGCCATTATGCTGCTGCCGATGTCGCTTTTTATGGGGGCATCACTGAGCTATGATGCAACCCTGCTGGGCTGCTATTACCTGATGCTTGCCCTGCTGACCCGCAAGGAGTGGAACACCCAAACGGCGGGCATTTACACCGCCGCCTGCATCTTTGTCAATATCGCTAAACCGTACCTGAACCTTTTGTGGGTGCTGCCTATCTTTTTGGTGGCAAAGCGGGAATGGCACGCCAAGGGACGCCGCCCGCTGTGGGCGCTGGGCGGCTTTGGCGGTGCTATGGCCGTTACCCTGCTGACGGAATGGTACGGAACGGCGTTCCGCTATAGCTATCCCATCATTGAGCGCCAGGGCGGCAGCACGGTAAACGGCGGTGAACAGCTGGCCTTTGTGCTGCGCAACCCTCTGCGGACCATTGCTGCGTTCTGGGGGACCCTGGGAGAGAATGATTTCTTTATTGGGCAGCTTGGCCTGTTCGGCTGGAAGGACCTGCCCATCAGCTTTTTGAACCTGACCGGCCCGCTGGTGCTGCTGTTGGCCGCTCTGCTGGCTGCTGCGCAGCCAAAACGCGCCGATGCGTTCCCCACCCGCCGCCGCGTGGGCGGGGCGGCGCTGCTGGCGCTGGTGTACGCCGCCGGTGCCATGGCAGCCATGTATATCACCTATACCCCGGTGGGCATGGTGCGCATTGTGGGGCTGCAGGCGCGGTATTTCCTCTGCGTCTGGCTGGCATTGCTGCCCGCCCTGGCTGTACTGCTGCGCAAAACCATCTGCCCCGCCATCACGGAAGAAAAGGCCGAAGCGGCCATCATCCCGCTGTGCGCCTGCTATGCCGTTTTTGGCGCTGTGCTGCTCTTCCAGCACTACTTTGTGGGGCCGGTGTACGTCGTATACGCGTGAGCTGGCTTACGCGTATATGAGAGAATAGTTAAAAGAATAAAGAATAATGGCGGTGTGCCTGCGGCACGATCAAATCTGCGGTTTTTCGCGGCTTTTGCGTGATAGTCTGCGAATATGGAATCAGCCTTTATATGCTACCTTGCCCCAATTTTCTAAGCCGCCCACCGGGCGGCGGTCCACCAACATGATTCTCTATTATTTTTTAATTTCAATCCGGGAGGTGCTGTACCGTGCAGATTGTATTCGGCCTGCTGTTTTTGCTGTTCTTCTCCGCATGCTGTCTGTGCGTGGCGGCATGTACCCGGTTCGATGCCGCCCTGCTGCCGCTGCCCGCTTTGTGCGGGTCGGCCGTGGTGCTGTATCTGCTTTCCCTGCTGGGGCTTTTGCAGTTCGGCCATTTTATCATCATGGCGGTCTGGCTGGCCGGCGGGGTCTACTTTGGGGTGCGTGCCGGGTGGCGGGCTATCCGGCGGGCGCTGTTCAGCCCCGGCTTTTTGCTGTTTGTGGGCGGCAGCTGTTTTTTGTGGGTGCTGTTTGCTTTGCAGCAGCCCATGTTTACCCAGTGGGATGAATTTACCGCCTGGGGCCTTGCCCCCAAGATGGTGGCGGAGCGCGCTGCGCTGTATGTGGCGGATCCCATCAACCTGACGGCGAGCTTTACCTACCCGGCAACCAGCCTGGTTTCCTATCTCTTCCAGCGCGTACCGGGCCAGTTTTATGAATGGCAGTGCCTGGCCGGGCTGGATATTTTGTTCCTGGCCTGCATTGCCCCGGCGGCAGCCATGCCGCGCAAAAACTGGGCGGGTGCTGTGTTGGTGTTTGCTGCGGGCTTTCTTCTGCCGTTCTTTTTCAGCGTGGTTCCGGCGGGCACCCCATCCACCATGTACGCCAACGCCATGGCGGATACCCCCCTGGCGCTGCTGTTTGGCGGAACCCTGTGCCTGTATGCCGCGGCGGGCGGGCGCAAAACCGGCTTTTTTGCCTGTGCCATGCCACTTGCCGTGCTGACCATGACCAAAGATATCGGTTTTGCCTATGCCTTGATCGTTACGTTCCTGATCGGGCTGGATCAACTGTTCGGTACGCCGCACCCGGATACAAAGCCTGCCCGTATTTTCGGCGTATCGCTGGCAAAATGCAGTATTCTGGCGGCGGTGGTGCTGGCGGTGTTTATCAGCTGGAACCGCTATACCGCCGCCGTGACCCCAACCGAAACCACTGGGGCCAGCGTGGGCAGCGCGGGCCTGAGCTATGGTGCTGTGCTGACCGGCGGCATCAAGCAGCTGCTGGGCATTGGGCGCGAAGAACGCTTTGCCCAGATCATGCAGAGCATGGGCCAGGCATTTTTGTACCGCCGCGTCTGTTTGGTGGGCGCGCCCATCATGGCCGTCAGCTGCATTCTGCTGCTGTTCACGGCGGCCTTTGTGGCAGCGCCTGCCGGTGCCGCACGCCGCCGCACCGTGGTTGGCTTTGTGGGCGGGGCGTTCTGCTTTGCCGCGCTGTATCTCTTCCACCTGATTTTGTACTTCTACAATTTCTCCGAGGCCGAAGGATCCGCCTTGAAGGACTATGAGCGTTATATCGCGCCCTACCTGCAGGGGTGGATGCTGTACGGCTTCTGTGTGCTGGGCTTTGCGGTGGGGCAGGGCAGCGGCGCGGCGCAGCGGCTGGGCCGTGCGGCGCTGGGGCTGGCCGCTGCGGCAGTGCTGGGTATTTTTGCCTGGCGCGGTGTGCCCGCAGCCGGGTTCTGGACCAACGCCGACAGCCTGTACACCCTGCGCCGCGATGTAAAGAACCGCGCTGAAGCAATGAACACCGTGCTGGACTGGCCGGACCGCGTGCTGGTCATCAGTCAGGGCGATGATGCCACCCGCTGGTACTACTACAAGTATGAGCTGACCGCCAAGGTGGTCAACGGCTATGGCGGTACCTGGTGGGGCAACGATGATTATTCCAGCCGGTGGGACTCCGACTTTATGAACCTGGTGGAAAGCCTGAACTGGACCTTGTATGACTTTGAGGCGGTCTGCACCGCAGACTCTCTGACCGCCTATATGGAAGAAAAGCAGATCGACTACCTGCTGATCGACCGCGCGGACGACTATCTGGAGCGGGAGTTCAGCAGCCGGTTCGAAGGCGGGCTGAAAGCTAATATGCCCGCAACCCTCTACCGGTTTGAAGGCCGCAGCAAGCCGATCGCCTTTACCCCGGTGGCTGTGGCAGAAAGTGGGGTGGTACAATGAAAGATAAACGCCCAACCAAGCGTTTCGCCGCCCCCGCCCGTGCGGGCCGCCCGCTGCGCCCCCAGCAGCTGCTGATATTGGCATATGCCGCCGCTGTTATTGTGTGGCTGGTGTACGTGCTGGTGGGCAGCGCTGTGATGCTGAACCATAAAGCAGACGGCACTATGGTGACCCGCACCCTGACGGCGGATGACCTGGAATTTGAAAGCTTTGTCAATTATGATGACGATGAATGGCATACCGCGCCGGTGGATGAACCCGGCTGGTATCTTTCCACCGACAACGACCCGCACATCATCTGGCGGGGCGAAGCCTGGCTGGAAACGGTGGAGCTGGACGCCGTGCACTATCTGCCGCCCGGCAGCGTGGCATTGTATTACCTGAGCCCCGGCCAGACCGAGTACAGCGAGACCCAGAAAGTTTTTGCCCGCGTGAGCGGCGAAAACCAGTATACCTTTGACCTGGGCGGCCTTACCGTGACCGGGCTGCGCATTGACCCGGACAGTGTGGGCGGCGTGCCTACCCGGCTGGACGGCGTGGTGCTCAACCCGGTGCAGCCGTGGTACCTGCGCTTTGTGCCAAACGGCGGCCAATGGCTGCTGCTGTTGTTTGCCCCGGCTGTGGGGGCTGCGTTTGCCTGCCTTGCCGTTGATGTTTTCCGCAAAAAGTAAAAAAGAGCCCTGTGGGGCGGTGCGTCCATGGCTTGGGGGCACACCCGCAGGGCTTTTATGTTGTATAAAATGGTGATTCTATGGAGCTGCTTTGCATCTTTGCCGCGCTGGCGGTGCTGTTTTTGTTCTGCGCGTTCCTAACGCTCAAATGTAACCTGCATGCTGCGCTGGCCCCGCTGACCGCGCTGGGCATTGCCGTTGCCTGGCTGACGGCTGCAGGCATGGCAAACCTGCTGCTGCCCGGCACTGTGCTGCTGTGGGCGGTGTTTGCGGGCAGCGGCGTGTGGGCGCTGGTGCCCCACAAAGGCCAGCGTCCGGCCTACCGCCGCCTGGTTACACCGGGGGCGGTGCTGTTCTGGGGCATGGCGCTGGCATTTGCGGTGTACTTTTTCATCCGCCAGCCGCTGGCAACCAAGTATGATGAACTCAGCCTGTGGGCTACCGCCGTAAAGGTGACCAAGGCGGATAACCGCCTGTATGCCCTGGCTACCCTTGGAACCCCCTGGCCCCAGACCCAGAACCCCGGCCTGCCGCTGCTCTCCTACTTCTTCCAGTTTTTGGGCCATTATGCAGACTGGAAGATCTATGTGGCGTATGATGTGCTGGCCGCCGCCGTGTTTGCCGCGGTGCTGGGCGGGCTGAACTTCCGCCAGTACCGCATTGCGGTGCCGCTGGCAGCAATCTGCTGGTTTGCCCCCTGGTTTTTGACGGTGTATAACCATACGATCTATCTGGATACCACTTATATGACCGCCTATGGCGATGTGCCCGCGGGCCTTGCACTGGGCGGCGCTGTGGCGCTGTGGCTGGCGCTGCGCAAAACCGGCGGCCCCAAGTGGGCCGTACTGCCGGTACTGGCGCTGGCGGCCAACATCAAGGCCAACACCTTTGTGCTGTCCCTGGTGGCGGCGGGGCTGATGGCTGTGGATGCCTGGCTGTTTGCGGAGCACCCCTTCAAAAAGGGCCTTGCCCGCCGCACCGGCTTTGCCATTGCCTGCTTTGCCGCGCCCATGCTGATCTATTATTTCTGGAACATCCGCTATGTGGGCATTCTGGTTGCCAAAAGTGCCAGCGAGGGCGGCACCGGCGAAACCAGCGCCCCCTTGTCCGCTGTGGTCATCAACGGCATCAAGATTTTGCTGGGCCAGCCGGTGGAGGGCTTTTACGCCGAGCGCCAGAGCCAGTTCACCCAAGCCATGGCCGATATGGGCCACCAGTTCTGGACTTCGGATGGTCGGCTGAGTATGATCGGCCAGGGCCGCAATGTTGTGGTGCTGATTCTGCTGGTGTTCTTGGTGGCGGCCATCTGCGCCAGAGGCCGCCAGCTCAAGCTGCGCATTGGCTGCATCGGGGTGCTGTCCCTTGCATGCTTTGTGGGGTATAACCTCATGCTGGCGCTCAGCTATGGATTTATTTTCAAGCCGGATCAGGCCGTGGGGCTGGTGGATTATAACCGCTATATCTATACTTACTATATCGGCTGGTTCTTTATGGCGCTGGCCTGCTGGAGCACCGCCCTGCAAACCGCGGATGGCGAACAGAAAGCCCCGGCCCGCCGCTGGATTGCCCTGGCGGGCCAGGCCGGTGTTCTGCTGATGGCCGCCGCCATGCTGGTGCGGGTGAACGGCATGATCCTGCCGCAGCTTTCGGTGCTGGGCTTCTCGGATGGCGAATTCGCCGACCGCAAGACCGCCCGTGCCGAAGCTGACTGGCTGTGCAGCGATTACCTGAACGAAAACGACCGCGTGTTTTTTGTCAGCCAGGGGGATAACGGCGAACACTGGTTCTCTGCCGTGTTTGATTTTTACCCCGTCCTGGTGGATTACTCCGGCGTGGGGGCCACGCAGGAGGGCGGCGGCGGAACCTTCGGCCTGCCGGAGCTGGAACCGCAGGAGGAGGGCGTGAAGCAGCGCTACTACCACCCCTACACCGCTGAACGCCTGGATGAAACCGTGCGTGCCAACGGCTGTACGGTGCTTTACCTGCAAAAGATCGACGATATCTTTGTGCAGAGCTATCAGAACCTGTTTACCGACCACCTGGCCGCTGCGCAGGCGGGGCAGACCCTGCTCTACCGCGTAACGGATGCCGGGTATGAGCCGGTCACAATGCAGATGAGCAAGGAGGCGGCCCAATGAAAGAGATGACATGGAAAAGCCGCCTGAACCGACTGTTTGCCCATCGCTTTGCCTTGCCGGTGCTGTGCTGGTGCGCGGCGCTGGTGTTCTGGCTGGTGCAGGGTGCGGTGGCCTTTGCGGGGGACAGCTCCGCCAAGGCAAAAGGCACCCTGACTGAAACCTCGATCCCCATTGAAAGCTGGCAGCTGGCCGAGCTGACCTGGGGGGAGCCGGGGGAGAACAGCGCACCCCAGGGCCAGCTGATTACCACAGGCGGCGACCCGCAGATGATTTTGGAGGATGTATCCGGCCGCGTGGTGCGTACCGTGAGCTACAACGTGGAGTTTGACGGCGATTCCCGCGAAATGTGCCTGTATTACACCACAAAAACGGGGGAGCCCTACAGCCAGGACCGCCGCGTCTTCCCCAAAGTGCTGGCAGACGGCACCTATGTGTACACCCTGCCGCGCACCCAGATCGTGGCACTGCGGCTGGATCCCTGCAGCCCCGATGAAAACAAGACCGTGGGCCTGACCTTTACTCCGCAAAGCATTACCCTGAACGCTGCCAGCACCCTGCCCGGCGGGGCAGATTACTTTATCCCCACCTGGTACCAGCTGTTCGGCCTGATCGTGTACCCCGCCCTTGCCGCCGCCGCATTGGATTGGCTGTGGGCCGTGGGCAGACAGCTTGCCAAAAAGAAACAATAACCCGACAATAGCCTGATACAACAAAGCACCGTGCCGCAAGCAGGAGAACCCCCTGCATGGCGGCACGGTGTTTGTTGTTGGTATGGGTGAAATCAGCAAAAAGCATCCCCCAGCCGAGAGCGAATGTATTCCAGGAACGCGGCAGATGCTGGGGCATATTGCCATCGGATGGTGCTGTCCTGGGCATTGTTCCCGGCCATGGTGGCCACCGGCACCGACAGGATCTTCGCCAACCTATTCTGGATGGGGGTGATGATCTGGAGAAAATGAAAAGCGGGCTAAGCAGCCAAAAAGGAATCACAATGTTGAGGCAACACCGCACAATTCCCGCCTTGCGGCTTAAGCACCGCTCCGGCAGCTGCGGCACGGCATCTGCGTTGCCAAAATGCTCGATAAGACATCCAGTATTATCTGCGCTTTTGGCTTGGCATCTGCCGCACCTCGCTCGCCGTATCGGCACTTAGAATTATGCGGTATTGCCTTGAGAATCTTGAATGACACAACAAAAAAGCACCGGACAAAAATTTGTCTGGTGCTTTTTGGTGCGCCCGCGGGAATTCGAATCCCGGACACCCTGATTAAAAGTCAGGTGCTCTACCAACTGAGCTACGGGCACAAATACTCAATTTGCCTGTTACAGCTTAAATATTGTAACAGGTATGGGAGAAAAAGTCAAGCTTTTTGCCGCATTTTCAGCCAGAAAATCTGCCGCAGGGCAGCTGGTGCAGGAACCTGAAGCATAAACGCATTGCAAAACAGAATAAATATATTGAAAAACGATAAAAACGTATTGCAAAACGATGCGATATATGCTATGATAACAGCATCGGATATACCATAAAACATCAGGGGGAATGACCAATGCGTCAATTACCAGAAAACTTTTTTGGCTGGAACGACCACAAAAGCATTATGCTGACCAAGTTCGCCACCCTGGCGGCGGCCATGGGGTGCGTGGTGATGGTGCTGTGCGGGCCGCGCATCGTCAGCTGGGTTTTGGCGGTGCACGCGCTGCAGCTGGTGCATGGGCCAAAGCTGGGGTATTTTTTGCTGGGGCTGGGCTATTGCAGCGCCGCGCTGGCCCTGTGGATGCTGTATAACCTGTACATGTTTTTGGCGCGCATTGAAAAAGAAGAGGTGTTTACCCCTGCCAACGTGTTGGCCCTGCGGCGCATCAGCTGGTGCTGCACCTGGGCTGCAGCGCTCTGCCTGCCGGTGGGTGCTGTGCTGGGGCTGCCGTTCATCTTTGCCATTGGCGTTGCGGCGGCGTTTATGGCGCTGATCGTGCGGGTCATCAAAAATGCGTTTGCCCAGGCCGTTAAGATGAAAGACGAACTGGACTATACCGTGTAAGGGGGCGCAGAAGATGCCAATTATCGTCAACCTGGATGTGATGATGGCAAAGCGCCACATGGGGGCGGGGGAGCTGGCTGAAACCATCGGCATTACCCCGGCCAACCTTTCCATCCTGAAAAACAACAAAGCAAAAGCGGTGCGGTTTTCCACCCTGGAAGCCCTGTGCAAAGCGCTGGACTGCCAGCCCGCTGACCTGTTGGAATACCGCCCGGACGAAACGTAAAGAAACGACCTTGATATAAGGAGACAACCCAATGAAATTTGATAAAAAAGAGGCTGCAGGCCAGCCCCTTCCATTTTCTGCACCCAAAAATCCGCAGTGGGTCATGCTGGCCGCCCTGCTGCTGAGCTATGCGGCGGGCTATGAATATGTTGACCGCTGCCTGGGTTTTGGGGTGACGAGCGAGTACTCCGCCTGGCGCGCCGGAGTGCTGGTGTTTGTGGCGCTGTATACCGTAGTGGTGGAGCTCGCCGCCTGGGCGGGGGACCGCAAACCCAGCCGGACCGCCGCGGCCTGGTGGTGCTGCTGGCTGGTGCAAAGCCTGGCCATGGCGGGGTGGAGCCTGCACACGGACGACCTTGGCTTCTGGCAGGTCGTGGCGTGGCACTGCACGGCTATTTATTATGTGCTGGCCCGCAATGATTTACTGGCGGCTGGCCGCACCAGCTGCCTTGTGCTTCTGGATGGCGTGGCGGGCATGTTTGCCATCCCATTCGGCAACTTTTTGCTGCGTACCCAGCTGCTGTGGCAGGCACTGCACCGCTGGTGGGCCAATCATGCGGGACGCAAAGGCCGCACGCTGGAAACCGCCGTCAGTATAACTGCTGCCCTGCTGCTGGGTGGTGCGGCCTGCGCCACGCTGGCGGGGGCGGATGATAACTTTGCCCGGCTGTGGGGGCATCTTGGCAGCTGGCTGGGGCAGCTGTTCGGGCAGGATGCCCTGCTGGCAAATCTGCTGATCTTTGCGCTCTCCCTGCCTGTTGGTGCCTGGTTGTTTGGTCTGGCGGGCGGCAGCGCCCGGCGCAAGGCGCCGCCTGTTGCGGCGGAACAGTTTTACGGCAAACTGGCAGCCCTGCCGCGCCTGCCCCAGCTGATGGGAGTGTTAGTCATGGCGGTGCTGTGCGGTGTGTATACGTTGTTTTTTGCCGTGCAGGCGGCGGAATTCGCCGCTGCCCTTGGGGCACCGCTGCCCCTGACCGCGCCGGATGCCGCCGCGTTTGCGGTGAACGGTTTTTGGGAGTTTTGCCGCATTCTGGCGCTGGACCTTACTGTGCTGGCGGCACTGCACTTTTTGGGGGCGCAGCCGGTTACCCAAAAGGGCTTATCCCGCGTGTTGGCCGTGGCGCTGTGCGGGTTCGGTGCCGGGTTTGCGATGCTAGCCGCGGCCAAGCTGGCGGTGTATATCAATCTGTACAGCCCAACGGTGCGGCGCATTTGGGCTGCGTGGGTGCTGGGAGCATTGTTACTGGCCAGTGTTCTGGCTGCGGTGCGGTTGTTCCGCTGCATCCCGGCGGCACGCATGGCCTTTGTGGCAGCGGCGTTCAGCTTCAGCCTGCTGTGCTGCCTGCCTCTGGAGCGCTTCTGTGTGGATGCTCAGCTGGCCCGCCCCGATTGCGATTGGCAGCTTTTGCAGCGCTACACCTGGCAGAGCAGCGAGCTGGACGAGTATATCACCCAACAGGCAGGGGAAAACGCGAACTTGTCGGAGTGAAACTCCGCCATTTTGCTTGCGCAAAAACGTTCTGTCACTCAAACACCCCGCAGGGGTGTTTGTTGCTAGCGCAAACGCGAACTTGTCGGGGCGCGGCCCCTCCATCTTGCTATCGCAAGACCGTTCTGTCGCTTGAAAGCCCCACTGGGGCTTTCATTGCTTCACTTCGTTTCGCAAACGCGAACTTGATAAGCTCCTCTAAGAGATTATGTTTCAATTTTCTTCTATGTATTTCACTAC
>ERZ840057.1000-NODE-1000-length-25968-cov-5.903022_pt1 | contig 25968 bp, 18 predicted proteins | sample MGYA00519907_ERZ840057 | MGnify/ENA primary metagenome ERZ840057 (study PRJEB31850, sample SAMEA3708862) | human gut metagenome | biome: human gut; feature: human-associated habitat; material: faeces | place: China | collected 2014 ...
CCGACATCAATTCCAATCGTTCCTCCAGCATTTGGGCGTGGTTCCGGTTCGAAATAATCCGCTGAAAAATAGCTTGTGATTGTTTCATAGTCCTCGCGATAAAAATCTGCATCACAAAACTCCCGGATAATCTTTGTCACATCAACACCTTCTCCCGCCGAAGGACAGATTTTCATTGTTTTCCTGTGTTCTCTTATTTCATAATACAGTTTTTCAAAATTTGCATCAAACGAAATATGCTGTGTCAGTTTATAAATATCATATAAATGCCTTGAATATCTTTTTGATTTGTTTTGTATATAGTAATCACACAGTGCAAAAATCTTATCAATATACGTTCTTTCCAGTGCCTGCACCTTCATTTCGAATTCATCCAGACGAAATTTTTCCGCTAGATCTTCCCTGCCTCGCTTTCTGAAATATTCTCCAATATAATTCCCAATTTTGATTTTTTCTGTCGGGAATGCATACGAGCCCAGCGCAGTTTCCAGTTTTACCGATGACAGCATTCGATCATCGTCCAGATTCCATACCGATTCATAAGAAAAATAATACGCATTGTAGTCTCTGTCGCTCTGTGTGCTCTCCCAGTTGCTGATCGGCATACAAAGCTCTTCACTGATTCCTTTTAAAATCTGATTTTTCAGTTTCTTTCTTCTCGCTTCTCCAATATGTTCATCAAAAGTGATGTCTATATCCTCTGAAAATCGGTTGATTGCATGATATCCTTTTGACAGTGAAGTTCCGCCTTTAAACACTACATTAGAAAGCTGTTCCGAAAGCAATCTCAGAATCAGTGTCACATAGTAATCTTTTTCGATCACCGCGGCCGCCCGCCCAGTGTCAGTTGAAACCAGTTCTATCATTTCCTGGAAGTTTTCTTTATTTTCATGCAGATACATATTTCACCCCCGTCTCGTAAATTGCTTTATAGATTTTTAATGGATAATAAATCAGAAGCGGGTCAACCTGTTCTCTGGTGATTTTGTGCTGTTCTATGAAGGCTGTCAGAATGGTTCCGCAGGATTTCATATCTTCTTCTGCTGATTTGTCAAGATCCTTCAGGCAGTCGAGGAGTTGGAGTACATAGGCATTTTCCTCGGTTATTTCTGCCATCGGGCGCCGGATAATGTATGTTCGGTCCTTGATTTTGATTTCGCGTACCTGCGCCGGTGCATAGTTGCTTGTGATCTCCTCTTTAAACGGAACCTGTGTTGACAGTCCCAGACGGTTCGCAAGGGTATATCCGGAATAAAAGCCAACCCGTTTTCCTTTTCTTCGGATATATTTGTGCAGCGCCACTGTCTCCGGCGAGAGGATCTGCTTTTCTCCTAACAGATTCGTTTTGGGGCAATAATAAATCCCCGGCGCAAAGCGGCTGATTTTTCCATCGTCTGTCATTCTTTTCAAATGATATCGGAGATTTTCTTCTGTCATTCCTTCCATGCAAAGATCGGAAAGGAAAATCGGCTCACCCTTTTCATAATTTTCTAACAGATATTGTTCTATCATTCTTTCACCTTCTTTCAAAAAGTAAATACTTCTTTTACTTATTGTTAGTATACTTGAAAAAGATTCCCCTGTCAAAAAAATTTTATTCTTCCATACGAAAAAAAGCTCAGACGCAATATCAAATAAAAATGACATTGTTCTGAGCTTTTGTTTTTATGATTCCTGGTTATTTTCTTTCTTTTTCCTGTATACCGCCAGAATTCCGATGCCTGATAGGATCATTCCGGCCATCCATTTTCCCGGGGTTGTTGGGTCGCCGGTGGATGGGTTTTTAGTGTCTTTTCCGGTCTGACTGTCTGAGGTTTCGGTCGGAGACAGGGTTGGTGAGACGGATGGGACTTTGGTCGGGGATGGGATCAGGCTTGGAGTTTTGGTTGGTGTCTTTGTTGGGGTTTGCGTTGGTTCCTGAGTCGGCGTCTGGGTTGGAGTTTGAGTTGGCTCCTTTGTTGGCGTCGGGGTTGGAGTTTCCGTCGGAGTTGGAGTTGGCGGGTCGGTTGGGTCTTTTTCGGCCAGAATGTAGTACGGGCTTCCGTTGGTTTGGAAGGTGTAGGTTTTTTCTGTGCTTTGGAGTGCCAGCTCTTTTGCGGTTCCGTCGGGGTTCAGGGAGTAGGCGGCGGGGTGGGTGAAGGTGTCCGGTAAGGTGATTTCCGGGGTATCGTCTTCAGCCGGGATGTCGTCTAATGCAAACACGGCAACGGTTTCACAGGTTTCCGGCAGGGTGATCTGGACGGGGATTTTGTCGGCGGGGATGCGGGTTCCGGTTCCGTCTTCGAAGTAGATTTCGAAAGGGAGGATGCGGGTTCCGCGGCCGCTCATGCAGGCGGTGAACCATTCCCAGGCGTCCTCATCCTGTACGGGGATGAGGTAGACGATGAGGGTCAGATTTTCCTGCGTGACGTCCTGCACCGAAATGCGGATGCCGTTCGGCAGTTCGATTTCGCATGTGCCGTCCGCCTCCACGCGCGCGGAGAAGTAATCGTTTTCGCCGGGCTCGTAGGTCGCGTAAATGTCAAAGGAAGTTTCTTCGTTTTCTTTGTTCAGCGTCGCTGTCCCGCCATAGCAGATCATACAGGAGAAGGCCAGAATGGTACCTGTCAGAATAAATGAAAACAGTTTTTTCATTTATGCCGCCTCCTTTCTGATCTTCGTGTTTAAAGTTACCGCTCCGGCGGAGTAATAGGTTTGCGGCTCGTATGCCATGATTTTCAGTTTGATGGAGCTTCCGTCTGAAATGTCTTTATCGATCGAGACGGATTTGACATACTCGCCGGGTTTTATAAGGCCGGTCTCCCCGATGATGCTGCCGTCCTCGTCCAGGACCCGGAGTTTCAGCCAGACTTCCTGTTCGGAGGAATTGGTAAAATACACATCGGCCGCGCCGCCGGATGCGATGACGTTTCCGCATATGGAACATTTGAACGCCATGCCGTCCTGATAGATTTCCGTCCACCCAAGCTCCTCCGGAACCGCAGGGATTCCGCTTTCGGCGGAGGAGTCGAAGGGCGGCGGGGTGAAGGAAGATGACTGCGTATGCGTTCTGCCGAAAACCAACGCCAGCACCATACTGACCAGAGCAAGGATACACAGGATGCCTGCCAGGAATAGGGTCTGGGTTTTCTTCATAGAGTGCCTCTTAATATAGCTGTTAGCAAAATTAGCTGTTAGCTGTCGCAGTAATTGTTAATTCCTTTGTTTCCAAATTAATGGTAAGCACATACTTGTACTCTACAGAACGATCTTTTGGAGCATATCCGCAGTGGCTGCTTCCCTCAACTAAGGTTGTCTTGATTGTTTCATTTTCTTCAATAGATTGTGTATTAATCCCTGTCACTAACATATAACTGGTGCCATCTATTGTCAGCCCTACTAAATCCAACCAATTTTTAAATGAAAATGTTCCTGTTGCCATAACTACATTATCATCTGCTGTGGTATAGAATTTGAGCATATTTGCCCCGATAATGCTGCTATTATTTACCGGCTCTCCTTCAAACGCCCCAATCGTAACCTTAACATTTCCAAGTACCTTGTTATCATCTTCCGCCATGCTTCCACTTAACGATAAAGTAGCGGTTCCTGTTGGTGCCTCGTCTACTGTTGTTCCATCTGCACTTTTCAGATTAATTTTGCTCTGGTCAAAACTTCCTGTGACATCTGCATTTGTCTGTGTATATTCCAGTTTTGCTGAAATCGCCGCATTGGAATGATTGGTCACTTTAATTTGATCTGCACCATCTTTGCAAGTCCAGAATGGCGTGTGCTCATATATTACATACTTTAAATCATATGGAGACCAAACTTTCTCCGCATTTGGATAATACGTATATTCCAGATTCCCCCATTCTACATCAACATTGTAAACGGTATCTGTTGTTGTCACACCTTCTTCGTAAGTTGCATAAATCTGTGTAGAATCATTCAAACGCGTAACATCGGTTATAATAGTTGCATGTACTGGTGTACTCATGGCAAGAGCCATTGTAAGTGTAAGCGCCGCTGCTGCTAATTTTTTCATGTTGTTATCCTCCCTTCCCTTTACGGCTGTTCTGTAACTGTGTCTTCAAAAGAAATGGTTACCGTACCAATTATTGCCTTGTTTGCATTCTTATTTGTCAACTCACCTTCCAAAGAAATATCTGTAGATCTTGTCGAAGCTGTTCCTGCCACTTCGGTTGTAGCACCAATAGAAGCATCTTCAAGATCAATCTTAGGATTTGTGACAGTTGCAGTGATTCCGTTTTCTGTCATTACTGCATTAATTGTAGCCGTAATTGCTTTATTGGAAGAGTTTGTAATCGTAATCTTATTTGCCCCATCTTCATAGCGCCACTCTCCATTTGGGCCTTTCTCCTCCACGTATTCGTGCGCTTTCGGATCCCATTTTTTTACCGTATCCGGTGCGTGATAGGTAAATACCATGGATCCCCACTGAAGCTCCACCTTATACGAAGTTTCTGCCTCTGCCATTGGTTCATACTTTCCTGTTACATCCTTGCTCGTGGAAGCTCCATTCGACTCCAGCGTATCTGCTGCCATCGCCGCCGTTCCGCTGCCCAATACAAGTGCTGCTGCCATACATAAACTCAGTACCTTTTTCTTCATCTTCTTTCATCCTTTCTCTTTGTTATTTTTATTTACATTTCCTTTTTCAGAAAAATGTTTCTATTATTTTGCCGCCGTAATCGCAACTCCCTCGATGGTGCTGTTCAGCACCGCTTTTTCTCCGGTGTCCGGGTCGTAGTAGAGGACGTTGAATTTTCCGGTGTAGGTTCCTTCCGACAGTGATGCCGCGCCCTGGATCAGGTCGAGGGTTTCGACTTTGTACCCCGGCTGCAGGGTTCCTGACTGGGCGATTACCGTTTCGGTTCCGTCGCTGCCTGTGATTACAAGCTGCAGCACAATGTCGTTCACCGATTTCGAAGGATTCTGGAACATCAGCGATGCTGTCTGACTGGAAAGAGAGATCTGAACCTCCTTCTGATAGACCATGCTGACCGCGCCTCCGCCGCTGGTTGTCTCCATTTTTTCGTCATCCGAATCGCCCGGGATGGGCTCGGCGTGTGTTTCTGTTTCCTGCGGCGCGTAATCCGGTGTCAGAACCGGCGTTGTCTTTCTAAAAAAGAGCGCCCATATCGTGACTGCCACGGCGACCAGTGTAATCAGAAACAATGCGGTAATGATGATCTGTGACTTTTTGTCCTGTGCTGTCGTTTTTTTCGTTGTTTTTCCCATAATTCCTCACCTCCCTGCATGTGCTCATTCTTTGATCACAATGTTGATTGTTCCAATGGTTTTATCAAAGCTTTTTGTCGGTTTATCGCTTTCCAGACGAAGTTCTGTTTTTCTTGGCACGTTGTCTGCCGGTACAGACAGGGTGTACATCGGCTGATCCTCTTCATCTACGAAGATTCCCTGCAGATTTTTCACTTCGGTCAGATCCTCCGCAGCTGTAAAGCGATATTCCACATCGACATCGACATTTCCGTTGTTCGTAACGGTGATCGATGCATCATTTTCCTGGGTTGTTGTCCAGCCGCTCTCGGTATATTTGCATGTCTCCGGATTCCATTTGCTGTCCTGATACTCAAATTCCAGACTGCCCCAGGTGATACTAACGGAAACGATTTCCGGCTCTGTGATGGTAAAGGTTCCCATCTGGAGTTCACCGCCGTTGTACCGGGTACCGTCGGAGAGGGAGATCCAGACTTCGTATGCTCCGGCTTCGGTCGGGGCGGATGCAAGATATGATGTCTCATCACTCTTTTTATAGCGAACGGTGAAGGTTCCCATTCCGGTGATGCCGGAGTTCAGATAAACCGATGCTTCTTTTTTCTCCCCGTTCTGCTCCAGATTTTCCGGAGGAACAAAGGTAAACAGCTCTGCTGTCGGTGTTTCAAAGGTGTCATTTTGATAGGTGCCTGCCTCGTTTGTGTAAACAATTCTGCCGTGGAAGCCCGGGAATGCGTTTGTGGCAAGTGTCTGCCGCCATACAACGGAATCGTCGGATTTCTGATCATTCAAAAGCCAGGTGACTTCACCGGATTTGAACTGCTCCAGCGTTTTTCCTGTGCCCTGCTGTTTAACATCTCCTTCTGTTTTAGCGACAAAAAAGCTGGGTGATATGTTTTTACTGCTTCCGTTGCTGCCGATCAGTTTTTCATAAGTGGTGTACAGGTGTGAGCAATCCTGGTCCTTATTCATTTCAAACAGATAGCCTATGACTCCCCCTGCGTATGTCACCTTTTCAAATACAATGGTTCCGCTGCTGTAGCAGTTCTGCATCTTTGCATAAGCAGCAACACCGACGAGCACGCCTCCATATGTGCACAAGCCTGATGTTTTTATTTCTGCATTTTCAATACCAAGATTCTGAAGCACTGCCTCTACACCAAGATAAGCAAAGAAACCTGTCGTCCGATAATTATAAATCCGTTTATTGTTTACGCTCTGCGATATGCTCAGGTTCCGGATCACATGGCCATTTCCATCAAAAACTCCCGTATATCCCTCCCCATCCGGGCACATCGGCTCCCATGTAATCCCTGAAAGATCGATATCTGCCATCAGTTTTCCTTTTGCCTCCGGATGATCTGTATTGACATACTTTCCAAACCACACCATCTGCTCCGCCGTCGAAATTTCATAAACTCCATTTACCAGCGGCGGTTCTGCGCTCTCACATCGGAAAGTATAGCTCCGCACGCCGCCGTGTTTTCCATTTACAACATAAGCTGCAGAAATGGTATACGTTTCACCCGGTGTCAGATTTTCCAGTTTTGCAGCTCCGTTTTTCCCGTTCAGGGTGATCTTCGTTCCCCTCTGGATCAGATCTTCCACGCTGGCTTCTTTGCCACTGCAGGTATAGTAAATGGTGCCGCCCTTTTCGATTCCCTGAAATTCTACATCAGCGCTGTCCGTTCCGATCTGTCCGAGTTTCATCTGGAAATTGGATAATACAATCGGATCTTCTTTCGTTCCCTGATACGTGATTCCTGCAAAGGTGCCTGACAGAAGATTTCCTTCTTCGGCAGGAAGATAAATGTGCAGCACTCCCTTGTCATCCGTTTTCATATTCTGGAACTGATAGCCCTGGAATCCTTCGACACCGGTTACTGCTGCATTTTTTCCATAGATCTCCGAAACGTCTGCTCTTGCATAATACACATTCTGTGCATCCGCGCCGGTTCCGTTTTTCGCTGTCGGCCGGATTTCGGCCTCACCGCCATCGCTTCGGTAAATGCTTCCACCGGCAATCACCAGCGTATCTGCATCGATGGCGCCCTGTTTTACAATCACATTTCCGCCGGAAATATTCAGGTTACAGCCGTTCGTACTTGTTTTTCCAAGTGCCGTATTGCCTGTCGTATTTTCAACGGTCACTTCGCCGCCGCTGATTTCCACTGATGCGGAGCCATCTTTTTGAAAATCATCTGAGCACCTCTGCGGTCCGATTGCCGTGCCATCTCCATTTGTTGATGCCAAAATCACGCCGCCGCGGATCTTAATCTCCGCCTCGCCTTCATTTCCAACGCCGATTGCGGCCGGTTTTGTTTTATATGCTGAGCTTGCCTGTACCGTAAGATTGCCGCCATTGATTTCGATGCTTCCGCTGCTGCTGTACGCACCAATGACTGGCGTGCTCTGTCCGCCGCTTGCGAAAAGGGATCCGCTGCTCTCCTCAAAAATCAGATGGCAGTTTCTCAGCAGATCCTGACTTGGATTTCGTATTTTTTCCATCAGGATGACGCCGGTTTTGCATCGAATCGAGTTTTCGCCTTCCAGATAAAGGGCAACGGTTCCTTCTGTTGAAAGGGAAATTGCGCCTTTTAACTGATTGAAGTCATATCCAATATTGGTCCGGTCAATCTGTACATTTTTAAGTTTCAGATTCAGTCGGTAATCTTCCGCAAGATAGATCCGCACCTGATGATCCGTCACGGCGCTGGTCGTAATGGTGTAGGTCAAATCCCATGGCTGGTTTTCGTAATATCTGGCGTTTCCCTCTGCATCCGTCATCGAAATCGTCAGCAGCCCATTGGATACGCCGAAGGTGATGTCTCCTTTTGACAGGTCGATATCGTCCTGCATTACTGCCGTATCTCCGCGGTACGCGATGATCGTTGTTCCATTGCTGTCTGCCTTGACGGTTCCCTGTACGGTGATGACTCCATTTGTTCCCCATTCGGGTTTTCCGGTGTCGATCGTGAAGGTGTACGTTCCTTCCGGGAGCCATGCGCGGAGTGTTCCGGTTTCGGGTTTGCCTGTTTCCGGCTGAATCACGGTGCTGTTTGCCAGCCTGCCGTTTGCTGCTGTATATTCTTCGTTGTTTTCATCGGTTACTTTCAGACTTTTGATTTCGATTTCTCCGGTGATGGAACTGTCCATGAAGCACAGGTTTACGGGATAAAATGGTTTTCCGATGGAGACGGTATGGTCTCCTTCTTCCGTAAAGGAAACGGTACTCTGCCAGTTACTGTTTGCATTCATATCTACAATGTTGACATCGATATCCTGTTTCAGAACGCCCTGCGTGTCTACCACACCGAGGCTGATCGTTCCAGTGTACGCTTCACTGATGGAAAGTTTACAGGAAAATATCTGATTGCCAAGCTGTACAACAGCACTGTGCTCTGCTGTTTCTGTTCCAAACCGTGTATCGTAGATCTGAAATCTGGTTTGATAATATTTGTAGGTACTGCCAGCTTTTCTCGGTACGATTTCGCCGCGTGTCAGTTCCAGCTGAACCGGTCCGGTGATGTCGACGCTGCCGCCTTCATTTTCACTGAGATCGAGCTTTGTTCCATACCCGATGTTTCCCTCTGCGTGGATAATTCCATTGCTGATGATGATTTCGCCGCAGGAAAGTTTTTCTCCGCCCTTCGATGCATTCCAGGAATTGTGGCCGGATCCGATGGCTGCGCCGGAATAGCTGTACTGACTTCCGCCGATTGCGGTGATGGTTCCGCCGCTGATTTCGATTTTTTCTGTCCTTCCATTCGATCCGCCGCCGATGCCTGCCGCGTACATGCCGCCGACTGCGGTGACGGTTCCTCCGGTGATCTGGATTGTACCGCTTTTCGACTCTGTTGTTCCCCCGATTCCGGCGGAAGCTGCGGAAACACTGCCGTAGCTGTAGGAATTGTTTCCGGTGGCTTTTACGGTTCCGCCGCGGATGATGATGGTTCCCACGCTCTGGTTAGATCTGCCGTCTGCACCAATTCCGGCTCCGGCGTTCCAGCCGCCGCCACCAGTTGCTTCGAGGATTCCGGTGCTGTTTCCGGTGATCTCAAGGGTGCATCCTTCCGGAACAGTGATTCCGGCTCCAGCAAATCCGGCTTTTAAAACGTTGGTTCCTTCTAAGGTCAGATGGAGAACGGCTCCCTTTTTTAATACCAGCCCGGATGCGGAGCTGTTGTTGTAGGCGCCTGCATTCTGTACGGTCAGATCCCGGAAGGTCAGGCTGATTTCCACGCCGTCAATCACAAACTGGTTGACACCCTGATTTTCCAGTGTCCCTGTGATGACTTTTCCGTTGAACTGGTCTCTGTTTTCGCTGTTGATGGTAAGTTTTGTATTGTTTAGATCGTGGACTTCACCGGTAAAAGCGACTGGTTGTCCACTTTCTTCGGTCTGTGGGGCAATGTTTTCCACAATTGAATCAGGGTTTTCCGCAGATTGTGTGGATACGGATTCTTCGGATGGAGTTTCGACGGGTGTTTCTCCGGAAACAGTGTTCTCCGGAACTGTCTCAGCAGAGACCTCTTCCGGGTTTTCGTTTTCCGATTTTACTTCTTCCGGTGCCGCATTCTCTGATTCTGTCTCTCCCGGTGCTGGCTCCTCCCGCACGGTTTCCTCTGTCTTTGGTTCTTCCTGCGCTGGTTTCTCTGGCGTCGTTTCTTCCGCTGGTGCTTCTGCCGCAACAGGCTCTTCTGCCTCTTTGTTCTGCAACGCAACAGATTCTGCCTCTTCCGCCGCCATTTCCTGTACAGCAAGTTCCGTCTCAGGGCTTTCCGTGGTTTCCACGTTCTGTTCCACTGCCGCTTCACTCTCGGTATCTTCCGCCCGTGCCGTAACTCCTGTATTTCCCAGTGTCCCAAGTATCATCAGCGCCGCCAGGCCGATTGCTGTTATTTTTTTCTTTCGGTCTTTTCTTCCCATATGCATCCCTCTTTATTTCATTACCGATCATTATTTTTTCTATCTTTTTTTACTATCTGTTACGTTTTCTTCTTGTACACGTACGCTTTTCCTGTTACACTGTTCTCAGATCAAAACGTATTTATTTGTGACAGAAAACTCATTAAATTCAGATGATTATATCGTTCACGCCAATTTTTCTGTTTACACAGTACCATATTCTGTCAGAAAAATCATAACCTCGGCGCGAATGGTCGATCTGTGGCATAAACGGTCGAAAGGAGGTTTTTTCGGTGCATTTTGCGATTGTTGAGGATACCGAATCGGACCGGAAAATATTACATGAACTGATTCTGGAAAACTGTTCCCGCCATGGAGAATCGGCGGATTTTTCTTTTTTCCCGAGCGGCGAAGCTTTTTTAGAAGCGTTCCGGCCGGGGCTGTTCAGTGTTGTTTTTATGGATATTATGCTGGACCGCAATGGAAAAAATGGGATGGAGACGGCGAAAGAACTTCGGAAAACGGCGCTCCGCCTGCCGATCATTTTCACGACGACGGAACCTGAGTTCTCGCTGGAAGGATATGAGGTGCATCCGCTCGATTACCTGTTAAAACCCGTCGACCCCTCCAAGCTGGACTGGTGTCTGCAGGAGCTGCGGGAGTTCTGGGCTGTCCCGCTTTCTTTTGAATTTCCGGAGAGCTCCGGCCAGGGAACGGCTTCTTCCCCGCGGCGTGTGGCGCTCGATGATTTCTGTTATGCGGAAAAATCGGGGCATTTTCTTTTGATTTACACGGTGGGGGACAACGTGTTTCAGACGCGGCTCTCTCTTGCCGAGCTGACTGCCCTTCTGCCGTCGACGAACCGCTTTTTCATTGCCGAGAAGGGGCTGCTTTTGAATTTTTCGCAGGTGAAAAGTATTGGAAAAGATGGCGCGGTGCTGATGAAAGACGGTTCGACGGTCTATTGCAGCCGCCGGAAGACGAAAGAGGTGCTGGAGGCGTATTCCTCGTATCTGTTTGAGGCTATTCGAAAGGAGTTTTAAATCGTATGGCATTATCAACGTATGTTCTTGCATTTTTCTGTGAATCGCTGCACATGGTGCCGTTTCTGATTCTGGCGTTTTTCCCGTTTTATCAGCAGCTCCGCATGCCGGCCCTTTTGTGCGTCGTTTCACAGTTTATGCAGTCGGCATTTTATCTGTATCTGACGTATCATCACCAGTCACTGCGGCCGACGGATTATGTGTTTCCGTTTTTCTGCTTTATCATCTATTTTGGCTGCATCAAGGCGGATTTCTGGAAGCTGCTGTATCTTTATATTTTCGTTTTTGACTATATTATTTTTGTCCGCGGCGTCGCTTTTTTTCTGGAATCCTGCTTTAACCGGGATCCGAACTGGGATTTTTATTCCCTGCACACGATGCTGCTGATTATGACGGTTTTTATTGTATCACTGCCGTTTGCCCTCTGCTTTTTAACGAAAACAAAGGATCGTGTTTTTGAAGTGGACAACCCCGGCTTCTGGAAGAAAATCTGGCTTCTTCCCTTTGCTTCTACGATGCTGATCTGGATTTACACTCCTTCTGTCACCTGGGAACTCGTATTCAGTCTGGACTGGGTCTTATCCCGTCTCTTCCTGCTGCTTTCCATGCTGATTGCCTATTCGGTAACGCTTGATGCGATGGACACGATCCGCCATCAGACTGAGCTTGCCGAACAGACTTCCCGCCAGGAAATGATGCTTGCGATGCAGCAGACACAGTACCAGCAGCTCACCCGTCATATGGAATCGACGCGGGAGGCGCGCCACGATCTGCGTCAGCATCTGAACATCATTGACCAGTATCTGCAGAATGGGGATCAGGAGGCGCTGAAGACTTACATCAGCCAGTACCGGAAGTATCTTCCGCCGGATACACAGTATACGTACTGTAAGAATTATGCGGTAAATACGATTGTGTGCTATTACGCGGAGGTGGCGCGCAGAGAAGGTATCGCTTTTACGGTGGATCTGCGCATTCCCGAAACCCTCGCCGTTCCCGAGCCGGAGCTCTGCGCTGTGATTGGAAATCTGCTGGAAAATGCGCTCGATGCCTGCCGCGATATGTACGGAAAATCGCCGTTTATCCACATCCGCATGAAGGAGGAAAATAACCAGCTCGTTCTCGCCATCGACAACGCCTGCTCAGCGGCACCTGCTGAAAAAGACGGGCGGTTCCTCTCCACCAAACACGAAGGCTTTGGAACGGGAACTTCATCGGTGCAGAGCACAGCCGAACGATACCACGGAACAGCGCAGTTCCGGTGCGCGAACGGGGTGTTTTATGCTTCGGTATTATTGTATGGAGACGAAAAGAACCCTCAGTAGTTTTTGGCTGCTGAGGGTTCTTCTTATTTTTGATCTTTTTTATAACTCGATTACTTCTGTTCCTTCTATGATTCCATTCTCATTGAATGCATCCACTCTCACATACACCGTTTCGCCTTCTACCAGTGCACCGATGTTCTGCTCTGCCGTAAAGGTCATGCAGCTGTGATACAGTTTATCCGGCGCAAATCCCCAGAGGACGTTGTATCCGACGGCATCTGCCTGCGGCTCGATGGTGATGCGCATATCCATTGTTCCAACGCGCTCTGCCTGGTACTGCGGCTCGGTTGGTTTTTCGCCGTTTCCAAGGCCGAAGACGCGGAGACCGGAAACGCATGGATTCTGGCTGTACGGTACTTCAAAGACGGTGAGTTTCAGATAGCGGATCTGTACGCCTTCTTCTTTTACAACGAAATCATGCGGCAGGTTTGTCTCTGCGTTGGATTTGTCTTCTAATACAAAATAGTTCGTGCCATCGGCGGATGCCTCAAGGAGCCATCTGGTCTTATGCTGGCTCGGGTCGATATATCGTTCCCCCTGACGCTCGCCCGGCAGAGGTGCATCGATTTTGTCATCTGCAAAATTGATCTGTACGGCGCGGACATCTTTTACCTCACCAAGATCCATCGAAATCCACTCACCCGGCTGATTTCCGGCTGCGCGCCACCAGGTCTGGATATTTTCATCTGTCGCAAACGACGGTTCTCTGCCTTCTTCCGAGGACGATGCCGTCATTGCTTTCTGATAGCTTAAGAGATACCACTCCGGTTTTGCCCATGGGTCTTCTTTTGCCTGCTCCACTGCCATCGGCCAGTCGCCGAACTGCTGATTGCAGAACAGAACACCATCTTTGTCGAAGCCTGCCCGCCAGATGCCGACGCGACGCTCCATATCGTGGTTTTTGCTAATCTGCATTGTCGCGGTATGCCACCAGTTTCCATAGCGGTCTTCCATCGTCGAACCATGGCCTGCTCCGCGCAGGAATCCGCCCGGTTTATAGGAATATGGATTGTTCTTTGCCAGACGGAACGGGCCAAGCGGGGAATCACTCTCGTAAACACCGTCACCGTAAACGTTGTATTCCGTTCCCGGGCCGGCATACTGGAGGTAATAGGTTCCGTCATGCTTCGTCATCCATGCGCCCTCGATGAACGGTCTCTGACTGAACATAATTTTGGCAAACCCGATCTGCTCCTCCGTCAGATGATCCGCATCTTTTCCCTGTGCTTTCAGAAATTCTTTGAATTTTTCAACAGCTTCTTCTTCACTCAGTGGCATTTTGGAATGATTTTCTCCGACGCGCTCGTATCCGATTTTTTCCGGCTGACCGTAGATCAGTTCTTTTCTCTCTGTCTTTGGAATCATTGTCTCCGGGTCAAGCTCCACACCCCAGATCGGAGTCACGTTATTGCATCCCCAGTAAAAATAGAGCTTTCCGTCATCATCAAGAAACAGGTTCGGATCCCAGAAATCGAAGGTTCCCGGAATACGCTCAAACGGACCGTTTAAGATATCTTTCGTACGGTAAAAATCGCAGATCGTGCCACGACGGGATGCGCTGAAGTACACGTAATCGCCGATCACACGCACATCCGGCGCATAGTCATACAGCGGCAGGCTCTCCGGCAGCCGGTGGCTCTCCCAGTGCACCATATCCTCCGAAACCCAGACACTTAACGTCATGGACGCAAAAATATAATACTTTCCCTGAAATAAAATCATCGACGGATCGGCGGCCTCGCGGGAAATCTTGTCCTCGCCGCTTCTCATATCCTGAATGAACTGGTAACGGTAATCCATATTTAACGGATTGCAGAAATACTGTTTTTTCATCAAAATTCCTCTTTCCGGACCGTACGTAAAAACCCCTGTTCGTACATCCTTTTTTCTTATGATAGAAAAAGTTTAGCATATCCCGCAAAGAAAGGAAATGTTCTGATTTGACTTTTTTGTTGCACTTTTTGGACTGTTTTTTGTCTCATGTATTGGACAAATTCCTGTCAAAAATAATACTCTTTGATATGCATCTTTATATATGTTGCTTAGCATTTAAACAGCGCAGATCATTAACTGATCTCTAAAGCAAGGGTGAAAAGCCTATTTTTTGAGCTCTCACCCTTGAATATCATAGAACAACGATTTCATTTACAGACTGTTCCACAGTATTCCGGAAAATCTGTTTCTTGCAACTCTCACTCCACAGAACTGATTTTTTATGTCATTTTTGTATCTTTTCCTTCCATTTCTGTATTGTTTCTGTAAAGACATGCTCTTTTTGCTTTTCATCTTCCTGCGCCTCATACTTAGATAGTAAGGAATTAAGTTCCCTGTCCCATATCGAATAAAATCGAACGGTTTTTACTTCTTCCTGTATCGTTTTGATTTGTTTTTGATCTTGTCTCGAAAGACTCCGCATTCGTTTTTCCAGTTCCTTTTTGTAAATAGAAACCCCTTGCGGAAATCTTATATTGCTTGCCTCTCTTCTATCTTCTAACTCTATTCCTTTTCCTGATAAAACTTCTTCACTGTATAGCATTTGTAAAAAGGAGACTGCTTTTAAAGGTTGCTTTGTGTTCTTATTAATTCCTGCATAAAGTGTAACATTTGCAGTGAATCCGCCTTCCTGATTCGGCATTGCAAATACCGTATGAACTGTTTTTTCACCTCCAAGTTCTTCCAAATCATTTAGACTTACTACTCCTGTATCTTTTATTTTCCAGTTTAAAGCTAATGATCTTGTTTTTAATGCTGCTGTTTCATCCAAAACTTTTTTTATTTGCTCTTCCGAATATAGAAGTGTTTTTTTCTTATAATCAACTACCTCACTAAATGTATCAAAAAATTGAACCCCACTTCTTTGCCCTACAATCTGTTGAATTGCTTTTTCTTTTTGTCTGGCTAATTCCAGCCAATTTCTTGATATTTCTGTATTTTCCGGTAAATCCTGTGTTGTAAATGCATATAGAAAATAATCGTATGTCATAGGAAGCAGTATTTGTTCCTCATTAGCCATACCTGCAGACAAAATCCTCTCTTCTAAAATATCTATATCAAAATATTTCATGTATGGTTTCAACGAAAGAAAGGTTCCCTGATACATTTCTTTTTGGGGATCCTCAAAAACAACTGCTCTTTGCTCACTCCAGGTCGGATTCGGCCCCTCTGCCAAAAATACATCCGGCCCTTCTCCCGTCGTAATTTCATTCTGGATCTCCTGTACTTTTTCTTCCGAAGCCTTTTGCCCTGATGGGATTACCATTAATTCCACTCCATTATTTTTATATATTTTCTTCCAGGCTGCCACTATTTGAAGTACCGTTTTTTTATTTTCTTCATCAACACAAATTTTTAATGGCATTTCCGTTTTCTCAATTTCAATCTTGGCTTGCGTATCTGCATATACCGTTTCTGCATTTAAGCTCCCACTGACTAATGTGATGTTAATCAGAATCAAACCAAAAATTTCTTTCAACCTTTTTCCCATCATTATGCTACCCCCTATGTTTCTATATAGCACAAGGCTATTGCATGACTTCTGTTTTTTTACATATCATACAACAGCCTTGTGTTTTAACCATTAATTATCATATCCGTGACAAATTGTTCTTGTTTCTTTCACATTAGCAGTATTTCCTGCGTTACAATTTAAACATTTTGTAGTTTTTATTCCTGTTCTATACTGCTTCAAATCAGTTCCCCATGCGTGACCATGAGTACATGTAACTGTACCACTGCTTATCCAGCTTCCCCATACGGTTGACGATGTTATTCTTCCTCCACATCTCGGGCAAACTGCAGCATACGGCATAATTTCTTCATACGCAAAAGTATTCTTACTTTCGATAACATCCGCTTTTGTTACATTGGCAGAAAATGTACTGGCCAACATTAAGGTCATTAGAAAAATGGAAATTTTTTTCTTTACCGCTTTCATACTTTTCTCCTTAAAAATTTATTATACCTGTCAACGTACGTTCTACATTTGTATAACAAAAAATACCATACTTCCTACTTTTTGTCAATCTTTTTCTACATTTGTCTAATTAATCATTATACCCATGGCAGACTATTTTTTCTTGCCTGATCTTTATCTCAAAAAAATTTCCACATTCATTACACCTGATTTTTTCTACTCCATATCTGGCTTTCTGTAAGTCATCTCCCCATGCATATTGATGTGTACATACTACATTTTTTTCATTTTCCCATCCATCCCAAACCACTTCTCCTTGTACCGCAGCTTTGCATTTGGGACAATTTTCTATACACGATGATGACCATATTTGCCGCGCTATTTGCATTTCCGAAAAGCTCAAGATAATTATTCCAAAAAGAAAAACAGTGATATATATTCGAAGTTTTTTTCTTGCTAAAAACACATTGTAAAATCGTTCTTTCAGTATCTTTGTTTCTGATACCATCGAAACAACTCCAGACAATTCTTTTCTCGTTTGTTTTGAAGCCACTTTCAAAATAACATTGCAATAATCTTTCCGTTGTGTCAGATTCATATATTTTGTAACAGTTGCATCACAGACACATTCCATGTCTATATTTGCCATTTTTTGCACCCATAGCATCGGGATACAAAACCAATAAACATCCCTTATAATTTGAAGAAACATTTTATACCATAAATCGTGTTTTTTCTGATGTGTCAATTCATGTAAAAAAATCAAATACCATTCTTCATAGGAGTAATTTTCCGTTTCCAGCATTCCTTGTGGAATCAATATCTTTGTATTTCGTACACCAAACAACATAGGAGAATAAAAATCTTGATTTTCACAGACCCAGATTTCTGTTTTTTTTATTTTACAAACTTCGCTTGCTTTTTTTAGAGCTTCTAATACGGAATTTTTTTGCATCTTTTTACATTCTGCAAATATTCTTTTTTTCCATATTCTATATTGTATTGCGTGAAACAAAAGACATAAAATCATCCCTGCAATCCATATATACAGCAAAAATTTTTCGCCTGACATCCACCCTCGAATTGAAACGTTTCCCATTTTCGTCATGATCGCGGTCTTTTGATTTTGTTCCCCGATATAATATGCCGGCATAGAAATCATAAAAGGATGTTGCCGAAATTTCTCTGTCACACTCCAAAACGGAAAGCACATTTTAAGTGTCAGAAGTATCCAGACTATCTTTCTCCAGTAATGACCGAGCCTTTTCCCCATTATTTTTTGTACAACATATGCCATAAATGCGACTATGCCTATTGAAAGATTCCACTTTATGATAAATGCCATCTGTAACTATATCCTCTACACCACTTTTTCTATTTTTGTCTGTCAATAAATTCCTGCAATTGCTTAACCTCTTTTGAGCTAAGTTTTTCTCCATCATACAGTGCCGATGCGAATTTTGCTAATGACCCTTGAAACATTTTATCTAACATGTTTTTTCCAACCGTGCCTATATAATTTTCTTTTTCTACTAATGGTACATAAAGATTTGATTTCCCGTTCCTCACTTTTTGAATAAATCCTTTTTTTTCCAAACGAGTAAGCAATGTTAAAATGGTACTCGGTGCAACATTTTTCTCTACATTCAATTTTTCTTCAACTTGAAATCGACTGACAGGTTCCTCATATTCCCATATAATCATCATAATTTCCTGTTCTGATTCTGGTAATTTTTTCATTTCTACTCTCCGCTTTTCTCTACTTTGATCAGATTATAGCATATGTTCCAGAAGAATGCACTTCAAAAGCACCGGCCAAATGGTCGGTGCCTAAATACTGGTTTCATCAAAAATGGTTCATTTTATACCACACATAAATACGCAAAGTATCCTGCATAGCATAAAAGCATAACAACACCACACGTTTTCCGTAATTCCCTGTTCTTGTACGTCCCAATCCATAAAACCAGACCTGCCAGAATTGCGATTCCTGTGTCTACAATAAATTTAGTTTCAAATGGCACAGGACAGATCAGTGCGGCTGTTCCAATTACAAATAAAATGTTAAAAATATTGCTTCCGACAATATTTCCGATTGCAATCCCTGCATTTCCTCTTTTTGCCGCTGTCACAGATGTTACCAGCTCTGGAAGAGATGTTCCGAGAGCAACAATCGTCAGTCCGATAAAACGCTCACTCATTCCAAAGTATCGGGCAATCTCGGTTGCCCCGCTGACGGCAAAATCACTTCCTTTTACAACCAGGACGCCGCCTGCCACCATCAAAAGAAGACATTTCCAGACAGGATAATTTTTCGCTTCCTCCTCTTCCGGATTTTCCCCTTTTTTCGACATTACAAACAAATAGCCAAGATATACAAGAAACAGTGCCCATAAGACTATGCCCTCGGCAAACGTTACTTTTCCTCCTGTCATTCCGCATATCATTAAAACTACCGTAACAAACATCATAAACGGTATTTCATAAAACAAGGTAGACCTTTGTATTGCCACATTTGTTATTAATGCCGTAAGTCCAAGAATAATAAAAATATTCAAAATATTGCTTCCAACCACATTTCCTATCGTAATTCCTGCGTTCTGCTGCATCGCTGCGGTAATACTTACAGCAGCCTCCGGCATACTCGTTCCCATTGCAACAATGGTAAGTCCGATAATCAGCTGGGGAATTCCAAACTTTCTTGCTATGCTTGCAGACCCTTCCACAAACCAGTCTGCTCCTTTTACCAGAAAAAGGAAACCCACTATCAAAATCCCTGCCTGTAACATCATACGTATCTTCCTCTCTTTCTTTTGCATTCTTTGCAGCAGGTGTTATAGGCATAAAAAAAGAGACTCCTACTGCATCTACAGTAAAAGTCTCGCTATTTAATCACTTTCCGAGTTATTGAATATCAATAGCTGTACTGACGAAGAAGTGAACACGGTTGGCTAGCTACTCCCTTTTATTTTTTCAGTTTATCAAATTTCTTTTTTTTCGTCAACGTTTTTTATTTCTCTTTTTAACCGAATCAAGCAAGTAGCGAAGCGGATTGCGAATATCCGCTTTGACAAGAAAAAATAGAGTATGGATTGTTTCCATACCCTTTTGATTTTCACAAATCCTTTGTCTGGTTCTGGTTTTATTACATCATCATTGAGGAAAATCATATCATTATTCTTACACCATGCCGGAATCCATCTTCTGCAAATCCAAAAAACCTCCAAACTGAATCACTCTGTATGATTTCAGTTTGAAGGTTCTGGTCATTCTTTATTCCAGATTCATGCACAATCCCCAATCCTGGTCATTGGCATACGGATCAGCAAAATCGGTTTTCTGGCCGTTGACGGAATACGGATACAGGTACGCACAGGTCGCTGTTCCATCCTCAAAGAACATGGACAGCACGCCGCGCAGGGAATGCTCACCGCGAATATTATATTCTTCGTTTCCGGTCAGGCGGGCGTAGCGCTTGAAGGTTCGACCGTTTTCTGCACTCCAGTAGTGCGGGAAAGTGTCTCCGAAGACTCTACGTTTTCCGAACCAGTAGCCGTCCCAATGACGGATTGCAATTTCATGCAGATGGTAGTCCGGCTGCTGGCCGTCGAAGAGTTCGAGGACGGCGATCTGCTGCTCGGCTCCGCGCAGGTATTTTTCTTCCCCGGTCACTTCATAAACCTGAAGAATGACTTCAGCCGCCGGCTGTACGATCGATTGCTCGTAATTTACTTCCGAAGCCGGATAAGCCGTTCCAATCTCAATCAGTTGATCAGCATGACGTCGGAACAGATCTCTTACTGTTTTCAGATCCTCCTGTTCTCCTGCTTTTTCCAGCTCTTGACAGAGCATCACAATCGGCATTTCAATCGGATAAAAACGGAATCCATCCTGTTCATAAAATTTCTCTGTGATATGAACTGCTGTCTTCAAATCTTCTTTTTCTCCCCACAGCTTCCAGCATTCAAGAAAGAATGTCACTGCCCATGGGTAGTTGTAAAGCCGGAAATAGCTGTTGTCTTTTCCTGAGCAGTTGCAAACAAGACCTGTTGCTGCATTTACCAGCTCGCGAAGATAGAATGCATGGTACTCACGAAGGCTTTGCTCCGCTTTTTCCCGGTCTTTTAAAAGATTCTGCTGCAGTGCCCGTGCAATCAGCACACCCATACCGGTACGCTCCCGTCCGGCATTGAAATCGTTTTCCGGCGTGCAGACGAGAATTTTTTCTTCGTTATCATACGGCAGATAGGCACCCTGCAGTTCTTTGATCTTTCCATGATACTGCTGGTGATCGACGATAAACGCACACCGTTTTGCCGCCAGTGTTTCCGGCCGCTCCTGCACGAGAAGACGGCAGATGGTTTTCACCTCGTCGGCACAGATCGAAAGTACATACTCCCCTGTGTTTTCATTTTCAAACAGATATTCATAAACACCATTTTCCGTCTTTTCCAGCGATGCTCCGTTTATCGTCACTTTTTCCGCTGGAAATGTCGGCTCAATAGTTACCTTACTCGTCTCTCCCGGATAAATCACATACTGCTCAGCATCCACCAGAATCACCCGGGGAAATGCTCTTAATTTCTCCCGGAAATCTTCGCGTCCCCGATGCGGAAATACCTTCCACTCCAGCTTCATTGTATCTCCCGGCGCAAATTCCTGTGCGGACGGGTGCAGCCAGAAGCAGCCTCTGTCATTGCTCTGCAGTTTCAGATCGCGCTCAATACTGTAAGCAGAAAGACTGCCTTTTGTGAGCACCATTCCCAGATGCGGAGCCGCACCACCCATGCGGAGCGCCATAATATAACTGGTATTCTCCCCACAGAAAACATGTGCATGGCACCGATAGTCACGGCAGGTCACACTGTCCGTGTAGCGGTCCTGCAACGGAAATGAAACCCCAATACTTCCGGCATTTGTAAAATAAGGATGCGCACCGTTGTAAGAAACCACAATCTTCGTTGTAAGCACATCTCCGTCTTTCTCATTCTGCACCTCAGCCGAAAACTCCGGCGGGCATTTTACCTCGGCGTATGGGAACTCCTCCCGCAGCCAGTTCATCTGTTTTGGATCTTTGGAAAATACAATTTCTTTCACGTTCCCAACTCTCATTTTTTATTTCCCCTTTCGTTTTTTCTTTGATCCCGCTTTTTGAACTCCATGTAAAATTTATTTGCTGCTTTGATCATACTATATCTATATGCTCTTTTCTATATCTCTTTTTCCATTACCGTTCACTGCTCTTAATCTGACAATGACCCTCACAATCCTCTTTTCCAGTTTTGTTTTACAAAAGAACGGTTCCATACGTCTGCATCATTTTTCCGTTTTACTTTATTTTTTCTTTCTTGCCGATAGTATTTTTTCTCAATTTTTGCTATACTGAAAATGTATGCGTATCAAACTCCGGCATTGCTCTTTCAAGCTGCCGACACATACATAAAATTCATAAAAGGGGGTATCTTTTTCATGGATACGTATGTCATTTTAAAAGACCTGGCAATCATTATCGTATTCGCAAAATTGTTTGGTATTCTTGCCAGAAAATGCAAGGCTCCGCAGGTTGTGGGCGAGCTGATTGCCGGTATTGTCCTTGGACCCAGTGTGCTGGGACTCGTTCAGCAGTCTGACTTTCTCGCACAAATGGCGGAGATCGGTGTCATTTTGCTGATGTTCTCCGCAGGTCTTGGCACCAGCCTGAAGGATCTGCTCCGCACCGGAGTGAAATCCCTGCTGATCGCCTGTGCCGGTGTTTTTGTTCCTCTCGTTCTTGGAGCCATCTTATACATGAGCTTTTATGGCTTCTCTGCTGTCGGAACGGAAGAATTTTACCACGCTGTTTTTATCGGTGTTATTCTGACTGCAACATCGGTCAGCATCACCGTACAGGCCTTGAAAGAACTCGGCAAGCTGAAAACAGAGGTTGGAACAACCATCTTAAATGCAGCCATCATCGACGATGTCATTGGTATCATTGTGCTGACTGTTGTCATCGGTTTTAAAGATCCGACATCCAATCCGCTGAAAGTAGCAGCCTCCACCATTCTGTTTTTTGCCCTTGCGATTGTGCTTGGTTTTCTCTGCTTTAAGCTGTTCAACCGCATGAACTCCGTATTTCCGCACACCCGCCGTCTCCCGATTCTGGGTCTTGCGCTCTGCTTCGGACTGTCCTACATTTCCGAAAAATATTTCGGCATCGCCGATATTACCGGTGCATACGTTGCGGGCGTTATCCTGTGTTCCCTCGATTCTTCCGATTACATCGAAGAAAAAATGGATATCAGCTCCTATATGATTTTCGGACCGATTTTCTTTGCAAGTATCGGACTCAAAACAACGCTCAGCGGCATGAACGAGAAATTCGTACTCTTTGCCATCTGTTTCGTCATCGTCGGCCTTGTCGCAAAAATTATCGGCTGTGGCCTGATGTCAAAGGGATGCGGCTTTACCTGGGGCGACAGCCTGAAAATCGGTGTCGGTATGATGACCCGTGGTGAAGTCTGTCTGATCGTTGCGCAAAAGGGTCTGAATGCAGGCTTTTTATCCGGCGATTTCTTCAGTGCCGTGATTCTGCTGATTCTCTTCTCGAGTATTGCAACACCGATTATGCTGAAAATCTTATACGCGAAAATGCCGACGGCAAAAGATTCTGCAAAGGCATCCTGACTTTCCTTTTACCAAAACAGGGCGCTGTGCCATTTCCTGCACAGCGCCCTGTTTTTTTCGTATCAACCGGTAAGTTCTGATTTCTTCTACCACAGAATCTTCTCTGCCTCAGCTCCATCCGCAAACGGTCCCGGCATTGCTGCCACGCCGCGGTGCTCGCCGAGATAATCCTGATCGAAGATAATCGTGCTTCCGTCCGGATCTTCGAATCTCTGCTCCGGCTCGAAGGCGTATCCTAAAATATCACTGTTGATAATTCCCGTCCGGAAATCCTTCAGGAACTCATACACGTTCGTCTTGATGGAATAGTGGCCGTCTTTTTCCACAAGTTCCACCTTAACCTGGTTCTCGTTATCCACAAGATTCTCTTTTTCATTCACACACGCCTTTGCTCCGTTAAAGTAAGCGTTTCCGTTTACCCAAACCGGCAGATGACATTTATTGTGATACGGCTCCAGCTTGCTCATGTCGGCCGGTTTGTCCAGCTCAAAGTGGCTGATCCACTCGTCATAGGTCGGATACTCGTCGAACACATGCGTTCCGACCTCCTGGTTATCCTCCATCTTGAAGCCCATGTCCTCAACCGTTTCTGTTTCCTCAACCGGGTAATTCTGGATAAAGATGTTGTTGTAGAACCGGTCATCGCCATGCAGGAATGTCATGAATCCGGCAACCTCGGTACGGTGACGGATGTGATACGGCGTGTAACGGTCTCCTGTTCCGCCGCCAACTGCAGTTAATGAGCCAAGCATCAGATTGTGTACGCAGGCAATACCATCGGTCGCCATACGAACGCTGACCGGTGAGAGCATAATGTTGTTATCGATCAGTGTCGGACCATGGCCAACCTCGATGAAAATATCCTGACTCATCATTGCGCCCTCTGCCTTTGGTGTTCCCTCCGGCGGGCAGTTGTCGTGCAGCAGGTTCTGGGTCAGGCGTGTTCCCTGTGCCTCCCAGTCGCACCAGATGCCCATCGTACAATGATGAATGTGATTTCTTCTCATCACAACATCGATCGCTGCATGCATCTTGATACCGGAAATCTCGGCTCCGCCAAGCTGCTGCATATTGTTGATGTTGTGAATGTGGTTGTCCTCAATGATACTGAACACACCGCCCATCCGTCCGACAATACCGGTCTGCTCACAGTGATGGATGTGGCAGCGGCGGATGATATGGCTTCCGATGTTCTCCTTCGTCCAGCCGTGATACTGGCCGCGGCACACAGCATCACGCTCCATCTGGGTCGGGCTTTTTACGTGTTTTCTGGTAAAGTAATGGTCGTTCTCCGGATCGTAATATTTTCCGAGCGAAATACCGCAGCACTTGCTGTTGCTGACCTCACAGTCCTCAATAATCCATCCCTTCGACCAGTGCGGACCGATCATACCGTCCTGATAAGCAGCCGGCGGCGCCCATGTCGTTGCCGCCTTGCTGACATCAAATCCACTGAACGTAATGTAATTTACGCCTGTTTTCGACGGCATAAAGCAGTTCCGGCGCACGTTGATTTCTACTTTTTCCTCCGTCGGGTTTTTACCCTGGAAATTTGCATAGATAACAGTCTGATTTTTCTCTTTGTCCTGCTCGGTATACCATTTGTAAACCGACCACTCCGGCTCCCAGGACGGCGCATAAACCTCGCCCTTGATACACTCCTCGAGCGTCTCTGCCTCGTATAACTGGCGGTCATTCAGATAAACCGCGCCGGTATGGCGTACCACCGGTGCAAAATACCAGTCACCGCCGACCATTGTCGTGTATGGGTTATAATTGCCAAACACTCCGTTGTCTACACGGCATACCCACACATTATCTTTGTAATGCTCCCAGTCATTCATCGTTTCCGCACCGGTGATCTTTGCGCCGAGCGGCTTTTCACTCTTATAGACGATTCTTGCATTCTCGGTTCCGCCGTTGACCGGATCGACATATTCATGGTAGATACCAGGTGCAACCAGAACTTCATCTCCTGCCTTTGCAATTTTTGCCGCATCGTTGATGAACTTGAACGGCATCTCTTTTGTTCCGTTTCCATTCTTCGGAGCGGAATTATTGACATAGTAAATCATTTCTCTATACTCCTTTTTGTTATAGTAAAACCCGAAAACACTGCAAAAAGGCTGTGACGCAATCATTCACTCTCTGCGGCGCTGAATTTTTTACGCTATTTTTTTGCGGGTCTATAGAATTTCTTTACGATAATGCTTCTTCCGCAGCCTCTTTTGATGCAAACGGGCCCGGCAGCGGATGAATGCCCTGACGGTTTCCGAAGTAGTCATATCGGAACACGATCGGCGTTCCATCCGGATTCTCATATTTCTGTTCCGGCTCAAATGCCATGCCAAGCGTCTCCGTTGAGATCACTGCACAGGCATTCTGCGGCAGATAATCGTAAACATTGGTCTCCAGTTTCCATTTTCCGTTCTCTTCTTTTACACCGATGGTGATTTCATGCTCGGTATCCACTACAGCGTCCTGTTCCTGCTCCGCCGGCTTCGCCCCATTGAAGTAAACGTTTCCGCCAAGCCATACCGGCAGCTTCTCGTAATACAGATCCGGCGACTTTCCGGAGCCCATTCCGCAGTAGCCCTCAAATCTTGCCACGTACTCCTCCAGCGTCGGATATCCGCTGTACGGTGCGGTTCCTGCTGTCAGATTTCCGTCATCCCACTCATTATCTCCGGTCAGTTTACGGATTTCTTCCATTCCCGCACGAACCGGCTTCTGGATGAAGATATTATTGTAGAACCGGCAGTCACCGTGAAGAACTGTCATAAATCCGTTGATCTCCGTGCGATGCGGCACATGGTACGGTGTGTAGCGTGGCGATGGCAGCTTTTCGGAGCCATTGTTGACACCTCGGCCG
>ERZ840057.1003-NODE-1003-length-25928-cov-23.604530_pt1 | contig 25928 bp, 20 predicted proteins | sample MGYA00519907_ERZ840057 | MGnify/ENA primary metagenome ERZ840057 (study PRJEB31850, sample SAMEA3708862) | human gut metagenome | biome: human gut; feature: human-associated habitat; material: faeces | place: China | collected 2014 ...
GTTCAAGACTCAGGAGGGAATGTAAAATGGCTTTCAATATGGACCCCAAAAAGTGCCCCATGCCCACGCAGGACCCCAACGTCCGCAACAAAAACTTTAAGGAAGTGGCTCTGGGCTACACCGCCGAGATGGCTGTGAACGAAGCCAAGCGCTGCATCGGCTGCAAGAATAAGCCCTGCCAGTCCGGCTGCCCGGTGGGCATCGATATCCCGGAGTTTATCGCGCATGTTGCCGAGGGCGACTTTGAGGCCGCCTATCAGGTGATCAACCGCTCCTCTTCCCTGCCTGCCGTCTGCGGCCGTGTCTGCCCGCAGGAGAGCCAGTGCGAGGGCAAGTGCACCCGCGGCATCAAGAACGAGCCGGTGGCCATTGGCCGTCTGGAGCGCTTTGTGGCCGACTGGCACCGCGAGAATGTGCACACCGCACCCATCGTACCCGAATGGAACGGCCATAAGGTTGCCGTCATCGGCGCTGGCCCTGCCGGCCTGACCGCCGCCGGTGATCTGGCAAAGCTGGGCTACAAGGTGACCGTTTACGAGGCTCTGCACGTTGCAGGCGGTGTGCTGATGTACGGCATCCCTGAGTTCCGTCTGCCCAAGGCCATCGTCCAGCAGGAGATCGACGGCCTGAAGAAGATGGGCGTGGATTTTGAGTGCAACATGGTCATCGGCAAGGTGCTGACCATTGACGAGCTGATGGGCGAGTACGGCTACGAGGCTGTGTTCGTAGGCTCCGGTGCCGGTCTGCCCCGCTTCATGAACATCCCCGGCGAGAGCCTGAAGGGCGTGTACTCCGCCAACGAATTCCTGACCCGCTCCAACCTGATGAAAGCTTACCTGCCCACCAGCAAGACCCCCATCCGCACCGGCAAGAAGGTTGCCGTTGTGGGCGGCGGCAATGTGGCCATGGACGCTGCCCGCAGCGCCCTGCGTCTGGGTGCTGAGAGCGTGTACATCGTCTACCGCCGCGGCATGGCTGAGCTGCCCGCCCGTAAGGAAGAGGTGGAGCACGCCGAGGAAGAGGGCATCATCTTCAAGACCCTGTGCAACCCTGTGGAGATCCACGCCAACGACGAGGGCTTTGTCAAGTCCATCACCTGCATTGAGATGGAGCTGGGCGAGCCGGATGCTTCCGGCCGCCGCCGCCCCATCGAAAAGAAGGGCAGCGAGTTCGAGCTGGATGTGGACACGGTCATTATGAGTCTGGGCACCAGCCCCAACCCGCTGATCCGCTCCACCACCCCGGGTCTGGAAACCAACAAGCACGGCTGCATCGTTACCGACGGCGACGACGGCAAAACCAGCCGCGATGGTGTGTACGCCGGCGGCGATGCCGTGACCGGCGCAGCCACCGTCATCAAGGCCATGGGCGCAGGCAAGGCTGCTGCAAAGGCCATTGACGAGTACATTCAGAGCAAGTAATCCCCTGTGGAGGTGGGCACCGCCCACTGAATACCGGATATGAAAAATCCCCTGTGCCAGCGCACAGGGGATTTTTTGCATCTTATTCTGCGGTCTCCGTTGTGAGCGCCGGGTAGCCCGTCCGCACGCACCGCACAGCGCACCGGGCGCTGCCGCCGGTGGTGCAGGTAAAGAGGGTCAGATCCCATTCATCGGACTTCTCCGTCTTTTCGGTCATTTCCTCAATTTGCGTGGGCTGCAGGTTTTCCACATAGGAGACCTCGTAGGTCCAGCGCATACCGTCCATATCCGTAAAATAGACCTGCGCGCCCTCGGTCAACCACTTGATGGGGCTGAAATGCTTTGCATAGTTGTGGGCGCAGATCACCATGTTATCCGCATAGGTGGAACCGGAGTAACGGCCCGGTGCGATTTTCAGGCCCGCATAGCTCCACTGGCTCATCACCGGCAGTTCCAGCCCGATGGACGGAATGGACAGATAGCCGATGTAATCCCAGCCGTTCAGTTCGGTCACGGTCATTTCCTGCGTGGGGTCCAGCTCCGGCTGCAGCGCCACGGTATCCGATTTTGCCTTTTCCTCAATGGCAGCGTTCAGGGTCTGCTCCAGCTCGCCCAGCACCTCCTGCGAGGCCTTGTCTGCACGGGATGCATCCCACTTGTTATAGGCCAGCAGGGCTGCTGCCGCAAGGATCAGCAGCGCGCCCAGCACCATACACACTCTTCCGATTTTCTGTCGCATAGCAATGTTTCCTTTTTGTTCCGCGGTAGGTTTCATCCCTTTCAGTATATGCGCAATTGGTATGTTTGTCCAGTAAAAACTTACCGCACTGCCCGGTCCGGCACAAGGCGGCACACAAACCGCACCATCAGTGGGGTCAGCGGCAGCCACACCAGCGTGCACGCCACATTGAACAAGGTGTGCGCATTCGCGATCTGCCGGGCGATCACGGCAAGCTCCGGCCCTTTGGGCGAAAGTGCAGCCGTCAGCCGCACATACAACGGCAGACCGGCGCAGAACACCGCCGCGCCGGTCAGATTGAACACTGCATGGGCCGCAGCCACCCGCTTTGCGTCCCGGCTTGCGCTCAAGGATGCCAGCACTGCCGTGATGGTGGTGCCGATGTTATCGCCCAGCAGCACTGGCAGCGCACCCGCAAGACCCAGCAGACTGCTGCCGTCCAGCCCGGGGCGGGCTGCAAAGTTCTGCAGCAAGGCAATGGTAGCCGAGCTGCTCTGCACTGTCAGGGTCATGCCAAGCCCCGCCAGCAGCCCCAGCCATGGGTGCTGTCGCACCCGACCCAGCCAGTGCACAAACACCGGGCTTTGCGCCAGCGGTTCCATAGCAGTGCCCATATCGGCAATGCCCTCGAACAGCAGGCCAAAGGCGAACACCGCCCGGCCAATGGCCCGGGCCTTCCGCCCCGCACAGGCAAAGCAGAGCAGCAGCCCGGCCAGCAGCACAAGGCCGCGCATATCTTCCAGCCGGAAAGCCAGCAGCTGTGCGGTAACGGTGGTTCCGATGTTGCAGCCAAAGATCACCGGGACCGCCTGCCGCAGGGTCAGCAGGCCCGCACTTACAAAGCCCAGCACCATCACCGTGACTGCCGAGCTGCTTTGCAGCACCGCCGTGACCGCAGCCCCCGCCAGCACGCCCCGCACCGGGCTGCCGGTCACAGCGGCCAGCAGGCTTTTCAGGCGGCTGCCTGCCGCTGTTTCCAGACTGTGGCTGAGCGCATCCATGCCGTATAAAAACAGTGCCAAGCCGCCAAAAAGTGTAAAAATTCTTGTCAGGTTCTGTTCCACTGCCGCCGCCCCTCCCGCAGAAACGTTTCTTATTCTATTTATGCAGCTGCCGGGCGGTTCAGGCTTTCTGCCGTTCTCCCCTTTTTGTGAACTTTTTTAAAATTATCCTAAACTGCCCTTGCATTCTGGGTGCCGGAGGAATATTATTGTCAGGCGTTAATAGTTAACAGCTGTTAAGCATTTTGCAATGAGGAGGGATAAAATGTTGAACGAGACCGAAGCCGCGGCGAGCTTTCACGGCCTGTGCCATTTTTTCGGACGGCTGAGCAAGGCGTCCCGGGCCGGCATGAAGGCGGCTCTGCGGGGCTGTCCCAAGTGCCACTTTCCCATGCTGGAGGGTCTGGCTCACACGATCAGTACCCGCGGGCAGAACGGAGCGGTGTATGTTTCCGATTTTGCCCGGGAGGCACACCAGCCGCTGCCAGCCATCAGCCGCAGCCTGCGCCAGCTGGAACAGGACGGCCTTGTTCTGCGCGAAGCGGACCCGGCTGACCGGCGCAAAACGCTGGTGCGCATCACGCCGGAGGGCTACGCCGCCTGTGCCCGGTGTGAGGATGCACTCAGCGATTATTTTGCCTGCGTGATGGCCCGGCTGACACCGGAGCAGGTTCAGCAGATGAATACTTTGCGCGGCGCACTGATGGATGCCATTCTTGCGGAAAACGCTTCCCGTGAAGCAAAAAACAACGAAGGGAGAACCGAACTATGACGAAAATTTTCAAGCAGCTGGCCCGGCACTGGGCCGTCTGTCTTGTGGTGTTCGCGCTGCTGTTCGTGCAGGCGTACTGCGATCTTTCGCTGCCGGACTACACCAGCAGGATCGTGGACACCGGCATCCAGCAGGGCGGCATTGAAAGCCCCCTGCCGGAAACGATACGCCAGAGCACGCTGGACGCCCTCACGCTTTTGATGAGCGAAGAGGATGCCGATGCGCTCCAGAACGCCTACGGGTATTATCTTCAGGACGACGGCGTGCTGAAGCTGCGCACCGACCTGACCGATGACGAGCGCACCGCGCTGGAGGATGCCGTCACCACGCCGGACATCGTGCTGTATATGGCCGCCGCGCAGGCAGCGAACGCCCCCGCCGGGCAGGACACCATGGGCATGACCGGCCTTGCTGACATGCAGGCGGCATCCTCTGAGAGCACCACCACGGATAGCGAGACCGTCACCCCCACTGCCGAAGATCTGGACACCGTATGCGCCCAGTTTGCCGCTATGAGCCAGATGCCCGGCTTCACCCGCGAAGCTGTTCAGCAGCAGCTGGCCGGTGCTTTTGCCAGTCTGGATGATACCCTGATGGAGAACCTCAAAAGCCAGTCCATGCTGCTGGTGCAGCTGGAATACGAGGCACAGGGCATCGCCCACGATGTGCAGATGCGCTACCTTTACCGCGTAGGCGGCCAGATGCTGGGCCTGACTTTGCTGATGGTGGCTGTGTCCATTGCGGTGGGCTTCCTCGCCTCCCGTGTGTCCGCCGCCATTGGCCGTGACCTGCGCCGTGAGACCTTTGCCAGCGTCATCGGGTTCTCCAATGCAGAGATCGAGAATTTTTCCACCGCATCTCTCATCACCCGCACCACCAACGACATCCAGCAGGTGCAGTTCGTCTGCGTCATGCTGCTGCGCATGGTGGCCTATGCGCCCATTCTGGGCATTGGCGGCGTGCTGCATGTGCTGAACAGCAGCACCGGCCTTTCCTGGATCATCGTGCTGGATGTGGCCGTTCTGCTGTTGCTCATCCTCTTCCTGATGAGTGTGGCCATGCCCAAGTTCAAGATCATGCAGAAGCTGGTGGACCGGTTGAACCTCGTCAGCCGCGAGATTCTGACCGGCATCATGCCGGTGCGTGCCTTCAGCCGTGAAAAGTTTGAGGAGGAGCGCTTCGACAAGGCCAACAAAGACCTGATGAGCACCCAGCTGTTCACCAACCATGCCATGGTTGCCATGATGCCCTTTATGACCCTCATCATGAACGGCACCAGCCTGCTGATCGTCTGGTTCGGCGGCAAGGCCATGGACAACGGCACCATGCAGGTGGGCGAGATGATCGCATTCATCACCTACACCATGCAGATCGTCATGTCCTTCCTGATGCTGGCCATGGTGGCCGTCATGCTGCCCCGCGCCGGTGTGGCTGCGGATCGTATTGACGAGGTCATCCGCACCAAAGCCTCCATCCACGACCCGGACGAAGCCACCGCAAAAGCTGCACAGGCGCACACCGACTGGCAGGGCGTTGTGCAGTTCGAGGACGTGAGCTTCCGTTACCCCGGTGCAGACAGCGATGCGCTGGAACACATCAGCTTTACCGCAAAGCCCGGCGAGACTACCGCCATCATCGGCTCCACCGGCTGCGGCAAATCCACCCTGCTCAACCTGATCCCCCGCTTTTACGATGTGACCGGCGGCAAGGTGACCGTGGACGGCATTGACGTGCGCGAGATGCCACAGGCACAGCTGCACGACCTGCTGGGCTATGTGCCCCAGAAGGGTGTGCTGTTCAGCGGCACCATTGACAGCAACCTGAAATTCGGCGGCGAGGATATCACCGACGCACAGGTGCACAAGGCCGCCGCCATTGCACAGGCCACTGATTTTATCGAGGCAAAGTCCGAAAGCTATCAAAGTCCCATTGCGCAGGGCGGCTCCAACGTATCCGGCGGCCAGAAGCAGCGGCTTTCCATTGCCCGGGCAATTGCCAAAAATCCCAAGGTCTATCTGTTTGACGACAGCTTCTCGGCGCTGGACTACAAGACCGATGTAACGCTGCGCCGCGCTTTGAAGGCACAGACCGACAACGCCACTGTGATCATTGTGGCACAGCGCATTTCCACCGTGCTGCACGCAAACCAGATCCTTGTACTGGACGAAGGCAGACTGGTGGGCAAGGGCACCCACGCCCAGCTGATGGTCAGCTGCCCGGAATATCAGGAGATCGCCCGCAGCCAGCTGAGCCAGAAGGAGCTGGCGCTGGATACCCTGAATACAGAAAAGGAGGGTGAGTGATATGCCCAGACCCGGACGTCCCACCACCGAGCGCGCCAAGGACTTTAAAGGCACGCTGCGGCAGCTCATCCGCACCATGAGCCACTACAAGCTGCCCCTTGCGGCAGCCATGTTGTTTGCAATTCTTTCTACCATCTTCAACATTGCAGGCCCCAAGGTGCTGGCAAAGGCCACCACCGCCCTTGCCACCGGCTGGATCGCCCGGCTGCGTGGCACCGGCAGCATCGATTTTGTGTATATCGGCCGCATCCTGCTGTTTTTGTTGGGGATGTACCTGCTGAGCAGCGCCTTCAGCTTTATTCAGGGCTGGCTGATGACCGGCCTTTCTCAGAAGGTCTGCTACGACTTCCGTCGCCAGATCAGTGAAAAGATCAACCGCCTGCCGCTGGCGTACTTTGAAAAGCGCACCGTGGGCGAGGTGCTCTCCCGCATCACCAACGATGTGGACACACTGGGCCAGAGCCTGAACCAGAGCATCACCCAGCTGATCACCAGCGTGACCACCATGATCGGTGTGCTGGTGATGATGCTCTCCATCAGTCCCCGCATGACCCTGATTGCCCTGCTGATCTTACCGGTATCGCTGGCGCTGGTGCTGGTGGTGGTCAAGTTCAGCCAGAAGTACTTCAAGGCACAGCAGGCCACCCTGGGCGTGGTCAACGGTCAGGTCGAGGAGATCTACGCCGGCCACAATGTGGTCAAGGCGTTTAACCGCGAGGCCGTGGTACTGGCAGACTTCAACGCCGCCAACGATAAGCTGTACGAATCCGCATGGAAAAGCCAGTTCCTCTCGGGCCTTATGATGCCCATCATGAACTTTGTGGGCAACCTAGGCTATGTGGCGGTGGCCATCGTGGGCAGCATTTTTGCTGCAAACGGGGTCATCACCATTGGTGATATTCAGGCCTTTATCCAGTACGTCAAAAACTTTACCCAGCCCATCCAGCAGCTTTCGCAGGTGTCCAATATGCTGCAAAGCATGGCTGCTGCTGCAGAGCGGGTGTTCGAGTTTTTGAGCGAGCCGGAGGAAGCGCAGCTGGCAGACCCCGCCCGCCGCGCCGACCCTGCCGACATTGACGGACAGGTCACCTTTGACCATGTGCGCTTCGGCTACACCCCGGACAAGACCGTCATCCACGACTTCAGCTGCACGGTGCAGCCCGGCCAGAAGGTAGCCATTGTAGGTCCCACCGGCGCAGGCAAGACCACTATGGTCAAGCTGCTGATGCGCTTTTACGATGTGGACGCCGGTTCTATCACCCTGAACGGCCACAATGTGCGGGACTTTGACCGCAGCGCTCTGCGCGAGGGCTTTGGCATGGTGTTGCAGGACACATGGCTGTTCAAGGGCACCATTATGGAGAACATCCGTTACGGCCGGCTGGACGCCACCGATGAAGAGGTGATTGCTGCCGCAAAGGCTGCCAACGCCGACCACTTTATCCGCACCCTGCCCGGCGGCTACCAGATGGAGCTGAACGAGGACGCCTCCAATGTCAGTCAGGGACAGAAGCAGCTGCTTACCATCGCCCGCACCATTCTGGCAGACAACCGCATCCTGATTTTGGACGAGGCTACCAGCAGCGTGGATACCCGCACCGAGCAGCGCATCCAAACCGCCATGGACCGCCTGATGGAGGGCCGCACCAGCTTTGTCATCGCCCACCGCCTTTCCACCATCCGCGATGCCGACCTCATCCTTGTGATGCGGGACGGCGACATTGTGGAGCAGGGCACCCACGACCAGCTGATCGAGGCCGGCGGCTTCTACGCCGACCTGTACAACAGCCAGTTCGAGGATGTGGTGGATTAAAGCACCTGTCATCACGATATAATTGCAAAAAGAGCACCTGTCGCCTTTTTAGGGCAATAGGTGCTCTTTGTTTTACCCTCTCAGTCATCGCTGCGCGATGCCAGCTCCCCCCGAGAGGGGGGAGCTTTTCTACATCTGTCGGTACCTGAGAGGGTTTTCGTCTTTTCTTTATGATTCCTCCACCGGTTCCAGCTTCAAGCCGAACAGCTTTTCCGAGAGGGACGGCAGCTGTTGCTGCAAGGCGCGGACATAGGCCATCACCACCGAGTCCGGCTCCGCTTTCGTAACAATACCAAACCGCATTCCCTTGTTCCAATCCAGAATAAACACCTGTGAAGGATCCGGTCTGCGGTAGTACACTGCCGGGGTCAGCATCAGGCTGGGCAGTTCATACTGTACACTTTTTACGCTGCGAATGATTTCTGCCTGTCGTCTCGCAGCCTCGTGCAGCAATGCGGTCTCATACAGTGACTGCTCTGGTGTTTCTGCAAACATCCACCGATACTGCACCGCCTGTTCCAGCGTAATATATCCACGGGGCACCTCCGGCGGCGTATGAAATGGGACGCCGATCTCTGGCATATACACTACCGGATAAAAGTGCAAGCCTCGCGCCGCGATCTCTGCACACTCGATCTGTAATGAAAGATCGATCTCATCATTCAGCAACGCCCTCCAGACATCCTTTATGCTGGCACAGCGGTGCATTATAGGAGAAAAGCGGTTGCTCAACTCCCCTGTAGCGGCAAACAGGTCAAAGCCTAGCATTTGCAGCGGCATATTCTGATGTCCGATCAGTAGATGCCGTTTGGGTGGATTTGCATTCAGCTTTACTGCCTGCGCATGATGCACCGCCTCATCGTACAATTCCAGCAGCTGCTTTGCCTTGGGGTAAAAATCCCATCCCGCCGGGGTCAGCACCACACGGCGCGGCACATGCTGGAACAGTTCAAACTGCAATTGCCCTTCCAGCGTGCGGATCTGCTGCGAAAGTGCCGACTGTGAAAGATACAGCGCCTCTGCCGCCGCAGAAAAGCTGTTCATCTCCACGATCTTTACAAAGCCCGCCATCGCGCTCTGGTTCATTCTTTCCTTCCTCCCAAATACATTAGGTTTTCCTTAATTATAATATGATAAACTTGAATTGTAAACAGCATTTTTCTACGCTACAATTGTTAAGGATTCAGCAAAGTGGCCTTCACCTTGCTGCACAACAAGAAGGAAAACAAGAAGAGAAAAAAGAAAGAGAGCGTACCTATGAACAAGATTTCCCGTAAGGGCTTTATCAAGATCGCCGCTGCTGCCGCCATGAGCGGTGTGACCGCCGGTGCTTTGGCTGCCTGCAATGCCGCCTCCGGCTCTGCTTCCGCTTCCACTTCCGGTGCTGCCGGCCAGTACACCCCCGGCACCTACGAGGGCACTGCCGAGGGTATTTCCTCCACCGTCAAGGTCACTATGACCTTCTCCGACAGCGCTGTCACCGACGTGGTGGTGGATACCTCCGGCGAGACCGCTTCCTTCGGCGCTGCCGCTGCCGATGAGCTGCGCGAGCAGCTGCTGGCTGCTGGTTCTGCCGAGATCGACGGTGTTTCCGGTTCTACCATCACCTCCGACGCCGTGATGAAGGCTGCCAAGAGCTGCTACGCACAGGCTAAGGGCGAGGCCGTGGTCTCCAGCGTGCAGCTGCCCACCGGCGATGAGAACGACTGGCTGGGCAAAGAGCCTGACATCGACGAGGCTTCCATCACTGAGACATGGGATACCGATATCGTCATTGTGGGCGCTGGCAACGGTGGTATGTGCGCAGCCGCTTATGCTGCACAGAACGGACTGGACTTCCGCATCATCGAGCAGAATTCTGCCGTTATGGATACCCGCCACTGGTACGGCACCATCGACAGCAGCGAAGCAAAGAAAAAGGGCATCGCTCCTGTTGACCGCGCCGAGCTGCTGAGCGAGATTTCCCGCTCCATGGGCGGTCGCTGCGACCAGCGCGTAGTTAAGACCTGGATCAATGAGTCTGCCGCCATGCACGATTTTGTTTCCGGCATTCTGGAAAGCGAGCCCTACAACTATGTATGCAACCTGACCTCCGGCGATGAAGCCAAATGGCCGGATGATACGCAGGTGAGCCAGAGCAAGCTGATGTTCCCTGTGCAGCAGGTCGACTACAGCAGCGCCGAAAAGCCCCGCAACGTGGTATTTCAGGAGTATATCGAGAGCAAGGGCTACAGCATCGACTTTAACACCGGCCTTGCCAAGCTGGAAAAGGATGCCGACGGCCGCATCACCGGCGTTATCGCCCAGAGCACTGCCGACGACCACTTCATCCGCATCAACGCAGCCAAGGGCGTACTGCTGGCCTGTGGCGGCTATGCAGGCAATCCCTACATGATGGAGCAGCTGGACCCGCTGGGCACCAGCGTGACCACCGCCTGCTCCTATACCCCTGCTGACAAGGGCTATGGTATCCGCGCCGCTATCTGGGCAGGTGCACATCTGGATGCAGAGCCTGCTCCCGTGCTGTTCGACCGCGGTCTGGTGGCACCCGGTGTGGATGCCGGTTATGCGGACAACGGCTCTGCCTTTGGCGGCAAGGCCTTCCCCGGCACTGTGGGTCAGTACAACCCCGGCAGCCAGCCCTTCCTGAAGGTCAACCGCCATGGCGAGCGTTTTATGAACGAAAGTCAGGAATACGACAATGCCTCCCATGCTTCTTTCCAGCAGCCGGGGCACGTTTATGCCATGATCCACGATGCAAACTTCCGCAGCGACGTAGATCGTTTCCACACCATCGGTTGCTCTGCACTGACCCGTTACATCCCCGGCATGATGGAAGCTCAGCTGGAGCAGTACGAGGGTGAGGGCCTGATCATGAAGGCGGACACCATTGAAGAGCTTGCCGACAAGATGGGCTTTACCGGTGCTGACAAGGACAACTTTGTAGCCACCGTTGCCCGCTACAATGAGCTGTACGACAAACAGAACGACGAGGACTTCGGCAAGCCTGCAAGCCGCCTGAGCGCCATCCGCACCGCGCCCTTCTACGGCTGCTGGCTGGGTGCCTCTCTGCTGTGCAGTATGCAGGGTATTTCCATCACTGAAAACTGCCAGGCGAAGGATAGCAACAACGAGCCCATTCCCGGCCTGTACATTACCGGCGATATGTCCGGTAGCTTCTTCCAGAACAACTACCCCTGCGTCATGGGCGGCACCGCTTGTGGCCGCACCCTGACCTTTGCCATCAAATCCGTCAAGCAGATGGCTGGTCTTGAGAACGCCTGATAAAGCGCAGTTCTCCGGCATACTCTAAGCGTTTCTTCTTTTTCATGTGAAGAGGGGCGGTCCCATTTGGGGCTGCCCCTCTTTGTGTTTTTGCCCCGCACGCCCTCTACACAAATGCCCGCGATTGTGCTATGATAAGCGTGGAACCGGGCAGTTCATCCCACCCGGTCAGAGATCGAGGTGTTTGTACAAATGTCTGATATTCTGGATACCTTACGGCAGGAAGGGGTAGACCCCACCCTGCTTGCGGCGGTGCAGGAATACCGCGCCGCTCATCCGCTCAGCGAGGCGCTGCGCCCGCGCATCCCCGCCCCTGCCTTTACCTACTACGGCAAAGAGGTGTGGGAGCAGGCGCTGGCGGCCATCCTCTGCGGCGAAAACCTGCTGCTGGCCGGCGGAAAGGCCACCGGCAAAAACGTGCTGGCCGAAAACCTTGCCGCCGCCTTTGGCCGCCCCGCATGGGACATCTCTTTTCATGTAAACATGGATGCCGCCTCCCTCATCGGCATGGATACCTTTGCGGGCGGGCAGGTAGTGTTCCGTCCCGGGCCGGTGTACCGCTGCGCACAGTGCGGCGGCTTCGGCGTGCTGGACGAGATCAACATGGCCAAAAACGAGGCGCTGGCGGTGCTGCACGCGGTGCTGGACTTCCGCCGCGCCATCGATGTGCCCGGGTACGACCGCATCCCGCTGGCCGAGGAGACCCGCTTTATCGCCACCATGAACTACGGCTACGCGGGTACCCGGGAGCTGAACGAGGCGCTTACCTCCCGCTTTGCAGTGGTGCAGATGCCTACCATCACGCAGGATAATCTGGAAAAGCTGCTGCGGGCGCAGTTCCCGGATCTTACCGCAAAATATGTGCACCAGTTTGCACTGCTGTTTCTGGACCTGCAGAAAAAATGCGACAGTGCAGAAATTTCTACCAAAGCGCTGGATCTGCGCGGTATGCTGGACGCGCTGCGGCTGATCCGCAGGGGCATCCCGGCCGGGGCGGCGCTGGATATGGGCATCACCAACAAGGCCTTTGACTCCTACGAGCAGGGGCTGATCCGGGACGTGATCGCCGCGCGCATCCCGGCCAAGCTGGATGCCGGAAAGCTGTTTGCCTGATGGACGCCCAAAGCTACACCGCGCAGGAGCGGCGTGCGGCCAATCAGGTCTGGGCCGCTGCCGGAGCCTACGGCTTTGAGCCGCTGTTTCTGGCCCGCAACACGGACGGCACCATTGATTTTTACATGAACTGCATCGTAGGGCTGGTGCATAAATACTACGGTGACGCGCTGATCCGGGACATTTTTTCCGCTTGGGAGGGCGATGTGCGCCAGCCCATGCTGGACGATATGGCGTGGCTGTACTTAGAAAACGCCGCCTACCGGCTGGAGCTGCCCCGCCGCCCGGTGCTGGAGGCGCTGCGGTTTGCCCACGCGGACTACTTTTTTGCCATCCAGTACAAGCTTTCGCGGCAGGAGTGGATGGCGAAAAACCAGCTGGTGTACACCATGCAGGCTGCGCGCTGGCGCAAAGTTCTGGGACGCACTGCCCCGGTCATGACCCCTTACGAGAGCAGCCTTGCTGCCGCGCTGGAACCGGAGACCGTACCGGAACCAGCACAGCTCAAAAACGACCTGCTGGCGCTGTTTGCAAAATTCGCCCTGTTTGACGGCAAGGTACGCCAGAAACCCGCGCTGCATCTGCAGCTGCAAGGCTTCTGGGCAAAGCTTGCCACCAAAACCATGCCCACCCAGATGATCAAGACCGACCGGGTGACGGTGGAGCATTCCGGTGCGGTGGATGCCACAGGCAGCGGGCTGGCGGTGGACAAGCGCCGGGCAAACATCACCCTGAAGCAACGCGCCGCACAGGATCGCGCCTACATCGAAAGCTGCTTCGGGCGCTGCTTCTACCCGCCGGAGCAGCTGCGCAAGGCCGAGCAGGAGCTGTGCACCGGAGTGCATCTGGGCTGTCATTTGTGGTTCAGCGCCGGTGTACCCAGCCCGGCGCAGGCGCCCACCCCAGAAGCGCGGCAGCTGGCACAGCAGGCCGAATTGCAGGCCGAACGCAACCGTGCCTACTACGCCAAAAATCAGGAGCTGCACCGCAGCGTGGTGCTGCGCCTTACTGAGCAGATCCGCAACTGTATTCTGGTGCATCAGCAGCCCGACCAGCGGGTGGCACGCAGCGGCAACCTGTGCGCCGGGCGGGTGTGGCGCGCCCCTTACCTGAACGATAGCCGGGTGTTTTTGTGCCCGGAGGAGGAAAACTGCCCTGCCTTTACGGTAGATCTGCTGCTGGACGCCTCCGCCTCCCGCCTGCACTGTCAGGAGGTAATCGCGGCGCAGGGCGTCATATTGGCCGAAAGCTTGGCCAACTGCGGCATTCCGGTGCGAGTAAGCGCCTTTAGCAGCCTGCGGGGCTACACGGTACTGCGGGTGCTGAAAGGCTTTGCGGACAAGAACCGGCAGAACATCTTCCGGTACTTCGCCTCAGGCTGGAACCGGGACGGTCTGGCGCTGCGAGCTGCGGGCGATCTGATTCAGTACGCCCCCGGCCCCGCCCCGCGCCACCTGATGATCCTGCTGACCGATGCCAGCCCCAACGACAGCCGCCGCATTCCGCCCACAGCAGAGAACCCGCTGGGCTGCGCCTACGAGGACGCCGCCGGTGTGGCCGATACCGCCGCGCAGGTGCGCACCTTGCAGCGGCAGGGGGTGCGGGTGTCTGCCGTTTTTATGGGCGAGGACAGCAGCGCCGGTGCCGCCGCGCAGATCTACGGCAAAAATATGGCGCGCATCCGCGGCATGGATCAGCTTGCCCGCGCTGCCGGGCGATTGATCCAGAACGAGATCCGGGAGCTTGGCGATTGAAAAATATAAAATGACCCCTGTGGGAGCAACTCCTGCCTTAGTCGGCATCTCCCGCAGGGGTCATTTTTCACAACCGATTATCATAAAGCACAACCATGCTTTGAACTTCCGTTTGCTCTACGCCATAAGTTTTTGCAAAATTTTGTCGTTTCGAAGAAACTTGCAGTTGTTTTTTCCTCAAAAGTATGCTATACTACGTTCAGAGAAGTTTTATACAGCCTGTCGGCCCGATCACCCGGCTGGCACTTTTACAACGTTTCGCTGTTTGCTTTTTAGGAAGGAGATCAATCATGGACGCTTCCCGTTATTTTGACGCCATGCACAACGCCATGTCCACCCTGCACGCCGGTGCACAGCTGCTGCTCACCATCCGTTTGCAGGACACCTGCGGCAACGATGCCTATCTTGAAGTAAAACAGCTGCCCGGGGAGCAGAGCGCCCTTGTGTGCTACTCCACCATGGGGCGGCGCTGCCTGAATTTTCAGCTGTTCCGCAAGGGCTGGCAGCTGTGCCACAATGCCGATGGGCAGCTGACCGGACGTTTTCCGTCCAGTGCCGACAGCCTGCTCAGCCAGACCGACTTCCGCGCCTACTGCCGGGAGGATCGGCTGGATGCCGCCCGCACCCAGCGCCTTGTGGAGGAACTGGGGCAGCGTGCCGGTACAAATTATATCGGTGCCATCCCGCAGAATGCCCGCACCGGCGCACAGATCACAGTCGAAAGCCACCTCGGTCGCGGCGCACGCTGGAGCTACTGGAATCAGGACGCTTCCCCCTGCCTGCCACTTGCTGCCATTTTGTACTGGCTGGCAGATTTTCTGGCCGGGAACGAGCGCCGCGCCCTCCAGTCTGACCCGCAGGCTGCCGCACTGGCTGCGCAGTGGCTGGCAAAGGACACTGCTGTGTTCTTCTGCCCCTCCCCTGCCCTGACGGTATCCTCAGCGACCGGTCATAGTGTCCCTGCTGCACGGCGCACCCGCCCCGCGCCGGTGCCTGCCGCACGCAGCAAGAGTTGGCAGAGCGTTTTGGCTGCTATGGCTGCGGTGTAAGCAAGACATCGTTATTTCAGCATGGTTTACATAAAAGGACGAGTGCATCGGCAAAACCGTGCACTCGCCTTTTTTCTTATTGTCGAACAGCAAAAAAGCACCCCGCCAACCGTTTCCGGTCAGCGGGGTGCTTAGTGCTTATAGTTTACGGTTCAGCTTACGCTGCGCAGCACACAGAGGAAATTACTCCTCGATGTAGCCGTACTGGAGGTACCAGTAACCGTAGGGGCTGTGCCAGGTGCCCTTCAGAGAAGAGCTCTGCAGCCAGAATTCGTTGTAGTAAGCAACGGGGATGCAGCCCATATCCTCCATCAGGATGTCCTCAGCCTTGTGCAGCTGTGCAAAGTGCTCGGCGACATCTGCAACCTTGGAAGCCTCCATAGCAGCATCGAAGTCAGGGTTGGAGTACTTACCATCGTTGTTGCCGTTGCCGGAGCAGAACAGCTCGATCATGTTGGAAGGATCGTTGTAGTCCATGACCCAGCCGTTACGGGCAACATCGTACTCGCCGGCACGGCGAGCAGCGGTGAAGGCAGACCACTCCATCTTGCTGATGGTCAAAGTGATGCCCAGATCGCCCCAAGTCTGCTGCAGGTACTCTGCCAGAGGCACATGGTAGCCGGAATCGTTGGTGCTGTACTCGATGGTGGGGTAGCCCTCGCCATTGGGATAGCCAGCCTCTTCCAGCAGCTTCTTAGCCTCGGCCATATTTGCCTCGTAGTCAGCTGCAATGTAGGGAGAACCGCCGTTTGCGTTGTCGTAGAAGTAGCCCTGCGCGTCCACGATGCTAGGGCCGACCAGGTTGGAAGCAGCAGAGTAGGTGCCCTGCATGATGGTGTTGGCAACGTAGTCGCGGTCGATAGCCAGAGCCAGAGCCTTGCGGACCTTGGCATCCTTGAAGGCATCGCGCTGCAGGTTCATGCTGACGTAATAGGTGCCCAGAATGGGGTCAACATAGAAGTCGCCGCCATCCTCTGCCTTGGTCAGGCTGGGGATCTCATCGGTGGGCACGTCCTTGATCAGGACAGCCTCGCCGCTGTTGTAAGCTGCATAGGAAGCGGAAGAGTCCTCCAGCAGCAGCAGGGTGATGGTGTCAGAGACGATCTTAGAGCTATCCCAGCCGCCAACGTAGTTGGGGTTCTTGGACAGAACGATACGCTCGGAGGGGGTCCACTCGGTGATCATGTAGGGGCCGTTGGAGACGAAGGTCTCAGCGGAGGTGCACCATGCATCGCCGTTGGCCTCAACGGTAGCCTGCTGCACAGGGCTCATGGATGCGAATGCAGCCATCTTGTCGAAGTAGGAGCAGGGGTAGGACAGCACGATGGTCAGGGTCTTGCCGTCGTCGCTTGCCTTGACGTTCAGCGCATCGGGGTTGGGCTCTGCAGTGGGGTTGCCGTCTGCATCGGGGAAGCCGGCAGCTGCGTCAAAACCATCGATCATGCCCAGGCAGGTCTCTGCGTAGGGAGCTGCGGTGTCGGGGTTGACCATACGCTTGAAGGTGTACTCAAAGTCCTTAGCGGTCAGGTCGGTGCCATCGCTCCACTTCAGGCCGTCACGCATGGTGAAGGTCCAAGTCAGGCCGTCCTCGCTTGCTTCCCAGCTCTCAGCCTGGCCACCAATAACTTCGTTGTTCTCGTTGATGATCAGCAGGGGCTCGAAGATGGTGATGATGGTGTTGGCGCCATCAACAGCGCTGTTCAAAGAGGGATCCAGAGTCTCGGGGTTGGGGCCGTACTGGACGGTGAAGCCAGCGGTGTTGACACTGCCGGTAGAAGAACCAGCAGCGGAAGAAGCAGAACCGGAGGTTGCGGTAGAACCGGACTTGCTGCCGCCACAGGCTGCCAGACCCAGAGCAGCGGCACCCACGCCTGCAACCTTGAGGAAATTACGACGAGAAATGCGTTTCATAATAATATCCTTCCCTTATATCAAATTTGAGTGTGCCAGGTTCCCCCAGCCGCCTCTATATTCGATCCGGTGCAAATGTACACCGGAGGAACACGAATGATTATAATGCGTTCTCATACCGGTTACAAGCCCAAAACTTGGACTGTAACCATTTTGTGACAACATTTCAGCACTAAGTTGAATTGCTTTCACTTTTTACCGGCGTGAAGTGTTCTCACTTCACGCGGTCAAGGTGATGGCAGGCTGCCCAGTGGCCGGTGGAGACCTCCTTGAACTCGGGCACCTCGTTTGCGCACTGCTCGTCTGCATAGGGGCAACGGGTGCGGAAACGGCAGCCGGACGGCGGGTTCAGGGGGCTGGGCACATCGCCCTGTAGCACGATACGCTTGGACTGGCGGGCCGTAATGGGGTCTGCCACCGGAATTGCGGAGATCAGGCTGCGGGTGTAGGGGTGGATGCTGTGGGTGATCAGCTCGTAGCTGTCGGCCAGCTCCACCATCTTGCCCAGATACATGACGCCGATGCGGTTGGAGATGTGCTTGACAACGCTCAGGTCATGGGCGATGAACAGGTAGGTCAGACCCATCTCCTGCTGCAGATCCTCGAACATATTGACGACCTGAGCCTGAATGGAAACGTCCAGTGCGGAAACAGGCTCGTCACAAACGATGAACTCGGGGTTCACAGCCAGTGCACGGGCAATGCCCACGCGCTGACGCTGACCGCCGGAGAACTCGTGGCAGTAGCGGTTTGCGTGCTCGCTGTTCAGGCCAACGCGCTCCAGCAGAGCGATGATCTTATCGTGGCGGTCCTTTTCGTTCTCGGCCAGATGATGGATATCAATGCCCTCACCCACGATGTCGCCAATGGTCATGCGGGGGTCCAGACTTGCGTAGGGATCCTGAAAAACGATCTGCATCCGGCGGCGGTAGGGCAGCATATCCACTGCGATCTTGTTGTCCTTATCAAACAGCAGGTTGCCGTCATAGTAGATCTTACCGCCGGTGGGCTCGTACAGGCGCAGCAGGGTGCGGCCGGTGGTGGTCTTGCCACAACCGGACTCACCTACCAGACCAAGGGTCTCGCCCTTGCGGATAGCAAAGCTTACGTCATCCACAGCCTGAACGTACTTGCGGTTCTTGCCCACACCGCCGGCGGGGAAATACTGCTGCAGGTGCTGGACTTCGACCAGCGTCTTGTGTTCACTCATTCTGCCTTTTCCCCTTTCTCAAATGCAGCCTTCTGCTGCAGCCAGCAGTAGGTATAGTGGGTATCGCTGAGCTCGGTGCGCGGGGGCATCTTGCTCAGACAGATCTTCATGCAGTTCTTGCAGCGGGGCGCAAAGGGGCAGCCGGCCGGCGGATTCAGCAGGTCCACAGGGGTACCCTCGATGGGCACAAGGCGCTCGTGCTCTGCGGTGTTCAGCTTGGGGATGGAGTTGATCAGACCCTTGGTGTACTCGTGACCCGGCTGGTAGAAGATCTCGTCGGTGGTGCCGTACTCCACGATGTGGCCGGCGTACATGACGGCGATCTTCTCGCACATGGAAGCCACAACGCCCAGATCGTGGGTGATCATGATGATGCTCATGCCCAGCTTCTTGCGCAGATCCTGCATCAGCTCAAGGATCTGTGCCTGAATGGTCACGTCCAGTGCGGTGGTGGGCTCGTCAGCAATCAGCAGCTTGGGCTCACAGGCCAGTGCAATGGCGATCATCACACGCTGGCGCATACCGCCGGACAGCTCGTGGGGGTACTGCTTCAGACGCTTCTCAGGCTCATTGATGCCAACCAGCTCCAGCAGCTCCTTGGCACGTGCCCATGCATCGGCCTTGTTCTTATCGGTGTGCAGGCGGATGACCTCCACAATCTGGTTGCCGATGGTGTACACCGGGTTCAGGCTGGTCATGGGATCCTGGAAGATGATGGAGACCTCGTTGCCGCGGATCTTGCGGAAGTCCTTCTCCTTCATGTTCTCGATCTCGTGGCCGTTGAACCACACCTTGCCGCCCACCAGCTTGCCGGGGTAAGCGGTCAGACCCATAACAGAGTAGGCGGTGACCGACTTACCGGAGCCGGACTCGCCCACAACGCCCAGAACATCGCCCTGATTCATGGTAAAGGAAACGCCGTTCAGTGCCTTTACTTCGCCCGCAGGGGTGAAGAAAGAAAGGCGTTCATCTTTGATATCAAGAATTTTCTCGCTCATTTCTGTTCACCTCATCAATTCTTCAGCTTCGGGTCAAAGGCATCGCGCAGGCCATCGCCGAACAGGTTGAACACAAGGATCATCACGCTGATCATCAGTGCGGGGGCGATCAGCAGATGGGGGTAGGTGTTCATGCCCTTGACGGCATCGGTAGCCAGAGAACCCAGAGAAGGCAGCGGGGCTGCAACGCCCAGACCGATAAAGCTCAGGTAGCTCTCGGTGAAGATGGAAGCCGGGATCTGCAGGGTGGTGGTAACGATCAGGGTGCCGATGCAGTTGGTGAGCAGATGCTTTTTGATGATACGACCGCTGGAAGCGCCCAGTGCGCGGGCAGCGGTAACGTACTCGCTCTCCTTCAGGATCAGGATCTGGCTGCGGACGATACGCGCCATGCCGACCCAGTACAGCAGAGCAAAGATGATGAAGATGGAGATCATGTTGGGGCCAAGGGTCTGCATCCACTTGAAGCCAGGCTTGGTAGCCAGTGCATCCAGCGGATCTTTCAGAGCCATGCCCAGCAGGATGATCAGCAGAATATCGGGGATGGTGTACAGGATATCTGTAATACGCATCATGATATTGTCCACCCAGCCGCCAGCAAAGGCCGCAACCGCACCATAGGTAGCGCCGATGATCAGCACCAGCACAGAGGCGATCAGACCGACGGACAGGCTGACGCGGGTGCCCATCATGATACGCACAGCGAAGTCACGTCCCATGCGGTCGGTGCCCAGAATGTGCGGGAACACCTTTTCGCCTGCATCGATACGCGCCTGCTCGGAGGCAGAGTACTCGAAAGGCTTCAGGTTGTTGCTGCCCTTCATCTGCTCGGAGTAGCTGTAAGGCCAGACGGCGGGCAGCAGGTAGGCAAAGATGGCAATGGCAATGATGAACACAAAGCTGACCATGGCGATCTTGTTCTTCTTCAGGCGGCGGATACCGTCCTTCCAGAAGTTGACGCTTTCGCGCATGACCACCAGGCTCTGCTTTTCCTCATTGCTGGCGGGCAGAAAATCCTCCGCGTTGAGCTGCAGGCTGAGCGGATTCTTTTTAATGTTTTCCATGAAAATCGCTCCTTTCTCTTACTGCAGCTTGATGCGCGGGTCGATGATTTTATAAAGGATATCCACGATCACGTTTGCAATGATGACCATGCTGGACAGCAGGATGGTGGTGCCCATGATCATGGTGTAGTCACGGTTGGTGATGGCAGACACGAAGTCGCGGCCCAGACCGGGCACGGAGAAGATCTTTTCCACCACAAAAGAACCGGTCATCAGGCTGGCCAGCATGGGGCCGACGTAGGTGATGACAGGCAGAATGGCGTTGCGCAGTGCATGCTTGAACAGGATCATGAACTGGGACACGCCCTTTGCGCGGGCAGTGCGCATATAATCCTGACCCATAACGTCCAGCAGGCTGGAGCGCATCAAACGGGTGATATAAGCCGAGGGATAGATGGCCAGTGCAGTGACCGGCATGATATAGGCGGCGGCGCTGTTCAGGCCAACGGTGGGCAGCACCTTCATTTTCATACCAAACTGGTACAATAGCAACACGCTGGAAATAAAGCTGGGGATCGCGATGCCACAGGTTGCAAACACGATAATAACGTTATCCAGCCACTTACCGCGGTTGTAAGCGGAAATGCAGCCCAGCGGGATGCCCACGCACAGAGCCACCACCACGGCAATGCCTGCCAGACGGCAGGACACCGGCAGCTTGCTGGCGATAATCTGGTTCACGGTACGTCCGCGCTGACGCAGGCTCAGACCCAGATCGCCGTGCAGAAGGCTCTTCATGTAGTTGACGTACTGCACACTCAGCGGCTTATCAAGGCCATACTTTTCGGCCAGAGCCTGCTGAGCAGCGGCACTGATGGACTTTTCTGCCACGAACGGGCCACCGGGGACCAAGTTCATGACAAAAAAGGTAACCGTAGCCACAATGAAGATACTGAAGATACCCATTGCGACACGCTTGATGATGTACTTTGCCATCGTTTGATGCCACTCCAATCCTATCAATGAATTACTGTTTTTGCTCTCAGGCCGAGCCACACTTTCCCGCAGTCCGCCAGCCTCACACATAGCGGACGTCTGTCCTTGGCACGCGGACAGAAAAGCGAATAATAAAACGATGGCATCTTGCGGTTGCACAAACACCATCGTCCATACCCGAGAAACACTCTATCTATTATAAGGATAACCACGATTTTTGTCAATTTACATGAAAAGAATTCACTTCATTATAGCAAAGCATGAGTGAAATCTTATACTTTATACAAATTTCCTGTATATTTGTAGGTAAAAGTGCTACTTTTCCGACCTTTTGGGGGATTGTTCCGTTGGTGCGTACAATCCGCCCTCCCCTGTCGGCGTAAAAGGCAGCGTCTCTGCCGCAGAGTCATCCCTCCATGTCCTTGGCATTTTTCTCCATATTACAGCAAAAAGGCAAAACAAAGCCACCCGCAGCCCCTTTCCGGCACAGTCAGTGCCCGGGAGATGTGCTGCGGGTGGTCATGGGTCGTTTTGCGGGTCAGGAGTACAGTTTTGCGGTCAGCCGGGAGTACATGGCGCTCTTCTGTGCCTTATAGGAGGCCATGGCCTGATCCGCCAATGCGGTGCTCTGGCCGTTGGCGGTCAGAATGGCACGCATCTGGCTGACGATGCTCTCCACTTCCCTGTCGTAGGACGCCTGCATCGCGTACAGTCTGCCGCTTCTGGCCAGCACGATGGATATCTTGCGCGCCTGTGTCTGCTGAGACTCCGGCAGCGATTTGAACTCTGCCTTTGCTCCGGCAATGCAGCTGTTCAGCTCTGCCTCGGCGCGCGCTTTGACGCTGTACAGCTGCTTCAGCAGCGCCTTAACCTCGGCCTCGTAGGAGGCTTCCTGTTTGCCGGAGGAGGACGACGGTTTTTTTGTACCGGAATTGGCTGTACCGGCAGTCTCCTGCTTGCTGGAGGACGCTGTACTGCTGCTCTCCGTCCGGGAGGCAGATGCCGCCGGAGAAGTATCAGAATTCGCCGGGGAGGAAGCCGCACCTGTCTCCTGCTGCGGAGCGCTGGCGGATGCCTCCTGTTCCCCGCTGCCGGACGCGGCGGCTTCATCTGCCAGTTCCTCCAGCGTGATCTCACCGCTGAGCAGCTTATCGATCTCATCATCCGTCAGGGTGACCTGTGTGCTGTCCGCCGGGGCATCCGGCAGGGTTTCAGGAATACCGGCTGCCATACTGTGGAGGTAGAACAGCACGCCAAGAACAGCTGCTGCCAGCAGAGCCACCAGCGCGCCCAGCACGATCAACACGATTTTCAGGACCTTATTTTTCTTCATACTGAAATCCGCTGCCCGGGCAGAGTAATTCTCTGCCCGGGCAGTTTTCTCCTTACTTTAGGATCAGACCCACATGCCCAAAAACTTTTTGGGCTGATGCAGGGTCACAGCGTCCAGTTCCTGATCGTGGAACAGTTCATCGCCGTTGCGCACGATGCGGGCAGCAGTTTCCTTGCCCAGCAGCTCTTCCAGCCGCTGCACTCCCTGTGCCATGCGGGGCGGGCGCTTGTCCGGGGAATGGGTGTCGGTGGAGATGACATGAACCAATCCCCACTGGATGAACTTACACAACTTTTTGCAGAGCTTAGGCTCCAGCAGTGCTCCTGCGTTGATCTGCGCATAGGCACCGGCGGCTACCCAGTCGTACAGCAGGGTGGGATCCTCCAGCACATAGGGGTAGCGCTCGATATGCGCGATCAGCGGCACGATGCCCTGCTGCTGCAGATTGTACAGGGTCTGCCGGATAAAATGCGGCTTGTGGGTGGTGGGGAATTCCAGCAGCAGATAAGCGGTGTCCCCCATGCACAGCGCCCGGGTGTCCAGCTCGCACAGGCCGGGCGAGAAGAACACCTCCGCCCCCAGTTTGAAATCAAACTGCATGGGCTGCCCCTCCAGCGCTGCGGTCAGCTGTTCAAAGGCAGTCTGCCGCTTTACCGTAAAGGCTTCCACTGTGGTACGCTCGCTGTTGAAGTGGCTGGTGAACGCAATATTGCGCACACCATCCTCGTATTCCCTGCGCAGCAGCTCCAGCGAGACCGCTGTATCCTTTGCGCCGTCATCCATGCCGGGCAGAATGTGACAATGCAGATCGGTCATAGCAGTGCTTCCTTATTATTTACCGGCAGTGGCATCCTGCTTGCCGTAGGCATAGTTGTAGTTGTAAGCATAGCTGTATGCGTAGCTGGAGCCCTTGAGTGCCTTCTTCATATCGTAGCGGGTCAGCACGCTGCCCAGCACCCGAACACCGGCATCCTGCAGCTTTTTCACTGCGCCGCGCACTGCATCGGCGGGGGCGTAGTCGGAACGCACTACAAAGATGGCACCATCCACATAGCGGCCAATGACGGCTGCATCGGTGACCACGGACACCGGGGGGGCATCAAGGATGACAAAATCGAACTTCTGGCGCAGAGTATCCACCATGGCCTGCATCTGCGGCTGGCTCAGCATCTCAGAGGGGTTCGGCGGCGGGGTACCGGCGGGCAGGAAGGTCAGATTCATTTCCTTCAGTTCATGCAGCGCCTCGTCCAGCGCGCACTGGTTGGACAGCACGTTGGAAACGCCCTTTACGTTGTGACCGGCCTTCAGATAGCGGTGCAGCACCGGCTTGCGCAGGTCGCAGTCCACCAGCGCCACCTTTTTGCCGCTTTCGGCCAGCGTCAGTGCCAGATTGACCGACACGTTGCTCTTGGACTCCTCCGGCACGGTACTGGTGATGACCAGCGTGTGCACGTCCATGGAGCCTGCCATAAAGTCCAGATTGGTGCGCAGAGACTTGTAGGCTTCCACATAGCCAAAGGGCATCTTTTTGTCGGTGATCAGCTGCAGGGTGCGGTGCTCACCTTCTTTTTTCTTTTTACCAAACAGATTCCACATCGTCTTACACCTCCGGGATCAGGCCCAGCACGGGCAGGCCGAGCTTCTTCTGAACATCTTCGTCATCCACAACGGTATCGTGCAGCAGATGTGCCAGCACCAGAATGCCGCACACCAGCACAGCACCCAGCAGGCCGGCCAGCACAACGTACTTCGTAGTCTGGGGGAACACCTTGTTGGGATCGATGATCACATCGCTCACCGCCTTGCAGGAACCGGCTTCCACCTTTTCCACCAGCACGTCGGGCACGATGTCGGCAATGGTCTGTGCGATCTCACCCGCACGCTCTGCATCCGTATCGGTGACCGTGATCTTCATGATCTGGGTAGCGTCCACATCGGCAACATCCACCATGTCGTACAGCTCGGTGTAGGTCATATCCAGATCCAGTTTGTCGATCACCTCGTTCAGCACGGTGTTGCCCTTGATGATGACCGCATAGGTGCTGATCAGGTTCTTGGCAGAATTGAAGTTATCACTGGTAAAGGTGGAGGAGTTATCCTGCCGGGTATTCACGATCATGTTGATAGAGGCCTGGTACTTGGGTGTAAGCGCAAACACGCACACCAGCAGGCAGATCAGCGCTGCCGCAACAGCTGCTGCCACGATCTGCACGGCATGCGCCCACAGCAGGCGGGCCAGTTCCATCAGATCAATGGTCTCCTCGTCCTCCGTGCTCCGGAGCGACTGTCCCATAGTTGCTTTTTCGTCCATAATAGCGAAACTCACCTTTCTTGTTTTCCGCAGTGCAAGAAATGTACACCGGGTTCCTATAGATACACATTCGTTTTATAATGATAGCACATCTTGTTGTATTTTACAAGCAGCAAATGCCATTTTCTGCCGGCAAATATATGGACAAAATATGCCCTGCCCCGTACAAAAAAGGCATCCGCAGCACATGGATGGCTGCGGATGCCTTCGTTTTACGGATTTTTAGCGAATACGCTTAGCGGGAGCCCTTATCGTAGGGGATACCCTCGGCCTTGGGTGCCATGCTGTTCTTGGAGGTGAAGGCCAGAATGACCATGGAGGCCACAAAGGGCATCATATTATAGATGTTGCTGGACCAGTGCAGCTGCGCAAGGAAGGTGGAGTCTGCAATATTGGCAAGGCTCTTGAACACGGCAAAGAACATGGCCGCGCCAAAGATGTGGAAAGGCTTCCACTGGCCAAAAATCATAACTGCCAGTGCCAGAAAGCCTGCACCGGCCACGCCGACTTCAAAGTTCCAGGTCTGCACCGGGGGCACGATATACGCCAGACCGCCGACGGCGCCCAGCGCACCGGAAAGGATCACACCGGCGTAACGCATCTTGTAAACGTTGATGCCCACCGAGTCCGCAGCCTGCGGGTGCTCGCCGCAGGCACGCAGACGCAGGCCGAAGCGGGTCTTATACAGCACGATGTAGCTGACCACCAGCAAGATCAGCCCCAACGGCACGAACACGCTGAGTTCCAGCCCGCCGATGCTGAACAGGAAGGGCTTGTTGGAATAGTTCAGCTTGGCGCTGCCGCTCTCGCTGAAGTACTTGGAGATGACCACGGCAATGGCGGTAGCCAGCAGGTTCAGTGCCGTGCCGCCGATGGTCTGGTCCGCCTTCAGGTTGATGGAGGCAAAGGCCAGCA
>ERZ840057.1014-NODE-1014-length-25713-cov-44.827033_pt1 | contig 25713 bp, 16 predicted proteins | sample MGYA00519907_ERZ840057 | MGnify/ENA primary metagenome ERZ840057 (study PRJEB31850, sample SAMEA3708862) | human gut metagenome | biome: human gut; feature: human-associated habitat; material: faeces | place: China | collected 2014 ...
GCAGCCGTCGGAGCGGTGCTTAAGCCGTAAGGCGGGAATTGTGCGGTGTTGCCCATAGAAAAAGATGGAATCAATTTAAGGAGGACCCCGGAGTGAAAAAAGCTTCCCGTTTTGCCGCCCTGCTGGCGGCCGTCATGCTCTTCGGCAGCGTGGCTGCCATGCCCGCCCTTGCCGAAGACGTAACCTCTACCCCTGTACCGACAGCAACCGCCGAGCCTACCGTGACCCCCGCCCCGACGGACAACGGCCAGAGTGCCCCCAACAACAGCGGCTCGGCCTACATCATTGCTCAGACCGTGACCGATGCCGCAGGCGGCGAGATCACCACCATTGACCGGGACAGCCGGTTTAACCTGATTCTGCGCGTGGCGGATTACGGTGCTTACAACAACTTCATTCCCGCGGACCAGATCTCTGCCCGCATCAACTCCTCCGCGTTCACCTTTACCGGCAACGCCGAAGTTGGCCAGCTGTACGAGGAAACCGACGCCAACGGTGCCGGTTACTACAGCTATGTACTGCTGTTCCGCGATGTGATCTACAACGGCGGCGGCAACAGCGTGCCCATCAACCTAAGTTACCTGAATTCCACCATGGCGATGCAGCAGCTCAGCGTTACCCTGGGCCAGTGTGTGGACGAAGATCCCGATACCCCCAACCTGATGATCCGCGCTTCCAGCTACGGCAATGAAGCGGTTGTGGCCGGGACGCCCTTTACCCTGACCCTGACCCTGTACGCCACCGGCGGCCAGGAGAACCTGAACGATGTGGTCATCTCGCTGACCCTGCCGGACGGCATCACCATGACCAGCGGCAGCCTGAGCAACTATCTGGGCACCATGGCCCCCAAGTCCACCCGCGATGTCAGCTTCAGTCTGACCCCCAGCGCCGGTTTTACCGGCGGCGTGGCCAACATCACCGTGAACAGCGTGGGTACCGGCGCGGACACCAACAAGGCCGTTACCGGTATGTCCACCACCATCTCGGTTCCGGTATCTCAGCCGGACCGCTTTGAGCTGGGCCAGCTGGAACTCAGCGACAGCATTACGCTGGGCGATTCCGCTTCCGTTACCCTGAACTTTGTCAACAAGGGCCGCAACGCCCTTTCCAACCTGGAAGCCACCCTTTCCGGTGACAATCTGGGCGCCGACACCACTGTGCAGTACATTGGCAACCTGAACGCCGGTTCCTCCAACAGCGTGGATTTTGACATGACCCCCACCCAGGAAGGCACCTGCAACGGTACCATCACCCTGACCTATGAGGACGCCAACGGCACCCTGAAAACCGTCAGCAAAGATTTTTCCTTCTCTGTTCAGCCGGCCATGGACTACGGCAATTCTGGCGATATGGACAATAACATGGATGACATGCAGCCCCAGCAGACCGGCCTGCCCCTGTGGGCCTATCTGGCAATCGGCGCTGCTGTGATCGTGGTGGTAGTTGTGATCGTTGTGGTGGTACGCAAAAAGAAGAAGGCCGCCGCACTTGCCAAGCTGGAGGAAGGCAACGATGAAGATATCTGACCAGATCGGGCTGGCTGTCACCAACCTGTCCCGCCGCAAGGGCCGCACGGCACTGACCGTTGTGGGCGTCGTTGTGGGCATCTGTGCGGTTATCGTTATGATCTCCATGGGCATTGCGGAAAGCCATAACAACGACGAAATGCTCAAAAATATGGGCGGCCTGACCAAGATTGAGGTATACAACTACGGCAGCCAGAACATCAATGGGCAGGAGGTCAAGCTGGATAACGAAGCCGTCCAGCGGTTCCGCAAGATCGACCACGTTACGGCTGTCACCCCCTATTACCAGCCGGACTTGAACCTGTATGTAGAAGCAGGCAAAAACAACCGCTACCGCGCCAGTTATGTATGGAGCGTTCTCGGCCTGGACCCGGACACCATGCCCCTGCTGGACAACAAGCTGGAAAGCGGCGACTGGCCCAAAAGCGGCGTGAATTACGGCAAGGATGTGATTCCCGTTGTGGTGGGCAAGGAGTTTTTGTATCAGTTTGAGGATACCCGCCGCAGCCAAAACAGCTCCAAACGCCAGCGCTGGAGCGGCGAAACCGATGCCAACGGCAACCAGCTGCCGCCCTTTGTGGATGCTACCAAGGATACCTTTACCCTGACCCTGACCAATGGTGACACCGAGAGCCCCAAGACCCAGAGCTACAAGCTCAAAATCGTTGGCGTTGTCTCGGAAGAATCCCAGGATTACATGCTGCAATACGGCATTACTTTCCGCCTGAATGACCTTCTGATGCTGAGCGAAGCCTACAGCAAGCTGGCCAAAACGGATTTTAACCCCAAAAAAGTGACCTATAACGAAGTGTACATTAAGGTCGATGACATCAAGAATGTGGATAAAATCTGCGATACCTTAAAAGAGGAAGGCTACCAGATCAGCTCCATGATGGATTACCGCAAGCAGATGCAGCAGCAGACCGCACAGCGCCAGCTGCGCCTGGCGGGTCTGGCGGCCATCAGCCTGTTTGTTGCCGCGCTGAACATCGCCAACACCATGACGATGGCCATTTACGAGCGCACCCGTGAGATCGGCGTGATGAAAGTTCTGGGCTGCGAGATTGGCAACATCCGGCGGATGTTCCTGATTGAAAGCGGTATGATCGGCTTTATCGGCGGCGTAGCCGGTACGATTTTAAGCTACATCATCAGCTTTGGCATGAACAACATAACGATGATCGTATACGGCCTGAACACCCTGCTGATGAAGCTGGGCATCAACGCCACCATCGACCTCAGCTCCCTGATGGGCAGCAGCGATTCGATGTATTACGGCGGTGGAATGTATATGTCTGATTCCGGCAGCGGAACCGTCATGTCCATCATTCCTATCTGGCTGGTGCTGGCTGCCATCGGCTTTGCCGTGGTGGTGGGCCTGCTTTCCGGCATCGTTCCCGCCAGCCGCGCCGTTCGCATCAGCGCCCTGGAGGCCATCCGGCACGATTAAATCAAATGCGCCTTCCCGCAAGGGAGGGCGCGTTTTTGTTTGAATGAAAAAAGAATAAATAGTAAAGAATAATTTCGGTGGACCGCAGAGTTCTGCATTCTATGTATTAACCTTTTCGTTTATAGAGACCATAGGGGCGCACATTGTGCGCCCGCCATCTTTATTACAGAGTATACCATAAATCATATCTGTAGGGCGGGATGCCCTCATCCCGCCGCAGAGAGACATCATAAAATTGTACCACCTGCCCACGTTACGGCCCGCCCCACGGGACGATGCAAGCATCGTCCCCTACAAATCTCTTTTTCTGTTCGCGGCAAAATTTTACCTTTCTTCCCCTTCAATACATTTTCTTCCTCGTCATCATACAAAAAACGCGCACAGCGCCCGATATTTATCGGCACTGTGCGCGTTTTGCTAACTCCTAACTCCTAACTTTCTCCGGTATCTGCGCCCCAATAATTGCCGCAAACATCAAAGCGCACCCTGCCAGTTCTACGCCGGAAAGGGTCTGGCCCAAAATCAGCCAGCCGGCCAGGGCGCTGAACACGCTTTCCATGCACATGGCCATGCTGGCAATGGTGGGGTCAAGTTCTTTCTGGCCCACAATTTGCAGCGTGTAGGCCACACCGCTGGACAAAATGCCGCAGTAAGCAATAGATACCGCCGCCCCCTGGATCTGGGCAAAGGTCGGCGTTTCAAACACAAACATAAAAATAGTGGAAAGGACCGCCGTTGCAAAAAATTCCGCAAAGCTCAGCTGCACACCGTCCAGCCTGGGGCTGTAATGATCCACCAGCATAATCTGGAACGCAAACAGCAGCGAGCAGAGCAGCAGCATCCATTCGCCGCCGGTCAGGGTCAGGGTATCGTGCCCCGCCAGGCACAGCAGGTAAAGCCCCGCCAGGCTGATGCAGGCGCAGATTCCCAGTTTAACCCCCGGCCGCCGCCCAAAGAACACCCCCAGCAGCGGTACCAGCACCACATACAGCGCCGTCAAAAAGCCCGCCTTGGCCGTGCTGGTGGTGCCAATGCCGATCTGCTGTGCCGCCGAAGCCGCAAACAGCGCAATACCGCAGAACACACCGCCCCGCAGCAGCATCCGGCCGTTGATCCAGAACGGAACGCCGGGATCCGCTTTGCGGGCCTTGCCGCGGCGCAGCAAAACCAGCACGATCAAAAATGCGCAGGCCAGCCAGCTGCGGGCCGCCAAAAAGGTATACGGCCCCACATAGCCGCTGCCCACACTTTGCGCCACAAAGGCTGTGCCCCAGATCAGCGCCCCCAGCAGAAGCAGCAGGGTGTTGCGCAGCTGTTTTTTATCAAAGTTCATCTTTTGATTCCTTTTTTTGTTTCAGTCATATCCGCAAAATGCCCCGGCGTCGGTCTGCGTTGACCGCTGCGCCGGGGCTCGCTTCATTTTTGGTTATTCTGCATCCGGGGCAACCAGGTCGTCGCTGCCAATGCCCTCAATTTTCACGCCGCCGGTAATGTAGAACATACCAGAGTCATAGCTGACATTGGCCTTGTACAGCCTGCCGGGGGTCAAGCCGGAGATGGTATAGGTGCTGCACTCCCCGCCGGTCGGGAAATACACCGTGGTGCCCGCCACATAGGAAGTGGTTGCCTTATCCTCCGAAAGTTCCCACAGCGCCACCTTGAACTCCAGAATACCGGTGGATTCGGTGGTGGCATAGCCCGTTACCTGCACGGTATCGGAACCCGCCACAAAATACTCGGTGTTGCGGTTCTGGATGCTGTTAAACGCAACATACAGCGTCCCATCCTGCACCTGTTGGTTCCAGTGGACCGAGGTATCCTGCAGCCCATCCGGGAAGTTCACCTCACCGCCGGGCTGCGCCACAATTTCGTCCGCCTCATCGTCATCGGAACCTTCTTCACGCAGGCCCAGCAGGTCTGCCGTTCTCAAAATCAGATTGCTTGCTACTTCCTTGGGGCTGCAGGCGGTCAGGCTGAGCGCCAGAACCGCTGCCAGCACAAGTGCAGTTGCACGTTTTGCCAGTTTCATCATTCATTGCCCTCCATGGCAGGTAAAGCTGTTTGTAACCCTTTTATTATATCCCAATTCGCCGGGCAGAACAAGTGCTTCTTGGTGAAAACCTGGTAAAACCTAACCCCTATGGTGTGTTATCCGCGGGTGCCCTCAACGCTGGAATCGGTGCTCCAGCCCTGCAGGTCAGTGGGGTTGATGGAGCCGTTCCAGCGGCCATCGTTCTGGGCGTCGTTCCATTCGTTCCAGGCTGCCTCGCTGCGGATAGCTGTACCGCTGCGGAATGCTGCATCCCACGGGTTGGCGGAATCCGGGTCGGTGGGGTCCCAGCCGCGCTTGCTCTCGTCCGCCGGGTCGGTGTAAATGGTGCCGGGCTTTCCCATGGGGCCGGGGTCATCGGCGTTATCATAGATCACCACGCGGGTGCCGATGGGGCAGTTATCATAGATCCACTTTACATCACAGACCAGCAGCCGGATACAGCCCAGGCTGGCCTGGGTGCCCAGCTGGTTGAACTGGTCGTACTCGATATCGTCCTTGTGCTGGCTGTAATACGGCACAGTGTGGAACAGATAGGAATCCCAGATGCGGGTAGCGTACTGGCCATAGCTCGGCCCGGCCAGCAGCCGCCAGTCATAATTGACCGGCGTTGCAAAGAATCCCAGCGGGGTATCCGCGCCGCCGGAGCACACCATGGCCATATACGGCTTGGTGTAGTTACCCTCATCGTCCAGCGCCAGTACCGTCACGGTAGAAGCCGCGCGGTTGACCGCGATCATATAGGGGCAGCCATCTTTGGCACTGTATTTCAGCCCCTCGCTCTGGTAAAATTCATCGGCAGCCAGCTGTTCCATCAAGGCTTTGCCGCGCTCATCCCAAAGCGCTGGGTCCACCACCTGCGGGGCATCCTTGGTGCAGTTTGCGGACGCCGTTGCGGTGGCATCGGCAATGCGCTGTTCTTCCTCGGTCATGGTGGGCTGTTCCTGCTGGCTGTCGCCATCCATGGTGCTGTCTGCACCGTCGGGCGCGGTGGAGCTGGAATTCCCCTGGCTCTGGTTGGGCTTGTTGGTAATGGTGCCATCGGTTTTTACCAGCAAAAAGCAGCCTGCGCACACCAAAATAAACACGGCAATGCAGAAAATCAAGGTGATCAGGGCATGCACGCGGCGGTTCTGTTTGCGTGAAACAGCGCGGCGGCGCTGCATATTGCTGCTCCTGGCAGCGGGTGCAGGGCGGCGCTTGGGTCCCTGCGCCGGACGTTTTTGTTGCGGCATTGTGCAGACCTCCCGTTTATGGTGTCAAAATCGTATGTTTCGGGCTTTGCTTCCCACTGCGGGCGGGCGCGGCCCGAACGGAATTCATTTCCCGTATTTTTCCGCCACAAATTTTTCCAGTGCGGCAAAGCTGCGGCGGACCTTCTCGGTATCAATGCAGTACGCCATGCGGAAGTAGCCGGGGCAGCCAAAGCTGTCGCCAGGAACCAACGCCAGGTCATACTTCATGGCCTTTTTGCAGAACGCATTGGCGTCCTCCTCCAGCGCTTTGGGGAAGATATAGAAGGTGCCAGAGGGTTTAACCACGGTAAAGCCCAGCTTTTTCAGCTCGGCGTAAATCAGCTCCATGTTGGTTTCGTACACGCCCAAGTCGCTGGTTTCGTCCAGGCATTCGGCCACGGCCAGCTGGATCAGTGATGCCGGGCAGTTGTGGCCGGTTCCGCGGCTGATCTGGCCGCACATGGGCACAATATACTCGGCGTCCTCGCAGCGCGGGTTCGCAGCCACATAGCCGATGCGCTCGCCCGGCAGGCTCAGGCTCTTGCTGAACGAATAGCAGGTCAACGTATCGTCATAGAACTTGGCGGCGTACTGGATGGGCTGCCCGCCGAACATGATTTCGCGGTACGGCTCATCCGAGATCAAAAAGATTCGGTGCCCATACTTGGCGCTGGCGGCGCGCAGGCGGTCGGCCAGGCCGGTCAGCGTCTCGGCGCTGTAGGCTGCGCCGGAGGGATTGTTGGGGGTGTTGATCAGCACGGCGGCGGTGTTCTCATCCAGCATCGCGTCAAATGCGTCAAAGTCAATCTGGAAATCCTTCGTGCGGGGCGGAACGACCTTCAGATTCAGGCCCGCGCCCTCCACATATGGCTTGTATTCCGGGAAGAACGGCGCAAAGGTGATAATATCCTGCCCCGGCACCGCCACGCAGCGCATGGCGTGGGCCAGCGCACCGGCAGCACCCGTTGCCATAAAGATATGCTCCATACCGTAGTCCATGCCAAAGCGGCGGTTCAGGCTTTCGGCCACCGCCTTGCGCACGGCGGGGATGGTCAGCGTGGGGCTGTAGCCATGCAGCGTCACCGGCTCCTTGGTCTGCAGCAGATCGATGCAGGTTTTGGTAAAGTGCTCCGGGCAGGGCACCGAAGGGTTGCCCAGCGAATAATCAAATACATTTTCATAGCCGATCTCAGTCCCGCGAGCCGTGCTCCACTCGGAGATTTGGCGAATAACGGACTTGCCGCTAAGCATATCTTTATAGCGCTGCGCAATCATTTTACAGTTCCTCCCGCCGCAATTTTGCAGTTATTTCATGATAACGTCATACAGTTCATCGCTGTTTTCTGCCAGGTATTCCGCCCCGGCCGCATTCAGTTCCTCCCGCGTGCGGAATCCCCACACCGCCCCGCAGCAGGGCAGGTTCGCATTGTGGGCGGTTTCCACATCCACGTTGCTGTCCCCCACATACAGGGTGCTGGCCGGGTCGGCATGCAGGGCCTGCAGCAGGGCGTTCGTGCCCTCGGCGGCGGGCTTGGGGGCCACGCCGGTCATCTGGCCGCGCACGATCGTAAAATACTGCGTGCCGAAATAATCCTTGACGACCTCTTTTGCCAGCGCATCCGCCTTGTTGGAAAACACCGCCAGCTGCACGCCGTTCGCTTTCAGCTTTGCCAGCATTTCGGGGATGCCGGGGTACGGTGCGGTGGTGTCCCGCAGGTGCTGGCCATAATCCCGCTTAAAATCCGCCAGGGCCGCTTCCAGCACCGCCGGGGTGCGCTGGTCTGCCGGGGCCAGGCGCTCCACCAGTTTAGGGATACCGTTGCCCACAAAATAGCGGTACGCCTGGCGCTCATGGGTGGGCCAGCCATATTTCCGGCACAGCCGGTTGCCGGCATCCGCCAGGTCAGTCAGGGTGTTCAGCAGCGTACCATCCAGGTCAAACACTACAGTTTTATACATTTTGTAATATCCTCTATTTTCTATACACATTCTAACTTTTCCCACTGATACGGCAAAAGCCACACTTCTATTATAGGAGCATTTTGCCAAAACGGCAACCGCTTTTGCCTGTTGTTTTGGAGCAAAAGTGTAAATTATACAGCGGCAGGGTGCAATATCACGTAAAGTGTGCTACTATATATTTGTATTGCTGGCCGGGAGTGATCCAGCCAAGGGGAGGAAAAAAGATGGACCTGTTTCTTTCAATTCTGAAATCCGTCATTTACGGTGTGATTGAAGGCATCACCGAATGGCTGCCGATTTCCAGCACCGGGCATATGATCCTTGCCGAGCAGGTGCTGACGTTTGGCTATACGGAAGATTTTATGGAAATGTTCCGCGTTGTCATCCAGCTGGGTGCTATCCTGGCTGTTGTGGTGCTGTATTTCCACAAGCTGTGGCCGTTCTGCAAGGATAATGGCCGCGATACCGGCTTTGCCGCCCACCTGCGCTGGCCCGTGGTCCGGCTGTGGTTCAAAATTATTGTAGCCTGCGTGCCCGCCGCCGTGCTGGGCATTCTGCTGGACGACTGGATGGACGCCCACCTGTATAACAGCGTGGTGGTTGCCCTGATGCTGATTGTGTACGGCGTTGCCTTTATCCTGATCGAGCGCCGCCCGCGGGTGCCCACCACCACCAAGCTTTCCCGCATTACTTACCCGCAGGCGTTCAAGGTTGGCTGCTGGCAGGTGCTCTCCCTGATTCCCGGCACCTCCCGCAGCGGCTCCACCATTCTGGGCGGCATGCTGTGCGGCATGTCCCGCCCGGCTGCCAGCCAGTTCACCTTCTTCCTTGCCATCCCGGTCATGGCCGGTGCCAGTTTGCTCAAGCTGGTCAAGTTCTTTGGCAAGGGCAACAGCTTCACGCTGGATCAGACCGTTGTGCTGATCGTTGGCTGTGCGGTTGCCTTTATCGTTTCCATCATCGCCATCCGCTTCCTGATGGATTACGTCAAGCGCCACACCTTCACCGCGTTCGGCGTTTACCGCATCGCGCTCGGCATTGTTGTTCTGGTGATCTGGGGCGTACAGACCTTTGTGCTGAAAGTGCCCGCCGCCGTGTAACGGCCCGGAGTGTATCTAAAATCGAAAATCTCCCCGCTGCATTTTGTGCATCAGCACATTGCAGCGGGGAGATTTTTTCTTGCCATTTTTGTTTTTAAATCAGAGGAATCCTGGCTGACGTCTGCTTATCAGCTTCTTACTTTTCCACCTGGAACAAATTCTGCTGACGGGTTGCTTTGGCACCGATGTTGTTATACTCCAAATTGAAGTACCCATGCACCCAGGCATCCAGCTCTGCATTCTCGCCGTAGGTGTGGGTCACGCCGTCCGCGTCCATATAGTCATTGGCGGCTGTCACCACCGGGGCCACCTGCTTGAGTGCCAGCAGGTACTGGTAATACGGGGTCAGCGGCAGCCCGGCATTTTCCACCAGGGTGGGAGCCAGCATGCACATATCCATGCGGTTGTACTCGTCGGTGGCGCTGGTCTGGCCTGCGTTTTCCAGCGGGTAGTTTGCCCAGATCAGGTAGGGCGTGCTGCGCTCCAAAATCTGCAAATTGTTCTCATCGGTAAAGGTATGGTCGGCCACATGATCCACAAAGCTGGGGGCGTGGTCGCCTGCCATGGCAACAATCACCTTGCGGCCGGTCTTTTCGTACTGCTCGGTCAGGTATTCGGTCAGTTCGCCAAAGGCACGGTCGGTCATATAGATGTTGCTCAGGTATTCATCCATGATGGAATCATACTCACCGTAATCGGTTGCGGCATGCACGATATCCTCCTCCGGGGGGTTCATATCGTAATCGCCGTGGCTCTGGATGGAAACCAGGAACACAAACCGCGGCTGGTCCTCCGGCATTGCTTCATACAAACCTTCCAGGTCGCGGTAGGTGGCGCTGTCGGTCTGGTAGGGGCGGCTGCCATAGGTTTCCTTGGTCGGAAAATCATCCTGGAAGTGGGTCTCGTCAAAGCCCAGCGTCAGCCAGGCAGAATCGCGGCGGTAGTTGGAGTTGGTATAGGGGTGGGCTGCCAGCGTGGCATACCCCAGATCTTTCAGGTTGCTGACCAGGCTGTTTGCCTTGTGCAGGTTCAACCAGTTGAACGGTGTGATGGAGGGCATCAGCATCAGCGAGTTGGAGGAAAGCATCTCGTACTCGCTGGAGTTGGTGCCGCCGCCCACATGCGGGCTGATGGTGTGGCCATAAATGGAGTTGGGCAGGTTTTTGGTCACCTGCATGATCTCCTGGTCGGCCTGCAGGTCCGTTACCAGGTCAAAGTCATAAAAGCTTTCGGACAGGATCAGGAACACATCGGGGTAGTCCTGCTCGTTTGCCGTTTCGGGGCTGGCCTGATAGTCCTGCGCCATTGCAGCGGCCTCGGTGGCGGCGTCCTCGCTGTAGCCGTCCGGCTGCAGGATGGGGTCCACCATCAGGCTGGCGGCTTCAAGGCTACCCGCCAGGTAGCCGTACTTATAATAGGTTTCCTGCCAGGCCCAGCCGTAAGTGGCGGCGGGCTTGATGGGGTTGGGGCTGAAATACCCCAGATACAGCACCGCAAAAATGCCGCAGGCGCAGGCCAGCGCATGAGCGCCGCGCTGTTTCCAGCTGCGCTTATGCTTGCCGGCCAGTTTGACCTGCACAACGGCAGCCACCAGCACCGGGATGTACAGCAGCGCAATGGTAATAACTGTCTGGGTAATGTGCAGGGTATAACTGCCCATCACCTCTGCCGCGGTGCCCAGGTTCAGGATGTCCTGCGGCATCAGGGCGGAACCATGCAGGTCCCGCGTGTAATAGTTGACCAGCGCCAGCACGGTAAAAATCAGGCCGGAAACGCCGGTTGCAATGCCCCAGCTGCCGCACAGGGCAAACACCACCAGCGTCAGGCAGAACGCCGTCAGCGCATTGAGCGGTGCGTATACCGGCCACTGCCCCGCCATGTAGTTGGCAGTTACGCCGTCAGAAATTTCTAACTGGTAGCGCGCCACAAAGGCCGCTGCCACAGCCAGCGCAAATGGCAGCACCGTGCCAAGCCAGAAGCGCTTGCTTTTTAATGTTTTTTTGATGTTTTGCATGGGTATCCTGTTCCTTCGCTTTGTTTGTTCATTAAGTTGCGGTCAACATTCCGCGTCAACACGCCGAATGTCCGGTATGCCCGCAAAAGGGCATATTAGGTTAGTATATCACATTTTATGCCGGTTGTGAATCACCGTTTTTCGGCCAAATGCTGCCACTTGTTCCAAATCTGGCCCGCCCGCGCAGATTTTGCATTTACCAACCTACGCTTTCATGTTATAATATTAATTAATCATCATTTTACCCCATAGACGGAGGCTATTCTATGAAAATTCCTGCAAAAGGTTTTACTCACGGCGGCAAGTTCCATGCAGACGATGTGTTTGCCACAGCGCTGCTGATGATTGTGCGGCCGGATATCAAAGTAACCCGCGGTTTTGTTGTGCCGGATGGTTTTGACGGCATTGTGTACGATGTGGGCTGCGGTATGTTTGACCACCACCAGGAACCGCGCGAAAGCCGCCCCAACGGCGTGCCCTATGCGGCCTTTGGCCTGCTGTGGCGCGTGTTGGGTGCCCAGCTGGTGGGTGCCCACCAGGCCCGCCTGCTGGATGAAAATTTTGTTCAGCCCCTGGACTTGAACGATAACACCGGCGAACAGAACTCCCTGGCCGATGCCATCGGCAGCTTTAACCCCGTGTGGGATTCCGGCGAAGATTCCGATGCCTGCTTCTGGCGCGCCGTGCCCTTTGCCAAGCAGGTGCTTGAAAACGAGATTGCCGCAGCCAACGCCGTGAACCGCGCGGACGAGACCGTCCAGAACGCCTACAAGAACTCCAAGGACGGCATTGTGGTCCTGCCGGACTACATGCCCTGGAAAAACGGCCTGTACAAAACCGATGCCCTGTTTGTTGTCTACCCCAGCCAGCGCGGCGGCTACAGCGCCCAGTGCGTGACCGATTACAAGACCCGCCGCAGCAAGGTGCCGTTCCCGCCCGCATGGGGCGGCCAGCCGGAGGAGATCCTGCGCGAAAAGAGCGACCTGGCTCTCAAGTTCTGCCACCCCAGCCGTTTCCTTGTCACCGCGGAAACCAAAGAGGATGCCATTGAGGCATGCCGCCGTGCCCTGCGCGCCGCCGGAAGGCCGGTGAGCGCACAGTGAGCGCCGAAACTCTAGAGCAGTTTGGTCCCCGCCCCAGCACCGCGGCAGACTGCCAGCCAGACCCGGCTTCCGCCTGGGTCTACATGGTGCGCTGCGCGGATGGCAGCCTGTATTCCGGCTGGACCAATGACCTTGCCCGTCGCCTGCGCGCCCACAAGGGCGGCAAGGCCGGTGCCAAGTATACCCACGCCAAAGGTGCCGTTAAGCTGACCTATGCCGAGCGCTGCACCGATAAAAGTGCCGCCCTGAAGCGGGAAGCCTCCCTGAAAAAGCTGCCAAAACCCGAAAAGGAAGCCCTTGCCGCCCAGTGGACCGCTGAAAACACCATCACCCTGCGGGATGCCGCGCCGGAGGACGCCGCTGCCGTGGCGGAGCTGTACAACTGGTATGTCACCCACTCCACGGCCACTTTCCAGTATGACCTGTGTACCGAGGAATTCCAGCGCGAAAATATCGCCCATGTGCAGCAGCGCGCGCCGTTCCTGGTTGCCGTCAATGCAGCGGGCAAGCTGTGCGGCTTTGCCTGCGCCCACCCCTGGCACAGCCGCACAGCGTATGCGTGGGATGTGGAGCTAACCGTTTACTGCGCCCACGACTGTGTGGGCCAGGGGGTTGGCGGGCGGCTGTACAAAGCCCTGCTGGACGGCGTGCGCCAGCGCGGCTACTGCAACGCCGTTGCCCTTGTGACCGGCCAGAACAAAGAGAGCTGCGCGTTCCATAAAGCGCTCGGCTTCAAAAAAATCGGCGTGGAACCCCGCACTGGGTACAAGTTCGGCCAATGGTTGGACCTTGCCTATTGGTGGATGGACCTGCGCCCCGGCCAGGAGCCTCCGGAGCCGGTGCGCCTGGGGCGATAAAACTGCATAACACAAAATTAAGCGGGGCACTGCTGATTGGCAGCGCCTCGCTTTTGTTATAAAGGCAATACCGCATAATTCTAAGTGCCGATACGGCGAGCGAGGTGCGGCAGCTGCTAAGCCAAAAGCGCAGATAATACTTTGTGTATTATCGAGCATTTTGGCAACGCAGATGCCGTGCCGCAGCCGCCGGAGCGGTGCTTGAGCCGTTAGGCGGGAATTGTGCGGTATTGCCTAAAGATTTGTAGGGCGCGATGCCCTCATCGCGCCGCGGAGAAACGTAAATCCATCCACCGCAAACCTGTAAACGATCTGTAGAGGACGATGCCTGCATCGTCCCGCATACTGAGCTGCAACCATGGGATACTGTCATCAACATCCTATCTCCCCGCCGCGCGTTTTTGTTTTCCACAAGAAGCCCCTCTGTTTGTGGAAAACCGTTCAGATTCTTTTCACTTTTCCCTGTCGTTACGCGGTCTGCATTCCTGTTTTTGCCCACAAACTGCCCTTGTTCACGCAAAGTTTACCGGAATTTCCAGCTATTTCATGCCTTGTTCATCCGCAGTTCATTTTTATTCTTCATGATAGAATCTATCGGGGGCCCCTATTACCGCCCCCAACTGGAGGAATTGTTATGCACGAAACCCAACAGCCGCGCGACCCCAAAAAGACGACCGGCATTGTATATGCCGTGATCCTTGTGGTGTTGCTGCTGCTCAATTTCTGGGCCTTCCCCGCCATGATGAAAGGCCAGGTCAAACAGGTCGATTACGGCACCTTCCTGAACATGCTCGAAGGCGGCGAACTGAGCACCGTTGAAATTCAGGATCAGCAAATCTATTTTGTGGACAAAAACGATACCACCTACTGCACCAACTCCATTGCGCAGGACCTGCAGCTGGTCAACCGGTTGGAAAGTGCCGGCGTTTCCTTTGGCAAGGTGTACAACCAGACCACCTGGGTGGATACCCTGCTGGGCTGGGTCATCTCGCTGCTGCCCATGATCATCCTGATCGTCTGGTTCAACCGCATGATGCGCAAGCGGGTCGGTGAAATGACCGGCGGCGCCAACAGCATGATTTTTGGCGGCGGCAAATCCGGTGCCAAACAGTATGTCGTTGAGGATGGCAAGTCCATCAAATTTGCCGATGTTGCCGGTGAAGACGAAGCCAAAGAGAGCCTGCAGGAAATCGTTGACTTCCTGCATAACCCCAAGCGTTACGAGGATATCGGTGCCAAAATGCCCAAGGGCGTTCTGCTTGTCGGCCCCCCGGGCACCGGTAAAACCCTGCTGGCCCGCGCTGTTGCCGGCGAAGCCGGTGTTCCCTTCTTCTCCATTGCGGGTTCTGAATTTGTCGAGATGTTCGTCGGCATGGGCGCTTCCAAGGTGCGTGACCTCTTCAAACAGGCCAACGAAAAAGCCCCCTGCATTGTCTTTATTGATGAGATCGATACCATCGGCAAAAAGCGTGACGGTGCTTCCGGTATGGGCGGCAACGATGAACGCGAGCAGACCCTGAACCAGCTGCTGACCGAAATGGACGGGTTTGACGCCGCCAAGGGTGTTATCATTCTGGCCGCCACCAACCGTCCTGAATCCCTTGACCCCGCTTTGACCCGCCCCGGCCGTTTTGACCGTCGTGTGCCCGTGGAGCTGCCCGACCTGAAAGGCCGCGAAAGCATCCTGCGCCTGCACGCTCAAAAGGTCAAAATCGGCCCCGACTGTGACTTTGCCGTGGTTGCCCGCATGACTCCCGGTGCTTCCGGTGCCGAGCTGGCCAATATCATCAACGAAGCCGCCCTGGGCGCTGTGCGCCACCACCGCATGGCCGTTACCCAGTACGACCTGCAGGAAGCCGTGGATACCATCCTGGCCGGCGCCCAGAAAAAGAATAAGATCCTGAGCGACAAAGAAAAGTGCATCGTGGCCTACCACGAAGTCGGCCATGCCATGGTTGCCGCCCTGCAGAGCCATTCCGCCCCCGTGCAGAAAATCACCATTGTACCGCGCACTTCCGGCGCGCTGGGTTTCACCATGCAGGTAGAGGACGGCGACCACACCCTGATGACCAAGGAAGAGATCCTGGCCAAAATTGCCACCATGACCGGTGGCCGTGCCGCCGAAGAAGTGGTGTTCAACTCCATCACCACCGGCGCATCCAACGATATCGAGCAGGCCACCAAGATGGCCCGCGCCATGATTACCCGCTACGGCATGTCCGACGACTTTGACATGGTTGCCCTGGAAACCGTGAACAACGCCTACCTGGGCGGCGATGCCAGCCTGGCCTGCAGTGAGCGCACAGCCGCCACAGTGGACGATAAGGTCGTGGAAGTCGTCAAGCAGCAGCATGAAAAAGCCAAACAGATGCTGATTGAAAACCGCGGCAAGCTGGACGAGATCGCCAAGTACCTGTACGAGAAAGAAACCATCACCGGCGAAGAGTTCATGCGCATCCTGACCGCTGTTCCCCAGCTGCCCACCGGTGCCGTGGAACAGTAAAGGCAACACCGCACAATTCCCGCCTGACGGCTTAAGCACCGCTCCGGCGGCTGCGGCACGGCATCTGCGTTGCCAAAATGCTCGATAATGTCGGGTTGCGGTACCCGCATCGTGCTTCGGGGGCAAAAGCCCCTCGCACTCTGCGACCGCTGCCCCTGCTTCGGTTCGCTGTTTCCGCCACTGGCGGCGCTCACCTTTGCAGCATCCAGTATTATCTGCGCTTTTGGCTTAGCAGCTGCCGTGCCTCGCTCGCCGTATCGGCACTTAGAATTGTGCGGTATTGCCTAAAATCTCCGCTCTGCGCGTTTTCTTTGTAAAATAACGGTGCCCCCGCCCTATGCAGTTCATTTACCGCACGGGCGGGGGTGTTTTGTTGTAATTCCGTAGGGGCGCACACCATGCACCCATCCGTTTTATATCATCACACTACAGCGCTTTCTCACAAAGCACACCATGTAATAGCGCCATTTTATGGCCAGCCGTTACCCATTTGTAGGGGCCGCTGCTCACCTCTTTCCGAAAAACGCAATAAAAATGCTGTCTTTCTCCACATCAGGGAAAGGCAGCATTCTTCTTTATCCGTTCAGATCTTCGCCGTTGCTGGCAATCACATTTTTATACCATCCAAAGGACTTTTTCCTGTACCGTGCCGCCGCCCTGTTCGAGTACCGGGAAAAGCACCAGTGATCCTGCCGGGCTTTATTTTGCCTGTGCGCCCTCTGGGAAGATGATCTTGTTCACAAAGAAGAAGATCACCATGGAAATGCCGCCATTGAGCACGGTTGTGCCAATGTTGTAGATGAAATCCGGCACCAGCAGGCCCGCAACCGCCACCCACACGCAGTTGATGGAGTTGACGATGCAGGTGATCAAGCAGAACGCCACCACATACCAGGCGATCTGCTTGGCCAGGTTGCCCTTGCTGCGGAACACAAAGTTGCGCTGGATGGGAAAGTTTATGCATTCTCCCACCACCATGGCAACCATGTAGGCGCAAAAGTACGGCAGACCGCCATGGGCGGAATCATACCCCAGGATGTTCCACTGGAAGGTTTCGCCAAACAGCGTGACCGGGATGCCCGGCCAGCCAAAATCCACCACCGGCAGGCTGCTGAACGCCGCCGGCAAAAATTGCAGCAGCAGGTATTTGAACACCGTAACCAGGTTGGATACGATCACAAACAGTCCGCCTTCGCGCACCCACTTGGCTGCGGCGGGGTGTTTTGCCGCAAAATTATTCCATAGCTGCATAAATAGCCCCTCTCTTTCCTCAGCTGTTGCGCAGGCGCTGTTCCAGCTGTGCGTTCAGTACCAGGTTTTTCACGGCTTCTATGATCACCCGCACAAGGCCGATGATCCAGAATCCCTGTAATTCCATCACAATGCCATCCACCATGCCCATGCTGATGGCACCGCTGGTCATTTTGGCCAGGGCACGCAGCGGCATGTTGTACTGGAACAGCACATTCAGGTCCGGCTTGCCGCGCTTGTAGCTGGCGTTCAGCAGTGCGGTAAGCACCAGCCAGATCAGCCAGCCCAGCGGGCTGCGGCTGTGGTTCAGCTCGCCCAGGGTCATGTTGCGGTCAATTTTAACTTTTCCCTGCTGCACCGGGCGGCCCAGCAGGGTGGCCCATTCGTCATCCGGCACGCTCTGCACCTTGCCGCTGGTATAGTGCGGCAGATGCTTGCCCGCATAGGGGTTGGGTGCGCCGGTACCGGCCACTTCCACCACGGCGGTCAGGCGGATGTCCGCACTGGACGCGCCGACCCGCAGCTCATAGCTGCCGCCTTCCACTTCCCAGCTGTCGGTCTTGGTGTTCCAGTAGCGGAATGCCTTGTCGTCCAGCGGGATGGTCACGGTCTTGCTTTCGCCGGGCTGCAGCTGCACCTTGGCAAAGCCTTTCAGCTCCTGTGCGGGGCGGAACACTTCTGCCCCGGGTTTTGCCACATACAGCTGCACGATCTCTGCTCCGGCGCGCTTGCCGGTGTTGGTTACTGTCAGGGTCACGCCATTGGACGCGGCCTGCAAATTGCTGTAGGCAAAGCTGGTGTAGCTTAACCCATAGCCAAAGGGGAATGCCACCGGCACACCGGCGGTCTGGTAATAGCGGTAGCCGACATACAGCCCCTCGCGGTACTGCACCATGCGGCCCGGCCCGGCAAAGTTATCCTTGGCGGGGGTATCCGCATAGGCGTTGACCCAGGTTTCGGCCAGCTTGCCGCTGGGGTTCACTTTGCCGGTCAGCACATCCAGCATGGCGCCCGCCCCCGCCTGGCCGCCCAGCGCACCATACACCAGGGTACGGCAGTGTTTGAGCCACGGGGTTTCCAGCGAAGCCCCTGCGCTGAGCACCACAACGGTGTTGGGGTTGGCCTGCTGCACGGCCTTTAACAGTTCGATCTGGTTGTCCGCAAGGCGCATATCGCCGCGGTCCAGACCCTCACTTTCCTTGATTTCATCCAGCCCCAGGCAGAGCAGCACCACTTCGGCCTTTTGGGCCAGGGCTACAGCCTCGGCCTGTTTGGCGGCATCCGGTTTGCCCTGGCGGTCAAAGCCGGGGGCAAAGCCCACGCTGGCCAGGCCGCTCTCTTTCAGGCAGTCCAAAAAGGTATCCACCTTGATGGAGTTGACCGCGCTGGAGCCAGCGCCCTGGTACCGCGGTGTCTGGGCAAAGTCGCCGATCACGGCAACTTTTGCGCCCTCGGCCAGCGGCAGCAGGTCGTTCTCGTTTTTCAGCAGCACAATGCTTTCGGCTGCGGCGCGGCGGGCCAGGGCGTGGTGAGCGTCCGCATCAAAGGTGCGGCTGTGGGACTGCACGGCGGCATGGGTATCAAACACCAGCGTCAGCAGCTCGTCCAGCCGGGCGTCCACATCCGCTTCGGTAATTTTGCCGCTCTGCACAGCCTGCATCAGCTCGCGCACCGCGTCCCCGCCGGGGGCGGGCATTTCCAGCGTGGAGCCGTTCTGCACGCCCAGGGCATGGTCATTGCTGCCGCCCCAGTCCGTTACCACAGCACCGTCAAAGCCCCACTCCCCGCGCAGGATGTCCATTAACAGGTGGCGGTTCTCGTTGGCGTAAGTTCCGTTGATGAGGTTATAGCTGCTCATGATGGTCTTGGGCTTTGCTTCCTTGACCACGATCTCAAACCCGGTCAGGTACAGCTCCCGCAAAGTGCGTTCATCCACCACGGAATCCGACGCCATGCGGCGCAGTTCCTGGCTGTTGACGGCAAAGTGCTTGGGGCAGGCCGAAATACCGTTGGACTGGATGCCCCGCACATAGCTCGCGGCCATTTTGCCGGAAAGATACGGATCCTCGGAGAAATACTCAAAGTTGCGGCCGCACAAGGGGCTGCGCTTGGTGTTCAGGCCCGGCCCGAGCAGCACGGCAACTTCCTGCGCGGCGGCTTCTTCGCCCATGGCCTGGCCGATCTCCTCGCCCAAGGCGGGGTCCCAGCTGCACGCCACAGTGGCTGCCGTGGGGAAGCAGGTGGCCGGAACACTGGGGTTCAGCCCCAGGTGGTCCGCCGCGCCCGCCTGCTTGCGCACGCCGTTGGGGCCATCGGATAGGGTGATGGACGGGATATTATTTTTCGGCAGTGCACGGGTCCCAAAGGTAGTAGCGCCCGAAAGCAGCGCACATTTTTGTTCAAGCGTCAAAGCTTGCAGTTGTTTCTTTTGCATAAGGTGGTTCCTTTTCTTAAAAACAGCCTTGCGGCCCACCGCACAACCGCGCAAAGTCGGCGGCGATGGACCGCAGGGCAGCTGCACAGCTTACAAATTACACTTTACTGTGCCTTTTTCTTCTTGTAGCTTTTGAAGGTGAGAACTTCCAGCACGACCAGTAGTACAGCCAGCAGCACGTTGACCACGATCATAGCGGTACGCCAGATAGGGGTGGAAACAGTGTTGGCGGGGTCGTAAACGCGGGAGTTGACCACGGTGTACATGATGTTCTTGCAAGCCTGACGCATAGCCTTAACGCTGGTAGCACTGGTGGTATCGGTCAGGTGGTTGGTGGCAACATCGTAGTTCTTCAGCATCAGGTCGCAGCCGTTGCGGATGGCAATATCTGAATCCATGTAGTCAGTGAAGTGGAAGCCGTCGGTGATGACCATACCGCGGAAGCCCCACTCGCCGCGCAGCACGCCGTTCAGCAGTGCATTGCAGGCACCGGTCCACTGGTTGCCAATATAGTTCCAGCTGGACATGACGGCCTTGCAGCCGCCCACCTTGGCGCTGATCTCGAAGGGACGCAGGTAGATCTCGCGGATAGCCTGCTCGTCAGCCCAGGTGCAGAGCATCTCGCTCTGGTTGATCTGCTGGTCGTTCAGGGCAAAGTGCTTCATGTAAGCGTAGACGCCGTAGCTCTGGGCACCGGCAATGGAGCTGGCACCGATGTAACCGGCGAGGACGCTGTCCTCAGAGTAATATTCGAAGTTACGGCCGTCAAAGGCGGAACGGTGGCCGTTCATGGCGGGGGCGTACCAGCCGGTGACGTTCATCTCGCTGGCCATGCGGCCGATGCTCTCGCCGTAGCGGCGGGCCAGGTCGGTGTTGAAGGTGGAAGCGATGATAATCTCGGACGGGAAGCCAATGGAAGAAACGCCGGTAAAGTTGTTATTGATGGCAGCGGGGCCGTCGCAGTCGATGGTCGCGTACTTGTCAACGCTGGCCTCGGCCTTGGTCTGGTAGCCGCCCAGGGCGATCAGGTCGTCCATCTCGGTGACGGTCATCTGGTCGAGCAGGGTATCCCAACGCTCGTCGTCGTAGTCAGCACCGCGCAGGTCAGCCAGCTTCAGGCCGTTGTTGGCACCGGTAACGGGCATCTCGTCGTTGGGGTCGTTGTGGTCCTCGGGGGTCCAGTTGTGGTCGTTGTACAGGGTGTTCATGCTTTCCTCAGACATGGTGTAGTCAGAGGGAGCAGCAACCGCCTCGGCATAGTTGGCGAAGTGATCAGCGCGGGATAGGGTGACGAGCTTGTCGTCAGCGAAGTCGAACTTGGTGGTAGCAGCTTCGGCGTCGGTGCTGCGGGGGTTGGACTCGTCATAGACGATGGTGGAAGCGACGTTGTAGGTCTTGGAATCCAGCACCGTGTGGGAATCCTCGTTGATGCTGATGATATAGTCGCCCTCTTCCAGCACATAGCAGCCCTTGTCCTTGCTGTCAAAGCTGGCCATGTCCTCGGTGTTGAAAGTCAGGGTCAAGGTCTGGGAAGCGCCCGGCTCAATGGAGTCGGTCTTGCCGAAGGTGACGAGGTTGGCGGAAGCCTTCTCAATGCCGCCATCGGTGTACGGCGGGTTGAAGTAGACCTGCACGGCGTCCTTACCGGCCACACTGCCGGTGTTGGTGACGGTGACATCCAGGGTGATGGTGCCGTCAGCCTCGGTCATGGAGTCGATTTTCTGGGTAAAGGTGGTGTAGGACAGGCCGTGGCCGAAGGGATACTGCACGGTCTTGTCATAGTCGATCAGGCCCTCGGCGGCGGCAGTCTCGTAGAACTTGTAGCCGACGTAGATGCCCTCAACATAGTTGACGAAGTGCGGGGGAACCAGCGTTGCATCACCGCCAAACAGGCTGGCAGCGGTGTAACCAACGGAATCTGCATTGGTGTAGGCGAAAGCGCCGATGTTGTTGAAGTACGGTGCAGCGGTCAGGTCGTAGACGAAAGTGTCGGCAGAGTGGCCGGAGGGGTTGACCTCACCGGCAACAATCTCGCCCAAGGCGTTGAAGCCGGTCTGGCCGGTGCCGGGGCACCAGATAACGCTCTTAATCTGGGGGTGCTCATCGACGAAGCCCAGCTCGAGGGTGTTGGCAGCGTTGTAAACCAGCACAACGTTGTCGAAGTTGGAGCAGACGAGGTCGATCATGTCGCGCTCAGTCTTGCTCAGGGAGAGGTAATGCTGGCCGTCCTCGAAGTCCTTGTACTCGGTGGAGTTGTCGGTGTAGTTGACGGTGCTCATATCGGTGGGCAGGTCAGCAAACTCACCGCCAACGCGGCTGATGACGACCATCGCAGTGTCAGAGAAAGACTTGGCGTTGTCGATCAGCTCTTGGGTGTAGCTGGCGGCGGTGGGTTCGGGCAGGGTCCAGTTATGGTTGCTGTAACCCAGCGCCGGGCGCTCGGCGCAGTAAGCGGTGTAGAAATCGCTCAGCTCGGTGTTGGTGTTGATGCCGGCGTTGTGCAGGCCATCCAGCAGGCTGACGGTGGGACGGTCGGCAGAGATCGCGCCAGCGCCGGTGCCGCCGTAGACAGGGCCGACAGAAGCCCAGCCAAAGACGTTCAGGTTGCTGCCGGAAGCGAGGGGCAGTTCGTTGTCATCGTTCTGCAGCAGGACGATGCCTTCCTCGGCAATCTCGGTGCACAGGGCGTTGGCCTCGTCACTGGATTCCTCGGTGATAGTGCCGTTGCCGGTGACCAGATCGAGCATGGTGCTCATGGGGCCAAAGGCAACCAGGTTGAGCATGATGCCGAAAGCCAGCAGCACGGCCAGGCCAGACTGGGCGCGCACCATGAATTTGGTGGGCTTGGCCAGTTTCTTGTTGACCGCCATAGCGATCAGTACGATAATGGCGGCGGCAACCACAACGCCAAAGAAGATGAGCTGCGGGATGCAGTTATTGACCACATCGGCAACGTCGTCCAGGTTGACGCCCATATTTGCCAGGGTAAGAAGCAGGGTGTTCATTGTTTTCCTCCTTTTATTGTGCCGCCCTCCGGATGGCAGCTGACGGGATTTCCGCTTTCATTGATGATATTGTACCAAAACAATTTCCTTTCGGCTCATTTTTTGCACAAACTGTTGTTTCCGTTGCATGTTTTGCAAAAGTTTCAAAAACATTTCATTTTTTGTTGTGCATCTCTCACAAAGCATCTCGACCCTGTTTTGTGCACCCCGCCCAAACACCAAAAATGGCCGGGTGCCTTATCCTAGACCCCCAGCCATCCATTCAGCTTTTCTGCGGCAGCAGCACCCTTAGCGTAAACCACTCGTTTTCCCAGTGCAGCGTCATAGTTCCGCCGCGCTTTTCGGCGGCGGCGCGCACACCGCGCAGGTCGCTGCCGCCATGGGTGTTGCGGCGCGGCAGGCCGTCCGCGCCCAGCTCCACTTCCTGCGCGCAGTAGTTTTCAAACCGCAGCATCACAAAGCCGTTCTGGGCGTACACCGCCACCCGGATCAGCCGCTTTTCGTGGTCGGGCTCGGTTTCCATGCTCTCCGTTGCGTTGTCCAGCGCCGTGCCCACAATCGTGCAGATCTCCCCTGTCTCCAAAAAGTCCAGCAAATGCCCGTCCGCCACGCAGGTCATCGTGATGTGGTGCTGCTGGCAGTACAGGCTTTTGGCCGTCAGCAGGGTGTCCAGCACCGGGTTGCCGGTCTTGTTCTCCGCCTCGTACTGGCGGATGCCGCTTTCCATGGCCGCCAGCGCCACATCCTGCTTGGCGTGGTCCCGCTCCGCCCGGATGGCCGCAATCTGCATTTTCAGCTCGTGGTAGCGCCGGTTGATCAGGCGGATGTTCTCCTTGCTCTGCTTGTACTGCTCGTACTGGCGGTGCAAAACACCGTCCAGCTCCGCCAGCTCGCTGTGCAGGGCGGCTTCGCGCAGCTGCTCGTGCTGCACCGTTAAAATCAGCACCCCGGCCAGGTCCACCAGCGTGCGGATGTAAAACATGTTCATGTTGGCTTCGCTGCCGTTGGCAAAGCTCAAATTGCTCACGGCAAATGCGGTCAGCGCCATGACCACCGCCACAAAAGTTCCTGCGGGCGTTATTTTCAGCTTCCCGGCCGGGCCGGGGCGGCGGTTCTCCACAAACAGCATGGCGGTAAAAATGCCGCCGTACACCGCCGCCAACAGCAGCAGCGAAAGCGGCTCCGCCCCGCCGCGCTGCGGCCACAGCACGCAGTGCAGCTGCCATTCCACGCTGGCCGCCAGCTCCGCCAAAATAAAGGCCCGCGCGCACACATAACCCGCTTCCAGCAGCGTAATGCTGCGTGTGACCCACAAAAACAGCAGCATGGAAAGAATCGCCATTGCTATGCAGGGGATCCACCACGCCAGCGAAACTTCCCCCGTGGCCTGCAAAAACGCCCCCAGCAGCACCGCCCAACCGGCTTCCACGCCCCAGATCACGCGCTGGTCCATCCGCGGCGGCAGTCTGTGCGCATACAGCAGCACCGCCAGCACTTCCGCCAATGCGGTGTACAGGCGGGGGATATCCGGCAGTGTCGTCATTGGCCCGCACCCCCAATGTAATCCGCCAGCTCCGCCATAAAGGCCTTGCGCCGCGGGCGGCTGATCTGCAGCGTATACGGACCAACCTGCACCATATCCTGCTGCACGCCGGAAACCTGCGCCAGATTGACCAGATATCCGCTGTTGCACCGTGCAAACGCCCGGCCCACCAGCTTTTCCTCATAGTTTTTCAGAGTGCCCGGCACCATAAAATCTTCTTTTTCGGTGTAAAAATGCACCTTGTGGCCTTCACTTTCCAGGTAATAGATTTCCGCCGCGTCCAGCCGCCGCATGCCGCCGTCCACCGCCACAGCCAGATAATGCCGCTCCCGCTTTTCCAGCTGTCCCAGCGCCTTTTGCAGCTGCTGCGAAAACGCAAAGTAGGGCACCGGTTTCAGCACATAATCCAGCGCCCCAACGGCATATCCGCGGATGGCATACTGCGCCATGTTGGTAATGAACACGATCAGCACCCCGCCGTCCCGCTCCCGAATGCGGCGGGCGGTCTCCATGCCGTCCAGGTGCTTCATCTCCACATCCAGAAAGATGATGTCGAACTGCGGGCGGTAATCTTCCAGAATCTCCATCCCATCCGCAAACTCCGTTACCTCAAACGGCGTGCCGTACTGCCGGGTGTACCGCTGCACATACCCCGCCAGCTGTTCCCGCACCGCCGCCTCGTCCTCCACAATCGCAATCCGGGTCATCTGCTGTTCCCCTTTCTCAACATCACACTGCGGCCCCGCACAGTCCACATCTGGTGCGGCTTCTTAAGGTGTATCTGAAAACAAAGAAAATGACGGATATTTCGCAAACACAAGCAGGATTCCAAGGCTTTTTAACGCATAATCCGGCTGTGCTTGTATAAATAGACGATAGTTTCGACTTTTCAGATACACCATAGGCAGTATTCTCGAAAATGCCGAAAAGATGGGTGCTCCTATTCCACCACTTAAAAATGTTCTTGAAAAGACGCAAGACAGTAACGACAATACGAATATTCTCTCACTACAGGCGTTCATTTTTTCTATTTACGGTTTTGTGATTTGGTTAAAATTATATTATGCCATTATTTCTACAGTAGCACACGACTCAGATAAAAGGCTCCCACATAACATGCCAGATAATAAACTTTTGCTTTGCGAGTAAAATCCCTTATTAAAAATACATAGACAAAAATTCCATAGCACAGTAACACTACACAGTGAACTGGCAGCAATTTTAGCGAACCATCTCCCAGGAACATTTCCGCAATGAAGGCAATAAACATCGGTGGAAGCATTGTCGCACTGATATCAATCAATTCGTGAATCTCAAACTTTTGATTTTTGAAGGATATCTGCTGCAGAATAACATACACCACAATTCCCGTCAAACTTCCCAATGTGTTTACAATAAGGTCATCTATATCTACGACACCAGTTTTTAAAACGAGCTGCGCGCTTTCTATGAAGAATGTTGTCAAGCACGACATTCCAACTGCTTTATATACGCGGAAATTCTTTTGATAATAGCAGTAAATTACTCCAAAAGGTACAAACATTACCATATTATAAAGCATATCCCATGAAACAGGGCTGCGACCATATTTCAAGTTTTCTCTAATACTATGGAACGGCAGTAGGTTAATTTCTTCCACCCGCGTTAGTTGACCACCCATAATTGTCATAATCACGTTAA
>ERZ840057.1022-NODE-1022-length-25538-cov-55.473806_pt1 | contig 25538 bp, 13 predicted proteins | sample MGYA00519907_ERZ840057 | MGnify/ENA primary metagenome ERZ840057 (study PRJEB31850, sample SAMEA3708862) | human gut metagenome | biome: human gut; feature: human-associated habitat; material: faeces | place: China | collected 2014 ...
AGCGTAAGATCAGCGTCGGCGATAAGATGGCAGGCCGTCACGGCAACAAGGGTGTTGTTTCCCGCATTCTGCCGCAGGAGGATATGCCCTTCCTGCCCGACGGCACCCCGCTGGACATCGTGCTGAACCCCCTGGGCGTTCCCTCCCGTATGAACATCGGTCAGGTCCTGGAGGTCAACCTGGGCTACGTTGCCAAGGCACTGGGCTGGAAGGTCCAGACCCCCGTCTTTGACGGTGCGCACGAGTCCGACCTGCGCGACTGCTTCGCCGAGGCCCGCGAGAAGTGGCACGGCGAAAATGCGCCCGAGTACCCGACCCACCTGGACCGCCTGATGGGCGAGAAAGGCCATGTCATCGACTTCTCCAAGATCGATCTGACCGACGACGGCAAGACAACCCTGTATGATGGCCGTACCGGTGAACAGTTCCCCAGCAAGGTCACGGTAGGCTATATGTACTACCTGAAGCTGCATCACCTGGTCGACGATAAGATCCATGCCCGTTCCACCGGCCCCTACTCCATGGTCACCCAGCAGCCTCTGGGCGGCAAGGCACAGTTCGGCGGCCAGCGCTTCGGCGAGATGGAAGTCTGGGCGCTGGAAGCCTACGGCGCCGCTTACACCCTGCAGGAGATCCTGACCATCAAGTCCGACGACGTCGTGGGCCGTGTCAAGACCTACGAGGCCATCGTCAAGGGCGAGCCGATCCCGCGCCCCGGTATCCCCGAGAGCTTCCGCGTTATGCTCAAAGAGCTGCAGAGCCTTGGCCTGGATATTGTTGTGCAGGATAAGGAAGGCAACGCCGTCGATATGCGTCAGGAGTTTGACGACGATGACAGCAGCTTTGAGAACAATGACTACGACCTGGGCGATAACGTCATGGTCGAGAGTGAGCTGCAGGACGATTACAGCGTCAAGGACGCCGACGAAGGCTTTGACGATGATCTGGATGAGGATGCCGGCCCCACGGCTGACGACCTCGCCGCCATCGAGTCTGATTCCTTCGACGATTGATCGAATTGCATCGTGTGTCATATTGAATTTGAGAGGGTTCGCTGAATGGAAAATAAAGAATTCGATTCGATTAAGATCGGCCTTGCCTCCCCGGACCAGATCCGTGCCTGGAGCTACGGCGAGGTCACCAAGCCCGAAACCATCAATTACCGCACCCTGAAGCCGGAGCGCGACGGCCTGTACTGCGAGCGCATTTTTGGACCTACCAAGGACTGGGAATGCCACTGCGGCAAGTATAAGCGCATCCGCTACAAGGGCAAGATCTGTGACAAGTGCGGCGTCGAGGTCACCCGCGCCAAGGTCCGCCGTGAGCGCATGGGCCACATCGAGCTGGCTGCGCCTGTCTCGCACATCTGGTATTTCAAGGGCATTCCCAGCCGCATCGGCCTGATGCTGGACATCAGCCCCCGTCAGCTGGACAAGGTCCTGTATTTCGCCAACTACATTGTCACCGACCCCGGCTTCACGCCGCTGGAGAAAAAGCAGCTGCTGACCGAGCGCGAGTACAAGGAGATGCGCGAAAAGTACGAGGATACGTTTGAAGCCGGTATGGGTGCCGAAGCCATCCAAAAGCTGCTGGCCGAGATCGACCTCGACAAGCTGAGCAAGGAGCTGCGTGAGGAGCTCGAGCATGCCAACGGCCAGAAGCGCGTCCGCCTGCTGAAGCGCCTTGAGTGCGTTGAGAGCTTCCTCGAGAGCAACCAGCGCCCCGAGTGGATGATCATGACGGTCATCCCCGTCATTCCGCCGGATCTGCGTCCCCTGCTGCAGCTGGACGGCGGCCGCTTTGCGACCTCCGACCTGAACGATCTGTACCGCCGCGTCATCAACCGCAACAACCGCCTGAAGCGTCTGCTGGAGCTCGGTGCGCCCGACATCATCGTCCGCAACGAGAAGCGTATGCTGCAGGAGGCCGTTGACGCCCTGATCGACAATGGCCGCCGCGGCCGCCCGGTCACCGGCGCGAACAACCGCGCACTGAAGTCCCTGTCCGATATGCTGAAGGGCAAGCAGGGCCGCTTCCGCCAGAACCTGCTGGGCAAGCGTGTTGACTACTCCGGCCGTTCCGTTATCGTCGTCGGCCCCGAGCTGAAGATGTATCAGTGCGGTCTGCCCAAGGAGATGGCCCTCGAGCTGTTCAAGCCCTTCGTCATGAAGGATCTGGTCGAGAAAGAGAAGGCCAACAACATCAAGTCTGCCCGCAAGATGGTTGAGCGCGCCCGCCCCGAGGTCTGGGATTCCCTCGAGACCGTCATCAAGGGCCACCCCGTCCTGCTGAACCGTGCACCTACGCTGCACCGTCTGGGCATTCAGGCCTTTGAGCCTGTCCTGGTCGAGGGCCGTGCCATCAAGCTGCACCCCCTGGTCTGCACCCCCTTCAACGCTGACTTCGACGGCGACCAGATGGCTGTCCACCTGCCGCTGTCCACCGAGGCCCAGCGCGAGGCCAAGATGCTGATGCTGGCCTCCGGCAACCTGCTGAAGCCCTCTGACGGTGAGCCCGTCACCGTGCCCACGCAGGATATGATCCTGGGCAGTTACTACCTGACCCTCGTCAACCCCGACGATAAGGGCCACGGCAAGATCTTCCGCGACGAGGACGAGGCCATGATGGCCTATTCCGAGGGCCTCATCACGCTGCAGGCACCCATCAAGGTGCGCCGCACGATGGTCTTTGACGGCGTCGCGGAGACCGGCCTGGTCGATACCACGATGGGCCAGATCATCTTCAACACCCCCATCCCGCAGGATCTGGGCTACGTGGACCGCACCAATCCCGCCACCAAGTTCGACTACGAGATGAACCCCCGCACCCTCAAGATCGCATCCGGCGGCAAGAGCGACAAGCTGACGAAGAAGGGCCTGCCCGACATCATCAGCCGCTGCCTGACCAAGCATGGCACCAAGACCTGTGCCATGATGCTGGATGCCATCAAGGCTCAGGGCTACAAGTACTCCACCCTGTCTGCCATCACCGTCGCTGTTCCCGATGCTATTATGCCTGACGAGAAGCCGGAAATTCTGGCTGCTGCCGATAAGAAGATCGAGAAGGTCATGAAGAACTTCAACCGCGGCCTGATCTCCGATGAGGAGCGCTACCGCAAGACGGTTGAGATCTGGCAGGCCGCCACGGAGGAGGTCTCCGAGGCTCTGAGCGACAACCTGAAGAAGAACCACCAGCGCAACCCCATCTATATGATGTCCGATTCCGGTGCCCGTGGTTCTATGGACCAGATCAAGCAGCTGGCCGGTATGCGCGGCCTGCTGGCCAATACTGCCGGTAAGACGCTGGAAATGCCTATCCGCGCCAACTACCGCGAGGGCCTGAATATCCTGGAATACTTCATCTCCTCTCGAGGCGCTCGTAAGGGTCTGGCCGATACCGCTCTGCGTACCGCTGACTCCGGCTACCTGACCCGCCGTCTGGTCGATGTCTCTCAGGAAGTCATCATCCGCGAGGAGGACTGCCACGCTACCGAGGGCATCTGGGTCCGCGAGATCAGCGAGGGCAACTCTGTTGTCGAGAGCTTCAAGGAGCGTCTGAACGGCCGCTACTCCCTGCATGATGTGCACGATCCCGCCACGGGTGAGCTGCTCGTCAGCAAGGAAAAGATGATGGATATGTTCGACGCCGAGAAGATCGTCAACGCCGGTATTACCGAGCTGGAGATCCGCTCCGTCATGACCTGCCGCGCGCACGTCGGCGTCTGCGCCCACTGCTACGGTTCCAATATGTCCAACGGTGAATGCGTCAAGGTCGGTGAGTCTGTCGGTATCATTGCCGCAGAGTCCATCGGTGAGCCCGGTACCCAGCTGACCATGCGTACCTTCCATACCGGCGGTATCGCATCTGCCGAAGACATCACCCAGGGTCTTCCCCGCGTTGAGGAACTGTTTGAGAGCCGCCGCCCGAAGGCGATGGCCATCATGTCCGAGATCGCCGGTACGGTCCACATCGACGATACCAAAAAGAGCCGCCATGCCGAGATCACCGGCACGGACGAGAACGGCGCTCCGGTTACCAAGAGCTACCTGATCCCGTTCGGCCAGCGCCTCAAGGTCATGGAAGGCGACGAGGTCGCCAAGGGCGCACTGCTGACCGAGGGTCATGCTTACCCGCAGGACATCCTCGCCATCCAGGGCCCCATCGCCACCCAGAACTACCTGATCAGCGAGGTCCAGAAGGTCTACCGTCTGCAGGGCGTTGACATCAACGATAAGCATATCGAGGTCATCGTCCGCCAGATGATGCGTAAGGTCCGCATTGAGGATTCCGGCTCCAGCGACTTTATCATGGGCAGCATCGTGAACCGCCGCGATGTCATGATCAAGAACGAGGAGATCCAGGCCCGCATTGATGCCGGTGAGACTGATCTGAAGCTGGTTCAGGCCAGCCAGGTCCTGCTTGGCATCACCAAGTCCAGCCTGGCTACCGACTCCTTCCTGTCCGCTGCGTCCTTCCAGGAGACCACCCGTGTCCTGACCGAGGCCGCTATCAAGGGCAAGGTCGACCCGCTGGCCGGCCTGAAGGAGAACGTCATCATCGGTAAGCTCATCCCCGCCGGCACTGGTCTGCCGGAGGTCGAGGAGGAGCTCGTCCAGGCCGAGATCGCCCGCGACGCCGCTGAGGCTGCCTACGACCACTAATCTGTACTAAAAATCCCGCCACCGTCAAGTGGCGGGATTTTTGTTAGAATTGGGAAGTGTTAGAAATGAGGAGTATTTAACAACAGGGTCATAAGTGCACAAAAAGGGATAAGAAAGCCAAAGAAGAACAGGAAAATTGCTTCTCGAAGCAACTTCACAAATTCAGCGAAGCGCGGATGAAGAATATAACACCACGTCAAAAAATGTTTTTCTTGAAGTGAAATGTGTGCATCACAAAATTTCCAAAAATACAATGTGCCCGCTTCCAATAGTGCCAAAGCGGGAAACACCACGAATTTTCCTGCGTAGGCTATGGGGACAGCAAAAAAATTGACCTTCCATTGAATGGCAACATTGCCTGGGCAGAGTGCGAGTGCAACTATGCAAAGAGCTACAGAAAGGATAAAACAGGTTGAACGTATTGTTCGCCAAACAGATTGAGATTGTGGAGAAAACAAATCGACAAATGCTTGTACAGCTGAAGCAGTACTGCGCTCCTGCTTTATTTCGGCGTGAATTAGTTCGTCCAAGGTCATTTGCAGGGCGTTGGCCAGAGGCTCTAAGGTGTTTATGTCTGGCAAACCGATGCCGCGCTCCCATCTGCTTACGGCCTTGTCGGTTACGTGTAGCTGTTCGGCAAGTTCTGCCTGTGTAAATCCTTGCTTTTTGCGCTGCTGTGCGAGAAATACCCCGAAACTCTTAGCGTCCATAAAATCTCTCCGTTCTTATTTGCATTAAGGGTAACACGAAATTCGTGCTTTGTAAACCGATGCTCCGTTTAGATACGATGCATCGAAAAAAATGCCCGATTGACACCCGCCCTCCGCTGGGTTATAATAAATTAACCGATAGTAAGGAGCGTGAACCTATGCTGTTCCTGCAATACCCGCCGTGCTCTACCTGTCAGAAGGCCAAAAAATGGCTGGATGAACACGGCATTGTCTACACCGCCCGCCATATTAAAGAGGATAACCCCACCGCAGATGAGCTGCGGGCATGGATTGCCGCGAGCGGCCTGCCCGTCAAGCGGTTCTTTAATACGAGCGGCCTTGTCTACAAAAATCTGGGCCTCAAGGATAAGCTGCCCGCTATGAGCGAGGAGGAGCAGATCGCCCTGCTGGCCTCGGACGGTATGTTGGTCAAGCGCCCGCTGTTGGTGACGGATACTTTTGTCCTGCCGGGCTTCCGCCCCGCCGATTGGGAAAAAGCCCTATTATAATCTGTAGGGGCGAGTGTTGCACGCCCGTGAACATTGGCTTGCCGCAATGTCCCCGGGCGGATATGGAATCCGCCCCTACGCGTAGGGGTCGGCGTCCTCGACAACCCTGCAACGCGGTGGATGCCACCGCACACCCCGACATCTTCTGCACAACAAAATATTTTACAATAAGGAGAATACCAATGGCTGAAATTTTAAAAGACCGCAGTGAGCTGGACCCGCAATTTCAGTGGGACCTGACCCCGATGTTCGAGAGCGACGCCGCGTGGGAGACCGCGCTGGACAGCCTCGACGCAGACATTGAGAGCTTGGCGGCCTTCGCCGGGAAACTGACCGATGCCGTTACGATTGGCGCATACCTCGACGCTTCCACCGAGGTGGGCCGCAAGGTCGAGCGCCTCTACTGCTACGCCTCCCAGCGCCATGACGAGGACACCCGCGACGACAAGGCCCAGAGCATGTACGCCCGCATCGGCAGCAAGTACGTCAAGATGGCCGCCGCGCTGTCCTTTGCCCAGCCGGAGATCCTGTCCCTGCCCGAGGAGACGCTGACCGCCATCGTCAACGATCCCGCCGTCGCAGACTACAAATTCAACCTCGAGGATCTGCTGCGCGGCAAGCCCCACACCCTGACCAAGGCTGAAGAAAAGCTGCTGGCCAGCTTCGGCGAGGTCATGTCTGCGCCGTCCGAGATCTACCACAATCTGGAGGACGCCGACCTGCTGTTTGATGCCGTCAAGGACGGCAGCGGCGAGACCGTCGAGGTCACCGGCTCCAACTTTGTGCCGCTGGAGATGAGCACGGACCGCACCCTGCGAGAGAACGCCTTCCACAGCTACTACAAGAGCTACCGCGAGCACATCAATACCTTTGCCGCGTCCTACGCCGGTGCCATCAAGGCTGCCACCGCCGAAGCCGCCGCCCGCAATTACCCGTCCTCCCGCGCGATGGCCATGGCGGGGGAGAATGTGCCCGCCGAGGTCTACGACAACCTCGTCGCCACGGTCCGCAAGCATATTCCCGCCATGCACCGCTATGTCCGCCTGCGCAAAAAGATGCTGGGCGTTGACGCGCTGCACTTCTATGACGTCTACGCTCCGCTGGTCGGTGATCTGAAAAAATCCTACAGCTACGAGACCGCACAGGAGATGGTCCTGAAGGCCGTTGCGCCCCTGGGCGAGGACTACCAGGCAACCGTCCGCAAGGCCTATGCCGAGCGCTGGATCGACGTTTACCCCAACCGCGGCAAGCGCGGCGGCGCGTACTCCGGCGGCTGCTATGACTCCAACCCCTATATCCTGCTGAATTTCAGCGGCACGCTGGACAGTGTCTCGACGCTGGCACATGAGATGGGCCACACGATCCACAGCTGGCGCTCCCGTCAGCATCAGCCGCCGCAGTACGCGGACTACACGCTGTTTGTCGCCGAGGTCGCGTCCACCGTCAACGAGAATCTGCTCATCGAGCAGCTGCTTGCCAACGAGAACGACCCCCAGACCCGCCTCTATCTGCTGAACCAGTATCTGGAAAACTTCAAGGGCACGGTCTATCGCCAGACGATGTTTGCCGAGTTCGAGCGCGAGGCCCACGCCATGGTCGAGCGCGGTGAAGCCCTGAATGCCGCCGCCCTGAACGCCCTGTACAAGCGCCTTGTCACCGACTATTTCGGCAACGACATGGTCATCGATGACGAGATCCAGTACGAGTGGGCACGCATCCCGCACTTCTACCGTCCGTTCTACGTCTACAAGTACGCCACCGGCTACTCCACCGCTGTCGCCCTGTCCGAGGGCATCCTCAAAGAGGGCGAGCCCGCCGTCAAGCGCTACAAGGAGTTCCTCTCCATGGGCGGCAGCGCTTACCCGCTGGACGAGCTGCGCCACGCCGGTGTTGATCTGGCCACCCCGGCTCCCGTGGACGCCGCCCTCGAGAAGTTCGAGCGCATCCTCGACGATGCCGAGGCCACGCTGGCAAAGCTGCAGTAAACCACATTTGCCCGCTGCCCCTGTCCCCCTGGCCTCCTCTGCGAAGGGGGCTCCGCCCGCAGGCGGTGGGGGAGAGAACTTTGTGGTCGCCCGAAATAGTTAGGGCCGCCGCAAGGCCTTCTCCCACCGGCCCTGCGGGGCCACCTCCCTCGCAGAGGGAGGCAAGGAAATAGCAACAAAAAAGCGGAGCGCCTTTCCCGGCGCTCCGCTCCTATTATAATAAGGTAGAATTACTTGCCCAGCACGGCCTTGATGTAGGCGGCCTCACGTGCGGCGATCTGATCCTGATACGCCTTCACGGCCTTCGCATAGGCGGCCTCGCGTGCATCAGCCTTGGCCTGTGTGGCCTTGCCTGCGGCAATTACCGCGGCAACGCGCGCATCAGCCTGGGACTGGGCAGCCTTGCCCGCGGCGATGACGGCCAGACAGTCTGCATCGGCCTTCGCCTGGGCGGCCTTGGCGGCCTTCAGAATTGCGGCGCTGTCGGCGTCTGCCTTGGCCTTTGCATTCTTGGAATAAGCATCCACCGCTGCAGTGTAGGCGGCTTCCTTCGCGGCGATCTGGGCCTGGTAGGCCTTGACGGCGGCGATATAATCGCTGTTGGCATCTGCAAAAACAGGTACAGCGAAGGCGGATACCATGCACAGGGAAATCAGGATAGCAAGCAGTTTCTTCATTGTCAGGACCTCCTCAAAAATGTAGCGTCAGAACTTGCATAGCCGGAACTGTTCCGGTTTTGTCTGTATCTTCATTATAGCAAAGCGGGGGACACAATGCAACAGAAATCGACTCGTCAAGTCCATGAATCTGGCGGCCTGTTTTTGTGCAAAATGTATATTTGTCTCTGGTAAATAGACAAAACGCGCACGGACGGCGGCTGACCGCGCGGCGGCGGGGGGAGACGGTCCGCTTCATTCTATGCGCGGACTTAGCAAAATGCAACGCTGCCGCCCAAACCGGCGCAAGATTTGCACATTTTGCTTCAGAAATGAAAAATTCTCCGTATTGCACGATTTTTTCAAGATTTTTTTGGCAATACTCTTGACATTCCGGCCGGGATGCTGTAATATAATCATTGCGTGAGATGCGGGGTGTAGTGCGGCCATCTGGCCGGACGACCCGCAAAAAGCGCGTGAATAAGTGAAGAAAGGAGAAAAGAAATGCCTACTTTTAACCAGCTCGTGCGCAAAGGCCGTGAGGTTCTGGTCAAAAAGAGCACCGCGCCTGCCCTTCTGAAGAGCTACAACTCCCAGAAAAAGGAGTACACCAACCTCAACAGCCCGCAGAAGCGTGGTGTCTGCACTGCCGTGCGTACCATGACCCCCAAGAAGCCTAACTCTGCTCTGCGTAAAGTTGCCCGTGTCCGCCTCACGAATGGTATCGAGGTCACCTCTTACATTCCCGGTATCGGCCATAACCTGCAGGAGCACAGCGTTGTTCTGATCCGCGGCGGTCGTGTCAAGGATCTGCCCGGTGTCCGTTACCACATCATCCGTGGTACTCTGGATACCCAGGGTGTTGCGAACCGTAATCAGGCCCGCAGCAAATACGGTGCTAAGCGCCCCAAGGCCGGTGCCAAGAAGTAAGGAAACATCTTTTCGCCATAAAATAGGCCAACGCCTTTTTTGTGGCACAACGGGAGTTTCTTAACTTTCGAGTACCGATGATATCATTTATGTGAAGGAGGGAAGAAAGATGCCCAGAAGAGGTAATGTCGCGAAACGCGAAGTTCTGGCCGATCCTATTTACAATTCCAAGGTTGTCACCCGCCTGGTCAACTACATCATGCTGGATGGCAAGAAAGGTGTTGCGCAGGAGATCGTTTACGATGCATTCGACATCGTGAAGGAAAAGACCGGCAACGACCCGCTCGAGATGTTCGAGAAGGCAATGGAGAACATCATGCCTAACCTCGAGTGCAAGACCCGCCGTGTCGGCGGCGCTAACTATCAGGTTCCTCTGGAAGTTAGCCCTGCCCGCCGCGAGACCCTCGGCCTGCGCTGGCTGACCGCTTACAGCCGCGCCCGTGGCGAGAAGACCATGTCTGCTCGTCTGGCTGCTGAGATCATCGACGCCACCAACGGTGTCGGCGGCTCTGTCAAGAAGCGCGAGGATACGCACAAGATGGCCGAGGCCAACAAGGCTTTTGCCCACTATCGTTATTGATTCGCTGTCGAGGAGGTATAAGCCATGGCTACGCCGAGAGATGTATCTCTGCAAATGACCCGTAACATCGGTATCATGGCCCACATCGACGCAGGTAAGACCACCACCACCGAGCGCATCCTGTACTACACCGGTATCAACCATAAGATCGGTGAGGTTCATGACGGCGCTGCTACGATGGACTGGATGGAACAGGAGCAGGAGCGTGGTATCACCATCACTTCCGCTGCTACCACCTGCTATTGGAGCCATACCGAGACCCAGCACGATCCGGCTCTCTTCAAGAAGAACCGCCATCGTATCAACATCATCGACACCCCGGGTCACGTTGACTTCACTGTTGAGGTTCAGCGTTCTCTGCGCGTTCTGGACGGTTCCGTTACCGTTCTGGCCGCTAAGGGCGGTGTTGAGCCGCAGTCTGAGACCGTTTGGCGTCAGGCTGACGAGTACAAGGTTCCCCGCATGGTGTACGTCAACAAGATGGACACCATGGGTGCCGATTTCTACCGCTGCGTTCAGATGCTCCATGATCGTCTGCACGCCAACGGTGTGCCCATCCAGCTGCCCGTCGGTCAGGAGGATACCTTCAAGGGTATTATCGACCTGATCGATATGCAGGCTGACATCTACTATGATGACATGGGCAATGACGTCCGCGTTGAGCCTATCCCCGAGGATATGCAGGAGAAGGCTCAGGAGTACCATGACAAGCTGATCGAGGCTGTTGCCGAGACCGACGAAGAGCTCATGATGAAGTACCTGGAAGGCGAAGAGCTGACCAAGGAAGAAATCAAGGCGGCTCTGCGTAAGGCTACCATCTCTAACGAGATCGTTCCCGTTGTCTGCGGCTCCTCCTACAAGAACCGCGGCGTTCAGAAGCTGCTGGATGCCATTGTTGACTACATGCCGGCTCCTACCGACGTTGCAGCCATCAAGGGCACCAACCCCGAGACCGGCGAGGAGGAGGATCGTATCTCCTCCGACGACCAGCCGTTCGCAGCTCTGGCCTTCAAGATCATGACTGACCCGTATGTCGGTAAGCTCTGCTTCTTCCGTGTGTACTCCGGTACGCTGGACGCAGGCACCACCGTCTACAACTCTGTCAAGGATAACAACGAGCGTATCGGCCGTATCCTGCAGATGCACGCCAACAACCGTAAGGACATCGACACCGTTTACGCGGGCGATATTGCGGCTGCTGTCGGTCTGAAGAATACCACCACCGGTGACACGCTGTGCGACGAGAAGCACCCCATCATTCTGGAGTCCATGAACTTCCCGGAGCCCGTTATCCGCGTTGCCATCGAGCCCAAGACCAAGGCCGGCTCTGAGAAGATGGGCATTGCGCTGGCAAAGCTCGCTGAAGAAGACCCGACCTTCCGTACCTGGACCGATGAGGAGACCGGCCAGACGATCATCGCCGGCATGGGCGAGCTCCATCTGGAGATCATCGTTGACCGTCTGCTCCGTGAGTTCAAGGTCGAGGCCAACGTTGGCGCTCCTCAGGTTGCTTACCGCGAGACCATTCGCAAGGAAGCCAACCAGGAGACCAAGTACGCCCGCCAGTCCGGTGGTAAGGGCCAGTATGGTCACGTTAAGATCAAGCTGGAGCCCAACCCCGGCAAGGGTTATGAGTTCGTCAACGGTGTCGTTGGCGGCGCTATCCCGAAGGAATATATCCCCGCTGTTGACAATGGTATCCAGGGCGCGATGAAGTCCGGTGTTCTCGCCGGCTATCCCGTCGTTGATGTCAAGGTCACCCTGTGGGATGGTTCTTATCATGAGGTCGACTCCTCTGAAATGGCGTTCTCCATCGCTGGTTCTATGGCATTCAAGGATGCCATGAAGAAGTGCGATCCCGTCATCATGGAGCCCATCATGAAGGTCAATGTTATCGTGCCCGATGAGTACATGGGCAACGTTATCGGCGACCTGAACAGCCGCCGCGGCCAGATCACCAACCAGGAGTCTCAGGACGGTACCGCCCGCGTGACTGCTATGGTTCCTCTGTCCGAGATGTTCGGCTACGCCACCGACCTGCGTTCCAAGACCCAGGGCCGTGGCCAGTACTCCATGGAGCCTGATGAGTATCAGCAGGTTCCCAAGAGCGTTGCCGACAAGATCATGGCCGAGCGCGCTCACAAAGTCTGATTTTTTAAGTCATACTTCATAAAATAGACTTGCAATTTCTCTTTAAATTTTGTATGATAGTCTTACGCAAGACTACCAATATGTTTTAATTAAAGGAGGACACTTCCAATGGCTGAAAAGGAAAAATTTGACCGCTCTTTGGAGCACGTCAACATTGGCACCATCGGTCACGTTGACCACGGCAAGACCACTCTGACCGCTGCCATCACCAAGACTCTGGCTCTGAAGGGCGACGCCGACTTCATGGATTACTCCAGCATCGACAAGGCTCCCGAGGAGAAGGCTCGTGGTATCACGATCAACACCGCTCACGTTGAGTACCACACCGAGAAGCGTCACTACGCCCACGTTGACTGCCCGGGCCATGCTGACTACATCAAGAACATGATCACCGGTGCTGCTCAGATGGACGGCGCTATCCTGGTTGTTGCTGCAACCGATGGCCCGATGCCGCAGACCCGTGAGCACATCCTGCTGGCTCGTCAGGTTGGCGTGCCCAAGATCGTTGTGTTCCTGAACAAGTGCGATATGGTTGACGACGAAGAGCTGCTCGACCTGGTCGAAATGGAAGTCCGCGAGCTGCTGGACAGCCAGGATTTCGACGGCGACAACACCCCGATCATCCGTGGTTCCGCTCTGAAGGCTCTGGAGAGCACTTCTACCGATCCCAACGCACCTGAGTACAAGTGCATTTGGGAGCTGATGGACGCTGTTGACAGCTACATCCCGACTCCGGACCGTGCTGCTGATAAGCCGTTCCTGATGCCCGTTGAGGACGTTATGACCATCTCCGGCCGTGGCACCGTTGCTACCGGTCGTGTTGAGCGTGGTACTGCTCATGTCGGCGATCAGATGGAAATCGTTGGTCTGAAGGAAGAGAAGATGACCACCACCATCACTGGTCTGGAAATGTTCCGCAAGAGCCTCGAGTTCGCTCAGGCTGGCGACAACATCGGCGCTCTGCTGCGTGGTGTTGACCGTGACCAGATCGAGCGTGGCCAGGTTCTGGCTGTTCCCGGCTCTGTTCATCCCCACACCACTTTCGATGGCCATGTTTACGTCCTGAAGAAGGAAGAAGGCGGCCGTCATACCCCGTTCTTCAACAACTATCGTCCTCAGTTCTACTTCCGTACCACCGACGTTACCGGCATCATCACCCTGCCCGAAGGCACTGAGATGTGCATGCCCGGCGACAACGTTGATATGCACGTTGAGCTGATCACCCCGGTTGCCATGGAAGAAGGCATGCGTTTCGCTATCCGCGAAGGCGGCCACACTGTTGGTTCCGGCGTTGTTTCCAAGATCGAGAAGTAATTTTCGGCTTGTGATATAGCTTTCAAGGCCCCTGCTGTTAAGGCAGGGGCCTTTTTGTTGTGTACGACTTATGGGACGGGGAGGGGGCAAAGGCCGGGTGTGGAAGACCAGGGAAGGCATCATGAAAACATCAGAAATTGTAGATAGGGGAGAGGACACTATTCGGAACGTTGAAAAAGTGGAGCAGGAGGGGGCACTCACACCGCCCTACCTTGGGAAGGTGTATTTCAGGTCGCGGTTAAGGGGCAAGGGTTGATCTATTCCTAAGTTTTCGGAACGGTCAGGAACGCTCTCTACAGTACAATTTATAATGGGCAATTCTCAACCTCCAATTTTTCCTTCAAGTTTCCTCCAATCTCTGCCAAATCTCTCAACAACAAGCCAAACCGAAATGGCAAAAAATGCGCGATTACAATACCGGGTGATTGGATTAAGAGATTGCAAAGAACATTATCGGGGTAAATGTTTAATCATTTGATAAAAGCAGGAATAAACCATTCAAAAATGTTAATAAATACCGCCAAAGAGTCACCGCACCGCAGCGCAAATAATGTGCGAAAAACAGGTTTCAGTTGATTCAAGGACAAAAATTCACATAGAAACCGCGCTAATTAACTATGCAAATTCTGGCAACTGTGATATAATGTATATACCTAGATGCGTCGGAAAGGTTATCATTTGCAGGGTCAAGACATGCAGCCGGTACAACGTTTTGTCAGCCGCTGTGCCGGGGCCAAAAGCCACGAAAGCAGGCCGCAGCCCGGCAGGGGATCGCCAGACCGAGGGGGCACAACCAGGCGTTTTGCAATCAACACCTGCAAAGTGCCGCACATCTGCCGTACCACTTTTCACACAAAAGGGGAAAGTAGTAACCACTTAAGGGAGGATAAAACTATGAAGAAAAACCTTCAGCGTTTTGGTGCATCCGTGCTGGCAGCAGCCATGGTTGCCCAAAGCGTGGCGCTTCCCGCAGCTGCCGAAACTACCAAGATTGATTCTTCGGTAGCGCAGTCTGTTGCAGCTAGCGCAGCAAGCGCGGCCAGTGCTGTGCAGTCCCTGCCCAAGTTCACCAGCACCGCAGACCTGATCAAGCAGACAGCCCAAACGCTGGCTGCCCAGGGCGAAGTGCATGAACTGGAGCAGGACGATGCCAAGCTGGAAGCGACTGCACAGAGCAAGGCAGGCATGAGCCTTGCAGCGTTGGAAAATGCACTGGCCGATGCCATGTACGCCAACGCCGCAGCCGGCAAGATCAACACCGAAGCCTATGGCCTGAACAAGGACGAGATGGCATCGGTGATGGCTGCCACCATCAAAACGTATCATCTGTCCAGCGCCGTTACCGACCTGGGCTATGAGACGAACGCCGCCGGCGTTGTGACCGCCGTTACCTTTACCGGCAGCTCCGGCATGACCTCTGCGATGGAGTCCATGACCAACAGCGATGATGAAGTGATTGCGCAGCAGGCTGACAGCTACGCACAGGCTTACGTTGCTGAAAACTCCGATACCTTTGCGGCCAGCGCCGCTGCAGACAGCCATACCTATGGCGAGCCGAAATGGTACTGGAATGACACCAACCCGGAGGATGGCCACACCCATACCTGGAAGGAAACCCCCGATGGTTACTGGACCAAGACCGATGACGGCTGGGCTTACACCGCTGTGTATACCTGTGAAAAGGGCGATGCCTACCAGAAGGTAGAAGGCACCGTAACCAAGGATACCACCGAGGCAAAGCCCGGCGTTGCCGGCAAGACCGTTTACTCTGCCAGCGTGCCCGCTGACAAGAGCCCGGTTAAGAAGGAATACAAGGAACCCACCACCCGCACCGACGACATTGCCGCCCTGCCCTGCCAGAGCCATGCCGTGCCCAAGGATGCAGATGGCAACTTTGTTGCTACCTTCAACTGGAAGATGACGAAGACACAGCAGGGCGAATTTTCCAAAGATAATGCCCAGCTGTTCTATGACAGTGAAACCGGCAAAATTTCTGCCGGCGCTCCCGTTACCATTGACTGGGAATGCGAAAGCATCACCTTCAAGTGCGCTGTCTGCGGCGAAGAAATCAAAACCAAGCCGATGCAGACCATGCCGGTCAGCGTTGTGGTAGACCAGAATGACAATTCCGTCTACATCAACGTGGGCGGCACCCCGACCCTGGATACCACCTCCGGCGGCACCGGCGTTACCCTGGTGTCCGCAATGGACGGCGGCAACTGGTACGATATGCAGAACAACCCGGTTGACGCAAGCAAGGTGAACTTCACCTATCAGAGCGGCGACAACAAGGGCAAGAACAGCCTGCTGCTGTACGACAGCCAGAAGACTGCCGTGTATGTGGACGACCAGGGCAACCAGGTCACCAATACTTACGATGTCTCGACTGCGCAGATGAACTACTACTACTTCCAGCTGTCGCAGTTCAACCAGGACGAAGCAGAGTACTTCGGCGTGGTTGCCCCGTTCTGGACCTCCAAGGGCGTTCAGAAGCAGGGCGAGGATGGCAGCATCACCGGCACCATGGGCGCAATCAAGGTATTGTGCAGCATTGATCCGAACGATGATGTCCCGCCGACAACCATGGCATTCATGCTGAACATGCTGCCGCAGGCGTTCATGTCTTATGTCATGAACTATGGCGAAGCTCTGAAAGCCATCCGTGATGCAGGCCTGGCACAGGTTGCCAAGCTGGGGGACAGCGCTGACTATGTCACCAAGCTGCTGATCCTGCACGACTGGATCTCCCAGGTTGCAGAATTCGATATGGGCTCCATGGGCGATATCACCGGCGGCGGCAACAACGACCCCATCCAGATGACTGCTTTCGGCGCCCTGCTGGGCGGCGGGATCGGCGCTAAGGGCGTTGAGTATGGCTGCATCTGCCTGGGCTATGCATCTGCATTTAACTACATGGTCCAGAATTTGCCTGACAACAAGAAAATCTATAAAAAGACCGTTGACGGCAAAGAAGTTTGGAAGACCCCCGATGAAGTAGGCGATAACGCTGTTGTTGACTTTGCCCAGATCCTGTATTACTGCGATACTTCTGATACCAGTGTTGCCGGTAATGCGTTCGGCGGCGGCATGTTCAACAACGTCCACTACTTCAACGCAGTCAAGGTCAACAAGCTGCAGGGCGACAGCAAGTCTGCTACGATGACCACCGGCGAACCCAACAAGAACTGGTACTATGTTGACGTCTGCTATGACGACGTGAACACCGAGTGCATGGCCCAGACCCGCGTTGAGAACGCAGGCGACATGCGCCATGTCAACTTCCTGGTTTCTCCCTCCGGTCTGGAAGGCCGTTACAGCAAGTACTATGATTACATTGACTCGCTGTACGATGGCTACACCTACACCAAAAACAAGGAACCCGATAAGAATGATGATGGCAGCTATGTGATGAACAACGGCAAGCCGCATTACTCTTACACCAAGGCGGATAACAAGAACGAGACCCGTTACACCGATACCTGCTACGAGGATACCTGGTTCACCTCTATCTGCAGCCCCATCTACTTCGACGATAATTACTTCTATTACGTTGATACCACGACCAACCAGAACCTGTATAACGACATGCGCCGCAAGCAGGCCGAGAACGGCGACAGCGGCAGCTCTGGTTCCGGCAGCTCTGGTAACAACTCCCAGATGCAGCAGTTCATGAAGAAGATGCAGAACCAGGGCCCCGATACTCTGGAAGCACGTCCGCGTAATGCGAACTACTATATCCGCAAAGCGGATTCCAGCAGCTCCGGCGGCTTCAGCATGAGCAGCTTTACCAAGACGGATGACCCGTTTGATATCATCCTGATGTACTACAACGATCTGAAGGAAACCAGCAGCAACTTCAATGATGACGACAGCAATGCCAAGGTTCTGGCCGAAGCTGGCACCATCTATAAGATCGATACCAGTGCAAAAGATAAGCATACCAAGGTTGAAAACAACCTGAACACCGAGTGCCTGGCAGACGCTGCTGCAAAGCGGATCTACCCCGCACTGGTACACTCTACCGCACTGTATGATGGCAAGCTGTACTTCAACGTCAACAACGCCATCTACCGTATGGACCCGACCACCGGCGAAGTGAAAGAAGTGAAGGAATACAACACCGTCTATGGCGGCATTAAGCTGACCAAGGATAAGGACGGCAACATGGTTCCCGATACCCACTTTCCCGGCATGAGCATGGTTATCATGGATAGCGCCAAGGATACCAGCAGTGTGAAGTATCTGGGCACCTTCAAGAACCATCCTCTGGCGGGCCTGACCCTGCGTGACAGCTACAGCTTTGCTACCACCACCCAGCAGGGCCAGACTGTGATCACCGGCATCAACACCACCAAGGATCAGCTGGTCGTTTCTGTCGGCACCAACCTGTCCAACACTTACAAGAGCCTGGACGAACTGGGTGAGGACGGCAAGCCGGTTGTTAAGACCGATGATTCCGGCCTTTCCTATGACCAGCGCAAGAGCTACAAGACCGAGTCCTGGAACTACAACCCGAGTTACAACCAGAACATGGGCAGCTCTGACGAGAAGAACAAGAACGAAGAGTTCATGTGGTGCGCTAACCTGGTTGAAACCATGCCGATGTCCGACATGGTCAGCGACCTGAGCAGCGGCGCAACCACCGATGTTTCCGTTGAAGCATGGTGCGATACCCCTGCTTATACCCAGGCCCGCACCAACAAGTACGGCCTGACCAAGGGTGAAAAGAAGTACGCTGACGGCGCACTGCCCAAGGGCCATACCTGGAAGCTGAACGAGCTGGAAACCAAGTCCGTTGGCAACAATGTGTACCTGTGCGACGACTGCCATACCGCAACCGAAAGCACCCCCCACACCGTTACCCTGCCCAATGCAGTTGAAGGTGTTAAGCTGACCCTGGGCACCACCAACAACACCTACATCAAGGACGATACCGTTACCCTGACCGTAGAAAAGGAAGGCACCGATATCGTTACCGTTACCGCAAAGAACGGCGATACCGATGTTGCTCTGACTGAAGTTCAGGAAGCAGCGCAGGACGAAGCCGCAGCCCAGGCTACCACCGAAAAGGCGAAGACGGTTTACACCTTCACCATGCCGGACGGCGATGTGACCATCAGCGTTACCAAAAACGCCAAGACCTATGCGGTCAATGTTGCTCCCCTGACCAATGGTGAGATCACTGCTTCCGCTAAAGAAGCAGCTGAGAAGGAAACCGTAACCCTGACTGCTAAGCCCGCGACCGGCTATGCCCTGAAGGCTGGCAGCGTGAAGGTTACCTACAAAGACGCTGACAACACCGAGAAGCCCGTTGAAGTGAAGGCTGATACCGAAAAAGCCAACACCTACACCTTTGCAATGCCTGCTTACCCTGTCACCGTCAGCGCAGAGTTTGTTAAGGAATACAAGGTTACTGTGGCAGACACTGCGAACAAGAACGGCGAAACCAAGGTGAGTGCAACCGCAGCTGTTGAAGGCACCGAAGTTACCGTTACCGTTAAGGCAGCTGATAACTACCAGCTCAAGGCTGACAGCCTGACCTACAGCTATCAGATCGGCGAAGATACCAAGACCGAAAAGCTGACCCCGAACGCAGAAGGCAAGGCTACCTTTAAGATGCCCGCAGCTGATGTCAAAGTCACTGCAGAGTATGTCGAAAAGAAACCGGAAGCCTACACTGTGACAGTGAACAAAGCTACTAACGGCACTGTGACCGCAGATAAGGAAACCGCCGCAGCAGGTGATACCGTTACCCTGACTGTTAAGGCAGACGAGACTATGTACTCTCAGGCTGTGCTGGCTGAGGACGGCCTGAAAGTTGCTGACAGCAAGGGTGCTGCAGTTGCATGCACCGCTGGTGCTGACGGCACTTACACCTTCACCATGCCTGCCGACAACGTAACTGTCACCGCAACGTTTGAAATCGTTGCATATGGTGTTGAGGTTGCACCGACTGAACATGGTTCTGTTACCTTTGAGGGCGGCAAGAAGTACTTCAAGGTTGGCGAGAATGTTACTGCTACCTTTACCGCAGAGGCTGGATATGAGCTGGCTAGTGCTTCTTATCAGGAAGGCAACAAACCTACAGACATTACAGCCAAGGTTAAGGAAGCTAGCAACACTTACACCTTCACTATGCCTGAAAACTATGTGAAGATCGAAGCAACCTTCACTGCTGTTCAGCCTACTGAACCTACTGAGCCCACCGAACCCACCACTCCGGATGAGAACGGCGGCGACAACACCGAAACCGAGGCTCTTGAGGCCGAGGAGCGCACCGCTCACGGCGCTGCTGAAAAGACCACCGTTACCGCAATGGCTGTCTTTACCTGCACCGATAAGAACTGCGCAAGCGCACAGTTCGTGGATGCAACTGTAAAGCAGACCAGCGGCGTTACCACCGCTGCTGTCACCTTCAACGGCAAGGACTACACCGCCAAGTTCGGCGAGAAGAACGGCTGGGTTGAAGAAAACGGCAAGAAGTACTGGTACGAAAAGGGCGTGAAGCAGGGTACCACCGGCCGCGGCAAAGAGATCTATGATCCCGATTCCGACGCTTGGTACTGGCTGGATGCTGTCCAGGGCGGCGCAATGACCGTCAGCAAGGACGTTTACCAGGAATCCGCCGCCGGCCAGTGGGCTGATAGGCCCGATGGCACCGGCAAGTGGGTCCGTTACGATGAGAACGGCCACATGATCAAGGGCTGGCAGACGACCGAGAAGGGCACTTACTACTTTGACCCGACCTTTGGCACCATGGCCAAGGGTGTTACCGAAATTGACGGCGTACCGTGCGCGTTCGATCAGAACACCGGCATTGGCCTTGATAAACAGTGGGTAACCATCAATGGCGCCGATTACTGGTACGAAAAGGGCGTTCGCCAGGGTCTGGAAGGCCGCGGCAAGGAAATCTATGACCCGGCTTCCGATGCTTGGTACTGGCTGGACTCTGTTGATCAGGGCAAGAAAGCCACCAGCAAGGATGTCTATCAGGAATCCGAAGCTGGCCAGTGGGCTGATAGGCCCGATGGCACCGGCAAGTGGGTCCGTTACGATGCACAGGGCCACATGATCAAGGGCTGGAGCGCTGACAAGCGTTACTATTTCGACCCGATCTATGGCACCATGGCTAAGGGCGATGCAGTCATCGATGGCCGCGCTTATCGTTTCGATAAGAAAACCGGCATTCGGCAGTAATCCCACAGCCTGAACAATGAGCTGTAACCCAGCCCATTAATCCCTAAATAGAAATGCCGCAGCAGATGTAACAGTCTGCTGCGGCATTTTTGTATTTGTGGGCATAGGTTCGGTGAAATATTTGCCAGGCCAGTAGGGCGGGGGACCCCACCCCGGCGAAAGCTAGAAATAGTACACGATTAAAAAATCGCAATTTACCTTACCCGCATAATAAAGGCAATACACAAAAACATGGCGAACACATCAGGCCGGTGCAAGGGCAAAACCTACTAAAAAGCTGCGGCTAAATTTGGCAAATATGGCGCGCGAAGTATAATTTTTGGAGGATATCACAAGCAGAACAAACAAACTTTGTCAGTTCAAACAACAAAAAAGCGACAAACTGGCATGGATGCCAAAGAATGCGGCTGCGAATTGTGAAAGATTTTAATACATTTTCTTCATTTTTTCCTTACCTGTTATCATTTGAATTTGCAATCGAAATATGGAACTTGTATAATAGAATAAAAGAAAAGTGCAAACTAAATGGGTGAAGAGGATTTGGTGTAATGGATGATAAAAATAGATTCAGCATTCTGCTGGAGCATTTGCTGGAAGTTGCGGAGGTCAAGAACTATACCCTGGCCAAGCACCTGCAATACGATGTTTCCTATATCAGCAAATGGGTCAGCGGCCGCATGCTGCCTGCCAAAAAGACTGAAAAGCGCGTGATGGAGGGCATCAGTGCCTGCGTGGTGGATGAAGCCACCGATGATGGCCGTGACCTGCTGCTGCGGGAATACAGCGTTAGCATCCCCAGTGACCTGAAAGCCGCCATTTATGATAACCTGATTGCTGAATATGATTATTTGCAAGAGGAGCTGGACAGCGGCGAGGCGCGCATTGGCCCCTATACGGACTTTTGGGCCGAGCTGAACATGCTGCAATACCTGACCAAAATGGCGCACCCCGTGCTGCGCCGCGTCAGCCAGCTGGACATTGTGGCTGTGATGGACCTGATGGAAATGGCGCGCGAATACCGCCTGAAAGTTGCCAACCTGCAAAACGGCCAGCTGGTGGACCAGCGCAGCTATGATAACGTCTATTTCAAGCTGATGATCGATATCAGCCGCGAAAAATGGGATCCCATCTATGATGCCGCGCTCATTATTAACGTGCTGACCAACTTCAGCCATATTCATTTCAAGCTGTTTGGCAGCACCGCGGCTGCCGGGCGCGCGGTGTTTGTGGTCAAGGGCGATTTTGCCATTACCGGCCTGCTGGTCAGCCACAGCCGCTGCGCCGCCGTTACCGCCACCGAGGACCCGCAGAACTGCGAAAGCCTGTATGATAACTTCTCCAAGCTCTGCGTGCGGGATGACCAGCTTTTCCGCGATACCAGCATGCGCCAGCTGATCAGCCAGTACGACTATATGCACACGCTGCTGGCCTCCAATCTGCGGTGGATGTTCGGCCACCTGAATGAGCTTCTGCTGCCGGATGACTTGTTTGAAGAGATCCTGACCGCCCACGAGGCCGAGCTGAAAGATTTTTTGGGTGCTACCCCTGCGGAGCTGCGTAGCGTACACAACCTTGCCAAAGGTGTGGTGGAGGAAACAAACATCCGCATCCTGATTTATGAAGCTGCATTTTCCTCCATGGCGGTTTCCGGCGAGCTGGACTTTTTCAGTTACAAGGTCAGCCTTACCCCGGATCAGCGCAGCCGGTGCATCAGCTATGTGCTGCAGCTTTGCAAGCAGCGTGAAAAACTTGAATTCCGCTTGATCAGCGGCCGCATTGTGAACGATTTCCAGTATGTGGCGGACCCCAATATGTTTCTTTCTGGCGCTGCATCGTATCTTCGGCTGGATAACAACTGCCCCGTCAACCGGATTGCAATGGTCAACAACAGTGTGATGGAAGACCGCCTGAGTGAATATTTTGATCAGGTCTGGAATTTGGATGACCAGAACGTGACAAAAGAGCGCAACGCCATTGCGGAGCACATCCATCATGTCCTGCAGGGAATCCATCTGATTACCCGCGCCAAAAGTGATGAAATGGAAGAACTGCAAGAGAGCTGGATGAACAAAATCTAAGGCAACACCGCACAATTCCCGCCTTACGGCTTAAGCACCGCTTCGGCGGCTGCGGCACGGCATCTGCGTTGCCAAAATGCTCGATAATGTCGGGTTGCGGTACCCGCATCGTGCTTCGGGGGCAAAAGCCCCTCGCACTCTGCGACCGCTGCCCCTGCTTCGGTTCGCTGTTTCCGCCACTGGCGGCGCTCACCTTTGCAGCATCCAGTATTATCTGCGCTTTTGGCTTAGCATCTGCCGCACCTCGCTCGCCGTATCGGCACTTAGAATTATGCGGTATTGCCCTAAAAATACAACATACATACGCATAAACATAAAGCCCTGGCTGCTGCGGTAGCTGGGGCTTTTGTTGCACCGAGGAAAATGAAATTGCAAGAAAACTCCATGCCAAAGCGTGAAAATCCATGTGAAAAAAGTGAATCACGCGGAATCAATTTCTGGAAATTTGTGCCATGGGATTCTCGTGCTTTCCGTAAACAGGAATGGTATACTATGTTCAGCACCGAAGATAATTATAGCATTATGGTTCGGCGACGCTGTGCAACGATGTGCACAGCAGGGGAAAGCGCCATAAAGGTTTGGCCTGATTTGATTTGGATAATTTAATTCCCTGCAACTATAAGGGAAAGACATTTGGAGGAAATTGCAATGAATGAAAACGCGATGTTGACTGGCAAGCCCAGCATTGACCGCCCCTGGATGAAGTTCTATCCGGATGTTCTGCGCGGCATCCAGGTTCCGGCCTGCACCGTGGAGCAGTACCTCTCCGTGCGCGCTGCAGATCCTAACGTGATTGCCATGCACTACTATGGCGTGGATATCACCTGGGGTACCGTGTTCCGTAAGGTGGACGCCACCGCCCGCGCTCTGCAGGTGCTTGGCGTCAAGCAGGGGGACCAGATCCCCGTGTTCCTGCGTTCTGTGCCGGAATTCATTTATCTGCTGCTGGCAGCCGAGCGCATCGGCGCTTCGCTGCTGTGCCGTGACAACACCCTGGAAGAAAACATTGAAGCTGTTCAGAAAGCCAATGCCAAGGTGATTTTTGTTCACGACTTCTTCTCCAAGGCCGAAATCGAAGCCTACCGTGAGCAGACCAACGTGAATACCTATGTTATCGTTCCCGCTCTGGAAAGCGGCGACCGCGCCGCTATGCCGGTTTACCTGCAGCATTCCCTGGATGCCCTGTATCCGGATGTTCCCGCCCGTGGCTCTGATACCATGATGTGGGCTGATTTCTGTAACATGGGCCAGCGTTTTCGCGGCTTTGTGCCCGCTCCTGTCAACATTGACCGCCCGCTGCTGCGCGCCTACACCAGCGGTTCCACCGGCCCTTCCAAGCAGGTCATCCATTCTGCACACAGCATCATTGGTGTGCTGGCCCAGATGAACTTTTATGGCTCTTCGGATAAATTCCGCCCCACCTGGCTGCTGACCATCCTGCCCCCGGCTCTGATCGCTGTTGTGGTTTCCATGATGCTGCTGCCCCTGGCCGGCGGTATGCTGCTCATTCTGGATCCGTTTGTGGATGTGTACGATGTTGACCTGGAAATGATGCGCTACCGCCCCAACAACTGGCCCCTGATCCCCATGTTTGTGGAGGTTATCCGCCGCAGCAAGCGTCTTCCGGCTGACTATGATATGTCCCACATGCTGGCCATCGGCGCCGGCTGCGAGGCATTCAACAACAAGCAGCTGCGCAATGTTGAGGAGTTCCTCAAGCAGCATAACTGCAACCTGCGCTTTACTGCCGGCTACGGCAGCAGCGAGGCCGGCTCCAACGCCACTCTGCCCATGGCTCCGTTCCCGGTGCGTGACGGCAACGTTGGTGTGCCGATGATCCACAGCGTCATCAGCATCTTCAAGCCCGGCACCCAGGAAGAGCTGACCTACAATACCCCCGGTGAGATCTGCATGACGGGCCCCGGCGTGATGCTGGGCTATGACCGCCCCGAAGCAACCGCCAAGGCACTGCAGGTCCACGCAGACGGCAAGACCTGGCTGCACACCGGCGATATTGGCTATATGTCCGAGGACGGTGTGCTCTACACGATGACCCGCGGCGCATCCCCGCGCTTTGGCGGCGGCGACCTGATGGTGCAGCCGCTGGAGAACATCGTGGCCGATGCCGACATCAAGGGCATCAAGGACGAGTTCTTTGTTATCGTGCCGGATGATGAGCACGAGGGCTGCTTCCTGCCGTACCTGTACGTCCAGCTCAAAGATGGCTACACCTTGGACGATGTGCGCGATAAGATCAATGCCTGCCTGCCGGAACGTTACATGCGTCCGGTGGAGATTTTCACCGTACCGGAACGCCCGTTCTTCCACTTCAAGACCAACCGTATTGGCCTGTGCAAAGAAATCATCGCCAAGCGCAACCAGCAGAAAGAGAAAGCCAAGCGCAACAGCTTTGCCGATGGCTGCATTGCCTGATGACTTTGGCGTGATAAAATCATGATAATGTAACGGCATGTGCCCACCTTATGATAGAGATAAGGGGGCACATGCCTTTTGTTTTGGGGTGGGGGAGCGGATGAAGATGAACGGTACGCGCGGTTGGGGGATAGGGGAGAAGGGCAATCGGATTCCGGTGAGGTGTTGCCTAAAATAAAACTTTGAAATCCATCCGCGGATGAAAAGCACGATAGGGCACTGTATCATTAGCCACATGCTGAAAAAATGCTGTAGGGAACGGGATTGACCGTTCCGCAGCCTTATGGCAACACCGCACAATTCCCGCCTTACGGCTTAAGCACCGCTTCGGCGG
>ERZ840057.1024-NODE-1024-length-25521-cov-26.070604_pt1 | contig 25521 bp, 21 predicted proteins | sample MGYA00519907_ERZ840057 | MGnify/ENA primary metagenome ERZ840057 (study PRJEB31850, sample SAMEA3708862) | human gut metagenome | biome: human gut; feature: human-associated habitat; material: faeces | place: China | collected 2014 ...
CGCACCTCGCTCGCCGTATCGGCACTTAGAATTATGCGGTATTGCCCTAAATTTTTGACTTTTCAGATACACCCTAGGATTCCGGTATTTCCGCTGTAAGTTTTGTTTGGCGTTCCCTTGGCAGAGGGTACACCAAAATTCTCTTGTTCACCTTTTTTCTTCGTGAAGTGTGCAGCAGCGCTTCACCATTTTTTAGCTATCATGATTACAGATTTCTGTTACATCAAAGGAGGCTTTATGGAACAACTTACGATTGATACCGGCCTGCGCGAATACGCGGTCAATGGCGGGCCGGAGCACGGCGGCGGAGTGCTGCGCTTTAACCCCAGCGACCCCAATGTTTACAGCCGTTTTTGCACCCTGCAAAATCAGCTGCAAGAGCTGGAACAGCAGGTGCAGGCGCAAAGCCCCACTGGGACCGATGCCATACAGCTGCTGGCCCAGGCGGATCAGCGCGCCAAGGGGCTGCTGGCGGAAGTATTTGGCCCCGGCAATGATTTTGACGCCATGCTGGGCGGCACCAATCTGCTGGCGGTTGCCGGCAACGGCGAGCGGGTCATCACCAATCTGTTTGCGGCATTGCAGCCCATTCTGGAAGCCGGTGCCCGCCAGTGCGCGGATGCCAAAGCCACGCTGGCCGTGCAGCAGGCCCAGGCAGCGCGCGCCGCGCGCGGGGTGCAGGTATGAGCAGCTGGCGGCTGCCCACCCGGCTGGAGGTTGGCGGAAAAGCATATCCGATTCATTCGGATTACCGCGATATTCTGGATATTCTGCATCGGTTGAACGATGCCAGCGAGCCGGAATTCATCCGCTGGCGGGTGGCCCTGGCCCTATTTTATGAGGGCGATCTGCCGCGCAGCGACTATCCGGAGGCCATGCAGAAGCTGGCAGATTTTTTGAACTGCGGGCAAACGCTGCCCCGCTCCCCTGCCCCGCCGCTGTTGGACTGGGAACAGGACGCCCCGCTGATTGCCGCCGACATCAACAAAGCCGCCGGGTGCGAAGTGCGCGCCCTGCCTTATCTGCACTGGTGGACCTTTATGGCCTGGTTCAACAGCATTGGGGACGGCCAGCTGGCTACCCTGCTGCGGGTGCGCAGCAAGCTGCGCCACGGCCAAAAATTGCAGCCGTGGGAACAGGACTACTACCGCAAAAACAAAGCCATAGTTGACCTGCGCCCCCGCCTGAATCCGGCAGAGATAGCGGAACGCCAGCGGCTGCAGCGCCTGTTGGCCAATTAAGTCCCCATAAGGAGGTAGATGCTTTTGCCAAAATCCTATGCAGGCAACCTTCAGGTTGCCCTGTCTACACAAACAACTACCCACACCGCGCAGCAGCCGCTGAACGGCCTGCGCATTGCCCTGAAAAAAATAAGCCGCAGTGTAAACGCTGCGTTCTCCGCCGTGCCGGCGGCAAAGTTTGAGCAGCAGACCGCCGCAGCAGCAGTCAGCGCCAACAAAGCCGCCAAAGCCCAGGCCAAACTTGCCAGTGGCACCACCAAAGCAGCCAAGGCCGCCAAACGCAGCGTTGCGGAATTTGATGAGCTGGACCGGCTGCAGGCTTCTCTTGCCGAAAGTGCCGGAGCTGCGGCGGCTTCCACCACCCGCAAAAGCAGCAGCGCTGCAACAATCAAAGCCGCAGATGCCGAACCGCCACAGTTAAGTCCGCCGGCTCTATTAAACCAGCAGTTGCAAAATTTCTGGGCTACATTACAGGCTGTGCTTGCCCCCGCCGCCGCGCTGTGGGATGCAGCCTGGCAGCAGATGAAAACCGCTGCCCTGACCGTTTGGCAGGATCTTTTGGGCGGCATTCAGCTGACCTGGACCGAGTACGGCCAGCCCATTGCCCAGAGTGCCGCCCTGGCGCTGGAAAACCTGCAAGGCATTTTTACCACCCTGTGGCAGAACGTTTTGCAGCCGATCCTTACTAACCTGATGCAGATTTTATCTACCCTCTGGTCCTCCCACCTCAAACCCCTGTGGGATGACATTCTTTTGCTGGTGGCAAGCGTTGCCAACTGCCTGCTGGACCTGTGGAACAACCTACTGGCCCCGGTGGCCAAGTGGATCATCGCCACGTTCGGCCCCGCGTTTGCTGAGGTATTCAACGCCATTGCGGACGTTGTTGGTGTGGCCGTTGGGGCTATTGCGGATGCCATCGATCTGGCCGTTGTTGTGCTGCGTGGGCTGGCGGACTTTTTAAGCGCCGTGTTCCGCGGCAACTGGGATGCTGCCTGGCAGGCCATCGGCAACACGGTCAGCACCGTCTGGGACAAGATGACAAACGCCATCAAGACCGCCGTCAATGGCATCATCGGCTTCATCAATCGGATGATCTCCGCCGTTGTGACCGGCATCAATGCGGTCATCAACGCGCTGAACGGCCTTTCGTTCGACCTGCCGGACATATTCGGCGGCGGGCATGTCGGGTTTAATATCAGCACCCTGACCGCCCCGCAGATCCCCTACCTGGCGCAGGGCGCGGTCATCCCGGCCAACCGGGAGTTTCTGGCCGTGCTGGGCGACCAGAGCCACGGCACCAACGTGGAAGCCCCGCTGGATACCATCAAGCAGGCTGTGGCCGAAGTCATGGAAGATTTGCAGGCAGGCCAGATGGCGGGTTTTGAAGCCGTGGTTTCCGTGCTGCGGGAGATTCTCTCCGCCGTGTCCGGCATTGAGCTGACCGACGAGGACGTAGGCCGCGCCGTACAGCGCTGGCAGAGCAAACAGCTGACTGCCACAGGAGGTGTGTAACGTGACCCTGACCAATCTGTTCCAGATCGATGGCAAATCCCTGTACGCACCGGACTGCGACATCGAACCGAGCTATTCCGACCTGGATTCCAGCGATTCCGGCCGCGACGAAGCCGGGTACATGCACCGCGAAGTGGTGCGGGAAAAGGTTTCCACCTGGCCCATCGCCTACAGCTGCCTGACGGACGACGAATACAAGTACACTATCGGGCTGTTTGCAGGCAAGGCAACGTTTCAGTTCACCCATCCCAAAGCCGGCTCTTCCACCGAGACCGAAACCACCACCTGCTACTGCAGCAAATACGGCATCGCCTGGCACAATGCCAAGACGAAACAGTGGAAGAACCTTAAATTTAACATTATTGAATGCTGATTGGAGGGATGCCTTTGTATCAATCGGTTTTACGCCTGAAAGACGGCACTGAGCTGACAGGCGGGGCGGCGGGCAATGCCATAAAAAGCATTACGCTGCACACTGCGGTGAACTCCGGACAGGAATTTGCCATCGGCTCTGCGTTTTCGGACTACATTGAAGCCGAAATCTGGGCGGACCCGGGCGGCAGCCTGCAAATTACTGCCGGGAACGCCCTGACGCTGTACCGGCAGGACGATGCCGGGAACCACACCAAGGTGGGCGTTTTCTATGCTGAAAAGCCCACCCGCACCAAGCGCAACAGCTACAAGATCACGGCCTATGACAATATGTCCAAGCTGGATGCGGACTTCTCCGGCTGGCTGCGGGCCAATCAGGCACAGTTCCCCAAAACTATCTGGCAGCTGGTTCAGCTGGCCTGCCAGCGGGCAGGGGTTACGCTGGCCAGCAGCAGCCTGCCCATTAACGGCAGCTACAGCGTGCAGGCGTTCTACGCGGACGACCTGACCTGCCGCCAGATCATCTCCTGGGCGGCGGAAGCAGCAGGCTGCTACGCCCACATGAATGCAGACGGCAAGCTGCAATTTTTGACCTACACAGACAAGCGCAGCACTGTTAAAATCACCCCGGACGGTGCCAACAACAGCACCGCCTATTATGCTGACAACCTGAGCTACGAGGACTACACGGTCAAAGCCATTGAGAAAGTCCAGATCCGGCAGTCGGACAGTGACGTGGGGGTCATCTACCCCGACAGCACCACCGCCACCAACACCTATGCCGTGCAGGGCAATCTGCTACTGACAACCGGCACCGAAGCCAACCTGAAAAGCGTTGTCCAAAACCTGTACAACGTGCTGAAAAACGTGACCTACACCCCCTGCAAAGTATCGGTGCCCAGCAGTTCCGGCCTTGCCTGCGGCCTGATTGTGCATGTTAAGGATGCACGCGGGCGGGAGTTCGACACCTACCTGATGAGCGCCACGATCTCCTCCGGCAAAGCCAGCTTTGAGAGCGTGGGCAGCGCCAGCCGGGAAAGTTCCAGCGCCGTGAACAGCCAGAGCTACAAGAACCTGACCGGCAAGATGCTGGAGATCAAGACCAGCGTGGACGGCCTGGAAGTAAAGGCCAGCGACCTGACCGGCAAGTACACCGACCTGAAAGCAACGGTGGACGGGCTTTCCTCTGAGGTGAAAAAAGACACCAAAATCACCGGCGGAGGGAACCTGATCCTGGGCAGTGAGAGCTTCCGGAATGCCACCTATGACGGCAATGCAAGCGGCGTGGCGTATGGCGATGACGGCAGTGCAACAATTACCAATGCGAACACCAACCTGTATTTTATTTTCAATACCGTTGGCGCTCGCATTACAAAAGGCGTCACTTTATGCCTGTCCGTCATGTACAAACCAATTTCCGGCACCGACGGGTTGTGCCTGAGTCTTACGTATGACGCCGACAACGGAACTTCTTACGTTCGCAGCATAAAAACCGAAAATCAGCTTGAAATTAAGCAGACAGACGGCTGGGTGCTGCGGTATGGCACCTGGACACCCAACGACACCGGTATTCTGAAAACGGTCGAGCTTGGCTGCGGCAGCATAAGGGCGGGGCTTGGCGGCAAATACACCAACAAGTTTTCGATGCTTCACCCCATGCTGCAATACGGCAATGCGCCGACCGCGTGGACAGCCAGCTCCGGCGACTATCTGACCCAGGAAAGCGCAAAAAGCCTGTTTTCCCAGACCGCTGACGAGATCAAAACCGAAGTCACCAAGTCAGTGACTGAAACGGTAACGGCCAACGTGAAGGACACCGCTACCAGCGCTGCCAATGATGCCGTTGACAGCAAATTGCAGGATTACGCCACCACCGCAACGGTGGAGAGCCTGAAAAAGGATGTCTCCAGCATCAGCCAAAAGGCGAATAGCATCAGCACAAAAGTCAGCAGTCTGGAAGAAACGACAACAACTATTTCCAACGACCTGGACAGCACCAAGCAGGAATTCAAAACCGTTAAAGAATCGGTATCCGCGATCGACCAGAAAGCCGACAGCATTACCCGGACGGTAACGCAGCGGATCACCGGCGGCAACAATATTATTGTGGGCACCGACGACTGGAACAATGCGACCCTGGATGCAGGCGGCAATGACCTGAGCAAAAAAGGAACATACACGATCAGCGGTGAATCTGTTCGCGTGACCAATAAAGCGCGGAACACCCGCTTCCACTTTGGTGCGGATAAGTCACTGGTGATTGCCAAGGGCATGACCTATTGTGCATCGGTACTGTACAAGCTCAATTCCGGCACGGACAGCCTGTTTTTGCAGTTCGAGACCAAATCCACCAGCGGAACAAAAGCCTACTACGGCAGTGCATTCAAAAACGCGAAGCAGGACATTGCGCTGGATAATGGCTGGAAGCTGCGCTGGGCAGCCTTTACGGCGACTGCGGACGGCTATGCAGACGGTCTGTTTGTGAGTACCGCGAACGATAACGCCATCGTTACCAACGATCTGACCATCATGCACCCCATGGTGCAGATGGGCAACGCGCCTACCGCGTGGACGGCCAGCACAGGCGATTACCTGACCACTGCCGAAACCAAAACCGAGATCAAGCAGACGGTGAACGAAATTAAGCTGACGGCCAGCACAAGCGGAACCAGCAGCACCATCAAGCTGACGGCAGGCGGAACAGAGATCACCAGCGCACAGATCAACCTATCCGGCGTGGTGACATTTTCTGATTTGAGTACCTGGAACCAGGATAAGACAATCATCAACGGCGGAAACATTACGACCGGGCAGATTCACAATAAGGCGCGCACAACCACTTATGACCTGGACAATGCCTGGATTCGTATGGGCAAAGATGCTGGCACTCGTGTGGACATTGACACGGGGCGCATCCGCTGGTACTGGGAAAACAACCTGACCGGTGTGTTAAGCAGCCGGTACGGCAAATCTTATATTGGCGATAACTCCCGCTACACGTTTTTAGGCTGGTTCTCCACCGGCGACCCCAGCTTTGATTATTCCACCGGCGGGGCCACCAGCGAGTTTGTGGGCATTGCCATTGACCAGGTAGATAAGGTCATCCACTGCAATGCCAGCAAGTTTGAAATCCCCGGCAGAATTGAATGCGGTTCTTTGAGCGTGAACGGGAGGGAGATTTAATGCAGAAATTCATGCAGATTTTGGCCACGTTGGCTTTACTGTTGGTGCTTGCATTGGTCATCCCTCTTACGCTGGCAGCCTGCGGCGGCACGCGAACCGAAGATACAAGCTATCCGCGCCCGGAATATTCCGGCTCCCCGATGGCAGAAAGGGTGATGAAATGACCACAACCGCAAAAATTGAAGAACTCCAAAAGTCCGTCATCAACGCCATCAACAACAGCTGCCTGCACCCCGCTGTGGTGCGGCTGGTGCTGCTGAACGTGATCTCGATGGTGGAAGCCAGCGAGAGAGAGATAAACAAAAGAGAAAAAGAGACTGAATCCTGAAAATCTGTTTTTTGTTCCCGCATAATCCACACAAAATATAACACATAAAAACAAGGCACCGGGCCAATTACAGGTTCGGTGCCTTGTGGTATTTATGGTGTCAGGATGCCGATCAATCTGTCATCGGCTGATGGTCCGTGATGGTGTGCTCCTGCTGGTACTTGAGCGCAGCAGCGATAAAGCCCTTGAACAGGGGATGTGCGCGGTTGGGGCGGCTCTTGAATTCGGGGTGGAACTGTACGCCCACATGGAAATCACGGCCGGGCAGCTCAACAGCTTCCACCAGGCGGCCATCCGGGCTGGTACCGGAGATCACAAGGCCGTGGTTCTGCATCTCTGCACGGTAGTCGTTGTTGAACTCATAGCGGTGGCGGTGGCGTTCGTCAATTTCTTCTTTGCCATAGCACTCACGCAGCTTGGTGCCCTCGGCGGTAATGCAGGGGTACTTGCCCAGGCGCATGGTGCCGCCCTTCGGGATGTTCCCCTGCTGGTCCGGCATCAGAGCAATAACATTGTGCTCGCCGTCCGGCGTAAACTCGCTGGAGTTGGCATCGGCATAGCCCAGCACATCGCGGGCATATTCCATAACCATAATCTGCATACCCAAGCAGATGCCAAAATACGGGATGTTCTGTTCCCGTGCATAGCGGGCGGCCTGGATCATGCCCTCAATGCCGCGGTCGCCAAAGCCGCCGGGCAGGATGATGCCATCCACACCGGAAAGCTCTTCAGCGCAGCGCTCCTGATCCAGCAGGTTTTCGCTGTCCACCCAGTGGATCTCCACTTTGGACTCATTCTCAAAACCGGCGTGATACAGGGACTCCATTACACTCAGGTATGCGTCATGCAGCTTGACATATTTGCCAACCAGGGCAATGGTGCAGGTCTTGCTGCGGGTGGCAATGCGGGAGATCAGCTCTTTCCACTCGGTCAGGTCGCTGGCCGGAGTTTCCAAGTGCAGCTGACGGCAAACAACGTTGGTCAGGCCGGCAGCTTCCAGCATCAGCGGGCACTCGTACAGGCTGGGCATGGTCAGGTTTTCAATCACGCAATCAGGGCGCACATTGCAGAACATGCTGATCTTGCGCTTGATATCGCTGCCAACGCGGCCATCGGCACGCAGCACGATGACGTTGGGGGCGATGCCCATGCCCTGCAGTTCCTTGCAGGAATGCTGGGCGGGCTTGGATTTATATTCGTCCGAGCCGGAAATATAGGGCACCAGAACCACATGGATGTAGCAGCAGTTTTCCATGCCCTGCTCAATGCCAACCTGGCGGATGGCCTCCAGGAAAGGCTGGCTCTCAATATCACCGGTGGTACCGCCGATTTCGGTGATGACAACATCGGCTTCGGTGCTTTTGGCAAGATTGTAGATATAGCTCTTGATTTCGTTGGTAATGTGGGGAATGATCTGCACCGTCTGGCCCAGATAAGCGCCCTGGCGTTCCTTGTTCAGCACGTTCCAATAGACCTTGCCCGTCGTCAGGTTCGAGTACTTGTTCAGGTTTTCATCAATAAAGCGCTCATAATGACCCAGATCCAGGTCGGTTTCGGTTCCGTCATCAGTCACAAACACCTCGCCGTGCTGTAGCGGGCTCATGGTGCCGGGATCCACGTTGATATAAGGATCCAGCTTTTGAGAAGCCACCTTCAGGCCGCGGGTTTTCAGCAAACGGCCCAGGCTGGCTGCTGTGATGCCCTTGCCCAAGCCGGAGACCACGCCGCCAGTAACAAAAACGTACTTTGTCGCCATATATACCATCCTCTCCACAACTACCACAAATAAATGGACGCTTTATTATACATCACTTTTATTTCCAAAAGCAAGAGTCTTTTTTCCTGTTTGGTGCAAATTCTCTTGCGCACCATCGTACAATCCCCTATAATAAATAAGATAGTATTTAATAAGATAGTATTTAAGATCATGTTGAGAAGGGAGCGTGCTTGTTTGCAAAAGCTCAAAAAAATTTTCAGCCGCCAGAACGGGTTGGTCCTGCTGCTGGTTCTGGTGGAATTTATGGTGTTGGCGCTGCGTTTTGTGGGGGATTTCCGCACAGGCGGCGTGATTGATATTACGCCGGACCTGATCATTCCCTACGCGGAGGAATGTACCAATGATGACCGCGGCGCCCGCGTGGAAAACTTTACCGGCCTGTTTGCCACCACCCGCTGGATCGACCTGCCGCGCGGCAGCTACCAGGTTTGCATCAACTATGTGAATGACGGCGAGGACGGCGAGGTCAGCTTTCTGGATGAGATCATGCCCACCGCGCAGTACGATGCCGCCAAACTGCCCGCTGAGCGCACCCGCACGGTGTTCAGCCTGTGGATGCCCTACGGCTGCGAAACCGCACAGCTGCAGTTTACCGCGGACTGCGGCAAAAACCAGGTCATCTACATTACCGGCGCACAGATCGTACCCACCCACGCGTGGGCGTATGTGCGGCTGCTGACGGGGCTTGTGTTCTGCGCCGTACTGGACTGGGTGATCCTGTTGCTGACCCGCCGGGTCAAATTTCCCATCCATACCCTGCGCGGGCGGTATATCGCCATGGCGCTGGTGGGCATCGGCGTGTTTGCCTGCCTGCCGCTGGGGCTCGGCTACCTGACGTACGGGCACGACCTTTCCATCCACCTTTCCCGCATTGAGGGGCTGAAAGCCGGGCTGCTGGCCGGGCAGTTCCCCGTGCGCATGGACCCGGCCATCATCAACGAAAAAGGCTATCCGTTCAGCCTGATGTACTCCGATGTGTTCCTGTACCCGGCTGCGGTGCTGCGCATTCTGGGTTTCAGCCTGCAAACCAGCTACAAAGTTTACGTTGCATCCATCACAGCGGCCACCGTGGGCATTACGTTTTATGCCCTGCGCAAAATGTTCCGCAGCGATTGTGCCGCGCTGCTTGGCACCGCGTTGTACACCCTTTCGTTCTACCGGCTGAGCAACGTGTTTGTGCGCGCCGCAGTGGGCGAATATACCGCCATGGCGTTCCTGCCGCTGGTCGTGTATGGCCTGTGGCGGATTTATCGCCAATCCCCTGCCGATGGCAAAAAGGCCGAGCCCTGGTGCTGGCTGCCCTTTGCCCTGGGTTTTACCGGCCTGCTGCAGAGCCATCTGCTGACAACCGAACTTGCGGTGTTCTTTACCGCCGCCTTCTGCCTGCTGTATTTCAAAAAAACCTTCACCCGCCCGGTGCTGCCCGCTCTGTGCAAAGCTGCCGGGGCCGCCATTGTGTGGAACCTGTGGTTTATGGTGCCGCTGCTGCAATACATGGCGCAGGGGGTGTGCCGCATCAGCGGCAAGTATGATGCCGCCTACCTGTACGACAGCTCCGTTTACCTGGGCCAGATGTTTTTGATGTTCGGCCAAAGCAGCGGCGTGGCGGAGAGCATCCAGAGCGGCATTGCGGACGAAATGCCGCAGACGCTGGGTCTGGCACTGGCCGCGGGTGCATTCTTCTTCCTGCTGGCTGTGCTGGACCCCGCCGTGCGCAAAAGCAGCCGCGATGCCGCGCGCATTGGCAGCCTGACACTGGGCTTTGGCCTGCTGGCCGCCTGGTGCGCCAGCGACCTTTGCCCCTGGTACGCGCTGTTCCGTTGCGAACCATTACAGGCGCTGAGCAAGACTCTGGGGAAGTTGCAGTTTGCCTGGCGGTTCTTCACCCCGGCCACCATGCTGCTGGTCGTGTGCGCCTGCTGTGCGGTGGTGCTGTACCGCAAAGTCCGGCCCGAAGCCGCCAAGGCTATGGCCGCCGCCCTGCTGGCGCTGACCATCATCCCCGCCGGGTACCTGATGTATGACAAATGCACCACCAGCAAAGCCGTTACCTACATGAGCCTTGCCGCGGTGGATGACCTGCCCGGTCAGGTGGGTGGCGGCGAATACCTGCCCACCGAGGACACCACCACCGATGACAGCGTCTGGGGCCGCCTGACCCCCGAAGCGGACGAGGGCGTAGAGTTGACAGAGTACACCAAAAACGGCCTGACCATTCAGCTGGCGGCGCAGAACACCGGCGATACCGAAGCATCCATCCGGCTGCCGCTATTCTACTACCCCGGCTACCATATGACCGCTGCGGACGGAGCCGCACTGACCCACAAGAACGGTTACCTGACCGTTACCCTGGCTCCCGGCTGGCAGGGCAGCGTACAGGTGCGCTGGACTGGAATGTGGTTCTGGCGCGCGGCGGACTGCATCAGCCTGCTGGGCATTGCAGCCACTGTTGTGCTGTACCGCAAAAGCCAAAAGAACGCAGCACACGTTTAAGGCAATACCGGGCTTGTCGCCCCCAAGCGGGGTTGGCGGCCCGGTTTATTTTATTAGGCCGCATTGGGGGTTGGATGGCTCCATCCCCCAATACAAGCATTTTTCCTAAAACATCAAGGCAAACGCCAATCCGGTTTGTCATTTCTGCCAGTTGCTTTTTTTGCGTTTGGCCCGTATAATAATCACATAAACAGCAAGGGCGCTGCGAACACAAATCCTGTTCGCAGTGCCTTTTGTTTTATAAAAAGTCCGACTTATTTGCGTGATGATACCACAGAGGAAAAGGAGTTCGGTAAGTATGGCAGCAACCGTTATGGAACTGTACGGCAGCAAAGTCTTCAACGAGCACGAAATGCGTGAGCGTCTGCCCAGCTCGACCTACAAGAGCCTGAAGGCAACCATTGAAAAGGGTCAGGCCCTTGACCTGGAAGTAGCCAATGTTGTGGCCAGCGTGATGAAGCGCTGGGCGATTGAACAGGGCGCTACCCATTACACCCACTGGTTCCAGCCCCTGACCGGCATCACCAGTGAAAAGCACGATGGTTTTGTCAGCCCCCAGCCGGACGGCACCGCCATCATGGAGTTTTCCGGCAAGGAGCTCATCAAAGGCGAACCAGATGCTTCCTCCTTCCCTTCCGGCGGCCTGCGCGCCACCTGTGAAGCCCGCGGCTACACCGCATGGGACCCCACCAGCTATGCTTTTGTAAAAGATGACGTGCTGTGCATCCCCACTGCATTCTGCTCTTACACCGGCGAAGCACTGGATAAAAAGACCCCGCTGCTGCGTTCCATGCAGGCCATCAGCGACCAGGCCTGCAAGGTACTGCACCTGTTCGGCAAGGATGTTGAGCGCGTTGCCACCACCGTTGGCCCGGAGCAGGAGTACTTCCTGATCCGCAAAGAGGATTACAACAAGCGCCTGGACCTGGTTCTGACCGGCCGCACCCTGTTTGGCTCTGCACCGTCCAAGGGCCAGGAACTGGAAGAGCACTACTTTGGTGTGATCCGCCCCATTGTTTCCGACTTTATGAAGGATCTGGACACCGAGCTGTGGAAGCTGGGCATCCCCGCAAAGACCAAGCACAACGAAGTTGCCCCCTGCCAGCATGAGCTCGCCCCCATTTACGATACCACCAACGTTGCCATCGACCACAACCTTCTGACCATGGAAATGATGAAGAAGATTGCCGATAAGCACGGCTTGGTCTGCCTGCAGCACGAAAAGCCGTTCGAGGGCGTTAACGGTTCCGGCAAGCACAACAACTGGTCCATCAGCACCAAGAGCGAAAACCTGCTGGATCCCGGCGATACCCCGATGGAAAACCTGCAGTTCATGGTCTTCCTGACCGCCGTTATCAAGGCAGTCGATGAATACGCTGACCTGTTGCGTACCTCTGTTGCCACCCCCGGCAATGACCACCGCCTGGGCGCTAACGAAGCTCCCCCGGCCATCATCTCCATCTTTGTCGGCGAAGAGCTGGAAGCTGTTATCGATGCTGTCTGCACCGACAGCCCCTATGCCGGCCCTGTTAAGATGAAGATGGACCTTGGCGTTGATGTTCTGCCCAAGTTCAGCAAGGACACCACCGACCGTAACCGTACTTCTCCGTTCGCCTTTACCGGCAACAAGTTCGAGTTCCGTATGCCCGGTTCCGCTGAGAACCTGAGCGATGCCAACACCATCCTGAACACTGCTGTTGCCAAAGAGCTGAAGCAGTTTGTTGCCGATGTGGAGGGCGCTGCTGACTTTGAGTGCGCTGCCGCTGCCTGGGTCAAGAAGACCCTGAACGACCACCGCCGTGTGATCTTCAACGGCAACGGTTATTCCGAAGCCTGGGAAGCTGAGGCTGCCCGCCGTGGCCTGCCCAACCGTAAGTGCACCCCCGATGCCATGGTCGCCCTGAAGGAAGAGAAGAACATCTCCCTGATGGAAGAGTTCGGCGTTCTGACCAAGACCGAAATGCTGAGCCGTTACGAAGTTGAGATGGAGCACTACTCCAAGATTATCAACATCGAAGCTCGCACTATGCTCAAGATCGCATCCAAGCAGCTGATTCCTGCCGCCACCAGCTATATGGGCGAAGTTGCCAGCACCGCCGCAGCCAAGATCGCTGCTGTGGAAGGCATCTCCACCAAGTCCGAAGCAAAGCTGTTGACTGCACTTTCCAAATACACTGACGAGATGTCTGATGCAACCGACGCTCTGAAGGCTGTGACCGATAAGGTCAGCGCCCTGGACGATGAGACCGCTAAGGCTCATGCTTTCCATGATGAAGTTCTGCCCGCCATGGATACCCTGCGCGCCGCCGCTGACGCTGCTGAAGAGCTTGTCGATGAGGATTACTGGCCGCTGCCGTGCTACAGCCGTATGCTGTTTTACACTGAGTAAGCAGTGACCCCAAAAGCCCCCGGCAGCAAGGGTTTGTGCTTTGCACAAAATGCCGGGCGCGGCTTTTTAACACGCCATTCTCCTTTTCCTATTTCTTACACCAGCTCGAAAGGCCCGCCGCGAGGTGGGCCTTTCGAGTTTAGGTAGGAGTCAGTTGAAAGTTAGGAGTTAGGAGTTTATTGGGTTCAATGCTGAATAAACTCCCGATTCCTTTTTCTGCTCAATCCGTTCCGGAACTTTGCTTTATATGCTATAATGGGATCAATCGCAAAGTGACGGGCGCACATTGTGCGCCCTACGGAATTTCTAATTGCTCATTGCTAATTTCTAATTGCATCAACTCCTAACTCCTCACTCCTACCTCCTAACTACTCTCCCCTCTCTGCCAACTATGTAGCTCAAACATTGGAGGATTCCACCATGAAGCATACTGCACAGGATATCCTGAACTATGTCGAAGATAACGACGTAAAATTTGTACGTCTGGCGTTCTGTGATATTTTCGGCAATCAAAAAAACATCTCTGTCTTTGCCGGGGACCTTCCCTATGCCTTCGAGCAGGGTGTCTGCTTTGACGGCAGCTCCATTGCCGGGTTTATGAACACTGAGGAGAGCGACCTTGTGCTTTGGCCAGACCCGGACACAATGACCATTCTGCCCTGGCGCCCCACCGAGGGCCGTGTAATGCGCATGTACTGCGATATCACCCTGCCCAATGGCCGCCCCTTTGCCGGCAACAGCCGCGGGTACTTGCAATCGGTGGTCAAGCGCGCCAAGGCCATGGGCCTGCGCTGCGATGTGGGCTGCGAATGTGAGTTCTATCTGTTCCAGACCGACGAGCACGGCAACCCCACCCGCATCCCGATGGACCACGGCGGCTACTTTGACATTGCCCCTCTGGACAAGGCCGAGAACATCCGCCGCGAGATCTGCTTTGCCATGGAGGATATGGGCCTGCGCCCCCAGCACAGCCACCACGAAAGCGGCTTTGGCCAGAACGAAGTGGACTTTATGTATTCCACTGCGCTCAAATCGGCCGATAACCTGAACACCTTCAAAAGCACCGTCAAAGCTATTGCGGACCGCAACGGCCTGTTTGCCAGCTTTATGCCCAAGCCCATGCAGGACCAGGCCGGCAGCGGCATGCATGTGAATGTTTCCATCCACCGGGATGGCAAAAACCTGTTCCAGGGCGACATTGCCCCCGACAGCGAGGCCGGACATTTTATTGCCGGTATCCTTGCCCACGCAAGGGAGCTGACCTGTTTCTGCAACCCGATTCCCAACTCTTACACACGGTTTGGCAGCTGCGAAGCCCCCAAGTATGTGAGCTGGAGCCGCCAGAACCGCAGCCAGCTGGTGCGCCTGCCTTCCGCCACCGGCGAATTCTGCCGCCTGGAGCTGCGCAGCCCCGATCCCTCCTGCAACCCATATCTGGTCATTGGCCTGATTCTGGCCGCCGGGCTCGACGGCATTGAAAAAAAGATGCCGCTGCCCGCTCCGGTCAACCGCAATCTGTTCCACAAGAACGCCGCCGAAGGGCTGGAAAGCCTGCCCGAAAGTCTGCGCGAAGCCATCACCATTGCCGCACAGAGTGACTTTATCGCCAAAGAGCTGCCTGTGCCGCTGATGAACAAATACTTTGAATACCAGACCCAGTTGTGCCATGGTTACGAAAGTGCCCCCGACCCCCAGGCATGGGAGCGTGAAAACTGCTTTTTGAAGATTTGATGTTTCCCAAAGCAGGGCAGATTTTGTAATTTAACAGATGGGCGGTGATGTGTTTGTGCCTTCAGCTTTGATTGCCTCTGCGGGGAACAACGCAAATGAATACCTGGCAAAGCATGTAGCGGAGCTGGGTTACCTGCGCCCCACCATTGTGGCCAGCGGCGGCGAAGCCCGCCGCCGCATGGGGGATATTGATTTCGAGGTCGTGATCATCAACACCCCCCTGCCGGACGAGTTTGGCCACGAACTTTCGACCTATGCGGTAGAAAAATCAAACGCCGGTGTCATTCTGCTTGCCAAGGCGGGCACTGCAGACCAGATTTCCGATAAATTGCAGCAGCACGGTGTGTTGGTGTTGGCAAAGCCCTTTACCGGGGTGCAGTTCCGCCAGGCCGTTCAGATGGCCGCCGCCTGCTGCCGCCGCCTGGATTATCTGCGGCAGGAAAACGACAAACTGCGGGATAAGATTGCCCAGATCCGGTTGGTGGACCGTGCCAAGTGCTATCTGATCGAGCACAAGGGCATGAGCGAAGCGGAAGCCCACCGCATGATTGAAAAGACCGCCATGGATACCCGCCGCGACCGTGCAGAGGTTGCCGCAGAGATCCTGGAAGAAGAGTAAAACCGCTGCGGAATTTCGCAGATTTTGCGGCAAAAATGCGGCAGGCGCAAAACCTGCCGCATTTTTTCAGCCTATTTTCAGCTAATTGTGGTATACTGTATCTATAAATTGAAGAAAGCCGAAGGAGATTTGCCGGTGAATATCCTGATTGTAGCGGACGAGCCCCGGCCAGACCGTGCAGGGGGATGCCGCCTCCCTGCATCGGTTGGCGGTGATCCTGCTGGATAATGCCATCAAGTACGCGGGCACCGGCGGCGCCGTGACCCTGCGGCTGGCCGCAGCGGGCAGCCAGGCGGTTTTGACGGTGCACAACACCGGCACGCCCATCCCGCCGGACCGGCTGCCCCATATTTTTGAGCGCTTTTACCGCGCGGACCCATCCCACACCGGCAGTGGAACCGGGCTGGGGCTGGCGATTGCACAAAGCATCTGCCAGGCGCACCACGCCGCCATCCGGGCGGAATCCGGGCAGGATGGCACGACATTCCGGGTAGAAATCAGGAAAGAGCAAGGTGAACACCATGGAAATTGAACGCAAATGGATGGTGCAGGGCTGGCCCCAGGGGCTTCCCCTGCTGGAAACTTACCGCATGGACCAGGGGTACATCAGCGTGCGCCCCACAGTGCGCATCCGGCGCGAAGCATTGCAGGGCGGCCGTACCGCGCTGGTGCTCTGCTTTAAGGGCGCACCGGACAAAACCGGCCTGATGCGGGAAGAGATTGAAACCGAGATCACGCCGGAGCTGTTTGAAAAGCTGGAACGCCTGATCGGCAAACCGCTGATTGCCAAGGAGCGCCGCACTTATGCCCTGAAGAACGGCCTGAAGCTGGAAGTGAACGATGTGGACGCCGGGCTGCCCAGCCATTTTATGTATGCCGAAGTGGAATACCCCGATGAACCCACCGCACGCGCCTGGACCCCCGCCGACGATGCCCTGACCCATTATCTCTCCAATGAATGCACCGGCCAGCCGGGAGCAAGCATGGGAGAGTACTGGACCGAGACGAGAAAATAAGTTAGGAGGGAGGAGGAAGGAGTTATTGCGGCGGTTTTAGGTTTTGCAATTAACATTATAAAATGTCTGTAGGGAACGGTCTTGACCGTTCCGGAACCTCAAAATCATCTCCTCACATGGGATGTTTGCCAAGGCAACGGAACGGTCAAGACCGTTCCCTACATTTTAATTTATATATTTTGGCCGACCTTTAACGGTATCTGCGACCCCAAAAAACTCCTAACTCCTAACTCTCAATTCCACTTTTCCTCCCCCGTTCTCCCCGTTGCTTACGGTTAGGGTGCCGTTATGGGTTTGGGCGGTGCGGCGGGCGGCAGCAAGGCCAAGGCCCCAGTGCTGGCCGCGGGCGGCATCGGTGGTGAAGAGTTCCCGGCCCGCTTTCTGCAGGGCTTCCGGGCTGAACCCCGGCCCGGTATCCGTTACAGTGAAAACAATTTCCTGTCCCTCTTCCACAGCATCCAGGGTGATGGTTCCGCCAGCGGGGGTAAAGCGAACGGCGTTTTCCAAAATATTATCCAGTGCCCGGCCCAGTGCCTGCCTTTGTGCGGGGATGGTTCGGGCGTTTTCCATTGCGTTACTTAGTACAAATTGTATACTTTTATTTTCGCACAACAATTTGGCATCATTAGCGCACCGTGTCAGAATTTCCTGCACCTGCACCCGCTGCATCGGCTCCTGCGGGCTGGTTTCGGCGGTGTTGACGGCACGCAGGGTTTGCAGGTAGCGGTCCGCTTTTTCCGCGGCGCGCTGCATGGCGGCAATCTGGGCTTTCTGGGCTTCGGTCAGGTTCTCATCCTCCGCCAGCAGGTCGGCGTTGCCGGTTATGATCGCCAGCGGGGTTTTCAGGTCATGGGCCAGGGCGGCGGTCTGCTCGGCGCGCTGCTGTTCCAGCTTCCACTGGCTTTGCAGGCTGGCTGTCAGTTGGCTGCCCATTGTCTGCATAGCCCGCAACGTTTCGGCGAACTCCCTCACCTTAGCGCCGGAAACCTCGATTTCTTCCGGGCGCTGGGCGGCGATTGCTGCGGAAGCTTTGGTCAGCTTGCGGGTCTCCCCCGTCAGCACCTTCACCGTGCAGTGGGTACACAGCGCCAGCCATATCACCTCCAGCAAAATCAGCAGCAGAATATACATGGTCTGGAAATCCGGCAGGACTTCCCGCAGTGCCGGGTCCGCATAGGGCACCGAATAATCATACTGCAAAATGCAGCGTGCGCCATCCGCCATATCCACCACGTATTGGTATGATGCCATCACCCCCTGCCTGCCGCCCGCTAATATGTTCCTCGCTTTTTTCAGCTGGCCGGCTGTCATGTTGGTTTGCAGCACATGCGCTGTCCCGGCCTGTAATATGGCATAGCGGCACAACGGGTCAATGGCGTTGGGGTCAAAGGTTTCAACGGTGGCGGTTGCGGCGTAATCCCGTGCTTCGCTGCACACCTGCGCCCCGGTAACGGGAGGCAGCAAAAACCCATTGCGTATAAGCGACATAAACAGCCCCCACCACACCAGCAGGATCACAATGCTTCCACCGCCGCACACCACAAGGTAGCGCACCAGCACATTGCGCAGCGGGGTCAGGTTTCGCTTTTCCATTGGTAGCCCACTCCCCATATTGTTTTCAGTACGGTTTCCGGCGCGGCAACGCCCGCTGTGCGCAGTTTGGCGCGGATATTTTTAATGTGCTGGGTCACTGCCGTATCGTCCGCTGTGCCATCATAGCCAAAAACAGCTTCATATATCTGTTCTTTGCTGAACGTCTGCCCCGCGTGCAGGGCCAGATACTCGCTGATTGCGTATTCCGACCGGGTGAATGGCAGCGGTTGCTCCCCCACCATCGCGGTTTTGGCCGCCAGGTCGAACCCGATTCCGCCGCGCACCATGCGGCTGGCGGGGGCGCGGTTCTGCCGCCGCAGGTGGGCGGCCACGCGGGCGCGCAGCTCCGCCACGCGGAACGGCTTGGTCAGGTAATCGTCCGCCCCAATGCCAAGGCCGGTCAGAACCGACTGTTCATCGGTGCGGGCAGTCAAAAATAAAATCGGTGCCTGCGTTATGGCGCGGATGCGGCGGCAGGTGGCAAAGCCATCCTCGCCGGGCATCATCACATCCAGCAGGATGCAGTCCGCCCAGCGGCACAGGCTTTCCGTCACGGTCACGCCGGATGTGCGGATTTCTACCGCGTGGCCGTCCCGTTCCAGTGCCGTTTTCAGCAGTGTGCAAAGATCTGGGTCATCATCAACCGCAAGAATATGCGCCATAACATCTTCCTCCTTTTTATGCAATCAGGCGATACACCAGGCAGGACACCCCATACAGCAGGTAGACATGGGCCGGGTAGAACCAATAAAACAGCTGTTTATGCCCGCTGCCGCGCGTGCCGTTGTAAGCCAGCATCAGCACCGCGGCGGCCACGCCAAACCATTCGTAATAGGTGGTAAACATCTGGGAAAGTTCAAACCCCGGCTGACCGCGCAGCTGCAGGTACACCAGCACAAAATCCCACAAAAAGCTGTTCAGTGCCCACACAGCTACCTGTGCTTTGCGGTGGTTCCGCAGCAGATACAGCAGCACGCCGCTAACCAGGTAGCCCCAACCACCGTCCGTGATGCTGGTCCACATGGGCACCGGGCTGGTGATGACAAACGCCAGCACGGTGCTGACAATCGGCCTCTGCATAAGCTGCGGGAACATTCCCAGCACTGCAGCAAACAGGTACGGCCAGCCGACCACTGCCGCGATAGCGGCAATGCCCTTCCCATACTTTTTGGCGCGCACCCAGTCGATGCCCTGCCAGATCACACAGAGCAGAACAAAATCCTGGAAGATCGCGTTCTGCGGGTAAAAGCCATCCCCGCGGCGGAACGCCTTGGCATAGATCATGAAAAATTGCACCGCCGCCATGCCCGCACCGATGCACCAGATACGGAAGAAATACCGCTTGCGGTCATGCGTATGGGCAAAGCCTTCCACCGTGCAGAACAAAAACAGCGGTGCCGACAGGCGCGCCAGCATGCTGAACCATTCCGGGATGCATCCGGTAAACTCAAAAAAGTAGTGGATATGATCCATCAGCATCAGTACCAGCGCAATGGTTTTGAGCGCCGTGCCGGACAGACCTTTGTGTGTTGTTTGCAGCATCTCATCATCCTCCTTATGTTTGCTACACATTCAGTTTACGGCTGAATTGTGTAGAAACCATAAGGAAGAATACGATTGCCTGCCATAAATTCTGTAACAAAAATGCGATCCTCGCATTCAGCAAGGACCGCAGCGGGTTCAGCAATTATTTTGCAGTTTCAACGGTGTAGGTAAAGCCGTACTCTGCCTGCAGTTCCTTTACGGCGGGCTCCAGGTCCTCGATGAAGGTCGGGGAGTAAACGCTCTGGCCGTTATGGGCCTTCTTGTAATCTTCCAGCAGGGCGGTCAGCTTCTCCCAGCCTTCGTCTGCCTTTTCCTGAGAAACCTCTTTCGGGAAGTCGATGATAAATTCGCGGTGTTTGGGAATGCGTGCTTTCATGGTGATTCCTCCAGATAAATTGTTTGCGGCAAAGGCTGCACAGCTTGGTGCAGCGCTGCCTTATTGATTGAAGATGCGTTTTGCATTTTCAGCGGTCAAATCCAGGACGCTCTGGGCATCCATCTGCCAGATCTCGCCGATCTTGGCTGCCACATGGGCAATGTTCCGGCTGTCGTTGCGGGTGCCGCGCACCGGTTCGGGGGACATATAGGGGCAGTCGGTTTCCAGCACAGCCAGTTCGTGCGGCACCATGGCCAGCACCTTGGCCGCGCGCTTGGCTCCTTTATAAGTCACAGCGCCGCCAAATCCAAGGGCCATGCCCTGCGCCGTCAGCCAGGCGGCGTCCTCAGCGCTGCCGCTGTAACAGTGCAGCACCCCACGGGGGCGGTACTGGCGCAGCAGCTCATACATTTCGGCGTGGGCTTCGCGGTCATGCACCGAGACCGGCAGGTCCAACTCCTGCGCCAGCTGCAGCTGCGCTTCAAGCAGGTCGTACTGTTCCTGCGCTGGCAACGGCCAATGGTGGTCCAGCCCGATTTCCCCCACCGCGATCACAGCGGGGTCATCAAACAGGGGGCGCATGGCGGCAAGCTCGGCCCGCCAGTCCCCGTGGTAAGTGGCCACAGTGGCGGCGTCCTCCTCGCCAAGGCTTTCGGGGTGGATGCCCAGCGCGGCATGTACAAAAGGATATTTGTGGGCCAGTTCCAGCACCGCAGCGGCATCGCCGGAATGCGTTGCACATTCCAGCACGCCCACCACGCCGCCTTCCCCCAGCGCCCGCATCACCACATCCCGGTCCGCATCAAACTGCCGGGACGAATAATGCGCGTGGGTATCGAAGATGTTGGTCATAGCTTTGCCCTTACGTTGAATGAGGAATTCGCAATTAGAAATTGCCAAACATTGTTCTTAATTTCTCATTACTAATTTCTAATTCCTAATTTTCCTTTTTCTTCCCTGCTGCCGGCCTATTAACCAAATAGATCCCCCCGCACACCAGCACAAGGGCGGCGAGGTATTGCCATTCGAACAGGGGCTCGCCGTTCAGGATGGCGGAGAGCAGAACGTTCATGATCGGAATGATCAGGCCGAACACGGCAATGCGGGAAACAGGGTTGTTTTTCATCAGCAGTGCCCAGATCACATAACCGGCACCGGAGATAAATGCCAGGAAAAGCAGCACCGGCACAGCGCCAAAGCTTTGCGGGTGCAGGCTGCCGCCCAGAACAAGGCCGATGACCAGCAGCGCCGCACCGCCGACCCCAAGATTCAGGCAGGAGACGGTGAACGAATCCACCTTTTGGGTCACGGCTTTGTTCCACGGCCCGGCCAGTGCAAAAATCACCGAAGCGATCAGCATATAGGCAACGCCCGCCGGGCTGCCGCTGCCGTGGTTGCCAAGAGTTGCCACCAGCACACCGCTGAACCCCAGCGCACAGCCAATAGCTTTGCGCGGCGTCATGCGGTCGGCTTTGCCATACAAAAAGTGTGCCAGGATAACCCCCATAAAGCTCTGGGTGCTGTTCAGAATGCCGCCCATAGCCCCGGTCAGCAGGGCAACGGCGGAATAATAAAAGGTATACTGTGCAGCAGTCTGCCACAGGCCCAGCCCGCAGCAGGAAAGCAGATTTTTGCCCTTTGGCATGGGCAGCGGCCCGCGCCGCAGCGCCGCGCCCCCGGCATACACCAGCAGCGCGCTGAGCATAAAGCGGACACCGGCAAAGCACATGATGGAAGCGGTATCGGTGGCGTCAATAGCAAACAGCCGGTACCCCATTTTGATAAACGGAAACGCCGACCCCCACAGCACATTGCACACCACCGCCATGCCCACCGCAGCCGCCGGGTTGCCAAAAAAGGCATCCAAACGAGAGGGAGAGGAAGATTTTGTCATAATTTTTTGGGGAAGCGGGAGTTAATTAGGGCAATACCGCATAATTCTAAGTGCCGATACGGCGAGCGAGGTGCGGCAGCTGCTAAGCCAAAAGCGCAGATAATACTTTGTGTATTATCGAGCATTTTGGCAACGCAGATGCCGTGCCGCAGCCGCCGGAGCGGTGCTTAAGCCGTCAGGCGGGAATTGTGCGGTGTTGCCTTAGGAATCAGCAATGCAGAATTAGCCATTTGAGTGTTCCAAACGCTTTCCCATTTTGTTTTATCTTCTGATACACTTTTCCTAATTTAGGCTATCTGGCAGTTTCAAATCTAACTGTTAATTCAAAACGGCCTTTGCGCCCCAAAAATTCCTAACTCCTACTTCCTGACTCCTACCTTCCTCAGTGTACTCTCGTTCCGGTGGGCACGTTATCGCTGTAGAAAGCGATCTCGCAGCCGCCGTCAGCGGTGTCAGCGGCAACGATCATGCCCTCGCTGGTATACTTGCCCTTCATCATCGGGCGGGGTGCCAGGTTGGCCACAATGGCGATCTTTTTGCCGATCAGATCTTCCGGCTTATACCACTTGGCAATGCCGGACAGGATGCAGCGCTCGCGCTCGCCGTCAAACACGGTCAGGTGCAGCAGCTTCTTGCTTTCTTTCATGTTTTCGCAGGCGCGCACTTCGGCCACGCGCAGCTCCACCTTGCAGAAGTCGTCAAAGCTGATCTCCGGCTCATGGTCGGTGATTTCAGCAACGGCTTCCTCTTTCTTTTCCTCGGCCTTGGGGGCAGCGGCGGCTTCGGCAGCAGCCTTCTGCTTGGCGTCCTCGGCTTCCAGATACTCGATTTCCTTCTTCACGTCAATGCGCGGGAAGAGGGCTTCGCCCTTGTGCACATGGTATTCGGCCGGATGGTTTGCCAGGTCGGCATAGCTCAGATCGCACAAACCCAGCTGCTCGGCCATCTTGGGTGCGGTGTTGGGCAGGTAAGCCTGCATCAGCACGGTAACGGTGCGCAGGGCATCGCACAGGTTGTAAAGAACAGCTTCCAGGCGGGGCTTGGTTTCCTCGCTCTTGGCCAGCACCCAGGGGGCAGTCTCGTCAATATACTTGTTGGCGCGCTGCACAACCTCAAAAATAGCGATCAGTGCAGTGGGTACATCCAGAGCATCCATGGCGGCATCCACCTTGCCGGGCAGGGCGGCAGTCAGACTTTTCAGCTCATCGTCCAGGGCATCGGCCTGGCCGTTGGCGCTCACAGCACCGCCAAAGTACTTTTCGCACATAGCGACCGAACGGGACAGCAGGTTGCCCAGGTCGTTGGCCAGGTCGGTATTGATGCGGTTGATCAGGGCTTCATTGGTGAAAGCACCATCGTTGCCGAACGGAACTTCGCGTAACAGGAAGTAACGCACAGCGTCCACGCCGTAACGGTCGCACAGCTTGACGGGGTCTACCACGTTGCCCTTGGACTTGGACATTTTGCCGCCGTTCAGCAGCAGCCAGCCATGGCCAAACACCTTGGTGGGCAGGGGCAGATCCAAAGCCATCAGCATGGCAGGCCAGATGATGGTGTGGAAACGCAGAATCTCCTTGCCGACCATGTGGATGTCAGCGGGCCAGTACTTATCAAAGTCGTGGTAGGTATCGTTATCATAGCCCAGTGCGGTGATGTAGTTGGAAAGTGCATCGATCCACACATAGATGGTGTGCTTGGGGTCAAACGGAACCTGGATGCCCCAGGAAACGCTGGTACGGGATACACAGGTATCCTGCAGGCCCTGCTTGATGAAGGCGATCATCTCGTTTTTGCGGGTAGCGGGCTGGATGAAATCCGGGTGCTCGTCATAATATTTCAGCAGGCGGTCAGCGTATTTGCTGGTCTTGAAGAAGTAGGCTTCCTCCTCTGCCTCATAGACAGGGCCGCCGCAGTCGGGGCACTTGCCGTCTTTCAGCTGGGCTTCAGTCCAGAAGCTTTCGCACGGCTTGCAGTACATGCCCTTATAGGTGCTCTTGTAGATATCCCCCTGGTCATGCAGCTTGGTAAAGATCTTCTGCACACTCTTGACATGATAGTCATCGGTGGTACGGATAAAGCGGTCATAGCTGACGTCCATGGTCTTCCACAGGTCCTTGACGGTAGCCACAATGGCATCCACGTATTCCTTCGGCGTTACACCCTTGGCGGCGGCCTTATCCTGGATCTTCTGGCCGTGCTCGTCGGTGCCCGTCAGGAACATGACGTCATAGCCCTGCATCCGCTTGTAGCGTGCCAGTGCATCACAGGCCACGGTGGTATAGCTGTGGCCAATGTGCAGCTTATCGCTGGGGTAATAGATGGGTGTTGTGATGTAAAACTTTTTGTTTTCCATATTTATAATAACTCCTTCCCGGAATAAAAACGATAATGCGCAATTAGCAATCAGAAATGCGGAATTCGTAATTTGAGGTAAGGCTGACACCGCAGGCAGCTCTTAGGCCGGAGCCGAGCCGTTTTTACGGAGCTTTTTCAACTCTCAGCCGCTCCGTTTTCCCTACCGCAAAAACTCCTAACTCAATCCTCAAATCCCACCGGCTCCACGCCGCAGGCGCGCATGGCGTGCTTGCAAAGAACCTCGGTGCTGTCGATGAAAAACGGTCCCAGGTGTTCGTCCCGCTTCACAAGGCTCAGTTCCGTGCAGCCAAGCACCGCCATATCGCACCCCTGAGCGTGCAGGTCATCCACCGCTGCGTTAAACAGCTGCATGTCTACGCGCTTGCCCTGCTTGATCTCATCATAGATGATGGACATGATACCCTTTTGGGCCTGTTCGCCGGGGGCGGCCCATTCCAGGCCGATATCCCGGCAGGCGATCTGATACGTTTCCGCCAGCAGGGTGCCGTCCGTTGCCAGAATACCCAGCTTATGGCACCCGGCCGCCTTGGCATCCGCCGCGGTCAGGCGCGGCATGTTCAGTACCGGTACCGGCAGGGCCGCGGCCAGGCGGTCATAAAAATAATGCGCGGTGTTGCAGGCAATGGCCAGCACGGTAGCACCGTAGCGCACCAGGCTGATGCCGTCCTGCTCCATCACATCAAAGGGGTCATCCTTGCTTTTGCCCACAATAAAGGCTGTGCGGTCCGGGGTGGACGCGCGCGAGGAGATGACGATATCAATGTGGTCCTGATCTTTCTGGGCGGGGGTATGGTCGGTGATCATCTGGTACAGGTAGCAGCTCGCCGCCGGGCCAAGGCCCCCCATAATTCCCAATACCGGGTGTATGGCTTTTGTTGTTTGTTCCGGCGTAATTTGCGCCATGCGCACCCCTCCCATCATAGATATTATTCATTATAAGGCGTTGGCGCAAATTATGCAAGCAAATCAAGCAAAATCCCGTCGGGAGCCATATGCGCAGCTCCCGGCGGGATTTTCAACTATTTATAGGGCAATACCGCATAATTCTAAGTGCCGATACGGCGAGCGAGGTGCGG